>JAABUO010000033.1_pt1 | contig 388996 bp, 340 predicted proteins | sample 5559291 | NCBI WGS metagenome assembly JAABUO01 (sample SAMN10711878, study PRJNA513372) | rock metagenome | isolation source: Antarctica rocks | place: Antarctica: Victoria Land, Finger Mt sud
TCCCTCACTCCATATCACAGCAACACCCACCCTCCTACCCCCTCATCTCTCTCGCATCGCCTCAAACCCCACAAAGCAAAAGCTGACTTCCCACCCCAGACTCCGACACCCCCGCCAAATCCCTGCCCCCAACCACCACTCTTGGACCCCCCGTGTCCACCCCTTCCCCATTCGCTACGACCAACCACTCGCTCCCCGATCTATCCACCGCGCCCGCGGAGCTCAAAACTCAAGATAACGGCCCTCCATCGGAATCATCCACCGGCCCACCCCCAGCGCTGACAAGCTCCTCGCAAGCGGCCGCACCATAGCCTTCAGATCCCCGACCTCCTCCTGTCGAGGGACTTGCATGTCGTCCCTGGCCCTTGGAAGGACATGTGAATAGAAGAAAAATCTGGTCATGACTGACGAGGGTGAGGGCAAAAAAACCATAAAGCAAAGCGAAAAGTGGAGAAGCCTGAAACGCAAGAGGGGAACGGAGGAGATCCGTAAAGCTCAACGAAATCCTTAAAGACAACGTCAATTCCGTTGTGCCCCGTCTAGGTACCTCAAGCATCCCTAGCCGCATCGATAGTTATGCACCTATCTTAAATTATATGTACTTGATGAGCCTCATCATGGAATCTCACCTGCATAACCCATCCCCGCCCAAGAGCAGAACACATAATCAGGAAGCAATCCTTCATATTTCCTCTTCAAAGCTAAGGCAAGGCTACTGCTAAGACTGAAAACTACCTCCAGTTCCCACCCCCGATTCCATACGGAAAACGCTCTAAGCTCATGCCAAGTATCAATAGTCGGAAAGATAGGAGATGCCATCTTGATAACCATGCCTCCCTTGAAAGGTAAAAAAACAACAGAAGGACAATAGGGTATTCCCCTCCAAACAACGCCACGCCATCATTTCCCTATCCGCCTGCTGGTGAAGAATGTCATTTTCATAATCGTCAGTATCCCCTCCCCAATCTTCGTCTCCCAGTGCCCCTTCCATTCTGGACCTTGGAGAAGTAAGACTATGTGCAAACGAGGGTAAGAGGAGTAAGATCAGGGACTGGCCTCCGTGCGCCCCTTCTTCCTCCACAGGTCCCTGAGCCGAAACCTCGAGCCCTTCCGCCCCACCACCTGCTCACGCTCCTCATTCGAGCTCACGGTCCCGGTGCTACTCAGCACGCTCGTTTTGACTTCATTCGGTTTTTGCGGGCGGCCATCGAGCTGGCGGTCGATATCCGCGACTTCGGGGATGCTCTTCCGTGGGCTGGTGCTCCAGCCTGCCATGCCTTCGACGCCGCTGCCGTTGCGGTGCGAACTGCTTCTCTCGGAACTGTTGGTCGTGAGGATGCTGGTTGCTTGAGTTGTAGTGGGGGAATAGGGCGTGGATTGGGACATGTTGGTGTGGCCGCCGGAGGAATCGCGTTGGTGGTTGGAGTTGGTCGAGAAGCGAGATGAGCGAGAGGGGCGATGGAAATCGTTGTTCTTGACGCCGCGGTTCATGATGTCACCCCCGCCGCCGAAATAGCCGCGCTGGTCGTTGCTGGGGCCTGATAGAGACGCGTTTTGAGATTGGCCAAGTGTGTCATCAGAGCCACGACTCAAGGGCTGGGCATTCTCCATGGAAGGCGCCTGGCTTCGGGCCTCAGGTAAAGGGCCTAATTGCAGCTGACTGGCGGAAGTGTTACTTGACCGCCGTCGCGCGGTGATACTCGGACGCTGTGAGGCGGAGAACCCACCTGATGAGCGACGCGAATATGAGCCTGGGTCGGGTATCGAACTTCCATACCCCATAGCGAGGCCTGATGATGATCGTCGCGAGTCGCGGAACGGCGAGGAGCTTCGATCGGCAAACTCTCGTAGCTCTGCTGTCCTGTCGGATGAGCTCCGGTGGCCTTGTTCTTCGACGTGTTGCATGCTCGCTGAGAAGGTGGGATGGATGGGATTGGCGGATGCTGGGAGGCCTTCTGGATGTGAAGCTTCAGGTTGACTCGACGAAAGGTTAGGGCTCCTGGAGCGGGGAGATAGGATATCGTCCGCGGTGGCAGTCTTGTTCATGCTCTTATCTTTGGCTTTCACTTGCTCGATCTTATTTGTCCATATGTCGGTGTTGGCTTTCATCTCGTCGACAGCAAAAGACATCGTGGGCAAGATATCAGATACGGCCTCAAACAGTGGCCGAGCGAATATGTTCATGAAGCCGTTCTGTGAGTGAGCAAGCTTGATGATATTCCCAAGCTCAGGGGGGCCACCGAATAGGGTGCTTTCTATGCCGACTTCTTTCTCCATTACGCCCTGATTGGCAAACTCTTGTTGCAATATATCAGCCCATTGAGCAGCAACGCTGAAGGGCCGAGCCTATCGACAGGTCAGTACAAGCCGAACTATCAACCACAAGTAACGTACCACGTTGCTGATGTCAGCACATTTGATCAAGAGGCCGCAGGTAAGGGTCTTGTACTCTTCGAGGATCGTCACATTCCAGCCTTCGGTGCCACGATTATCGTGCAGCTTTTGCTGCAGGTTGCCGACATCCTTCATGTACTTGAAGTGAACCCCCATATCAGTCGCTAGAATCGAGTTGATCAGGAGACCCCGCATAGTGGTGTCCTCGAAGGCTGGTTTCCAGTATCGCCGCAGTATCTGCGAATAAGCCGCGCAATGAAAGGATTCAAGAACAGATTTGTCGTTGTAGAGTTGAGCCAACGGTGCATTGAGAGCAACAAGGAATGCGTTGTTGACACCGGGATGCCCCACATCATGGCCGATGGCGGAGATCAAGAGGGTGAGAGCGTCAAACGGCTTCAACAAAGCTGCTATTGGAGATACTGGCTTGTTGCTCGGTGATTTGGGGGAGCCTGGGTATGGTGGTAATGTGCCTATCTGGAGGAGGAAGTAAAAGGTAGCCTGCATCACATCGATGACGTGGCGAAAGTTATGATAGTGGACAAAAGCATTGTAGGCAGCTCGGCTTGCCAGCAGGAAGGATCTCAGCTCGTCTGTAAAAAACACGTCAGAAGCGGGTCCTCGCGCCGAAAAGGGCCTGCGCAAATGGTGCTGACGACCTACCTGTAGACAGCCGCCATCTCTCCAATTCGGGCGTTTGTAATGCATGCTGCAACATGAGGGACGCTGCATGAACCAATTCGTCCTCTGACAAGTCATGTGCAGAAAACGCCCAGGAGCCAATTGCTGTTGCTATTGATGATTCTGTACCTCTGTCAAGCTCAGGTAGAGCGCTTTGTCTTTACATCAGCATTTGCACACCTTCATTTGAGACGTGTAGTGACTTACCGAAGGTCAAATGAGTATGGCTCGTTCTCAGGGTCACATATGCCTGTCATCAAGCCAGAAACCCTTCGAAGATATCAGTCAATGCCTGCTTCTTTCTGTGGTCAGGGATTTATCACATACATCTGCTCTCGTAGATAGGCGTAAGGCTTCTTGTCATCAAAGCCTACCCACGAACGTTTGCGAATTTTCTTGGTAGCGAGTAATGCTGAACACTCCTTCTGCGCTGCCTCCTTAGCATGGTACGCATGCACCGCTAGGTTAGCAACACGGTCTTCCGTCAAGGGGCTTGATAGCACTTCGGTGGCCCCGAACTGGAGACATCTCAACATCTTCCGTGGCTCTATGTTGGACGAGGTCGTTTTGTGGGGGTCCCTGTGACTTGATGAGATTGATTTGCTGATCCAATCTAACCCGCCCGAAGAGGGTCGAGTCAAATGGCTAGCTAAGCCTCGAGGATTGGCCATGCCGCCCGACTTGCGATTATGTAGCATAGCAATTGGGATGACCAACTTAGATAGCTTAGAATCTCCTTTCTGTGCTGAAATGTGTTGCAGAAGCGCGGCACCATGATGCTCATCATCGTCCGGCTGGCCGATCTGGTCTTGCGAGCTCTCCTCGCCCAATGTCATCTCGACTATGGCAAAAACAGGCTCACGTAGGTTAGAACCGGAGTCGAGGTCCACAAGTTTAGCCATGCACGACCCATCTGATACGCAGACGTGGACTACGCATTGTCAGCGACCACTTCCCTTGATCTTGGGACGAGCTTCCACACAGTGACGGAGAGATTACATACCTCCATCGAAAATAGCAAGTAGGCTCTGGATACTCTCGCGCACATCCTCGATCTCCCGTAGTAAAGTATCCGAGGCGCGATCTTTTGAAGGTTCTTCCATACGGGAACCTGCAGAATCTGGCGGCACCACTGCAGGTCTATGGAGATATTTTCCTTCGAGATCTTTGCTCGCTCGTTTGTCCACAAACACGACCTGGCAAGCTGCATAGTTCATGGCGGCCGCTTGCCGCAGCTCTAGCGGGTGACGACTGCCTATGTTTTGGCCGTCAAGAACCCTTCTCGTGTTGCACGACCTTCTTTGGCTGAGCTCTTCTCCCTAGGGTGGAATGGACAATTCGAAGGTACCTTAGATAGCGAGCGAGTAAACGATGAAGGACTACTTTGAAGATTCTAGAGGGTTTGGAAGATTTCGGTCCAGACGGACCGCTAGAGCACCAGGTCGAAGGAAATGAGGTAGCTCAATACAGAGCGTGCTTGATAGGGTCAACGCAGAAGGAGGAGCCGGGTTCTGCGAGAAGCCTCTTCCAAATTTCCTACAACAGAAGCCTGCCCACCTATATCCCAGTTCCGCAGGTCAGTAGTTCAAGGTAGCCTTGATGACAGTCCTGCCCAGCAGCAACGCTTCTTCAGATGTAAATCCTTGACCCCGGTGTAGATTACAGCTGCATAGGCCGTGGCACAATAGCGTGAATATAAAGGCGGTGAATGTTATACGGTTCCTGCTGTTGACGTGGTTGGGTACGTGGTCGCTTCCAGCAATGGAATCAGTGGCCAAAGGATTTATAAACAAGTAGAAGATTGTCTCAGGAATCAAGACTCTAGGACGCATAAGATGTTAATGCTGGTGCGTCGTGGAGTAAGGATAATGAACTCACCAAGCAAGTCAAAGTGTTTTCTGAGATCAACCACAGTGCAGTGTTGTCCTCTTACAGATGTTCCACCCAGACCACTACGATATTGAGATTCCTAGACAGATTTTGATGGGACGCTGAGAACCTGGAAACCTGGGATATTCCAGCTCCCAACAAGCAGGAATATCCCCCCAGATGTGGCTCGTTCAGTGATTGTTTGACAATGGCGTCAGAGTGTGGTCTTCTTTATTCCGTCAGAGGTCCAGGTAGCGCGGAGAAGTCCCCAGTAAGAAGGCTGGCAGCGATGTCCTCCTGGAGTTATAGAGGTAGTCAGGTGGCCTTTTGCTATGTACTTCGAAGGTCTAGTTTCTCCAACCGTCTTTATGATCCGCCTGCGATGTACCACCGGATGTCCTCAAGACTAAGCCTGAGATTTCAGACAACGTTGTTGAGACTCCTCCTGGCTATGCGCAAAAAGCGGACGTGAATTGACTTGGACGACCCACAGATGAGGGTTGCGGAGGGCAAGTCGACGCAGAGCCGGACAGGATGCAGCACTGTACCAGTTGGAGGACCTGGTCAGAGCGTCTTGTCTTGGATGCTTGGATGCCTTGTTTCGTGGGCTACGTCCTCGCACGGTTTCCGTTTCCCCCCTGCGCAGTGTAGATTCGGCTCTTTCTTTGCCAGCTAAGTACCTAGGCCTTTGAACCTTTGATCGTTCTTCTTGTCAGCCTCGAAGTCCCAGTCGGCGCCAGCGTCGCGAGCACGAGGGTATCGGATCTATGCGCAACATCCGGTTGGTAGATGTAAGGGCGTGGTGCATGCGGTAGTTGTCAAGACATGGAGGGGGAACCGGAGCGATTGCTTGGAGATGTTGAGTCCTAATTTCATTTTCACTGGCAGCAGCGATGGTGGTCTGTTTCCCGGAAAGACCAAACAATTGGGAGTATCGGGGCAAGTGCAAGCCGAGTACGGAATTCAGCCGTCATAGGCTTGGATCGAGGGTTTTTGGCGAGCGTATAGGCGCAAGTGTGGCTAGAAGATGGGAAGAAAGCATCGTCTGCTGCTGAGGCAGGTGGTTCTCTTTGCGCATTCCACTGCACTCTAGAACAGGTACTGCGTACGCTGGCTGACCCCCAGATGCTCAGTGGTGCGGAAGGGTGGGGGGGGGCTTCAAAATTATCCGACTGGCTGCACAGGACCGTCTCATTTGCTACTGATCGACCTGCACCAAGCCATCCCCTCCTCCCACCGGCGGTCTAATTGGACGATGCGACCAGCATTGCATCCTTGGGGACTAACGCAGCGTCGTGGCTGCTTGTTTCATCTCCCAGACCTTCCACATGGCTGGTGGAATGTTCTTCGAAATCGAGAAGAAGAAGCCTATTTGATGCCTGCAGAGAGCGCTATCAGATTAGGAATAATGCACTCAAAGGCATCGCAATCCGCAAAATAAAAGGATTGGCGGATGGAAGGATGGTCGACAACGTCCATGCCCGGGCAAGCAGATCCCATCCGGAGGAGCATAATCGAGAACTAGGCGGTATCAGGCCTCGTCGACCTCGAGATTTGGCTTGAAGCTGCCGCTCACATTCATGACACCACGGAAGGATACGATTCGCGATACTGGTCTGAAATGGTGTTGCCGATCTGGAGGAGCATCGTGAAGACCGTTTTTAATTAGGATACCCTCACCAGACCACAAGATTCACCTCATGCGATTATCAGACCACCCTCATGGGGCTACATAGATGCAGCTCGACACGTAGCCTCACTGAGTGGCGGAAGATGTCAGCGCACCTCGTTATCTGTTACAAATACTCAAATGCATAGGGCTGTCGCCGCCCAAGGCTTCAATGCCATTGACTACCACCATGTCCTTGTGATGGTGTCGCGAAGCAAACTAAGTCAAGAACACAATCTTAAAGTAACCGTGCCGAAGATGGCCTTTGATAATTGCTCATGTCACCGTCCTCCATGCAAACTACCAATCTTTATCCGGACTTATTCGGCATAGCCAAAGATCAGAGCACTATCTCCCTCACAGCTCGTCATGAAGATCATAACTCGGCACATTGTCGCGCGTATTCATGAAGATATACTTCCTCGCATTCAGCGCTGCTCCTCTCACTCCAACCTCCGATGATGACACAGCAGCACCAACATCGTCTTATTGTCAAAGCGTCAAGGATTTAGCAAGCACACGTCGAATCACTGCGAAATTGTGCCTCGAAGCAGCGCCCGATGTCACTACGGTGTTCGGATCAAATAGTGGTGGCTTCCACGGGCACCCATTTCGTGGCTCCTTCCGACGCGCGTGCTGGTCAGCAAATTCTTCGAAACTCGACAAGATTCCGCCGATCTTTGCCTAGCTCGGTTCCGCATCCCATCCCAATACGTCAGAGACCCCGAATTGCGTCGTCCGAATGCTCTTGTCCAGAGATGCATGGTTAAGGTCAGCTACCAGGCGTGGGCGCTCGATGGCCCGATCATCTGCTGTATCAAGACTATGCCCAGAGATTGAAAACGCCGGCAACTGGACTGTTACAGGGACTTGGAAACCAGTTTGATGAAGTTTCGTTCCGCGAGGACTGCTCCACGTCCGCCGTGACCTGAGTTGGGACTCCAGCCACTACCGGGGGCAGATCTTTGCCCAGCATCAGTCGGGACAATATTGGCTTCAACAATTTTTGAGTCAATTTAGCTTCCGGGACGGATGCAGAATTCTATCCAGGATGGTCCTTGGGCTCGGGAAATCGGGCATTGTGAGTCAAACAAGCACTGTCTCCTTCTGGAGGGGTTTCGTTCCGCAAGTCCGAGTTTCAGATACTGTACCTTTCTCACGCTGTCGCAGTGTGTTCCAATCGCTTAGGCGCAGGAATGATTTAGTTCGTAAGTTTCCTTCATTCTGCAGCAGAAGGTGTGTTCGTGTGTCATCCCGAAGTGATGCACCCGACTCAGCAAAGCGATGTAAGCCCAGTTGATGATTGTCAGACAAGGCCGCCGGCATCGTCCGGGTGTTGCAACAAGTCCCATTACAAGCGGTCCTGGCTCAGGTGAACACTGATTGCTATTCAGTCGATCAGCTGCTCCTACGTTCCAGCACAGGAAGGATTATCAATTAAAGGTGATGATGCTTGCTTTGACGAGCTGTTGTGATGAAAGAAACCTGCGCAACTAGCAAGAACCAGAAGCCGGAGTAAAACGAATCATCCTTCTCCCATTATTCTGATCGGAGGGTTGATAGCGGCAACTGCAGCAAGGTTGTAAGCATGTACCCAGTCGGCTTATCAAACCCGATGGACCTACCGCTTACCACGAAAATCGACGAGAATATTGTAAAGACCGCATGGATCAGTGGGTCAAGCCTGGCGGAATCTCACAATCTTGACAAAGCGCATGACGAAATCCGGATCGATATCGTAAGACGTTGAAACAGGCCCGGTAACGAATGCGCTACATGATGGGGCTCAACTGATTGACATTCAGGACTGTTTCAAAAGGCTAGGTTGCAAGAACCCACTCAGTACTTTCATGATGGTGCATTGATAATACGAACCGATATACTTGGCCCGTATATCGAGATAAGTTGCGAATCACTACGTCAATTCATCATCTTAGACTCTCTCACCTGCTTTTTCTTATTGAGTACTCTCCAATATCAGGTTTCATGCTGAAATTTGGGAGTCCATATACTTGTTTAATTTTGATGGCATCGTGTCTACACCGCGATCGGGGACTGGTCATTGCTGGCCTTGCTCCTTTTGTCACTGTCGATGTCCTTAGCATTGCATAGAGCGAACCCAACAGCATTATGCCCACGCTCTTTTAGCTATTCTTAGTATGAACATGCCATCCGTGAACAGGCATGATATTTCCCATCGATCCCGCCATAGTGCCATGCCCAATCCCAAACCATCTCCGAAGTCCCTCACCCTAGGCTCTAACATCTACCCCATACATCTCACATTCACAGCATCCCTATCGCCACCCCAGTCTTCCCTTCCCCACATCCTTCCTACCCTGCCAACATCCCTCATCAAGCCTACTTCCTCGCAGTACCATCCACCCCAACCCACCACACATCCACCCCCCCCCCCCCCACAATAAATCCCTAACGACTTCCCCTCCCCCTTTCCAGCTCCCCCAAACTCCCCGACTCCCCACCCCACCCCACTCCCACCTATCCAAAACCTCCAGCAACCCACTAACCCTCCCACTAACCACTGACCGGCCACGCCCCAAAAGCAATCAAAACCTACAGTCAGCGCACCAAGCTTCAGACCCGCGTGTACAGTGCCCTAGCCTTGGATAAGGTGGAGATAGCTTGGGGTGGGGCCTTGGGGGGGGATTTTGATGGGTTTGTTGAGAGGGGGGGGGATGGGTGGGATGCTGAGGTGGTGTGGCGGTGGGCTGGTGTGGAGATGGGATGGGAAGGTGGCGATGCGAGGAGGAGGGGTTTGTGCGGGTGGGTGATGCGAAGGGTGCCGATCTGCTGCGAGGAGATGGTAGCTGTACTTGGGATGAAGAGGGAGGCGAGTATGTAATCCCTGGCTCAGGGGAGGACGGATTGATAATGATAGCCTGCGCTGACTTTTAGGATTACACCGTTCTCGGAGAAGGTGAAGGTCTTGTGATGTCTATGGATGAATGGGCAACTAGTTTTTGCGTTTTATCAGGGGCTGTTTCTTGTGCGGGATCGCCATGGCTTTCCTGTACGCGTGTGGCATCGTGAGGGGACTACCCACCTGTGACGTCCGCGTTGTATGAAAAGAGGGATGGATTGGGAGACGGACCCAACACTGGTGAGTAGGAAGGAAGCGCATCGCGAATATCAGGATCAACAAACCGTCCGAATACAGCAAATCAGCGAACACGCAACCGCATATGTGCTGCTTATCCACACGGAGAAAGAGTGAAGTAGAGAAAGACTTGAGAGCCATCCATGTCCTGTCCAACCCGACCGAGAGCTCCGTTAATGCTCGCACGCGCATTGAGATCCTGCCCAGCCTAGGCTCCTTTTACACATCGGACCCGCAAAATACATTTCGAAAAACACACAACACGCTCGCCATAGTAAGGAAAACGCCCCAGTCGTATTCGCCGTGCTGATCAACGCCCGTATCCTCCTTGCCAGAAGACGAGAGATCAAGAACGGCATATTGTCCAAGTCCCCCTCCTGGTGCAGCAACCGAATACAAGAAGTAAAATGATACCCTCAGCGCAGGGCATGCGATCCCTGTTCCTTGCGTGTCTTGACCGCAAATTCCGCCTTTATGGGCAGGTGGTCGCTCGGGAAATGGTGGTTCGGAAAGCCAGGCACCCGCCGCAGATACTCCATGTCGACGTCGCCCAGAACGCCCCGGACCTGCAACGCGTTCGAGGAGTACCAGATGTAGTCGAGCACGCCGCTGAAGTTGGGGGTATAGTTTGTGAACGATAGCTCGTCGGTGCCGTTGTAGGCAGACCTCATGCTGAACTGGTGGGCGATGCCGTCGCGGGTGAAATTGCCGTACTTACGATCGCCGAAGGCGCAGTGGTCGGGCGCGACGCTGCCTTGAGTGATGAGCTCGTACACGCCCGAGTCGCCGCTAGAGTTGAAGTCGCCGCAGATGAGGAGGGGGATCTGAGTAGCAGAAGCGTACTCCACTGAGGGAGCTGGGGTAGGAGGTCGCTCTGGGGAGGTGGACCTGGAATCGTCGTCCATTTCGGAGTGCCGGAAAGGGGTTTTGTCTAAGCATGGTGGATGTTGAGCACATTTCTCGGCGAATTTGGCGACCTGCTCCATGAGGATGGCGACCTGAACGAGTTTGACATCGTCGAAGAGAGGGTCCCAGAAGATGTGCGCATTGACCACGATGAATCTCGATCCAGTTTGGCGGTTCTCGAAGAAGGTGACCACCGCGATGTTGTCTTTCGTCATGACACGGTTGAAGACATCGTGTTCCCCTTTCATATCTGGACGATTGATGGCGATGGTTGCAAGGTCAATCATTTCTTTATTGAGACATATGTACTTGCTGCCCTTCCAGAAGGTCGCACAACCGTCCACAGTCATAGCCTTGCTCTCTGTCATGGTCTTTGCCCTCGTCTTCGGCGAGAAATAACCTTTGTAATCATGATAGGCGAGTTCGCTACGGAAAACCTCGGAGAAGTTCTCCTGGTCGAGTTCTTGTAGGCAGACAAAATCTGCATCGTATTGTTTGACCTCCTCCAAAATGAGCTTGCATCGGTAGTCCCAGTCGAGCGCCTGCGAGGGGGTGTAACCGTACTGAGCAGTCGTCGCATACTTATCGCAAAGGATGTTGTAAGATAGGACCGAGAACGCTTCCAGCGCAAGACTGTCGTCAAAGACATGCCAAGGCCGGGGCTCAGGCGGAGGACCAGCTATTAATGAGAGATTAGTTATCTTTGTTACAATATTGACCAAAGAGGTCCTAAAAAGGTAAGAGGGAGCTCACCTTGAGACTCTTCTCTAAGATGGGTGACCAAAGCCTTGGTGCCTTGCTCTATCATCATTGTCCTCTGATCCTCGTCCAATTGATCGTTTCCTTCGATACCTAGAGTTTCAAGCCTATAGAGAAGACCAATCTCTGCTGGTAGCTCGCGAATTTTGTTGTCAAAGAGTAGGAGTTCTCTTAACCTGGAAAGCATGCCAATTTCGGATGGTATTGCCATCAGCTGATTCCTGGAAACGTCAAGGTGCTCTAGGCTTCTTAATTGACCGATGGCAGTGCTGAGATACAACAATTCGTTGTTATCCAGGTAGAGTTTGGTCAGGAAACCATAGTGGTCAAAAAGAGGAGGTGAGAGAGTGTTGAGGCGACATCCGCTCATGTCTATCGAATTCCAGTTTTGCCGAGATTCTGCCTCATCTGTCGTCGCGCGGTTGTGTTCTTCGCCGCCGTCTGCGGAATCCAACTCCACAACAAGCGACGCAGTCTTTGGGACCACGCCCTCTTTCCTAGCATGATGGTGTGGCTGTTCATTTGATCTCGTTTCTTCCGCAAGCCGCAATTGATGCGCCCAATGCTCGGGAAGTTCTTCACCCATCGCAGACTGATTGTTTGTGGAGCTGTTGTGCAGACCGGCAGACGAGAAGTTAGGGGTTGCGTTCGACATAGTACCAGAGGAAAAAGTATGCTGATGGCCCATGCTAGCGCCGTGACCACCCAGATGGTTCTGTTGATGGTGGTGATGTTGCTGCCCGTGATGTTGCTGGTGGTTTTGATGTTGGTATTTGTGATTCATATTCATCTGCATGTAACTCTGATGCCCAGCCCCGTTCATCATCATTTGTTGCGCTTGCGGATGCCCTTGACTGTAAATGCCGTATGGATTGTGCGATGTGGCTTGTGATACGGGGGAGCGTGAGGGTGAAGGAGTATCATTGCTATAGCCACCTCCGCGCCCATTGTTGACAGGGGAGCCATTGCGAGCAAGGTGGCGCTGGTGGTGGTTCTGCTGATGCTGCTGTGGGTAATAATATGGTCCAGCCCGAGGCTGCTGGAAGCGGTATGGGCCTCCGTCTGCCATTTGATCTGCTGGGGCAAACAATCGATCTGCCTGGTCCTGGTCCCTCCCAAGGCGGAAAAGTTCCTTTTGTGTCAAATGGTAAATGTAGATCTATCGTAAACGAGGAGGAGCCTAGTAGTCTTGACTTGGTCATAGGTCTTCGATGGCTCGGGATGCTTGGGTTGGCGACAGTTGTCTAAGCTGTGCACGTTCTTGCAGTGCTGGATTGGCGTCTAGGCCGGGACTGCGACGGGCGTAAGTTACAGCGCAGGTCTGTTTCGTGTTCCCTCCGAGTATTGATAATCGAAGAATTGCTCCCCGAGAAGCAGGTTGGAAGACTGCAGCAAACGTTAGCTTGACCAAGCTTGTTCAGCATCACGACCAATGCGCACAGAATGGAAGGTACTTGGTCTCCACAGGGTAAGAGTAGAGCCCTAGTATGATTGTTCAGTCGGAACCCACTCCCAAACAGACCGCAAGTTGAAGAATATGAGAGCGCGAATTGATGACTAAATATTGTTGTCTGTGTGATGCTATCTACGTGTTGTCCTACGAGTCAAGTATAGATGCGCTCTGCTGTCTCTACACGCAACGCCAAGAGCCCCACAGCCGATTACCGAAAAGAGCTATTGGCACGTGATCTGAAGTCGCTTGGCATTGATCCTACGCAGGAACGATCCTCTGACCAACATCCAAAAAACTGGTAAGCGTGACTCCGTCTGTGGCTCTTCCTAAACGTACATTGAACCTGCTTCCCCTGGCTGTCCATCCCACTGGCGTATTGAGCATGCTGATGTCACCTGATAATGAAGGTACAGGTCGCACAACCTGGAATTCACACGTGCCGAAGACAACCCCTTCAAGTCTGAAATCAGTCCTCATACTCAAGGTAGTGTGGCCCGTCGCTAGGTGAAATGATCGAGCGAGCTGCTGTTTGAACAACCGTAGAATCCGAGACCGCCAAATTCTCATTGCTGAGCAGCTCAGTATTGCCCTTGATAGGATTAGCTCGTCTTCGGTGGGCAGCCATGGCTAATCCTTCATCTTCAACTGCTTCGCAAGCTGTAGGCCAGATAAGGGCATCTGGTGAACGCCTGACGAAGCCATCTACCATGAGCCCTGGATCCAAAGAGGACTGGGAAGACTGGATGAAGTGGGATGATCCTGAGATTGTAGCAGAGTCTCCACGGCTTACTAGCCAGACTTCATTGACTGCAAAGCGGGACTCATCTCTGTCAAAGAAACGTAAAACTCTGTCCGATGACGATGAAGATATTGGAGCATCAGGCGATCCAGGAAAACTAAGAACCCCTCCGGGCACTAGGAGTCATAATATCGTCGAGAAACGTTACCGCACCAATATCAATCAGAGAATCACAGCACTCAGAGACAGTATTCCGAGTCTAAGGCCTACGGAGGTTTCGGAGACTCAGCCGGTTGAGACTGGAGGACAACCCACGAAAAAGTTCAATAAAGCGACGGTACTCTCTACCGCTGTTGGATATATCCACGACCTGGAGAAGGATAAGCGTCGTTTGGAAAACGAGATCGCACAGCTTAAGGTACTCTTGCGAGCGATGCAAGAGCCAGGCAATGATGCGGCAGAGCTTGACAAGGCTTCATGTATTGAGGCCGGTGCCGTATCCCCTAATGGATCCCTGATATCCACATGCTCGTCTACCGGCTCTTCAGAAGACTCAAAGCCAATTCAGGGCATGATCAAAGTACCCGAGGAAATGAGAAGGCTTCGTACTGCTACCGCGCAAATCCCTCTCGCTGAGAGGTCGTATATAGAGCATTACGACTCTGAGCCGGAAGATCAAAATACGATCCGCATGGGAGACAAAGCCGTTAAACGAGCAAAATTTGTCGGCAAGCTCGTCGTTGGCTCATTTGCAGGTCTGATGGTAATGCAAGGCTTTGGTGAGAGCGAAAATCGTGGAGAAACTGTCAAAAAAAGAGGCCTTCTGGCTGTTCCCACCCAGCATTTCTGGGCAAAAGGTCAAGAATTACTGGATCAGCACAATCTTGACGATGCTCTACATCATTTGGGTGTTCTGCCCCTCCTACTGAAAATCTTCACAGTCCTATTCGTCTGCGGTTTTGGCATCTTTGTGTACGCTTTCTGCTCCAAACCTAAACAAAAAATACAACCACAGAGAGTCGAGCTCGCACCTTCGCTCGCATCGCCACTTGAGGTGCGCCGGAACGCTTGGTTGACGGCCATCCAGACGGTCCGCGTCCCGAGGCATCAAATGTTCCCAGAGTGGGCCGCTGTGAACTTGGAAGCTCTGCAATACGTACTTAGACATATTACAGGTTCGCGCGGCTATTCATGGTTGACTGGTCAGAGCGAAGATGACGAGGTGGCCAGACTCCGGGCTTGGGATATTGCTATTGATGCCCAGTTGATGGGTGGTGATGCTGAAATCAGCGGAAGTCGACTAATTTTAACGATACTGGCGTCAGGAACGCTACCAAGGTCTCCTGCACGTTTGATTCTGAAGGCTATACATCTCCGGATATTGCTCTGGAAAGCTTCGGGGCCCGAAAGAGGTTCCCTTTGGTGCCTGGTGCATAGGCTAGCCGCTTCACTTGCGAATTACCAATGGCGGCTCGCTCAGGACTTGAACAGAAATCCCGTATTTCATGAATGCCATACTTCGCATGAGGTCGAGAGCCTGCCAGAGCATCTGGCAGCGCTTCTTCAGTTGAGCTGTAGTGAGGCTCTAACAGATCCAATCATCCAGCGTGCCCATAACCTAGCCTGGAGTAGGCCGACACGTGAGGATGTCTTTGGTTCTACCGATGAGATGGATCTGGTGGTTGTCGACCCTACGATTCGTTCTCCTCATGATGCCCTTTGTGCTTGGGTCTCAAGCACCACACTACAGAAGGGACTTTATGCAAAGCTCGCGGATATTCAACGTGATTCTTCTGAACTGGATTGGAGCTTCGGCATTGCTCTGCATACGGCGCCGCCTGCCTCGATTGCACAAGCCAGGGCTTTGGCCGCGAATGCTGTCTTTGTCGAAGCTAACCACCAGAATGCGTTATCCATGCTGTTGCAGGATACAACAGCGAGGTCAGGAGACGGTCGTTCGCCTTCTTGCCACAGTGGAAATACGAGCTTCATAGACTCCTCGTTGCCGAAGGTCGTATGTCAAGACGTTGGTTTAGCCACCTCCTGCGCATGGGCTTTGAGTATGCTAAGAAAGGTTCGAGAGGAGCCACAGCATCTCAGGAATGCTTTACGTGCCGTAACCAGTAGCTATCGAGATGCCGAAGAGCTCTCTTGGCTCAGCTTCGCAACTGCCTACCATTTGATCTATATCTTGCAATCAGCCGATCAGCTTTACGATCTACACAACCAAGAGATTCATCAAATAAGCTCGCGGCTGTTGTCATGGCTCAAGGGAACGGAAAAATCAGGTTGCTCCATAGACCAATGTGCCAAAGCAGATATCGACTTCTTCCTGCGCAACTGTGTTACCCGTGATGATAGACCTTGCGTGGCGCCTCCTGGTGCAGACAAGACGGCTTCGAATGCCGACGAACAAACAGCTTCCAAATCGAGACGGCTGTCTTCCGTTGGCGAAGAGACCGACACTACAATAGGCGAGACTACAATGTTTCCAAACTCGTCTTCTTCGCCTTGTGGAAAGCCCAGTATGCCTTCACCAAAGATGGAGTTTAGGAGATCTTCATGTTGCTCAGAAGATTCGGGATACGGAAGCATAGCGGCATGACTTACGAAACCGCAGCGACATCATGATCACGACATCATGACATACGAGTTTCGTTAGGAGACTGTTCATAGCATTCAGTTTTGTGGACTCTTTCCTCGTGTAGGCAGGGCTTTATTAGCAACCTGCATTTGCCCCTAAAAGGCAAACAGCAATTCTGACAAGCTTTGAAGTTATCTGGTCCTCCTTCAGCCTGCAAACGCAAAATCCCTCCTCAACCATGATATCCCTTCCACGACCGTCGCCTCAGCGGCGGGCTGAATCTGACTTCGGCCCCACTGCTCCGTCTCCTTCCTCTTTTTACCGTCCTTCCACTTCTCTATCCACTCCCCAATCCTCCGCTCAGCTTCTCCATCTATCTCGCCCCTTCCTACACCCAACCTTCGCTCCACCTCTTCAACCCACTGTCGCGCCAGCCCAACCAGCTTCGTGACGTTCTCCTTGCTCCTTGCAAGTCCTCCATCTCTCATCTCAGCTCTCGTCCCCTCCCACTCTCCTTTGATTGTCTCATACTGCACCAGCGTCCTATCCATGACTCCCTGCTCTGGCTGACTCGCGATGAGTACTCCTACGGTCGGTAGTAGGTCCTTGTTTTCGTGGAGGATCGTTACTTTACGCTGGAGAACGGCTTCCATTGAGGTGATGCTCTCGAGAATTCTAGTTGTGGTAGTGAGGAGACAGCATGTGGGAATGCAGTTGAGGTGAGCTGGGATTTCGAATTTCTGGACCGCGTTGGAGAAAAGTTCGGACATTGACGGACTGGGAGATTCCAGTGGTCTTTCCGAGATGGATGTTTGGTTTGTGATAATGTCATTGGTACTGGGAAGACAATAATGCACGGTTGATGCTTGTCCTACGGTGTTGAGCTCATCCATGGCGAAGGAGATGGAAAACCTGTTCCAGAGAATTGATTGTGAGTGCAAGATAGTGTTGAGGTTGCGTGTCATTAATGGAAAACCCAAAATGACAATGATGCAGTAACCTTGCCGATGCCGTGATAGATTTGCGACTTCGTTTCCGGGAGAGAGTGAGGCACAAAGCGCTTGCTCATCTCGTCACCTCACTTCCCCGGACCCAAAAACAGAAGTCACCGCTGCGAGGAGAAGCCACCGTCTCACTCGCCAGCAAGACGGTGCGAGTACCTATCGAACTATAACTTTCCAGGATGTTGCCGGGCTACGACATCCCCAACACCTTTTGCGACTGCCGTCGTAGACCTCTAAATCTGGTCATCCGTTGCGATTGCGCAGTTTGATTCACTAAAAGCTTGGCTACTTCTCACTCATGCTGTATCATCTACGGTATCTTTGTCTTCGACGCTGTTCCTTTCGAGCGCTTCATTCGGGCAACGATTTACGCGTCATCCTTCGTCGATCGATCCACCCTCGACTTTTCCTACCCTTCTAAGAGTATAATCTAAAAATCATTGCACCGCCTCCAACCATCGCCCTTCAAGACTTCCACCTATCCAAAAAATCCCTTTAGAGCTATCCCGACCTAAACCCCCAAATGGCTCTTACTACCCCAATCTCTATCCCAGGAACCTTCGAAATCCCAATCTACCAGAGGCTGAGATGAAATCGCGCAGCTCCGCGACTGGACCTGATGAGCATAAGGACCGAGTCTCTGAGCCGGACGCTCCTGGCCCTGATTCCTTATCAAGCGTCAAATAGAGAACGTTAGCATGAGAAGTACAAAGCATGATATTGACCAACAGGGTTCTTGAACCCCGAAACAAATCCGCGAAATCACCAAATGAAATGCAAAGCTTTCACCTCTGGAAGGGAAAGAGGTCGATCAACGTACGCAATGGCGCCTTACCACTGCAGCCCGGTTGAGATATCCGGATAGTCATACCTTAGCGGTGATTCTGTGCCACGAGTGCTTCCTTGGGATGGAAGGTTCGGGTAAGTAAGAAAAGGTTGTGACGTGACTTTGCTATCGAGAGGGGGTCTTGGTGGGGGTTGCTGGCATATATAATGGGCCAAGATGGAACGATTCATACTTAGGCATATAGGACGCAGGAAGCTTACACACAGGGCAGTACGAGCATTTCGTGACTCGCGGAACGGTTGGGATGTATTGTTCCATTCGCATCGCAGAGAACCCGTTGCATCCAGTGCTACATACCCCAGGCATCGGATCAACAATAGCGTGCGGCCTGTACTCGTACAAGCACGCACAAGTGTAGTTCATGCTAATCTTAGCAAGCAGTAGATATTCCGTACCTGGAGCACAGATTACCCCCACCCTACTATCTAGTATCATAACTAGGCCTCCATCAGTGCGAGTGAGACAATATAGTGCGTCAGCTACCTTATTCATCCACCATCACCATCCCGTCCTTCCCTCCCGAACGCCTGATCTCAATCTCCTTCATAAGTCTACTATGATTTAGGCTCCTCGCTCTCACTATCTCTACCGCTACCTACCCTTCATTACGCTCCTTATCACCACTTGCTTAATCAGGATCTCTTCCTTGGATTGTTGCTCTCAGAGCGGTTGGTAGTTGTCGATCGCTTATTATTCTCTGTATTAATGATATCGTGAGGATCTTGCTGACTGACGATTGGAGACGGACTTAGTGCTTAGAGACGATATTGTATCCGCATTCATATAGCACTACGACTTCAATTCTGAATCGGATATTTCACTCGCATTTACAACGGCTCTTGACCCAAGCATTCTAAGGATGTAGAGCTTGTTATATTATAAATTACGCTACAAACTCCAGTACCATATTTATACCTCAGGTTTGGGAGTGCAGCTAAAATCCCAGGTTCCATCGCAACCTTCTGGGGGAAAAATCGTACCCGCTTATTTGAATCTGTAGAGAGAGTCTGGCCTTCTTCGTCTTCCTGGAACTCCTCTGATGTGCGCTTCGATCCTGGCCGGGTGCTTGTGCGGCTCGAAGGACGAGGAGGAGTCCCCCTTGATGAATCAGCTGACATGGCACGAATGGACGGGGCGGTAGCCGATTGGATTTGGCAGACTGATCCGGAGCAACCTGGATACAAGTAAGATCTATGGAAGCCAATTCAACAGGGGCCGGTAGTTTGTTGGTTGGATCGATAAAGCACCGGAACACAGGAGCTGTACGGCTATCGCGCGAGTATCCATTCTCATTGTCTCCTTGCTCTACTGTTGCTATTGCTGCATCCTGGGTGTGCTCTGCAGGTGTTTCAGAGGAATTTGTCGATGAGTCAGGCCCTGATGCTATGGACGATGCAGTCGAAGAACTAGGCAATGAGCCATTTTCTGTAGGAAGAGCCAATTCAGGTGCTGCTGTCCAAGCTTAGGTCGATGGATTGAATGCGACTTTCCTGATCGCCATTCACAGGTGTGGCTTTGGATCCTGTCAACGAATCAGGTCCTGGTTCTAGAGCCTCCGTTGGTACTGAACTACGCAACGCGCCAAATTTGGCTGCCGTGGCCGATACAGCTGGCGATGGGTGCTTATCAGAGAGCTGCGCTAGACGTAGTGTCAAAATTGTCAAGACGGCTTCTAGTATCCATTGAGTTCCAGGCAGTAAAGTAAGTATGTTTCCTTGGTTTATGCAGTGAGAGTGTGGAAAGATCAATCCAGACTCAGAAAACTTCATCTTCGACAGCTGCCGTAGTGCATGCTGCAGCATTGTGCAATCCTTGCTTTTCTGGCCTTCAAGTCAGAGGAGAAGGCTGCGGTAACGAGTTCGGAAGATATCCCTGACTTTTGAACGACCTTACCCTGTATGGCCGCTCCGCAGTCATTGTTGGCCGTTGGTTTCATCACCAACGGCACCGGTGCTACTGTGGGAGCCTGCAGAATCAACCGAGAGACACTTCATCAACGTCGAATTTCCAGAGCCTGGTGTCCCGGTAATATAATATACTTCCCCGCCGCGTTGTAACCAAAGGCTTCTTCGTTATGGTTCTCCAATTCGACCGGTTGCACCAGAATTAGGGCGCTTTCTCCCGTGAATGTACCTTGCATACGCTCAACACTCACGTCGTTCATGAGCTTGATTTGCTTCATCCTGAATTTGAGGTCGCTTTCGAGCCGATGTGCTGCGCATTTGGGATGAAATTGGCGTTGCAGGAACCTATGTACACGACCCTGGAGGAAGTCAATCCTGGCCTCTTTTCTCATGATGGTGCTAGTTTGCTTGATAATACCAAGCCTTGCTTGATCGTATTGCCATCGTAGGTGATCAATCAGCCCTGCAGCCCAGAACTTGATTGAATATCTTAAAATCTGCTGGAGAGATTTCATCTTGACGGGCTGTAGATCGTGAAGATTGAGGGTACGAACGCAATAAACCAGCTTAATGTCGGAAGGGATTCGCTTATATAGCTGATATAGTATAGACTGCAATAAGTCGAGCAGCGAGCAAGTAAGATTTGCGGTATTGACCTTTGAGTTGACGAAGAGAATCGTTATAATAAGTCCGAAAGAGGGACTTGATCCTTGTTTCTGAAGGAAAAGTGACCCATACGCGCTGTTCTTCTTGACCAGTCTCTCGTGCACATAGTCTCCTGCTTATTTTTGCAGCGTCACGCTCTCTGGTCACGTTGCTCACCCGGTTCCGGCGAATCTCCATGATGCCGACCCTCCCAGCTTCTCTACCTTTTGCTGTCTGCTCCTGGTACTAGTCATAATCTCATGGCTATCGAGGCTTCAGACCTCTGTACCCTCCATCACCGTATCTTCGTCCCCGCCGGCTGCACCAGTCTCACCGCCCTCGTTTCCTTCATCCACCTCCTCTATAGTCTCCAACCTCGTCGTTGTCCCCCTATTGTCGTCACCCCGGAAGGTCAATTTCCAGCCCTTCTTGGCCTCCCAGCGCACCATTCGGCGGAGATCACCCTCCACCTCATCCCTTCCCACGGATTGCTCCATCACATCCATGACGGACTTTCGAGTCCCAGGAAATTCAACTTTGAGCGTACCGGGAGTCGCTCCGACCCTTACGATCTTGTTCACAATAGATGCGCTAACTGCTGTAAAATCTTCGTGTGCAGGTCTATCAGATCGTCGAAGCATTTTTTGGCTTGCACTGGATCGATCAGCTGGCGCCATAAGATCACAAGTGGACCAGCTATGTGGGGTAGAGGTTTTGACAATCAGGAACCAAACCGATAAACATTCAAGCGCGGAGGGGTCCACAGACGTCGGCGAAGTTCTGCAATTCCGGGATTGAAATGCTCCTCGGTGAAAAAGTCTTCGGGTTGTAAGTCCGCGCAGCAGCGGAATAGTCCAGAGATGTCGACGAAGTTCTGCAGTTCCGGGGTTGAAATGCTCATCGGTCCAAAAGTCTTCGGGTTGCAAGTCCGCGCAGCAGCCGACAGCGAGTGCTACTCAAGATCAGGACGCGCTAGGTGCTGTGATATCTCCATGTGCCAAATTGCCAGGTCCCCGGACCAATTTTGTCAGGTAGCATGCCGATAACATCGTTCGATCGCATGCCTAAGAGAAGACCTTTTATTGTGTTCTCTAACCTATCGGCGGGAGCCTTAGCCTTTAGCTGCTGGGGAAGATTCATTTTCGCCACTTTTCCCTTGGTGAGATCTTTTATAGTCCAAGGTTTGTCGAAGGAAACATCGCTAGGCTTGATCACAGAAGGTGGGACCCAACCACCACGTGGAGACTCCTCAATTGTGACGTTGAATAGATCGATACGAGCTCTTCTGACGGTACCGTCAGGGCGTTGCTGTACTTCTCGGATAAAGCCTTCATCACCCTTTCTAAGGACGTATTCTCCAGGATGAGCTGCTGACTTGCACTGGATCGACTAGCTCGCGCCAACCGAGGACGATTGGACCAGCTATGTAAGCACCCTGGCAATGCTTTTCGTGATAAGGCGGCTTTCGCGCTGTGCTTTCGGCAATGACAACCATCGCCCACTCCGTGGGAAGCTGAGCTAATGCGAAGATTGGCCGTGTCCAGTCCAGTTCCTCGACAATTCCCCCATATATATATATATATATATACCTCCCCGCCAAACAGAGGGCAACATCGACTCTGAGACACAGAAAGATGTGACGAGCATTGACGAGGCTCGGAAGCAGAGCAATCGCACTCATGACATCGCTGGGCTTCTTCAAGTCCTATCTGTATCGTCATGTCCAGACGTATCTTACGAACTTGAGGATGTAGCGCTCTAGGCAGCCTCTGTACGAATACTACGAGTGCGATCGCACTTGCAAAGGAGAATGTCGTCGCCTCAATAGCCATCGACTTGGCCGCTCCAGAAAGTATTAGTAAGGTTTTAAATCATCATGGTGTGGAACCATGTTGGTGAGCTCAAGAATGGACTCAAAGATATTTCTTGTCCAGTTCTTGGTGTTGTGGGCCTCTTCCGGGTGTTTCGAAGTAGATTTGAATGTCCTCCAAGCAATCGTCGAAAAGCCAGCAGGGCCAAATTGGCCTGATGTTCATAGGATCTGCGTCCGGATCTAGTAGCTCGTATACGCATAGACTTCCCAAAGCTCCTCTTCAAGTCGTAGGTACGCGGTGGTGGATGTGGGTGGTGGCGTCGCCCGGGGAGAACGGGACGGGGAGCTCGCGGTTGATGAGGCTCTACGTCCAGAATCGCTGGGCGTGTCGGGCAGCTGGGAGTTGAGGAGTTGGATTTGCTGCAGCGTGAGTATCGTCGATGGGTCAGGCCATAATGATTCGACTATACCAGATGTCATATTGTGGGTAGGCGACGACTCTAGGCAGGGACACGGAAAGTCCCACTTCTCTTGACCAGAGCACACAGAGTCTTCTGGCTGCGAAAAATTCTCGGTTGACGGCTGACAATTTGGGCCCGCAGTATCGAAATTTGAGTTATCCGGATCTTGTTCTTCAACGGCCTACAACCAGTGTAGGGTGTAGTATCGATCTGTGTCCCACCATGATGGCTTCTCGAAGTGTATTTCGATAAAGCCCTGTAACCTCGTTCACTACTGTCGTATCCTTCCTTGCCACCAATTGACAGCAAGACATTGTACTCGATGTCCGCTTCGGGCCCATCCGTTATGTCCTCGCTCGCAGCCGAAATGTTTGGCTGATTGGCAGACACTGCGATTGCATCATCACTGGGACCAGCTCAGGGCCTTCCCCATGTGACTCGTGCACTCCCCCACCTGATCGAGAAATATGAATATATAGTATACGGCCAGAGGGGTATACATCTTTTATCGAGAATCGAACAAGCCCATGCTCGGCCTCAGCAATGATAGTGGATTGGCTGCCCGATGCCGGAACCCCTGAGTATATACAACGTCCTGAATGCTCACGGAATGGGTCGTTACGGCTTGGGCTTGCTTCGCAACAGGAGGTTGCTTGTCCGCGGCGTTGTTTGCGGACTCTGTGTCCAACCCTTCCGTAAGTTTCTTGATAAACTTCTGCTTCAGTTCCTTTCGGAGTGAGGGCCACATGTCTCGTTCCGAAGTCGCACGGGTTCCCGCTCGAAGTTCTTTCTTAATGTCCCGTTCCTTTTTCGATTCCTTCGCGGCTTCAATCGCTGGACGCTCGTCGTTGAGCTTCTTTTGAATCTTCTCGAGCTCAACGGCTCTTAGACCAGCCCTCACTGCCTCACGCTCTGCTTGAACTTCGTCCGCAATTTCCTTGTGCTCTCTTGAGTAATGACACCATGATTATATTCTCAAAGGTAGCATCGGCTTTACGCGTGCCCTTGGAGGCGGTGAAGGCGTCGTTGGACGATATATTGGATGTGCAGCTGAAGTCGTTCGTGGTGGTAAAGAGATATAAACGTCTGTAGAGTGATTTAATTATAGTATAGAAGACTTGAAGAAATGATGCACGACTTTCTTTTTAGTCGACGAGCAGTGACAAAACCGGCTTGGAGATTATACAAGAACAATTATATCCAGAGTAGTGGCTTGCTTCGAGGACTTCCTAAAGAGCGATCAAGACCGAGTAAAATGCTGGTCGGATTCTGATGTTTGACGCTTTCAAGTCTTGTGCATTGACATAAATGGAAGTAGGAGACCTTGGTTCCAATGCGCAATTCGAAAGACTATCAGATAAGTCGTGAGTAGATATTAAAAATTCTGGTCTCGAGGCGTAATCCGAATGCGCGTTGGGATATTATTATCTGAATCTCTATGGTGTAACAGATTTGATTGTCGTATGTCCACCAAGATTTGACGTCGCTGCTCGAAGTCGTCTCGGCCCATCAAATGTGATTGGCATGACAGTAGGTCAGCATTGGGCTGAGCTCCACAGTGAAGTCTGAACTCGTCGATCAACTCTCGTGCTTGGCTTGGTTTCCCCTGAGAGGAGACTGCAAGCTTAGCCCAGCGAAAATGATTGACATGGAAGTAGGTCAGACTTTGGCTGAGATCCACAACTAAGTCTGAACTCGTCGGCCAGATACCGTGTAGCTAAAGCGTACGTGTGGTTGCCCAGATAGAGCCGCTGTCGATGGTACAATGGGGTCCTCTGCCAAAACTGCCGTCGTCCAATTTGTGGCGGTTTAGTATGACCAAAGCGTCCTTCATCCATTCTGGCGAACCCCGAGGTCCTTTGCACCAGCTATTCGAAAATGCCAGGCCTGATGGTCAGCTGGTTCGAAAGAAGAGTTTTTGAGGGATAGTGTCGTTAGAAGGTTGTAGTATATTACTGTGATTGCAGATTTGCCTCGCTCATGTTCGACACCCCAATTGGGGACGTGGCAGAGTGCATGGTAACAATGACGTGAAGAAGGATCGCGCTCAAGGAGCTGGTCGCGATTAACATCTTCGCTTGTTTGCTCGGGAGATCGATTTCTTCTTCTCTCCTTTGGTGATCCTGCAATTGTGCAATAGCGATTCCCTAAACACCTGGTGGTTTTGAGGAATCCCCCAGGGATAAGCGGTTCATCCAGCCCAGCAAGGAGGCGTTCATCTTCGCGGATCTGGGGACTTCGTCAGTCAATGTCCTTGTTCTAGAAGTCTTGACCGAGAAACAGAATAGGACTCACCTCAAAGTCAAGTCGGCCTTTATATTCATACGTTTTCTTCACGCTTTTCTTAAGATGCTTCCAGCGTTGAAATACCGGATGCTTATCTTAACTAGTACGTATCTGAAGAAGGTTGAGGTAATTATGTTTTCAAAGACGAATCGACGATCGTATACCAAATCCCACATTCCCTCGATCTCCGCTGGACGCGCCCTTTTAACTCGCTCAAGGTTCCATTGGCCAAACTGCTCATGGATTGTCCTGGCTCTCTTATGAAGCTTCTCCTTTTTGACACGGAAACCTCTAAAAGCCTTCTTCTTGAGTGTGTAGTTCTGGTAAGCTTTGTGGAACTGTTCCGCCGTCTGATCCCGTTGTCGGCAAATATGGCGTAATTCACATATGTTAGACGCGTAACGTTGCGAAACGTGCTCGATAGCAACCTCGTCGATGGGCTTCGTGTTGCTTGGCTCGCCCAGCTCCTTGACAGAAGACATTTTCTCGGGTTGGGGATGGTCTACTTGATGAAGACTTGAGTTGATGGCCTGATCAGGAGCCGAATTTGGGAGCGCACTCGGCGCCGGCGGGGGTATGATCATGAGTGTCGGTTGCGAAGAATTGAGATGCAAATCCTCAGCTTTCTTTTGCTGACGTTCCGGATGCTTTTGATCATGCTTTTGATCGATCAGCTTCTGTAGCTTCTTACGCTCCTCGCCGAGGAATGCTTGAGCGTCTCCCTGACTCTCAAATTCAATTCTCTTCCGCTTTCGCATCCGCATCCGGCGAAACGGCGGTTGATCCTCGTCGGCCAAGGGTCCCAGCCGCTGTTGGGTGACATCCTCCGGGATCCCTGTGGGAAGTCTACCCCAGGTTCCTTGATGAAAGACACCTGCCAAGCAAAGAGTGGCCGAGGACGCTGTGCTGAAGGCCCTTGCGGAGCCAGCCACTGCAATACGAAGAATTGGTTGTAACATCATACGGATGGCTCAAATGGAGTCGAGCAAGAAATTGCTGACCGCTATCGTTCACTTGAATTGAGATGACGCAAATTACCCGTTGGGTAATGAGAATGGGTAGATTGAGGGGATTCGAGGGTATTTGAGATGTGTGATAACCTTCAAGTATTGATGTGACCGGGTGACAAGTGAAGTAAAGGATCAGTGCTGAGCTGGGGCACCCTGCTAGATGGGAGCCGCGCTTGGGCTTATCTTGGTAAGCAAGGCAATGTGACAAGCGTGCCACACGCCGACGATGCTAGCCGAGTCTGCTGATGCAGGTTATTAAGTGCTTATATAAGGGATGGGTTTATATAGTTTACCAGGCTTATGTATGTGGTAGGAGGTGTTCGTTTCTCGAGTTGTACGAGGAAGTGGTATTCGGCTTTGGAAGATGGCCGAGCTCGAGTTTGGCAATTGAAGGTGTGTAGAGAGATTATTAGAAAGGAAGTGGGAGGTGGAGAGTCTTCAAATACTCAGCTTCGATAACACGGCGATGTGAAGTAATTCCCTCAAACCACCTCTTCCTTCACTGCTCGCTTCCATTAATCTGGCTGAAATTGTGAATGAACACCGGAGAGAATGTCGCTCTCGTTAGGTGTTGCTTTCAGCGCAGTCCATCACATTGACCTCGCCCATATCACTCTTTCAGCCGGTTATCTGACGAAAATGGATGAATGCGGGAGTGATTTGCAGAGCAACCATCACTTTGTCCGTCACATGGGCTAAGAGTACGCATATCCTGTGTCAAAAAGCTGTTAGACTATCAAGCTAGGTCCACTTCTTCTGGAAACATTGGCAAAGCGACTGATGGCCGACCATGTTATCGCACCTGTTGGTGTGAGTGAGGGAAGCAATCAGAATTCCAGCCAAAGCCGTCACCGTTATGTAGCTGGGGTAAGACATCAGTCATGGATCAATGACAACCAAGGGACAGATCCTAGCAGGTTCGAAATCTGGAAGCATCGGTCCGTGGGAGTTGCGGCAAACCAGAACTTCCGGGAATTCTGTCAAAAGTGGCGCCAACAACGATGCTGCCAAGGGATCAATGAGACCATCACAGCCCAGAATGTCCTTGTAGCACTAGAACTCTGTGTTGAGATCTAATATCAAATATGCCACACACTCTATGTAAATTCGGGACCACGGGAGTCTGTTAGCTATGTCTGCAGATGGCACATTTGCTGTAGCACTTACATATACCATGCTTCCCAGTCTATGGAAAGATTAGCAAATGTTCACCTTGGCCCCGAACACGGTTCAATCCAGTCTGGAGAATTGAAGGTCAATGAGAACAGTATGCTGCACCGATTCGAGCCAGTGGCTTTGAGGCTCTCGCCACGACTCTCTCAGTGGGATAGCATGTCAAGCAACTCAACCACGGGACTGCTCAGTAAAGCTCATATTGTGTTTCTTTCTCTCAATGAGAATTCGACGGCCAGATACGGGATGCCTCGAACCAGGAACCATAATGCTCCATGCAAAATTTGAACTTCACACTCCTAGTCTTTTCAGCAAACCCTCAAAAAAAGCGAAAGCCAGGCGTCAAGCCGCTGCTTATCCATGATCTGCAAAAGGGACAGCACCGTCACACGCTCAGCGGAAAGCTTGTTCAACTCTGTTCCAGTTTCACAGCGGTCTTCTCCTCCTCTTTGACCTCTACAGTCTCTTCAATAGCTTTAACCTTCCCTGTCCCCGGTTCAACTTTCACTGCCGCTTTCCTCACAGCCTTCTTAACCAGCTTTCTCTGCACCACTGCACTCGGACAGAGCCCCTGACTCAATGTACACTCATGGCACTTGCGTCCCACAGGCAAGCAGATTGTCTGTCCAAACCCGACCAACAAGTGATTGATCTCGTGCCATCTGTCCCTTGGCAGCCAAGCCTCCAGCGCTGCCCTGGTCTCTTCCGGTGCCTTCGTCTTGTGCCATCCCCATAGATTCGTGATCCGATGCACATGCACATCCACGCCTATCCCTTCCGTCCTTCCCCATGCAGCACTCAGACAGAGGTATGCCATCTTGGGCCCCACGCCAGGGAGGCTCATGAGGCCTTCGATCGTGTCCGGGATGTCGCCATTAAATTGATCACGTAGGATGAGCGCAGTAGCTTTAATGTAGCGGGTCTTATTATTGTGGAAGCCGACGACGAATATCATTTCGTTGAGGCTCACAGGGTCGACGGCGATGATGTTTTCGAGTGTAAGACCGGGGTGCGGAAGCTCGGTTTGCAAGCGGCGCATGGCGATGGCGTTGGTGGTGTCCTTGGTTTGGGAGGAGAGCATAAGGGCAATGAGGGTTTGGAAACGCTTATCCTAAGAATGGGTGTCAGCATGCATACTTCTATAGTCGGGTGAAATGGTTCTTTACCCGAGGGCTAAGATGTTCCACTGCTAATGTCTCGCAACCCATGGTATCGACAGGTGCGAGGACCTTCTTACGCATCTCCTTGACCGCATCGTAGATCTCTGCCCAGTTTGCCGGTGGATGTATCTCTACTTTTCCGGTCTCATTGACTATTTGCTTAGCAGGCTGTCGCTTTGTCTTCTTGGGCTTTCCAGCGTTGTCATTGCCAGCTGATTTGCGGGGCGATGTCCTTGTGCTGGTAGCTACAGAAATGCTGGTCACCGTTGTAGCTGGGGTATCAGCGCCGCGCTTGCGCTTCTTCGACGATAGTGTTGTGGTGATGGCATCTTCGATGTCAAAACTGGCTACTGAAGCTGCTGAAGATAGGGGGGAATCGTCATCGCTCGAATCTTCTTGCTTCACCTCCTTTTTCCCAATGTCCAGTAGAGATGTGCCATTCGCAGAAAAGGCCTGAAGTGATGTTGCAAAGGAGCGGGTCTGTCGGTGGGGCACGAAGTCAGCCTCCGTCACCTGCTTGACGGCCCGTGCGGTCTCTTTGGCAATGCGAGAGGTCTTCATGTGCTTCCGACATGATTGTGAGATGATACTGAAGGGAAAGGGGTTTGAAGCTCTGTAATCCCTACTAGCGCTTCCCCGGATTTCAGCCCTACAGAAGGGATACGATCTTATCGATCTTGCCCTTCTCAACTCAACAACCAAGAATGATGCCAGGCGACGAATACGCCTCCACCGGTGGCGGCAGCCTCAAGCTGAAAGGTATCAACCCGTCCTCGAAGATCACAAAGAAGAAGAAGAAGCGCCCTAAGTCACCAGAGAGTCCTGAGGCCGCGACGCAGTCCACGAAACATGCGGACGAAGACCGGGCGGAGGAAGCTTACAAACCAGAAAACAACGCAGTCGCTCAGAGGGGAGCAGATGAGCAACCTCCTGTCGAGGATGATATCTCTGCGCACGACAGAGGCAAGACAGAGGCCGAGCTAAGGCACGAGGAACGCAGACGGCGAAGGGTATGGCTCAACCGCTTCTGTCGTTGGCTGACTGACTTATTGTTTTGTAGCTAGACGAACGGCTGAAACGTGAAGGCACGAAGACTCATAAGGAGCGTGTGGAGGAACTAAATCGGTATTTGAGCAATCTGAGCGAACATCACGACATGTACGTTTCTCCCTACCCTTTCGCCCTCCACAGGGTCGAGCGTCGAGATGATGCTGTCGGACTGCTGTAAGACTAGTCTTGACGCTGACGCTGACTTTGTCTACAGGCCGAGGATTGGACCAGGCTAATAGGATTCATCGCTGACTACTTTATGGAGTGCCTACTGTAACTATGATAAGCCTATGACTGTCAACATGCAAGTCGCGTGAGTTCGGCAGTGTCACAAACACAGGCCGAGGGTCCTCCAAAAGACCTCGCTTAGCTACTTGAAGATCGCAGGCTCGGACAGAGGCTTTGGGAGGATCTCGTTGAGTTCCTTTGAAACATCCGCATGGACGGTACACTTAGGTACAGGTATCAGTAAGGCTCACCAAAATTGAGCTCAGTCAAGAAGCAACCGCTGTAGTGTACTAAAGACAATCGCCACCATACATTGAGGATACAACGCCAAGGTCTGCTGAACCCGAAAGTCACGCCAGTGGGTAAAATTGCATTAACGGAGGCGTAGAGAAAGGACTCGAAGCTGATGAGTGGGAACTTGACCGCTTGACTTTGACATCTCTCTTACGGCCGTCAGATATGTTAAGCGAAAGCGACTGGATTATCGTGGGAGCGATAGCAGGTAATGTTTCCTGAATCTTGATTACCATCAGAGGCATGTACCGTGTTTCGCCACCGCGCAGGGTTGACAAGAGATCTATGAGCTGCGTAAGGTAGTCCAGCGGGCCCAGCTCAAACTTCGTAGAATATATGGGTACGCAAGACATAACATCGATGAGTGTACATGCTACATCGAAGACTTTCTCTATCTATGATACGTTAGTGCTCGCATCAGTCATGTCTGAGAAGGTGCCTTACAAGCCCTATGCCGTGGATATCCATTGATTGTTGGGAGACGGCATTGGTGACCGCTACAAGATCTTTCGCAATCTCAATTGGGTATGTAAAGGTCATAGAAGCGTCCGGTGAAGTGGAAGATAGATAGCCGTTCGCGATGGAAAGCTGCCATACCATGGTTCGAAGCCAATGTTGCGAGGTCCTGAGTTCTGCTGCTTGGCTCTCGGTAGTATCTAAGTAGACTGGTAGCGCTGCCAGTATTTGCCGTTGCATTCGTGCTAGCCAGAACGTCGAGTAATCTGTCCGAGTCTTGTTCCACAGGCCAATGAACATGTCGTCGAAGGGTTGGTAGAGATTGACCAGATGGCAGAAGCCCGCAATTGAGTTCGATGGATCGAGATTAAGGATCGGAAGTTCTATGGTTGCGTGCAACGTGACGGGTCTATGTTTCTGCAATGCATATGCCCTGATACAGCGCTGTCAGCAGAGTCGAGTAGACAGCAGTACGTAGAAGCCGAAGGCATACCTCTCTGTGACGAACAGTAACCAGAACAGACGCCTCTTCAGCGAGCTTCCAACCGGGTCTCCTTTAAGGTACGTATTTTCTTCTTGCATACCCAAGATTTGGGCCAAGGCGGTCGCCTCACGGAGGTGTATCCAGGCGGTGTTGTGCTTATTCAGACTAAAACAGCATCCGAAAAGGAAGAATGACGTTATGACGGTAGCCACACTAGGAGCTTCCACATAGTCGAATGCCCTCCGCACACGTATCGCTTCCTCCATGAGCGAGTTTCCGAGCGCTGCGTTGGTACCTGGACCAGGCGATCTGCTACCGGGCTGACATGGCTTCTGCTCCATCCCTGGCTGAATCATCATGAACGCTGACAGAGAGCACAGCAGACAACAAGCCTCTGTCGATTGGTCCATGTCAATAGAGGTCTGTTTCATCTGATCTCTGGTAAGAACCGGCATAGTAGGGTAGATATGGACGAAGAAGAAATCGATGCATTGCTCATTGATCTCTTGAGTCAGCAGTCCGGACGTTCTGGTATCTCTTGGAGAGCCAGGCGGACTAGCTGAAGTCAAATGCGGCAGCTCGCATTTTTTCTGAGTCTGGCGCAATTCTGAGATAACCTTGGCTCTGTTTCCTTTCGGTCCTTTTCGCTGAGGCACGGCATCATAGGTGCACAGGATGCCGGCCTGGCTACAGTTCTCGCATGGTTGACGGCTGTTGCACCGGACCTGACATGGCAGCGATTCAGTCCTCGGACCCAATATCAGATCGATAAACCCTCACCTTACGCCGGTGGCAAGCATCACACGCACGCTTTGTCGCAATAGCCATCTCTTGCTTGGACGAAGGACTCTGCGAACGAGGAAAGGAAGGAGATAGTCCAGACCATGACTTCAGACATTGTGCAAGCTATTGGGAATCTATAATTATCAAGCTACCGACTTTTTCCTCTTGATAGTCGTGCATTGGCGAGCAGATCAAGCAGACTACTTGTTAACACTAGACCAGGTACCGCAGCCTCTGCTGGGCTGGTAGTTCCGACTTTTTGGCTGCATGCCCCTCGTAAACTGGAATAAATCTTTGTGGATGCACGAGGCACGAGAAAATTTCTGGTACGTGTTGAGAAACAGACGAATTGGAGAAGGGAACAAGCAGAGCACGGACTCGACTAAAAATTCGCCATTCAACGGTACCGCTGCTAGGAGCGCTCCGGCGATAATCTCCGGGGCTACCAAGGCTTCCAGAATCTTTCCAGGGGCGGCCTCAACAGCTGACTGGTCGCACCGGTATGCACCCATATGGGCCGGTCGAGATCATCACCAACTTGCCTTGCCTGACAATACTTCGTACAGCTATCACCACATCTACTTTTCGGCCAAGAATTCGATTTAGCTCTCCATTGAGGTATTTATTACTTGTTGCTACACGAATCGACTCGAGTCGAGACTCATGTTCTACCCACATCATGCAGATAAGCTGGCCGAGCTCCACGGGGCTGCTTCATTTTCTGTCATTAATACATCTATCGTAGTTGTACGTCAATGTGGGTGTGATTTAGTCCGTCAAGCCACTGCGCAGGCACCACTTTCGGTCACTGTTTCGGTACATCATATTGACCTACAGAGGAGTGGTTCTCGACCTTGCTTTCGAATAATTGCACCTCGAACACGACGCACCACAATTGAGAAGGGGAAAAGGCCCCATGTCCCGTGATTGAGTCCATGGTGTAATACGCGATCGAGTGAGTTGCTGACCATAAAGATGAAACTAATTGTGGACGATATAGACCGACCACTTGAATGATTAGCTCTTGTCTCTACATTAGTACGGATATCAAGCGTGTTCTTATGACGTTGATACGGACTCGAGTTGTTGATCTGGTAACATCGATCCACGTACTTTCAGGCCAGCTTTTCTGGAATGCTCACGCAAAGGACTTTGGAAATCGAGTTCGACGATCGGGCTGGGTCCAAGGCTCGATGACGCTTTCCTATGGGCCCTGATCGGTTCGAATCCCCAACGTCTTATCGTGTAGACGTTGATCTATTTGTCATGTGTTCAGTGGTGTTGGCAAATCTCATGTCCTCCGGCGAAGGTGAGCACTCCAAAAATTTTGCCTGAATATTTATCTAAGGTCTTCGAAGAACACTGGAGACGTTCTTGACCGATAGTAGTAGAAACCAAACAAGGTCGACGCTGAATTTTCCAGGTGCAAAGTCTGAAGCTGATATGCTTCTGGGAAAAGCCATAGGTAATGCACACAATGATGGTGGAGAAGCAACGACAACTGTACAGGAATAGAGGAAGTGTGCTTATCGGGAGGAAGAAGTCCTTCTGTTCGTTTTGACCTGATGCTACTCAGTACAAGGTGAATCCTCGATTGCTATGAGCGATGACTGAAGCCTTTTGTATTATGTCGCATGATGGACGACACGCTGCTGGTAGCTGAAGGCTACTGTGGAACAATCTGAAGACGTTGTACAGGGTGTCCTGCCTTCAGGATCCCAGGAATCATTCACATTTCAAAACTTACTCCGCGGACTCAATCTTACCTAAGGTGCGCGCTTGTTTTATCTTGACCCAGCCAATTCCATTTTCTACGATTGGCGTTGGCTTTCAAGCCCAGAGAGGACTGATGAATGAGGTCTCCCGGCAGCAACAAATTGCGTCCTTGGATCAGTTGAATAATAGACCGTGTTTCAATACTTACTTGATCCTGGTAGACTGGAAGTACGGAGTACCATGGTGCACTCAGGGACGAGCCACTTTTCGGGAACAGGCCCGCTTAGCCGCCCGAACGAACCACAATCGCGGGTTTATCTTTCGACCCCACTATGCGTCGTCGCTTCTTCGAAGAGCGACTTTTTTCTTCACCATTGAAAAATTTCTTTCCACAGCTCCTACAGCTGTCTCCGCCCAGTCATCTTGAATTCAACTATCAGAATACCCACCAGCACTCGCAAATATGGGTTACGGAAAGGATGACGAATTGGCGATCAATACCATTCGACTTCTCGCGGTACATCCCCCACCTTGTCCTAAATCTTATGTAGAGATCTTGTCTCTCGCAATTGGCCTGCCATGAGCATATCAAGCCTTGGTTGCAGGATTCGGCTGACTCTTGACTGTTTCGACAGATCGATGCGACCTTCAAGGCCAATTCCGGGCACCCTGGAGCCCCTATGGGCATGGCTCCAGTAGCTCATGTTATGTTCAACAAATTCATGACCTTCAACCCCTCGAATCCTGACTGGGTCAATCGAGATCGATTCGTTCTTTCGTAGGTAGAGCGTCTTTTTTCAGGAATCTCCAAGTCTGCCATTCTGCTCTGAACCCAGCGCATGGGAGACGGGCCTCGTTGTGGAGCCGACAAGGGCAAACTCTCGTATGAATACTTGGTACATGGATGCTGACCCATTATCTTTGCTAGGAACGGTCATGGCTGCATGTTACAATATGCACTACTACACCTCTTTGGCTACAAGGTTACGTTAGATGACCTGAAGAACTTCAGAGTAAGTCCCACCTCAACCGCAGCCTTTGGGCACGCGCTAACCCAAATCTGCGGCTCTCAGCAAGTTGACAGTATCACCCCTGGACATCCAGAAGCTCAGGATATACCGGGTATCGAAGTGACCACTGGTCCTCTTGGTCAGGGTTTCGCCAATGCTGTTGGCCTTGCCATTGCCCAAGCTCACACTGCTGCCGAATTCAACAAGCCTGGTTTCGAGCTTATCAACAATCACACATTCTGCTTTTTCGGAGATGGGTGTGCTATGGAAGGTATCGCCAGCGAGGCTGCCAGCACGGCGGGCCATCTGCAGTTGGGAAATCTCATCATGGTGTATGACGACAACCACATCTCGATTGGTGAGCAGTTTTCTTAATACGTTTGTGAGGCAACGGCTGATAGTGAATATCAGATGGGGACACTAAGGTAGCCTTCACGGAGGATGTCATGAAACGTTTCGAAGCCTACGGCTGGCATACCCAATGGGTCAAAGACGGTGACCATGATCTAGAGGGCATCGACAAGGCACTCGCCGCGGCCAAGGACGTCAAGGACAAGCCTTCAGTCATCAAGCTCACAACCACCATTGGTTTCGGCTCGCTCTTGCAAGGTACTGGAGGGGTGCACGGGAACCCCCTGAAGGCGGATGACTGCAAACAAGTCAAAGAGAAATTCGGCTTCAACCCGGAGGAAAGCTTCGTTGTCCCCCAGAAAGTGTACGACATGTATCACGCACATGCTTCAGAAGGCGCTGCCAAGGAGAAGGAATGGAGCAAGATGTTCGACGAGTACAGCAAGAAACACACTAAGGAAGCCGATGACCTGAAGCGACGTCTGAGCGGCAAGCTCCCTGAAGGCTGGCAGACAAAGCTGCCAACCTACAAGCCCACCGATAAAGCCACCGCGTCCCGAAAGCTGTCCGAGGCCGTCCTCGAAGCGATCCACGGGGTCATCCCTGACCTCGTTGGGGGCTCCGCAGACTTGACCGGATCCAACAACACCCGCTGGAAGGACGCCGTCGACTTCCAACCCCCAAACCTCGGCATCGGCGACTGGGGCGGCCGCTACATCCGCTACGGTGTGCGCGAGCACGCCATGGCCGGCATCATGAACGGCCTCGCCGCCTACGGGACCATCATCCCCTTCGGCGGCACTTTCCTAAACTTTGTCTCTTACGCCGCCGGCTCCGTCCGCCTCTCCGCTCTCTCCCACTGCCGCGTCATCTACGTCGCGACACACGACTCCATCGGCCTCGGCGAGGACGGCCCCACCCACCAGCCGATCGAGACGCTGGCCCACTTCCGCGCTCTCCCCAACATGATGGTCTGGCGCCCCGCCGACGGCAACGAGACCAGCGCCGCCTACTACGTCGCCCTGACGTCCAAATCCACGCCCAGCATCCTGGCGCTGACGCGCCAGAACCTGCCCAACCTAGAGACGTCTACGATCGAGAACGGCATCAAGGGCGGGTACGTCAGCGTCGAGACCGAGGGCGCGGACATCACGCTCGTGAGCACGGGCTCCGAGGTCTGCATCTGCATCGAGGCCGTCAAGTACATGAAGGACAACCACAACCTCAAAGCGCGCGTGGTCAGCATGCCGTGCTTCGAGGTCTTCGACACCCAGAGCAAAGAATACCGTTTGAAGGTCATTCCCGACGGTATCCCGTCCATGAGTGTGGAGGCGATGTCGACGCTTGGCTGGGAGCGGTACTCGCATGAGCAGTTCGGGCTGAATAGGTTTGGGGCTAGTGGGCCTTATATGGATGTCTACAAAGTGAGTCATCCCCTACCGGTTTTCCCTCAAGTCGAGAAGATCCCTTTTTTTCTCGATTCGAGAAGTGAGAAAGGGGCCAAAGAGCTGACGGGCAAGCAGAAATTTGAGTTCACGCCCGAAGGCATCACCAAGCGCGCACTTGCCACGGTGGATTTCTACAAGGGGGACAAGGTCCGCTCGCCGATCAATCGGGCTTTCCAGCAGCTTATCTAGGGCGACGTTACTCCCTGGTTGGGTGGGGCTTGGGGTGAGTTTGATGAGGGGAGGGATGAGCGATGAGATATGTGTTTCTGTTTTGATGCGGAGCTAGATAGATGGAATAGGTACAAAGCATAACGTCACGTCTGCTGCCTGCTGCTCTTCCGATTCCTAGCAAACCTTGGAAGGTCCGCGCTGCTGCTGCTTTATCTCACTGATAAAGAAGTGCCAGTACTACTCTCCCAGCTTTCCTACGAATGTAGAATACAGTGCTTCATCATCCCAAAGGATCCTCCCCCCCCCCCACGAACAGACGCTTTCCCCTACCATGATTCCAGCCCTCCGTACCCCCATCAAGGCCAAACCCTCCATCCCCTCCACCAACGCTACACCATGTCCCCTCCCCCTACACATCCAGCACCCCCCCCCCCAACATCCACCCCAATCCCCTCTTCGTGAGGCCCTTATCCCTCAAAACCCCATCCGCACAAGCAGGGCGCAAGGAACGCCATTCCTCGCACGTCAAATCGACCTGTCTTCTGCGATTGTGCCGCCGATGATCTGAATCCCACTTCAATCCTCTGATATCGATGAGCTCAATTCGTAGCGCTCTATCAGAAAGATGGGTCTGCCCTCGACTTCTGGACGTGTGGCATGAACAGCTCGCAGGCCGATGGGTGTCGAAACACAGCGTGGCGGCTTTGTCTGGCAAACGCTCTGGCGCGGCGTTGGGGTCGTCCCCCCTGGCTCCCAAGGATGGGGAAATAGTGTTCGAGGCTGCTGATGGGGGGGTCTCGTGGTGCTTTGTTCGATACTCCCCTCGCCTGTGATGATTTCTTCTCTGAAGAAGCCACGATATCTGTACCTAGCAAAACCCTGCTTCCCTTTCCGTTGTTTTCAAGCGAGGAAGCATATTAACGTCGTTTCTCGAACGCGCTCGGATCCACTGTGACGACCACGACGAGGCTGGTGATTATCAGCGCCACGGTCACGGCTGTGACGAGGAAGATGCTGCCCCTGCTGGCGGGGAATTTGCCGCGGATGATCCAGTACTGTGTGCCTTGGTCAGCTACTCGTTCTTTCGTTCGCGCACGGCCTGCTAGCGCTTCGGAAATTTTGACATAAAGCGCAGGTCAAGCGTTAGAGGAGGAGAAAATTGCAGCAGAAAACCCCGGAGCAGGACTTGGGGGGAAAATTCAAGATCAAATTAGGTTGATGCGGTAGCATACCTGGCTCTCGAAGTATCGTCTCCCCCCAACCGCCAGCACCATGATCGCGATCCCCAAGAACGTAGCGCCCAACGGCTTGCCGAGCTGGCGCAGATGGAAGGTGTTGGGGGGGTTGGAGGGCATGTAGCCGTCGCGTTGCTGGATGGTGGTGTTGAGGCGGAAGAGCTGGGTGATGGCGATGCCGATGCCGGCGAAGGAGAGGGAGGTGCGGAGCCAGGCTAGGAAGGTACGTTCTTTGTCGTGTTAATTTCTGGTGTCGGGGCGGATGGGGAGAGGAGGTGGGTATGGAAGGGGGAGGATGGATTGTGATAAGGGGAGAGGAAGTGTAGAACTTGAGGGGGAAGAAGAGGGGAAAGAGAGCGCTATACACATGGAAAGAGGAGAGCGCAACATACCAAGAGCTAGATGATCCCTCGCTACACTCCCCTTATTATCCAGCTCTACACTCCCAAACTTCTCCACTACCCTTGACCACCACCCTTCCTCTTCTTTCCCATCCCCATCCCCATCCCCATCACCACCACTATTCCCCCTCCTTCCCCTCCGCTTCCTCGCCTCCCCCGCCCCTGTATCCGCCACACGCTCATCTCCCGCCGCATCCCCAACCGTTGTACCCGTAGAGCTGTAATTCCTCCCCGACGCACTTCCCCGCTCCCGTGAAGCCAACGGCGTGATCTCATCGCCCGAGCTCTCCGCCTGAATAGACCGCCGGTCTTCGTGGCTCCCTCTTCCCCTCCCGCCGGGACTCGCTTCATTAGAGCCACCACCAGCCATCCTCCTTTGCGGCTGCTCTGCGGCCGAAATGTGCCCGTTGCTCAAGTTTTTGCGAGGTAGATCGGGATTGCTGGTGATTGTACGCTCTCAGACGGAGGTGGAGGGTAGGGTGTGCGGTGGTTTGGCGTTGTGGTGGGAGGTATAGTTGGGGACATAGCGTACTGGGTTTGGGTAGCTGAAACGGTTTATGCCATGGCGCATTGGGGTGATTGGGTGGATGGATGTCGTTATAGGAGGTTGCCTCAGTAGTCAAACCTATGCAAAAAAAGAAACAACCCTAAAGCGAACCCTAGAGGGCTCGCTTATGTTAGAGCCGCGCTAGAACTGACACTAGAGATTAGTTTCGACGCAATAGCTGCACTAGCATTTAGTATATTTGAATATATTTGCATCGAATATAATATTTGTTATAATATTGTTTTATTTTTTTTTGCATTAGATTTGAGAGCAAAACTCTTACTTTCTATTATTTTAATATTATTTTTGAAAGTAATATATTAAAAACACTTATACTATATTTTGTTAACTTAAATTAATTATTTTCTTAATTTAATATATCGAGCAAAGTTAACGTTTATTATTAGATTTTATCTCTTAATCTTTGCGATATTCTAAAATAGAGAATAAAATAAATAATTGCAAGACATTAATTACAAAACAATTAAAAAAAAGATTATTAATATTGTTAAAATATATTTAAGTTTAAAATTAAATAGAAGCAATTTTATGCGTTCGATATTATTCTAAAAAATAATATAATTGTAATAGCGAAAACAAAATTTAAAAAAAGTTTATAATATTAGATGTCGCTATTTATATCTTTGCTATTAAAAATTGCATTAATAATTATATCTCTTTTTACTTCAAAAAATAATTAATATAAAAAGCTAAAAAAGATTATTAATTGTCGATTACTAATATTAAAAGACAATAACAAAAAATCAAAAATACTAAAGAAAAATATAAGAGAGACTATATATATAATTAGTGTTGCTACTATATTTAATATAAAGTTTTTAATAATTAAACTAAACTAAAACAATATTTACAAGTTTCGAAATTATTATATTTAAAAATTTCTTTAACAATATTTTGCGTTATAAGTTTATTAATTGCAACTTTGTATATTTGCTATTAACAAATTGTATTTTGTAAACAAATAAAAGAAAATTCGAACAAATTATATTTGTTTTAATATTTTTTGTATACAATTATATTCTAAAATATTAATAGTAGATATATTAACTATATTTGATAATAAGATTCTAAAAGACATAAAAAAGCAATACAAATTTATCTCTAATATAAAGATATTTAAAATATCTCTAAATAAATCGAAAATATATTTGCAATTTAGTTTTATTAAATATAGTCTAATCGTTGGGCTCGATTTCGCGAGGGAATCGCTAAGTAATCGGGCTCGAGAATAGACTGGCCGCGCTAACCCAGAAATGTCACGTGCAAATGCCAAGACCTAGGTCAAAAAAATCGAAGAATCGAATCGCTCAAAGTAGTTTAGTCGATTACTATAAGTAGTTTAGCGCGCTTCGCGCTAAACTACTTTGAGCGATTCGATTCCAAAAAATTGTCACGACCCGATCTTGGCGCCGGGTCGGGCCAGAGGGGTGATATCATAACCTGGCCCGACGGTCAGTCTACTCGAGAAGCTTAACTTTAAAAAACCTTAAATTTTAAAAAAGTTATAACTTTCTTGTATTTTATACGTATTTTATCAAAATTACGTTGTTCTATAGAGAATTTAGCGTGCTTTCAAACAAAAAAAGAATTACTCGATTTGAACTAGTTTGCGTAGCGCAATCAATTCATTTATCTTCGGGTTAAACAAAGAAGTCTGTTCGAATCCTTGGGTTGAACAAAAAAAAATATGTTCGACCCAGTTCAACGATCAAACTAATTAAATATATTGAAAAATATATAAAAGATTTACAACATATGTTACTAGCGCAAATTAAAAGCTTTTAAGATATTTCAAAAATAATTATATATATAGACAAAATAAGCAATATAAATAGAATATAAAAATATATTTAACAATAGATAGTAACTTTAAATTATTTATCGAAAACAATAAAGTAAATATAATCGATATTTGTCTCTATAGTTATTAATAACAAAAAATATATTTAAGGTACTTTTTAAAAAAGATTCGAGAATTTTTTTTTTTAAAAAATTATAATATATATAAATGCATATAAGCTAGATATTGACAATTTAGATATTTGAAAAATCTATATTTAATTTTTTTTTGGTCGATTGCAAAAATATATTAATAACTTAATAGAACAAATTAATACAACAAAAAGCAAATATATTTTATTTTTCTATTTTTGCAATAGTGTAAAGAAATTCGAAGTAAAAAAAATATATTAAATCGAGCGTTAATTAAGAAATCGATAGTAGAAAAAACAAATTTCGAAAATTGCAAAATTAATAATAAGCAAAAACATTTAATAGAAACAAAGAAATAAAAATCAAAAAAAAAATTGAAAGTAGTAAATTGAAAATACAATATACTTCGAAATATATAGAGATAAATCAATTCTATATTAAAGAAAAGATATAACTATTATTGCAAAATAGAATTAAGATTTTTTATAAATATAAATCTAAATAATACAATATTATTGATATTCGAAAAAATCAAATTAAATTTATATTGTTTAATTTGCTATTCGAACAATTAAATTTCGACTAATTAATATAAGAAGTTAAATTTAAAATAAGAAAAAAATAAATTTAATTTTTTTTAAAATTAGATATTAGCTAAAGAAGTAAAGAGAGCAAAAGACAATAAATATTTTTGAAAAGTTTTTTTTTGCAATTTATTTTAACTCTATTAATATCGAATACAATACTAAAGATTCTTGATATATAGAAATATCTAATAATTAATAACAAAAATCTAAAACATAAATTAAGCAATATTTGAAATATTTTATAAAAATATAGTACTAAGATTCTCGATATACTAAAATAAGATTAAATATTAGAAAAAAATAGCAATAAAATATTAATAGAAATAAAGAGAGACAAAAACAAAATAAATATAAAGAAAGCTAAAATATTTCTATTATTTAATTTAGTTTTGTTAGAGTATAAAATGCAAAAAATTTAATAATTGTTAAACAATATCTTAAAAGTATTGTTTACAAAAAGAAAATAGAAAAATAATAGATAAAAATTCGATACAAATATTAAAAGAAATAAAGCTAATTTATCGAGAAAAAATATTAAAAACAATAATATCTTTAATAGCAAGATTTTTCGATTGTTGCAAATATTGCAAATATCTTATTAATATTAACAATTGTTAAAAGATATAATATTAAATGCGTTGCAAAAGATATTTTCTTAAAATATTGTATTTTTATTTAATAGTAGAAAGCAAAAAAAATTAACTTATTTAATTAATTGCAATTTAAATACAATCAATATTGCGCAATATATTTTTAACTCTAGTTTTAATATTTTGGGAAATATTTAAAAACGCAAGCGCAAAAAAAAGATAAAGCAAAAGATTACTTTACTATTTGTACTTCGAAATTTATAAAGAATGCTATATAGTATCGAAATTTTGTATTAAGATTTTGATTAAGTACAAGTTTTTGGAATTATTAATAACAAGTCTACGAGTAAAGAATATTACATATTACAATATTAAAAGAGTTTGTATTAAATCTATAGAAATCAATAGAAATTAAAAACTCTCTATTATATTAATCTCGATATTAATATCGATATTAATAATGCTAGACTCGATAATATTATTAAATTCAACTTAAGATCTATAATATAAATTGTATTTTATTTTATTATTATTAAATATTTTCAAACTTTTTGCTTAAAGATTAACAATAACGTTCTCTATATATCTTTTTTTGTATTTAATATTAGTAATTTAATTAATAGTATTTTGATTAAATTTTATATATTCTTTGCATCTTTTTTCTCAAGATAATAATTAATACTAATTAAATTTAAAAAAAAACTCAAATATTAATTGAAAATATATTAAGTATAGAAGATTAAATATTTAATTCTTAAGCAATTAATTGCTATTAGATAAGAATTAAAATTGCTTTTGTTAAAAGATTTTAAATTTAGATATAACAATTTTAGTAGTTAATTAATCTTAAAATTAATATTATACTTACTCTAAAAATTAATTAAGTTGTTAAATAAAATAATATTTTGCAATTTTTTAATGATAATAAAAGAGTTTATTATATATATTATATATAGCAAAGTTTTTGCGTAGTTTAATATTTCAACTATTTTTGCTTTAAATATAATAGTAACTTTGCAAAATATATAACAAAGCAATTTAATACTAATTATTTTAATAGTATATTTAAGAGTTAGATACGTCTCTATATAAGTATAGAAGTTTTAATAGTTACAAAACTTCTAATTAATAATTGAAAATAAATAGAGTAAGAAACTTGCAAAGAGTTATTACAAATCTAGCTCGAAACAATATAATATATAATCTACGACACAATATATAGTACGAAGCACAACTATATATATGTTCGACAACTTGACAAACAAATAGTACTTAATATATTCGATAGCAAGTTAAGCAAACAATGTTCGATATATTTAACAACAAATTAAGCAAGTAGAGCTCGATATACTTGATAGCAAGCTAAACAAGTAGAGTTTAATATACTCGACAACAAGCTAAATAAGCAAGAAGAATCTTCTTTAATATATAGATCTTTAAATACAACTCTCTTATAAATTGTGTTTAACTTATCTTAAGTCTTTATTTATTGTTACTTTGATTTATTAAATTATCTATAAAGATATATTAAATATAAGATTGATTATGGTTGCAATTCTTGTTATTAAGTAATTGTTTATATTGTTTGAAGATATCTACAAATCTCTTCGATAATATAAATTCTCTCTAATATCTCTTACGAAAGTACTAGTATAATACTCTAAATATTTTAAGAATATTTGTATTAGATTAACGCGTCTCTATCTCGAATACTAGCTTATTAATATTATATCGATTAATGTTTAATAAAAATAACAAGATAAGAATTAACAAATCTAACGTCTATTATAAAGATTATATCGATTTGAAGAACTAACTTATACAAATAAATATTTATTTTATCCTTTATTTTGTTTTAGCAAATTAGAAGACAATTTTTGCATTAAATTTTTTTTTTAGAAAAAGAGCTCAATATTAACTTAAGTCAAACTTATATAAGTATTTGAAAAATTTTAACAAAAATTCTTGTGCATTATTTATAAATTTCAACAACTTCAAAAGAGAACTTTGAAGAATCTTCGAAACATTTAATAAGAAACAAATTGCAAAAAGAGTAGTTTAATATTTAATCTAACAAATTTTTGCAATACACTACGTAGCAAGATTTTAAAAATATACTAATTTTATCGAATAAAACAATATTTCGACAAAATCTAAAGAACAATCTCAAAAACAAAATTATACGCAATAATAAATTTATTAGCAATACATTCGATCTTATTAAAGTAGCTATCGATCTCGACAACAAGCTATATAAAAGAGTTATAAAAAAACAATATAATTATTTTTACAAAAAAACAAAAAGCTTCTTTAAATCGACAATCGAATATTATTAGAGAGAATTTTATTCTAGTTAGAAGTATAGTAATTTAAACTATTGTAAGTCTATATCTATAAAATTAGATTTTATTTAATAACGCAAAAAAAGAATTTTAGAAAAAAGCAAGATAACAAATCTTAGAAAATATGCTATTTATATAGCAAATCGAATTACTTTGCAAAAGATTATTAATTACAAAATTTAATAAATTATTAACAAATTAACACTATATTAAGAGAGATATTTAATAGCTAGAACAATATTAGAAAGCAAATTGACACAAAGATAAATACTCGCGAAACTAAATTAAACAACAACTACTATTTAGTAGAGAACTTAGATTAATTATAGAAAGTTCTAGATAAAATATTATTAGACAAGATACTTGTATTTATGCAAAAAGTTAATTAAGTACTTTAAAAAACTATAAAATCTTATAACTAAGTTATTAATTTAGACAAAGAGTATAGCTAAAAGAACTTTTACAAATATATAGAAGATATTATAAATTATTTTGAAACTTTAACTAGTTTATCGAAGATTGTAAACAAATATAAAGAGAAGCTAAAAATATATCTAATACTATTATAAAACAACTAAATCTTATAGTATATACAAATTTTAATTAGACTATATATTATCACAATATATATTTAACTTATTTAGAAAATAAACAAGAAATTAACTAATTCTCGAAGAAATTAAAGTTAGCAATTTAGCAATAAAAAAAAGCTTAATATAAATAGATGTTCGAAGCAGAAGTTACAGCTCAAAAATAAAAAAAGTTCAAATTTCTTAATAAAGAATATATTAGAAAAATACAATATAGTAGCTTAATAGTAGCAATTAAACTTAACAATATATATATTAGTTAAAATTAATAGTTGTTAACTTATAGCAATAATTGATTTTAATACAATAAATAATTTTATAATTAAAGCTCTTGTAGAAAGAGAAGAATATTTTATTTAAAAGAAGTCTAATGCTTACAATCTAATAATTGTAGATAGAAACTTGTTACTTGCAAAAAATAAAAAAGTAAACAAAGAAACAAAACTACTATTCATAGTTATTTAGTAATATTACAAGAAATTAATCTTTAATATAATAAGAATAACTATCTATAATATTGTTTTAAAAATATCTTAATTAAAGCAACACAATTTAGAAGTTAACTAAAATATACAAATACTTAGATTTACGCAATATAATTACGCAATTTATATTTAATTTACGTATTAGTAGCATTCGATAATAAATAAAAGAATAAGTTAAAATTTGATTATAAGTAGCAAGTTTGCATTTTTGCAAAAAAACAATTTAATAAAGTTTAATTCGACAAATATTAACAAGAGTTAATTAAATTATAAAGTTAAAATAAGTAAAGAAAATTGCAAATCTTCTAAAAGTTCTAAACTATCTAATATAGCAAAAAAATTGCTAAAGTATATATTATAAATATACAACAATTAAGAGCATTTGTTTTAGAAAAAAAAACAATCAAAATTTTATCTAAATATTGATTGTAAAATTACAAGATTAAACTTCAATTAAACAAACAATTTACGTTTAAATCTATATATATTTAATTCGAAAAAAAGTTATCAATACTTTGCAAATATTTGACAAAAAACAAAAAGAAAAAATTTATTAAAAAATTTTAATTATAGATAGAATATTCGATTCTCTTTGTACTTAAAAAGTACAAAATCTTTTGTCTATATATTAATTATTAAAAGCTAAACAATGTTATAATAAAAAATTAATATTTATTGTTTTAATATTAGTAAGTTTTAGAATTAATTGTTCGAAGTAAAATATTTTATTAAATTAAATTTATAAAAAGTATACAATTAAATTAGAATAAAGATAGAGAAAAAATAAAAGATAACTTTTTGTATATAATATAAATTATATAAATATATAGTAATGTTATTCGAATTTACCAATGTTTCGACAATATATTAAAAAATAATTAATAATATATTACAATAATATTTAAATTAATTTGTTATAATATACTTGAACAACATTATAATTTATTTAAATATTTTAAAAGAATATATAAATTATATTTTTATTGTTCAAAATACTAGAATATCTAGATAAGAAAAATCTATATTTTAAATTAAAGAAATACGAATTCTATTAAAAAGAAGTTAACTTTCTTAAATTTATTATTAAACAATATAAAATATGTATAAATTTTAAAAAGCTACAAGCAATTAAAGAATAAAAATTATCTATTAATATTAAAAAAATTTAACTCTTTCTAGATTTTATAAATTGCAATAATAGATTAATTGTTAATTTGATTTTCGATTTCAACTTTAAAATTAACTCGAATCGACAATTCAACTTTAGAAATTAAATCGAATCGAATCGAATCAATTTTCGATTTAAAGATTGAAATCGAATCGAATTGTTAAGAACGTCAAAAATACTAAAAATACTAAAAATTTAGTTTAAATTTAGATTTTTTTAATTGTTTTCTACATAATGCATAGTAGTAATATATAATATAAAAACAATCCAATATATTTATTAATTAACTTAAATAAATTAACTATTTCTATTAAATTATTAATTAATTGTTACTAAAAATGATAAAATTTACTAAAAATAATAGTCTTGACAATTCGATTCGATTTTTTGATTCGATTTTCGATTTAAAGATTAAAATTGAATCGAATTGTTAATTCTAACTTTAGGAATCGAATTGTTAAGACTTTCGATTCGATTTCTTAAATCGAACTCGATTTTCCAAATCGACGCGATTAGTCTATACAATAAGAAATTTACTAAAAACTACTTTATTAATACAATATTATTGACAAATTTTATAAAGAAAAAGATATTATAAATATAAAAATTAAAAAAAGAGAAATTATTCTAAGATTTAAGCTAGAATACTTAAAAAAATTAGTATTAAGAATATATAATTTACAATTGTTAAGCAAAATTAAAATTAATATATTAAATTTAGCTATTAATATATATTTTTAATTAAGAGTATAATAATATATAATACTTAATAGTATATTTCTGGAGAAAATCTTGCTAATTAAACAAAATTATAATTTTTACAACAAAAAGTTATTTGCTATTATAGTTTTTCTAAAATTATAAATAGTATATATTGAAAAATTATTAAAATTTATAATTCTTACAAATTATAAGAATCTTTTGTACTTTATTACTATTAAATAATTTAATAAAAGACAAATACAACAATTAAAGCAAGTCGAACAATATAAATTTAGAATATAATATATTTTAGATAAAAACAATAGTAGAGCAAACACACTTAATAGAAGAAGTAATTATACAAAAACAAAAGAATTGTTTAATTATAATATACTTAAGATTAACAAAGACAAATTATTATTAATAAATAAGTACAAGCTAAATGCTATCTTACAAATACTTAAAAATAATAAAGAAAAATTTTTAATAAAAAGAGAAAAACTTTAAATACTTATTAACAAAATCGACAAATATTAGTGTAGTTGTTGGATCGAGTCGAACACATTTTTTTTTGTTTAACTTGAGAATTTGAATAGACTTCTTCGTTCAATTCAAAGCTAAATTAATTAATTGTGCTATACAAACTAGTTTAAATCAAGTAATTCTTCCTTTGTTTAAAAGCCCGCTAATTTTTTTTACAAAATAATCTAATTTTGATAAAATACGTATAAAATACAAGAAAGTTATAGATTTTTTAAAGTTTAAGATTTTTTAAAGTTAAGCTTCTCGAGTCTAATTACTTAGTAGTTTCTTCGCAAATCGAGTTCGACGATTAGACTAACAAATATATAAAGAAATATTATAATAAATTACTACAAAAGTATCTAAAAATAATTATAATTCTTTTGTTTTTATAATAGTATTGTTAGTTTTTCTAGATAAGACAAGTTGTTAAGATATATATTAAACAATATCTTAGTTATTAGCAAAACAAATATAATATATATGCGAGTTATAATAAAATTTAATATTGGAAATTACTTAAATTGTTATAAGATAAAGTTACAATAAACTTTATTATTAAGTTGTCTAAGTTAACAAACTTAGTAGTTAAAAATAAATATAGTTCGATACTAATAATAATTGACAAACTTATTAAATATTTATATATTATTGTATGCAAAGAGAAGTTTATAATAGAATAACTAGAATATATTATATTAATTTAACTTATAAGATATTATAATATATTTAAAGAATTAATTAGTAATAGAGACAAGCTCTTTACGTCTAACTATTAAAAGATATTTTTATTAATATTAAAAACAAGGCTTAAAATATTTACTATCTATTACTCGATTACAAATAATTAGACAAAGCAAAAAAAATAAAGTTTATAATAATATTTAAGATATTATATTAATAATACTTACAATAATTAAGTATTATTTTTATCTCTAATACAATTAACACTTAATATAAAGATTTCAAATATTACTAAAATAACTCTATTTTTTGTTAATTATAACAAAGAATTTAATCTTTCTAAAGAAAAGTAAAAATATTTATTAACGCAATTAATAATTAAAAGAATAGCAATATTAAAAAGATATACAATAAATCTCGAAAATACAAAAAAATCAATTAAGTATTAGAACAAAAAATAAAAAATAATATCTTAATTAAAAAAGAAAAATAAAATATATCTTTTTACAAAAAATCTTAAGACAAAAAAGTTAAACAAAAAATTAAATTATATTAAAGTTAAATTATTTTTTGTTAAAAAGACAAAGGAATTAGTTGATTACAACTCGACTTACTTAAGAATATTAAAGTATTTCTAGTATTTTATACCTTATTATTGAAATTAACAAATTAATTATATTTTTATTTACAAGAAGAGAAACAATATAAGATTGAAGAAATTTTACAACAAGAAAATTAGAAATATTTTATTAAATAAAAAGAATATTTTATTTTCGAAAACATATAGAAGTTATTTAAGAATTTAAAAAAGTGCTCTAATAAATTATAACAATTTTGTTAGTAACAAAATTATTTATAAGAGTTAACAAAGTATTAGAGAACAAAAGAGCAAATAATAAAAAATCGATAATAATATTAAATAAAACTTCGAATATCTTTTTAATATATTTAATTTCTTTTTTGCTCTTCTTAATCTTTAAGATATTTTTCGACTTTATATTATTTATATTTTTTGAACAACAAAATTAATATATATTTTATTTTATCTTTTGCGCAATCTTTAAACGCAATTCTATTATTTTATTATCTAGTTTTTTAGTCTTCTAGATAGCTTTATCTATTTTTTAATAGTTAGAAGTCAAATTATATTTTTAATTCTTTTGATAATACTTTTTATACTTAAAGTATATTTCATTTACTTAATAAAATACGTTAAATAAAATATAGACTCGATAAGAATATATTATAAAAATAGCGTACTTATAGCAACAATTAACAATAGAATTGTAACGTTATTTAATAATTAGCTTAATTAATATAGTAAAAAAGAATAAATAATTTTAAAACAAAAACTCTTAAAAAGAGAAAATAGTATTACAAGTTATATACTAATAAATACTATTTATTGCGTATTGCTCTTTATAAGATAATTAAAAAGAAAAGATTTATTAACAAAATTAAAATAATTAAGAAGATTTAACTCTTAAGTATTTCAAATTCGAATTTAAGATATTTAAGATAATTAAGATTTTAAATATTTTAAATATCTTAAATTTTAAATAATAAGAAGAAATATCATTTTTAAACGCAACTCTTTTATAAATTGTATTTAATTTATTATTATAACTACTATATCGACAATTCGAAAAATCGATTTTTTAATTTTAAGATGCTAAGATAACTTAAGTAACTCGAAATCAATTTTAAGAATACTTGAAAAGCAACAAAAAGCTTGCATTTGAAAAGCCAAAAAAGATCTAACAAAAAATATAATAATGTTCGAGATATATACAAACTCTCGTAGTATTTTAATTAAATCTCTACTAGACTAATCGTTGGGCCAAGATATAATACCACCCCTCTAGTTCGACTTGGCGCCAAGATCGGGTCGTGACGATTTTTTGAAATCGAATCGCTCAAAGTAGTTTAGCGCGAAGCGCGCTAAACTACTTATAGTAATCGATTAAACTACTTTGAGCAATTCGATTCTTCGATTTTTTTTGACCCAAGTCTTGGCATTTGCACGTGACATTTCCGGGTCAACGCGATTAGTTTAATCTCTACTTATTACTTGTCTATACTATAGTAATTTATATAGCAAAATCGAACAATTTGTAAAATTTCTACGCGAGAATAATGTATAAATAGAAGTATCTTCTACGATTGCGCAATTAATTGCGCGTAATTAATTGCGCGTAATAGATAATGTTCGCAAATTGCGTTTAACAAATCTTAATAACACAAGTAATATTCGAGTAACACTTAACGTATTTTATAAATTTTTAATAATGTTTAGAATTAGTTTAAAATCAACTAAATCTACTAATATAACTTTAGAACTAAGATATCGATATAACAATTTTAAGAGTCTTAAGTTGCTAATAAAACTTCTAGAAAATTATTTCGAATTGTCGATATAAATTGTAATCTCTTGTTATTAAGTAATTTTTTATATTATTTAAAGATATTTACAAATCTCTTCAATAGTATAACTTTTATTAATATCTTTTACGAAAGTACTAGTATAATATCTATATATACAAATTTTATTCTTATTATATAATATTAATATTTTTATTTTAAAGATATAGTTTGCAATATTTAATTAACTTCTTTTTGCAAATTTATCTTTTACTTTTTGCAAAAACTATTTAAAGAGTAAATTTATCTTTCTATTTATATAACAAATATTTAGATTTTTTTAAATATTTTTAAAAAAAATTAATTTGCTAGCAATTGATAACTTTTCTAATTGCAATACAATTGCTATTTAATAATATATTTATCTTTATCTTTACTTGTAAATTGTTTTAGTTAACTTTGCAAACTAAGATATTACTAATAAAATTACTTAAGAAAAACTAAATTAACGCAAGAAATTTATTTTAAACTCGACTATATTAATTATATTTCTTAAATAATAATAGAATTAAAATAATTTGTTAAATATAATAAATAATTAGTTAATTAATATTTTCTAACTTAATATTATCGAAAAACTTTTAATTAAATTAAATTATTATATATTAGAACAATGTTGTTTTTTAATAGTTTTTTTTTCTTGTGCAATTAAATTATACACAATTTTAGATTGTATTATATATATATCTTTTTAATTGCAAATAACAAATTTTAGACTTTTATACTTTGTAACATTAATTAATCTTTATATTAATATATTTTTAAAACTATAAATATATACTTTTTTAATATTAGCTAATATATTTTATCTTTCTGTAATATCGAACTATTATAATTGAATTTTGTAATAAAAGTTTTTTATAATTAAAGTACAATTGTCTTCGAATTTATGGTTTAAAGATATAAAGTTTTAAATTATATTTTAACTTTTATTAATCTTGATATACTTTAAAATATTAATACTTATATAGAAGAAATATATAATGTTACTCTTGCAAATATACTTTATATTATATAAATAAAAGATAAGTTAATAATTTTAATTAAATCTTAATACAATATAAAGAAGTTAATAGAAAAAAATTGATTTCAATAATTTGTTGTATAAAAGAATATACTATATTATAAAGCTATTTTAGATTCGACTTTCTATTATATATATAAAAGCAAAAAAAAAGAATTTATTAAAAAATTCTAATTACAAATAAAATACTCGATTCTCTTTGTATTTAAAAAGAATAAAATTCTTTATCTCTATATTAATTATTAAAAGTTAAACAATATTACAATAAAAAATTAATACTTACTACTTGATATTAGCAAGCTTTGAAATTAATTATTTAAAGTAAAGTACTTTATTAAATTAGACTTACAAGAAACATACAACTAAATTAGAACAAAAATAAAAAAAAAGTAAAAAATAGTTTTTTGCATATAATATAAATTATACAAATACACAATAATATTATTTAAATTTACAAATATCTTAACAATTAAATTAATTGTCGATTCGATATTTGATTTCAACTTTGAAATCAAATCAAATTATTAAAAAATCGAATAAAATTAAATTGCTTAAAGAAGCTAGCTTATTACTATAATAAGTTTAGCTTAGTCGAAAAGTTACTATTTTAAGTAATTCGATTTTAAAAAAAAATCAAGAAATTAAATCTTAACGCTCTTACGTAATATTTTCGATTTCTCGCGATTAGTTTATTAACAATATATTAAAAAATAATTAATAATATATTATAACAATGTTTAAATTAATTTGTTATATTATACTTGAAAAACATTATAATTTACTTAAATATCTTAAAAAAATATATAAATTATATTTTTAAAATATTAAAATATCTAGATAAAAAAAATCTATATTTTAAATTAAAGAAATACAAATTTTATTAAAAAGAAGTTAGCTTTCTTGAATTTGTTGTTAAACAATATAAAGTATATATAAATCTCGAAAAAATATAAGCAATTAAAGAATAAAAATTATTTATTAATATTAAGAAAGTTTAATCCTTTCTAAATTTTATAAATTATAATAAGAAATTTATTAAAAATTACTTTGTTAATATAATATTATTAACAAATTTTTACAAAGAAAAAGATATTATAAATATAAAGATTAATAAAAAAGAAATTATTTTAAATTTTTAAACTAAAATATTTAAAGAAACTAATATTAAAAATATATAATTTATAATTCTTAAATAAAATTAAAATTAACGCATTAAATTTAGTTATTAATATATACTTTAATTAAAAGTACAAAAATGTATAATACTTAATAATATATCTTTCGAAAAAACTTTTATTAATTGAATAAAATTATAATATTTATAATAAAAAACTACTTGCTATTATAGTTTTTCTAAAATTAAGAAAAATATATACTAAAAAATTGTTAGAATTTACAATTTTTATAGATTATAAGAATCTTTTGTACTTTACTACTATTAAATAACTTAACAAAAAATAAATACAATAATTAGAGTAACTTAAATAATACAAGTTTAAGATATAATATATATTAGACAAAAACAACAACAAAGCAAATACACTTAATAGAAGAAATAATTATATAAAAACAAAAAAATTATTTAATTATTATATACTTAAGATTAACAAAAACAAATTATTATTAATAAATAAATATAAACTAAATATTACTTTACAAATATCTAAAGACAATAAAGAAGAGTTTCTAGTAAAGAAAGAAAAACTTTAAATATTTATTAACAAAATCGACAAATATATAAAGAAATATTATAATAAATTATTGCAAAAATATTCGAGAGTAATTAAAATTTTTTAACTTTTATATTAAAATTATTAGTTTTCTTAAATAAAATAAGTTATCGAGATATATATTAAACAATATCTTAATTAATAATAGAACAAATATAAGATATATACAAGCTATAACAAAATTTAATATTAGAAATTATTTAAATTGTTATAAAATAAAGTTACAATAAACTTTATTATTAAATTGTCTAGATCGACAAATCTAGCAATTAAAGATAAATATAATTCGATACTAGTAATAATAGACAAACTTATTAAGTATTTATATATTATTGTATGCAAAGAGAAGTTTATAGCAAATCAATTAAAATATATTGTATTAAATTGATTTATAAAATATTATAATATATTTAAAGAACTAACTAGTAACAAAGACAAGCTCTTTATATCTAATTATTAAAAGATACTTCTATTAATATTAGAAACAAAACTTAGAATATCTATTATCTATTATTTAATTACAAATAATTAAATAAAACAAACAAACTAAAGTCTAGAGTAATATTTGAGATACTATATTAATAATATTTATAGCAATTAAGTATTACTTTTATCTATAATATAACTAGCATTAAATACAAAGATTTCGAATATTACTAAAATAACTTTATTCTTTGTTAATTATAACAAGAAATTTAATCTTTTCGAAGAAAAACAAAAGTATCTATTAATTTAATTAGTTATTCAGAGAATAGCAATATTTAAAAAGATATACAACAATATCTTAAAGATGCAAGAAAAGTTAGTTAAATATTAAAACAAAAAACAAAAAATAATATCTTAATTAAAGAAAAGAAATAAAATATATCTTTTTACAAAAAATTTTAAGACAAGAAAGTTAAGCAAGAAATTAAATTATATAAAAGTCAAATTGTTTTTTGTTAAAAAGACAAAAAAATCAATTAATTACAAACTCGACTTACTTAAAAACGTTAAAATATTTCTAGTATTTTATATCTTATTGTTAAAACTAGCAAATTAAACTACGTTTATATAAAATAAATTTTATTTTTATTTACAAGAAGAGAAGCAATATAAAGTTAAAAAAATTCTATAATTAGAAAATTAAAAATATCTTATTAAGTAAAAAGAATATTTTATCTTCGAGAATATATAAGAGTTACTCAAGAATTTAAAGAAGTATTTTAACAAACTACAACAATTTTGTTAATAACAAAATTACTTATAAGAGTTAACAAAGCATTAAAAAACAAAAAAACAAACACTAAAGAATTAATAATAGTATTGAACAAAACTTTAAACGTCTTTTTTTCATATATTTAATCTTTCTCTTGCTCTTTTTAATCTTTAAGATATTTTTTAACTTTATATTATTTATATCTTTTAAACAATAAAGTTAGTATTCTTTTTATTTTGTCTTTTGCGCAATTCTTAGATACAATTCTATTATTTTATTATTTAGCTTTTTAGTCTTTTAAATAGTTTTATTTATTTCTTAATAATTAGAAGTCAAATTATATTTTTAATTCTTTTAATAATATTTCTTATACTTAAGATATATTTTATTTACTTAATAAGATATATTAAATAAGATATAAACTCGACAAGAATATATTAAGAAAATAACATATTTATAGCAACAATTAGTAACAAAATTGCAACGTTGTTTAGTAATTAGCTTAATTAATATAGTAAAAAAGAATAAATAATTTTGAGACAAGAATATCTAAAAAGAAAAGATAGTATTACAAGTTATATACTAATAGATACTATTTATTGCGTATTGCTCTTTATAAGATATTTAGAAAGAAAAATTCGTTAATAGAATTAAGATAATTAAGAAAACTTAACTTTTAAATATCTTAAATTAGTTAAAGATAATTAAAAGTATTAAGATCTTAAATATTTTAAATATCTTAAACTCTAAATAATAATAAAAAATATAATTTTCGAATACAACTCTCTTATAAATTGTGTTCAATTTATCTTAAGTCTTTACTTATTGTTACTCTAATTTATTAAATCTTCTATAAAGATTTACTAAATATATGATTGTTTATAGTTGCAATTCTTGTTATCAAGTAATTGCTTACATTGCTTAAAGATATCTACAAATCTCTTTAATAATATAACTCTTTCTAATACTTCTTACGAAAGTACTAGCGTAATATTTATATAAAAAGATTTTTTTTCTTTATTTATTGCTTAATCATTATTCTCTTTTTTGCAATATATATTTTACAATTTAATAACAATCTTTTTTGAGTTTAAGTTTATAGTATAATTATAATATTTAATTATTATAATTTGTTTAATTGTTTGCAAATTTATTTAAGATTAATTTTATTAATATGTTTTTTAAATAAGACTAAAAGTTTGTTTAATATCTATTAATAATACTAGATATAAAAAAATTTCGAACTATTTGTATTAGTTTAGAAAAATTCGAAATATTATTTCTCTAATATTTCTAAGTTAAATATTTGTTCTCTATAATATTAATTTAAAAATATTAATTATTTTTATTTAAAGTTAAACAAAAGTGTTAAAATTATTAAAATAAGAATTTTGCAATAGTTGTAACAAACTACAGAAATATTAGCAAAAATCTATATATATTACTATATTGTATTATTTTTTTAGCAGTATTTGCTTTTTATACTTTTGTTTTTAAACTAGCAATTAAATTATAATACTATTAAAAATAGATTTTAAACTTAATTCTATATTTTATTTTGTAGTTAATAATAATGAATTTCTTTTATTCTATATTTTGTAAAAACTTAATTTTTGCGTAAACTTTAAGATATTAATAAAATTATATAATATATTATTAAGCTTTTTTATTTCCAAATAATATTTTGCAAATTTTATTAAAACTTTATTGCAAACTCTTGTTACAATTTTTGTAAAAAATCAAATATCAATTTTAATTATTTTCTTTAGATATTCGAGATAATTAAATATTATATTAAATATTTAATATTTTAAATAAATATTTGTATTAGTTGTTTGCAAAACTATAAAAATTTATTTTTATAATTTATTTAATATATTGTTAACAATAAAACTAATTGCTATTTACTTTTATCTAGTTTAATTTATTATATTTTTTAATCTTAAAATTTTTTTTTTATCTAAAGATTAATAGAATTGCGCAATTAATATATATAATAAAGTTTTAAATAAATAAAGTTTTAATAAATATAAATATTTATATTAGTTTTTGTAATTTTTGTAATTTTTTTTATTGTTTTTTAAATTTTTTTAAAGAAAAATGAATATTAAGTTAAGCTATTAATAGCAATTGTAAAAGTATAAATTTAAATTAAATTTAACAAATTTTTTTTTATATTGTTACAAAATTTTTTTTTTTATAATAGATAAGTTTCTATTTTTTATAATATTCTAAACTTGTATATATTTTAATTGTATAATAGTATTATTAGTTATTGTTTTTAATTTTAAAGTTGTAATAAAATTTTAAGCTACTAAATTAATAATATAAGTTAAACAAAAAACAAAATTCTATTATTTGTTCTATTAAAATTCTTGTTAATTTAGAGCTTTTTTAAATTTATTTCTAAAAATATTGTTATTGTTTGTATTATTAATAACAATATTGTAAGATACAAGTGCGTTTGCTACTTATTAACGCACTAAGATATAAAAGACGTAAGATATAATAAACTTTTATTACTATGTCTCAACTATATAAGATCAATAGTAGTAAAATTAATTGTTAAAGAACAACAAGAAACAAGCTTTCTTTCTATCTAATACTTGCTATAACGTGCAAGTCTACTTCTCGCTTTTTAATTAAAAAAGAAAGTTGTGCAATTTAAGACTTTTGTAGTTAGTTAAGATTATGTGCTCTATTATATTCTAAGACGCTAGCGCGTTAATAACGCTATAGTATTATAATTGTCTTTTCTCTTAAAATACTAGTTCTTAGTAATGCAAAAAGTTGTATTAGTTTTATATAAGACAAAGACGTCTATTGAGCGCTAGCGTTACAAGAGTTTGTTAAAAATCTTCTTAAATCTCTTTAAGAATTAAGAGAAAAAAAGTTTCTTATTTAATAGAAATTAATCTATACTTTAGTTTAATACAATTTGTAAAACAACGTAATAACAACAATAACAATTTATAATAAGTTATTGCTTTGTTATTGTTGTTGTTAAAATTCTAAATAGAATTTAAAGTAAAACTAATGTTGCGTAGACGTTAGATAAACTATAAATATAGATATTGTTATTTCTGTTTTCTTTTTTTTCTTATATTTTTCTTAATTGCAATTGCTTTTTTGTTGTAAATAAATTGTTACAAAGATAACAATACGTAAAACTTATATATATAATATAAATATTAAATTAATATATCTTTATCTTTATTTTTTAAGAAATCGAGAGATTAAGAGAATAAGTAATTTCGATATTTTACTATTTATAAGAACTAATATATTACAATTTGTAATAATCTCTTATATATAACTTGCGTAAGCAAATGTATATATATTTTTAAAAAGAAAAGATTTGTATTTATTGCAAAATTCTATATTGTAAATTAAATTGTTATATTATAATATATTTTGTTTGCGCTTACAATACAATAACTACTAATATTTATTAGTTTGTTAAATACTTTCAAGATTAAATAGAAGTTTTTGTCAATAAATATTGTAAAATATTCGAAGTCGAAAACACAATTTCTAGATTAATAAAATGCGTGCAAAAGAGTATTATTCTTAATATAAAGAGTTAACAATACAATAAAAAAATAATTTTACTAACAACAAATTAAATGCAATCTTGTATTTATTAATTCAAATATAATTTAATTTGCGCTCTAGAATATTAAGTTAAACTTAAACAAAAACTTAAAAAGACAAAGAAAAATCGAAATAACATTGTTATTAAAATAAAACAATTAATTAATTTTCTTTTAGAGCGTATATTAACTATAAGTATTTTCGTCTATTCTTTAATATATCTTTTTATATTTTTTCTTGTTTATTTTGATATATTGTATAGTGCACTAACATGCATTTAGAATTCGAAGAAAAATAGAAACAAAAACAAGAATAAGTTGTTAACAAAAACAAAAAAAATAGAGTTAAAACAAATTGTCTTTTAAGTTGATAATCGATTTAAATTAAACAAGTTCGAAAGATTCTTTTGCAAAATTTTACAACTTTGCGATTAAATCTCTTTGTAACTCTAAATTGTTAACAAGATTGTCAAATAATAATATAATAAATTTTCCTTCTACTTTTGTTTGCGCTTTGCTCACTTATATATTTATAAAAGATAAAAAACGCAAAGATACGTATAGATAGCAAAATTAAATCTATAGCAAAAATAATACTAATTAAATAAAGTAAATCTTTTGCAATCTTACTTTTTTAAGAGAACGCAAATACTTTAAGCAACTTCGAAGACTTGTTTACAAATAATTTTGCGAAATGAGTTTTTAAATAAGTTTAATAATTTCTTGTAGTTATTTATTAATCTTATTAAGAGACTTTTCTCTTAATTATTGATTGTACTTTTTATCTTAATTTATTTACTTAATCTTATATTATATTTACTTCTTTAACTTAGTCTTGTCTAAAATCTCTTTAATCTTTTATTCAACTTTGTTATTAATAAGTTTTAAAGCTTGTAATATTTGTTTTGTCTACTTATTGTTGACACAATACAAATATAACTTTAAAAGTAAAATATAAAAACTATTATAGATTTAATAGATATTAAGTAAGATAAGATGATAAGTTTGCGTTTTACTCTTATTCTTGATTCTAAATAGTTTAATATACTTGTGCAATATCTTTTTACTAAATCTTTTTTGCTTTAGATTTCTAGTTAAAACTATAATTAATTCATCTATAGTAAAGCTCTTTAATCTATGTCTTTTATTGTAGTATTTCGTTTGTTGCGCAATAGCGTTTTCAAGACGCTTAGCTAGAATTTTTCTTAAATTATAAAGCTATTTTACGCGTTTCTATATCAATAATATCTTTTTTTCGACAAAGTTGTTCTTAACTTTATAGTGTATTTCCAAGTAATAATTGTATATTAGATAGAACAACAAATCTTTAACTAAGATATAATAGCTATTGTTATAAACAAATTTTGTTATTAACAATAAATTAACTTATTTTGCTTGTTTCGCGTTAATATAAGTGCGAAAATAGTACTTAAGAGTTTAGTTTTATTGTTTAATTAAACTATTTGTCTAAGAATAGAAAGCAATACTTAATTATTTTCTAATTTGTGCATAGAAATATATAGCAAATTAGAAGATACTAATAAAGACAAATTCTTTATTGCTTACTATATTAGTTAACGTTTCAAAACAATTTTATCAAAAAACATTTTTGCTAGTTCTACAATATTAATTTTAATAATTATAGATATATATTTAACTATTTTTGTCTAGCAGTTAACTATTACAAAGATTAAGTTATACACAATTTTACAATACTTGTTTGACGAAAAACTTGTTACAAAGTCTATAGTAATTTTCTTTTATAATTTTTTTGTAACAAGTAAGAATTAAAGCTTATTATACAATTTAGAACAAGAAACTTTGATATATTAATAAATATTATATATACTAATAAATATTTGTATTTGCTTTGTGTAAACAAATTAGAAATGCTTTCTTTAAAATAGATTTAAAGCTTTCTTAATTTTAAAATGCTTTGTCAAAGAGTTGTTATAATTCTTGCGAATTAATTTCTTTCTAACAATTGCATTTTCTAGAATATAGAGCAATTTATTATATTTAACAAGATTCTCTTAATCTAAAGTCTATATTTTTTGTTAATAATAAAACAACTTTTTGATTTTAATACAAATTTTATTAACTTAAGTATCTTTAATCTAAAGATTTTTAATTAAGAATTTTATTAATTTCTAAGATTCTTTATACAATTTCTTTAATATATTTTTTATTATTTTTCTTGAAATAACAACTTGTATACTAGTTAGTTAAAATAGAGATATTAGTTTTTTAAAAAGAAAATTCTACTCTATAATTGCAAAATCTTTGTGCTACTAATAACTACTTTTGCTAGTTGTAATACAAGAGTCAAATTATCTAATATTTTTTGCTTGTTTTGCGTTAACGACTTTTTGCTAAACAATAACGTTAGCTTATTTTTAGATATAAGAGTTAAATTAATTAATGTCTTTTGTTTGCTTTGCGTTAACAAATTTTTGTTAAATAATAATGTCAATTTGTTTTGCAACGTTAACAATAATTTTTTATTTAATAACAAGATCTTTTTATAATTAAAACGTTTTAACAATCTATTTGTTAAATTTTTCTTATTTGAACAATAGAAGATTTTAAAGTTATAGATAGTTAACTTGAGCGCTTAGTAAGCTTTTCTTAAGTTTAACTTCTTTTAATCTATAAACTCTCTAAAATTATTGTAATCTAATTAAATTTCGATAAAATAAATATTGTTCTTTAGATAATATCTATATTGCTTAAAAGCAACTACAATAGTTAGTAATTCTTAATTATGTAATTTGTAATTTTGCTTTGTTAAAATTATCTTTTGCAATTAAAATATTATCGAACGTTAATTTTTGTTGTTATTTTGTTAACTTAGAATGTTCGCGATTGCAAAGTTAGATATATTAGTTTTTACTCTAATTTTTTTGTTCGAATTGTAGTAACAAAGTAGTAAAGTTAATATAAAAATGTTGCAAAGTTAACAAAACGTTTGCTCTACTTTATTCGATCAAACAAAAGAGTTAAATTTCTTGTTATTTTTACTTTCTTTTAATAAATTAACAAGAAAAACAACTCTTTTCGAATAGTAATATATAAAACGTTTATAAAAGTTTATAAAGTTCAAGAATATTTAAAGCTTACAATAAGTTTTTGATTTAAATTACTTCTTAATTTTTTTAATTTTTTTTAAATTTTTTTGTATATCTTTTAAGAATAGATTAAGATAAGAAATTTAATTTTTGTAGTATTAAACTTATATTTCTTTAAATTAATGTACAACAAATATTGCAAAGACGTTCTAGCATCTATCTAATATAATATTAGTGCTTCGTCAAATTATTGTTATATACTAGTATATTATTAGTGTGATCGTCGGGTCGAGTTTCAACCCGATCGGGTTAACTCGCCCAACCCTGACCCTAGGGTCAGGCAAATTTCCTAGTTCAACAAAGTGGGGCGAGCGAAGAGTGCGCGCCAAGTGTTTAACTCAACTCACCCAATCACGTGACGCGCTAACTCGATTGGGCTAGCGCAGGGTCTACGCTAATCGCATATGGTTAGCGTGGACCCTTGCGCTAGCTCAATCGAGTTAGCGCATAGATAAGATAAGATAAGATAAGCGAATGCTAACGCGACGAAGTTAGCTTAAGTTCTTGGCATTGACTCGACGAAATCCGACCCTAGGGTCAAGTTCGCGCCTTAACCCTGGCCCAACCCTACGGGGCCCAAGAGGGTGGGTCGGGTTGAGAAAAAAGTGTTCGACCTAATCTAACGATCACACTATATATTATCTATATAGATTATACAACTTATATTAATTAGTTCTCGCAACGTTTTATTAATCTAAATCTAAAAAGTTGCAAATGCGTTTGCTAGTTTAAATAGTATAACTTGATACTTAAAATACTTATAACGCGTGCAAAACATTGTCTTTTGCTTATTATTGCGTTTTATGCGAATGCAATAGTAGACGTTCTTTAGATTTAAGATAATAAAGTGTTTTGCTTCGCATAGATAATTTAGCGTTTCTATAATTAGAAGTAGTAAATAACAATTCTTAATAGTAATTGCATTTAGATCTTTATAGTTAACGCATAAATATAATTTATTGTTCGATTTTAATATAAATAGAATAAAAGCGTTTGCAAACAAAATTGAATGCTTAATCTAATCTTTAACTAACATATTATTAAGATATTGTCGAAGTATTGTTAGCTTGTTTTGTAAAAGATTATAAAGAGATATAAAAGATAGCTTTTTGTTGTTCTAGAGCTTAATAACATAATTTTCTCTTCTTAATTCTAGTAGAATTTCGATCAATTTATTATTATAGATATCTTTTAGATTTCTTAACTTCTTAGAGATCTTAGACTTTGCTAACTTTTTGCTTAACATCTTTGTAATATTAGCGCAAACAATAGTATAAACTACACTATACTTGACGAGATCTAAGACAAATTACTTAAGACTAATTATCTTTAATTTGTTACTTGTAATCTTAAATCTCTAGCTTTTTATCTTCGAATTAATTAATATGTCTTGCTTAATTAGCATTAATATATCTAATATAAGATTAAAATCTATATATTTAATTAAGTAAAATAAGATAATATATTCTCGATGTTAATCTTACAAGTCAATTAGTTAATAAATTAACTTATAGACGTTATAACAATAGTAGTTATTACTATTAAGAAAATTCGATATTAATAAGATAGCAAATGTAAGTTGCAATTTCTATTGTACTACGTAGATATAATTAATAAGATTTAACTTAATTTTCGAATTAACTAGACTTGTAACTTAACGTTTGTTATTAAAAAGTTAAATTTAATTTTTTACTAAAATCGAGTTTATTATTTTTTATTTATCTTTCTTGCTTTGCTTGCAAGACGTCGACAAAGCTTAATCTTTTTTTGCATTTATTGTAATAATAGCAACAATAATAATCTAGTTTTATTTGTGTTTATTAAAATACTTCTTTTTGTAATATTTCTTTTTATAATATTTAAAGTATTTAATATAACTTAAATAGTTTATATTATTAATCTTGTAAACTTGCTTGCGTAATATTGACAAGTCTTTAAAGATATAAAGTTTCTTACTTCTAATAGATTTGTCGATCTTGTTTAAGCGACAATCTTGATAAAATTTGTCTAAAAAAACTCTAAAATCTTTTATAACTTGCTAATTATTAAAGCTACTTAAGTTTGCTCTACAAATGCGATTTAGTATTTATTCTTATATAATAGTTATAGTTAAAAGCTTATTGCAAGTGTCTAATATATTATCGATATTTAGAATCTTTACTTTTAAGTTTAACTTAAATTTGATCAAAAATATATAGATTTTATACTTTTTTAAAAGTAACAATAAATAAGTCTCTAGTTTATTTAGATATCTCTTAAAGATAATAATTTTTTAATTTAACTTTTGTTTAGCGTTTTTCTATCTTTTATAGGCAAGAAGATAATTATTAGCAGAATTAGCTATCAAATTTAATAGAAACTTTCTAAATTCTTCAAAGATTTTGTTTTTTAACTTAGCGCTATTGCTTGTTCTTAAATATTATTGCGTAATAATATTATTTTTTAAGAATAATATGTAATAGAGAATTATGTTCTTATTTGTAATAAAATATATTAAGAATTGCATTATATTAATGTTAATCTTGCGAAATTAAATAATATATTTATTTACGCTTAAACTTTTGTATAATTTTAGCTTTTTAAGCTTTAGAAACTTAAATATAATTAACAACAATATAATAGTAATTTAAGAAGCTTAGAAATTTATTTCTTCGATTATTATAACTTAAGTCTATTGAGTGTTTCGCAAGTCTTAAATCTTTATTATTAACGTTTTAATCTATTAATATAAAGTCGAAGTTCTAATTGTATTTAAGCTATTATCTTTGTCGATATTATATTAATAACAATTATCTTTGTTGATATTTTGTAAACAATTATTGTCTTAAAAGAAATCAAATTTATCGAACTCTAATTTAGTAATCGAATAATTGTTATAGTTTAAATTGTTTTAATTCGACATAATACTATTATATCTTAAGTTTTTCTCTTCGAAAAATAAAACAATTAGAATTGTAAAGTACAAATATATTTGTTGCTTGTTGACGTATTAAGACATAAAAGACGTAAGATATAATATACTTTTATTACTATATTTTAACTATATAGAGTCGATAATAGTAAAACTAATCGTTGAAGAACAACAAGAGACAAGCTTTCTTTCTATCTAATACTTGCTATAACGTGCGAGTCTACTTCTTGCTTTTTAACTAAAAAGAGAAGTTGTGCAATTTAAGACTTTTGTAGTCAATCAAGATTACGTGTTCTATTATATTCTAAGACGTTAGCGCGTTAGTGACGCTATAAAATTACAAATATTAAAAAAAAAAAAAAAAACTTTTATAAGTTTTAATATTAATTAATAATCTATATACTTAATAATTAAAAAAGTAAATTTAATAAAATATTTGCAAAATTAAAATATATTATTATTTTAATATATTAACACTTTTAAGGAAATAATTTTTCAAAAATTAAACTATATCTAAAGTAATAAAAATACATTAAGTATTTTTAAATTTTTTTTTATTTTTTTTACAAATTTGATTAAAGTTTAAAAAAATTATCTTCGATAATTTTATATAATCTAGAAATGCTAGTTTTAATTAAAATACTTTTAATTGCTTTTAAAAATAAAAATTATCGATAGTTTAGAAAAATAAATTTAAATTAATAAAAGTCTAATATAGTTAATTTTCTTAATTCTTTTAATTAAAAAAGAACAACAAATTAATATAACTTTTTTTCTAATAATATATTAATCTTATATTATTTATTTGTATTATTAATTGTAATTTATATAATTAAAGTCTAGGTTAATTGCAATTTATAATCTAGATCTTTTTTATTTTAAACAAAAAATAAATTAAAGATATTTCTTTATATTTGTTGTACTTAAATAATTGTAAATAATAAAATAATTTAGAAATTTATAATAACTTTTGCAAATAATTTTAGAAAAATTCTCTATAATTAAAATTACTTAAATATATTTATTTTAAATTTTAGATTATATTTTTATATTAAATTTTTTTGTTTAATATAAATTAACAAATTTTAATTAAATTTTGTTTAAGATACTTTTGTTAATTGCAATTTATAACTATTATTTTTAAAATTAGATATTAATATTTAAACTCTACTTAATATATTTGTTTTTCTCTTTTAATATAAGTAACAAAAAATTGTTTCTAATTTTGTTTAATATTTTGTAAAAAAAAAAATTTATTGTTAAAAGTAAAATTAAGAAAATTTTAATTTAATTAATTTGCAAATTAATTAAAATGTAAACTACTAAATAGCAAATTGCGCAAAATAGATTTGTAGAAACTATTTTTAATTAAAAATAATTATTAATTTAAAACTTTTAAAAAATTAAATATCTTGCAAATAAAAATAGTAGAAACAATATTTTTAAATAATATATAAAAAATCTTTCTAAAATAAAAAAGTAATATAAAAAGATAATGTAAGTAACAATTAATTTAGACAAGTTATTATATAATAAAATATAATTATATTCTCAAAAATATTAAGAAAATCTCTCTAAAATAGAAAAATAATATAAAATAATAATATAAGTAACAATTAGTTTAAGTAAATTCTTATATAATAATATAAATAAATCTAATTGTAGTTTCGAAATATATTAAACTCTATTCTAGATAAAATTTTAAAGCTATAATAATATAAATCTAAAAATAATAGTTTTTAGCAAAATAATATAACTTTTAATTTTTTAATAATTCGATTTAATTTTAACTTTTAAAATCGAAAACTAACTTAATTTAATTCGATTTAATCTTAAAATATATAGATTAAATTAATTTTTAATTTAATTTCTATTTTTTTTTTTAATTTATATTCGATTTAACACTTCTAAGAATCTATGCAAGATCTATATACTTTTGCGATTTTTAAATCTAATTAATCACAAATAAACAAGCAACATTAGTGCTTGTTTGTCTAATTATAATTGATTAGAATTCGCAATCGCAATTTCGTTTGTAATGCTTTGTTATAACAACGTTGTGTCTTTGTCTTTTATATTGTATTATTTATAATATAAAAAATTCTTTAAACGAGAACTCTATAAATCTAAGAGAGATATAAGCATTGTTAACAATGTCGTTGTCTAAAATTGTTTTAGTAGATTAGTAAACAAAATTATTTGTATTGTCGCGATAACAAATCTTGCTTCGTCTAATAGTTGTCTTAAATTTGTAATATTAATCTTCTATTACATTTAAATTCTTTCTTGTCGTTATATCAAATATGTTAAAAGAACGTATTTGACAATTATGTGTTCTTAATCGCATTCGCATGTGTTTGTTATAACATCAAAGACGCAATATTTGCATAAAAATTAATTAAAGTCGATTTTGCTCGTTCTTAGTTAAATAAGAAATAAATTGTGTAATTTAAGACAATTGAAGTGCAATTGCATATACTTATACGTAATTTCTAATACAATCTTGCGATATTTTGCGATATTTTTGTTTCTTAATTATTTGCGTTGTTACTCTTTTTAAGTCTTGTCTTAAATAAGTGCTTTTTTAATAACAAGTTTGTCTATTATTTAATCAACGAGAAGAAGAAGCTATTTATGCGTCTTGTCAACAATTTTGTTCGCGATTTTATTATTTTTTATGCTTTTATATCTTGATATTTAATGTAGTTTCAATATTGTCTCGCAACGTTAAATTATCTCGCATGCGTCTTGTGTGCGTCTTGATTACATTTGATTTAATGTTAATTTTATCTTTTTTATAATCTTAATTAAGACTTGATTGTTTAAGTATATTTTGTAGATTTGTCTCTTTAAATTAATGATAATCTTGCAATGCTTTGTTAATTTCTTTGTTGCTCTTGTAAATCTCTTAAGTTTGTCGTAATAAGTTAGTGTTACATTAATGTTTTCGAAACGTTTTTCGATATTTTAATTTGTTTCGACTAAGATTGCGATAATATTCTTATTGCGTTTGCTCTTGTTAAAATAGACTCATCAATATAAATTTAAGCGATTTGCGTTATATTTTCTTTTAACAACTTTCGTATTATAAACGATAATTGTTTTGAAAACTTTATTTACAAGATCGCAATATATAATTTTTGTCGCAAAATTATTGCTAATTTTAATGTTATTCGCATTTATCTTTTCTTAAGTTGCAAAGATGTTATTTTTAACTTTAACTTTTGTTTTTTTTCGACATTATATTATTGCGTATCCGTAATATTGTTACATTAATAATCTTTTCAAATTTTTGTGCGTTTATAATAGCTATTGATCTTTGTATCAATTTCTCTAAATAAATATTAATAGAAAATACGTTAATCTTGACTTATAAAATTTTCGTAAAAGTTGTTTTGTAAACATCAATAATGCGACGAAGCATTTGTTCTTGTATAAATTGCAACTTTGTAATAACTTTTTTTCTTGCGTTCTTAATAGTAGACGAGATATATTATATAACGACCTTATATATTATTACAAACTTCTTTATTGCAATATATTTGCGTTTTTTAGTATCTATAAACATGTTAAAAACTAAACTTTTTATTATTAAGATCTCTTTATATTTAATAGCTAGCTTTGTCTTTATTTGTTGCAAATAAGCTTCTTATTTAAGTTTCAAATTAAATTGAATTTCTAGAACTCTAATATTGAACTTAACAATTATTTTGTGTTTTGTCAATGTTATATTGACGCTTATGTCGAATCTCTTTAAAGTATATAAGAAGTAAATTAGTTTATACTTTTTTTTCGCAAATTTAAAATTATAAATGCGTATTTATTATTCGTATTTATCGTATGTTTAAGTTAGCACTTTGTAATTGCGTTTAATTGACTCTTTATATGTTAATATATTAACGTTATTTACAAAGCTTATAACGCTAACTTGTAATCTAATGTTGTTGCTAGTGTGATTGTTGGGTCAATTGCATTGCTTTTTTAATATATTTATTAAACAAGAATTTTATTTGCTTCGAGATAACGCGAACTAGTTGTCTTAGCGTTCGATTAATTATTTTGTTAATTTCGAATGTCTTGTTTGAAGTCGCTTTATATATTGCTTCTATTATCTTACGTTTCGACATAATTTTGTCGTTCTTTATTAAAAATAAATAAGAGAATCTCTTTATATTGTTGATCAAAATCGTAAGTAAAGAAGAAAAGTAAATTTAAAATATTGTTTCAATTTTGTCTTTTACAATTGTTGTTATCTTAATGTTCGTTCTTAATTATAAAATCGTAAATTTGATAAATATATTTGTTATTGCGTTTTTGATTTACTTCGCTATTTTAAATAAATTTTTCGCAATGCTCTTCGAAGCTTGCATTTAATTGCGAAGTTTTTCTCTCTTATATTTTTAAGAATCTTGTCTTTTTTATTGTATATTCGAACGTATATTTCTTGATTACAAGAAATGCGATATTAACGTTGCAATCTCTTGATTTTCTTAATTATATTGATGCATTTTTGCGTTCATTTAAATTTAACTCTTTTGTGCAATCTTGCTTACGAAATAAAGTCTTCGATAATTTTTTTCAAAATTCTTAATAGCGCAATTGTGTATTCGTTAATACTTTCTTGTTTTATTGTGGCGTCTAATAATAATTTAAATAATAATCTCTTTAATATATTGTTAAATTTCTTTGTATTTATAACTTTTTCATTTTGTTTAAAACAACGTATAAACTTTGTTTGCATTCTAAGATTTAATATTGTTTTAATTGACAAATAATTCGACAAGCTTTTTATTTTCTTGTTTATATCGCAATATATTAATCGATTTGTTGTTTTTTTTATAATAAATAACAAATTAATTGTAATTTGTGTTTCTTAATAATTTCTTGTTATAATATTGCGTAAAAACGTTAACGTAATATTGACAAAACGCATTATATTTAGCAAATTGTCGAACAATAAATATTGTCTAAAATATAAAAAGTTTGCTTATAAGAAATAATGCAAATTAAAGTTTCTTATTATAACGCTTTTGTCTTGCATGCGAAGTATTTGCTTTATTGCGTTAAGATTGTCTTTATTAATTATATTGTTATAATTATCGAGAAATAAATTGTAAACGTTATAAACGTTAATAAGATTTTGTTCGATAATGTTGTTTTTAAAGCGTAATTACATTGTTATTGTTTTTATGTTTTTAAAATGTTATACATTGTATTAATTGTTGTTGTTAATGTATTTATTAATATAAAAGTATATATATTTGTTATTATCTACGAACGTAAAGCTTGCGCGTCTCGAGTTATATACTTTTATCTTGATGTAATGTTGTTACAACTCTTGTATTACTAATATGTTGTATTTTTTTATTTTCTTTTCTTGAAGCAACGCTATTATTATCTTGCTTCTTAACTTATAAATATTGTACTATAATATTTGAAGCTTATTTTGTATCTTTATTATAGTTTCTTTTTTATATTTGTTTTCGTATGTATTAAATTCTTTATTTCTTACGTAAAGAGCATGCTTTGTAGCGACAATAATGTTACTTTATTATCAATTTACTCTATTAAAGTAAATTGACTTTTTATTAACTTGTTAAAACGTTTTTTTTAATTAGTTGTTAAATAACGCTTTCTTTTGTTATTACAAGAGTGCTTTGTATGCGACTTGTTTGTGTTAAATAACTTATTGTTGCTTTTGTTGTCTTTTACTTTGTTCTCTTGTTTGTAACTTAAACAAACAAGATTACACTTCTTAATATTATTAAAATTAAGATTGTTATTTTGTTTGCTTCGATTGTCTTAACAATATAATATAGAGACTTTATTTTTATTGTCTTCTTAATTCTTATTTTCTCTCTTTGTTTTTTAGAGTATTTAAGATCGAATATCTTGTAAGTTTTCTTATAGACGTTACATTTTTACTTAAAGACATTTTCTTAATAAAAGTACTAATTGAAGCAATAATTTTGCGCGCAATGTGCGTATTGCTATTTATTTTTATATATATATATAAAATATTTATACTTTTGACATTTTATATATTGTTTTGTTTTGCATTCTTTGTTGTAATATTTTGTAATCTTTATATTTAACTTGTAAATTATGTTTAATTGTATTAGTCTATTTGTTGTTTTTACGCAATTCATTTATATTACAATTAAGATGTATTTCTTCTTATTAATCTCTTTTGTAAATTAAATTATCTTTTTAATTTTTAGATTTTAATATATTACTTTGCATAATTTTTTTATTATTTTTGCTTTCTTCTTCTTTATATTTTTCGACATATTTTTGACTTTAATATTATATATTATTATTTTTGCGCACTTTCGACGTATAATTGTCGTCGTTAATATCTCTTTAATTTAGAAATTGTTCGATTTTAATATTGTCTTACTACTTTTGTTGCTTATTTAAAAGACAATTATCTTCTTAAAATATCTTATTTCTTGTATGTTCTTTCGTGTTATCAATGTTTTAACAATGTCGAAATTGCGCGTTAATGTTATTATCTTTATAATACTTATTTTGTAAACTTGTTTTATCTCTTGTTTTTCTTTGATTTACGCTATTAACTTTATCTCTTTAATTAATTATCGCATTAAGAATATCTATTTAACGTTCTCTTAATTATTTACTTGCTTTGTTAATAATAAATTTTTTGTTATTGTTGCTTATATATTTGTTAATTGTATATTTTTTCTTATTTCTTTAACTTTTTTATTCGATTAATTGTTTTCTCTAGTTTCTTCAATATTAAGATCAAGTTAATTTGCTTGTTTTTTGCAAGAGTTTTCTTAAAACATTGCGTTAATTTCCTGATTAAAAGATATTGTTTTGTTAACTTCGTTATTAAGATTATTTTAAACTTGTTTCTCTTCTTAGATTTATAGAGTTTCTTAATATTTATTACTTTTGTTTTTATGTTTATCGCAATTTGTATTAATTCGCGTTAAGACGCACTAAGTATGTCTTAATTATTCGTTAATATTACGTTGATTACATTTATTTAACTTTAACAATCAAGATAAATAGTAAACGTTATTGTTAATAAGATCTTCTCTCTTGTCTCTTCTTATATAATAAAATAGTATAATATCGATTTTCGCAAGCTTTTTCTAGTTTTTTCAATTTCTATATTTAAAATTAAAAATTTAATTTAATTCTAAAATCGAAAATCGAAAATCGAAAATCGAAAATCGAAAATCGAAAATCGAAAATCGAAAATCGAAAATCGAAAATCGAAAATCGAAAATCGAAAATCGAAAATCGAAAAAATCGAAAATCGAAAATCGAAAATCAAAAATCGAAAATCAAAAATCGAAAATCAAAAATCGAAAATCAAAAATCGAAAATCAAAAATCGAAAATTAAACTAAGAAAATCAAAAATCGAAAATTAAACTAAGAAAATTAAACTAAGAAAATTAAACTAAGAAAATTAAACTAAGAAAATTAAACTAAGAAAATTAAACTAAGAAAATTAAACTAACAAAAATTCTAATTATACTTTAATTTTAATAAAAATATAACTTATAAAATTTCAAATATAATTAAGTATAATAGTTATAATTTAAATAATAATTAACAAAAAACTAAAAATAAACTTTTGCAAATATCTTTTAATTAAATTTTAAACTTTTAAAAAATATTTAGAGTTTTTTTGTTTTATTTATTAATATTAAATTTATTTATTAAAAAATACTATTATATTTCTTAATTTATATATATAATTTTTAAATTATTAAAACTTGTTTTTTAAATAAATTTTATTTAAATTAGCTAAATTTAAAATTAATTCGATCTATATATTTTAAAATTAATTTTTGATCTTAAATATTAAAATCGAATTGAATTGTTTAAAAATTCAAAAATTATATTATTATATCAAGAATTACTATTTTTAGATCTATATTATTATAATTTTGAAATTTTAACTAGAATATAGTTTAATATATTTCGAGATTATAATTAGACTTATTTATATTATTATATAATAATTTATTTAAACTAATTGTTATTTATATTATTATTTTGTATTATTTTTCTATTTTAGAAAGATTCTCTTAATATTTTCAAAATTATAACTATATTTTATTATATAATAATTTGTCTAATTTAATTATTATTTGTATTATTATTTTGTATTACTTTTTTATTTTAAAAAGATTCTTAATACATATAAGATTGTGTACGAACATGTAACAAGACGTCGCTATATCGACGTACTAAAGACGAGACTATATAGTATGTAAAACTACAATTTAAAGAGACATTAATTTGTAAGAATTTTAGAAGAGAATTCTTAGAAAGAAAGCTCTATACAATGTTTAGACTAGTCGCGCTAACCCGGAAATGTCACGTGCAAATGCCAAGACCTAGGTCAAAAAAATCGAAGAATCGAATCGCTCAAAGTAGTTTAGTCGATTACTATAAGTAGTTTAGCGCGAAGCGCGCTAAACTACTTTGAGCGATTCGATTCCAAAAAATCGTCGCGATCCAGTCTTGGCGCCGGGTCGAACTAGAGGGATAATATTATAACTTGGCGCCGGGTCGAACTAGAGGGATAATATTATAACTTGGCTCGATGATTAGTCTAACAATGTTAAGTTGCTACTACAATAACTTAACATTAATAATATGTTTGTTAATTATTAAGAACTAGCATTACAATTATCTCTCTTTTTGAATTTTAATTCTTAGAATTAACATGTTATAACAACGTCTTATTTGCGCAATTACGTCGATCTTTTATTAAGTTTTCTTCAAAACTTTCTAAGATTTAATTAGATAATAAGCAATATTTTATATTTTTATATGCAACGCATTTTCTAGTTTATATATTTTCTTGTTAGAGCTTGAAGACGTCTATAAAAGAGATTTTTTGATTTTTTCTTTATTTTTCTTAAACATTCGAGAGAAAGTTAAGAGATAACGATAACTTTTCTCGTATACTATTGCGAGACTCTATGTTGCTCGTTTTAAGCGTCTTATCGTGTGTTAACTCTAAATCGATAAACAAAAAGATCTTTTATTTTTTTGTTTCAAAACGTAAATACGTTTTTAATCGCTATGTTATTGCGTTGTTATTGCGACAAATACTTAATAATAATGTATTAAAACTTATTTAAATCTTATAGATTCTAAGTTTAGCTTGACTTATTATTTAAATAAATTATCTTAATTTTCCTTGTTTAGCTTAATCGAATTAGCGTAATTAATTCGCAAATAATATTTATTAATAACATTATTATAATTACTTTTTTTATATATTATTTTTCGATTTATAATTGATAGATAAATGCGACGTTCTTTGAATCGTTCTAATATTAATAATAATATTGCGCATAAATCTCGCATTTAATGTAAGTTTTCTTAGTTATTTTGACGTATTGCAACTTCTTTTCGATAAAGATAATTGTAAGTTTTTATTAATTATTTGTTATTATAGTAGCGAATCAACTACGTAAGCGATGTTTTAACAAAATCTTGTTATAAGTAAAATTAATAAAAATAATAATATTAGTCGAAATAATTCTTTTTGCTCTTTTTGTTTGCGTGCAAACGTAACGTTTCTCTTTCTCTCACTTCTATTGCCTGCAATATCTTGTTTATATTAACAAAAATGTCAATTATTGAATACGTTTTTAACTTTTGTTTGCTTTGCAATCTAATAATATGCAATATATTAAGCAAAAGAATATTTGCTATAAATATTGCACTTTAAAACGCAAGATTGTAAGTTGTCTATATACTTTTATATTTTAATTTAATTTGTTAGTGTGTTTTAATTGTTATTCGATATATTAAGCGAGTCAATATTTTGCTAGAGTTTAGTATGCGTATCTTCGATAAAAACAATACTAAAGTTGATTAAATTGCGTTTGCTTTACAAATGCGACGTTATCTTATTATTATATATATATAATAGCGAAAAAATAAATCGATTTTGCGTTCGATTTACAAGAATTTTCTAGCTAGTATTAATATTAAGTTAAATTATCTATGCAATATTTAGCAAAAAATGTTCGATATAATATATTATAAAGCAAATCTTAATACTTTTTCTTTAAAGAAATTAAACAAGAATAATAAATTTGTGTTTAACAATATTGTTACAAATAATAAATTTAAGAGTTTATAAATCTTGCGTAACTTAATAACTTTGTTAAGAACAATATTATTTGTCTTGTTCTTATTAATTAGATTTTTTGAAAAGAGCGACGTAAATATCTAGATAAGACTTTTTTTATATATTATAGTTATTTCGACAATTTATATATTTAATTCGAATATATCGAATTGCTTGTTATTAAACAAGAACATTTAAAATAAATAACTTTTTTATTCGATAATATAAAAGCTAACAATTAAAAAATCAAATTTTATTTATATTTTTTTGCGAACATTATATCTTTGCAATCTTTGCGTAAAATTTATACTTAAAAGATTATTGTTTAAGATATATTTTTATTATATTTGAAACAATAAAAATTAATTATGTTTCAAAAAATTGTGTTTCTTATTTTTGTTATTAACAATTTATTTTTGCAACGTTTGTGCATTATCGAAGACAATTAAGCAACAATAATTGAAAAATTAATTAAGAGAGACACGCATAATTAATTATAAGTAAAATATTAAATCTTATATTAAATAAAGCGCATGCGAGAGCTTTTTATGGACAAAGATTAAGTAACAAAAGTAGTTAAATTTAAGTGCACTTTATATTGCATTTTTATAGCTCTTAATATTTAATTAATTTATTAAGAGAATTATAATATTATTTATACGCATTATTTGTGTTATTGTTGTGCTTTAAGTATATATAATAGTATTGAATTTTATTTTTTATTGTTAAAATTCTTTTTACAAATAGAAAGTCTTAATTTTTTTGTTTTTGCAATTAATCTTTTAAGAGACTTACGCACATTATATTTTTTAAGCTTTTATTTTGCATTCGCAAGATAATTTTTTAATATTTAACTATCTTTATATAATAAAAATTCTTTTTATCGAACAAGATATTACAACTTGCTATATTTTGACTTATAATTAAGAATATTTTTTACTTTTTACTTCTTATTTTTGTCAATTAATATTATATTTTTTAAGACAACAATATTTGAGTTACGATAATATAATTTTAATAATAAAATATACAAAATAAGATAAATACGTTATTTGACAAAAAGACATAAACAATATGTTTGCGAATTAATAATATTTTTAATCTTAAACAATTTTGTAAACTTGTAAGATAACTTCTTCTTTAAACAAACGTCTAGAAGATTTTTGATAAAGAACATAATTTTGTTATTGACTTAATATCTTTTTAAAGTAGTCTTTTTATTTTAAATTTAAATTTGCGTTTATTGCGCAATTTGTAGATAATTTATTAATTGATTGCGTTTGTTTTATAAAGATTAGATTTGCTTTCGAATAACAAAAACGTTTAAACAATTTTTGTCGTTCTAATTAAATCGAAAATTTGCAACAAATTTAAATATCGACTTGAAGAATAATATTCTAGTCGACGTATACAATGCGCTATTGTAAGTATATTGAATTAAAGTTAGCAATAAATCTTAATTATTTTGTTTATAATTGTAGTAGCAACGCAAATAGTATTTTAATATCTAATTTTATTTTTCGATTTGTTTATTAGTTTAAGAATAAAAAGCAATATTTAGCTTTTATTTAATGCGTATGCAATAACATATTGCGAATTAGTAGTTATTAGTAAAGAGCGAATTACAATTAAAAATAATTTTACGAACTTCAAGATAAACAAGCAACACTTTTTCGAATAAAATATTAGTTAAATTTTTCGTCAATTATATAAATTTGACAAGAATGTATAAAGACATTTTAAAGTATTGATCGACTATTATTAAAATTGCGTTAAATATATTATTTTTGCAATGATTAGCAAACAACTTTGTTATAAAGTTTATCGAAATCTTTGTTTATAATTAAGTAAAAATAGAAAGTAATATTAACTTCTTGTAAAAACAATAATACAAAGTCTTATTTTGTTAACAAACGTTGCAATCTTTGATATATATATTAATATTTGTAATTATTTTTAACTAGTAGAACTTTTTGCTTATAAGAATGCGTATCTTTTTAATTTTAAAGTGTTTTATTAAAGTATTATTATAATGCAAACGTAACAACTTGTTCTTTAGTAATGTCTTGTCAAAAACTAAAATAATATAAAAGAAGAATGTTTGTTTTTTGTAAATTAATTAGTTTCTTTTTGCGCAAGCTTGACTTAAGATTTGCGATATTAATTGCTTTTTAATTTTAAATATTGTAGAGTTTTTCTTTTGCAATTTTTTTATTTTGAATAACAACAAAAATAAAAAAGTTTTTTTGTTGTTTTTTTTGTTGTACGCGATACGAACGTTATTGCGATACAATTGTTAAGTTATTGCACTTTAAACTATGTTTACAACTTCTTCTTCTTCAAATTTATTAATTGTATTTTTTCTATTTAAAGCATTTTTATTAAGAAGTTTAATATTAAATTTTTTTTTAGTTTTCGATGTTCGAGTTTCGAGTTTATTCTTATTGCGTAATATTAATGTTTAATAAGCGTCTCTTGTAAGTATTGATGTTATTTTAATAGCAACAATAATAATATTCTTCAACTTATTTTAAAGCGTAAGTAGATAAGTTTTATTATTTGATTTGCTTTTGTAATTGAAGTGTCAAGAGAATTTGTCAATTAAATTTGTTTTTCTTGTGCGATATTTGATTTCGAAATTGTATTTTGTTAACAAAAGTGTTTATTAAGATTAACAACAATTTAATGTCGCTATCTTTATAAAATATTGTAAATTATTGTAATTTGTTAATACAATAATTAAGTAGTAACTATTCTTTAAATAGTATTAATATTGTTTGAAATTAATAATAATAATAAGCAACTTTTAATTGTAAGTCTTGTATTAAGTCTTCGCAAAAATTATCTTTCTTAAATAGAATATTATCGAATATTATATTGTTTAATTAACTTTCTTTATAAAATAAATTAACTACAATAGAATTGTCGTAATTGCAAATTTCGAAGCGTTTATTTTAACGCAAAAATATTTTTTTAAATTAAAGTAAATTAGCATAAACGTTTGTATAAAGATTGTAATAAGTATTCGAAAAGCTAAAATAATATTTTTGTTAAATATAAAAAGATTATTTTGTTTGACTTGTTTGCTATTCTTTAGAAACTTTGTTAAAGCTCGAATAATTTTTACATAATATTTTACAAATTGTTGATAAAAGTTTGCGAAACTTAAGAATACTTAAAGTTCGCGTAAAGTAATAAGCTAAAATTATATTTTAATAAAATTAATTTGTTGTAAATTTATTAATACGTTATAATTGCTTATAATATATTTTAGAAATTTAATTGAAATTGTTATAAAAAAGCATTTGAATAGCTTTGCGTAAAGCTTGTAAAAACGTAGTTTATCAAATATCTAATATACGCAATTCTAGTATTTCTTTCGTGTCTTAAAATAGATTAGAATGTTATTAAGATAAATTATACAAAAATAATTTATTAAATTTTTTAAGACTTTGTTAATTAAGATTTAAAAGATAGTTGATGTGTTTGTTAACTTAAACAACATTATTATGTATTCGAAATATTTATATTGTGTTCGAAAGATTGTTTTTTATTTATTGTTTTAACAAATTCGAATTTAATAATAAGTGTTTTTCAAATCTAGTTTTGTAAAGTACGCAACGCTTATTAGACGATTTAACGTCTTCTTTATTAAAAAGAGAAATATCGATTTTTAATTGTAATCGCATTGAGACTACAATAATTAATATATAATTTTAGATTTTTATCGCTCTTTAATACAAACAATATTGATATCTTAATTTAACTAATTAATTTGTCAATTCTATCTAGAGTTAAGTTCTTTAAAAAATAATTATATAGAACAATTAATTTTTGTTTAAAAAGAATATATAACAAGTTATAAAACAATTTCTTTTTAGAAAGCAAATCAATTTTATAATCTTTTTCTTTATGCTTAAGAAAAATTAATGCAATTCTTAAGTTCGAAGATGTTGTTGTAATTTTGAATGTTCTTAAATATAACGTATATTGTCGACGTTTTATCGACGTCGAAATTGCAATAAACTAGAGCAAATATCGAAGTTTGTTTTTTAAGTTTCAAAAAATCTTTTAAGAACTAAACAACAATAATATTCTTTATAACTTAATAGCGTCAAATTAGCATATATTAATTAACGTAAAAATTAGCTTTTATTATCTAGAAAAAATTGACAATAATATTGTATACAACTTTATCAAATATATAGAAAACTTGTTTTAATATATATTCTTATCTTTTATTGTCGCGAATTTTGATTTTTGCGATATAGAATTTTATAAATTAAGTTTTTTAAATTGTAAAAGCTTTTGTTTTAATTGCGAGTTGTTCAATTTTCTCTAAATATTATGTTTTCGCAAGACGTTTATCAATATAATTAATATAAGCACTTTTATTAAAAAAATCTTTTTGTTTGTGTTATTTTTTGTCGACAAGTATTGATAGCTTTGCAAAAATAATCTTTATTTTGTGTTTTTAATTTGCAATTGCAATTACAATTCTTGCAAACTTATTTAATTTTTCGAATTGTTAAAAACTTCTTTGATAAAGAAACGTAATAACAACGTTTTTAAAATATTTGTTTTAAAGCTTTTTTAAAAATTGTTAATTGCATTAACTTGCAAGTTGTTTTTAACAAATCTAAAATATTTTCTTTAAATATGTTTTTTTTGTTACAATTGTAGCAAATGCGCTTCTCTTATATATTCGAGTTAATTTTGTCAAAGTTACGTAAAGAAAACTTTGTTGTATTTTTTTAATAATTTTTTGTTATTAAAATATTGCGAATCTTAGTTGTTAATATAGTCTTTTTCGATTTATAACTATACAAACTCTTTTTAGAGTTATTGCGTAATCTTGAAAATAATTTTCGATTTAAAATTTTGTTCTTAATATTGAATCGAAAGAATAAAGCGCTCTTTATGCGTTATGCTTGCGCAATAAGAGCGTTTCTTGTCTTAAGGATATAAGTTATATTGTTAATCTTTTTACGAAAATCTTTTCTTAAATAATGCAAGAGATAATTACGTCGTTAATATTTAATATATTTGTCAAGATTTGTCTTTAATGTCTTAATATAAATTACAAAGTTGTTGACATTTTAAAATAAACTTTACTTAATTCTCTCGTACTTGCAAGAGAAGACAAAACGACAATTTATTAAATTCTTTATAAAATTAACTAAGTATTGTGCGAATTATTTTTAGTTTTATTTCTTTATTTTGTTTTTTTACTTGTTCTTATAATTTTTTTATCGCATTATCGACGTATCGCAAAGATATTATTAAATTTAACAAATCTTTAAATTCTTTGTTAAAAATTGATTTTTATTAATTTCGAAGAAGTTTCTTGCATTTTAAGTTTAATTCTTCTATTTTTTTTAAAGTTCTTTTTGTAGTAAAAATTCAATTAAGTTGATTTTATAAAACGAATAGAGCGTTGTTTCTTATAAAAATATATTTAAGTAATTTTAATTATTAAGAATTTTTCTAAAATTGTTTACAAAAATTGTTATAAGTTTTTAAATTATTCTATTATTTACAATTATTTAAGTACAACAAATATAAGGAAAAAAAATTCCTTATTTTTTGTTCAAAATAAAAAAAATCTAGATTACAAATTACAGTTAATCTAGTATTTAATTATATAAATTATAATTAATAATACAAAAAAATAAAACAAAACTAATATATTATTAGAAAAAACCTTATATTAATTTATTGTTCTTTTTTAATTAAAGAAATTAAAAAAATTAATTGTATAAGATTATTAAAAATTTGAATTTATTTTTTCGAACTATTAATAATTTTTATTTTCGAAAATTATTAAAAATATTTCGATTAAAACTAGTACTTCTAGATTATATAAGATTATTAATAATAGTTTTTTCGAACTTCGATTAAATTTATAAAAAAATTAAAATAGATTTTAAAAATATTTGACGTATTTTTATTATTTTAGATATATAATCTAGTTTTTAAAAAGTTATCTATCTAGAAGTATTAATATATTAAGTTAATATTATATTTTAATTTCGCAAATATTTTATTAAATTTATTTCTCTTAATATTAAGTATATAGATTATTAGTTAATATTGAAACTTATTTAAGATTAAAAATAAAATTCTTAATATTGTTATTAATAATATAAATAATAACAATATTTTTAAAAATAAACTCGAAAGAGTTCTAAATTAATAAAAAAAATTGTAAAATAAATAGAAGAATTTTGTTTTTTGTTTAATTTATATTAGTAATTTAAAATTTTATTACAATTTTAGAATTAAAAGCAATAATTAACAATATTATTATATAATTGAAAAATATATAGGTTTAAAATATTGCAAAAAATATGAACTTATTTATTATAATTAAAAAGATATTTATTTTTGTAATAATATAAAAAGATAATATATTTGCTAAATTCTATCTAGATTTGCGCTTTTACTATTGCTATTAATAATTTAATTTAATATTGATTTTGCTTTAGAATCTTTTAGAAATAAATTATAAAAAATTATAAAAACTAGTACAAAATTTTTGTATTTGTTAAAACTCTATTTATCTAATATTTTGTTATATATATTAATTGTGCAATTTTATTAATTTTTAAATAAAGAAATATTTTTAAAATTAAAAAATACAACAAATTAGACTAAATAAAAGCAAGTAGCAATTAATTTTATTTATTATCAATATATTAAATTTTTTCTATAAATATATTTTTATAGTTTTGCAAACAACTAATATAAATATTTATTTAAAATTTCGAATATTCGATACAATATTTAATTATCTCGAATGTCTAAAGAAAATAATTAATATTAATATTTATTTTTTACCAAAAATTATAACAAAAGTTTAAAATAAAGTTTTAACAAAGTTTGCAAAATATTATTCGAAAATAACAAAACTTAATAGTATATTATACAATTTTGTTAATATTTTAAATTCTATATAGAAATTAAATCTTTACAAAATATAAAATAAGAAAAATAATAATAATATTGTTAATTACAAAACAAAATTTAAATTTAAATTTAAAATCTATTTTTAATATTATTATAATTTAATTGCTAGTTTAAAAGTAAAAGTATAGAAAATAAATCTTGTTAAAAAAATAATATAATATAGTAATATATAGAATTTTTTGCTAATACTTTTGTAGTTTATTGCAATTATTGCAAGATTATTATTTTAATAATTTTAATACTTTTGTTTAATTTAAAATAAAGACAATTAATATCTTTAAACTAATATTATAGAAAATAAATATTTAATTTAAAAATATTAAAAAAAAAATTTCGAATTTTTTCAAATTAACGCAAATAACTTAAGATATACTTTTGTATTTAGTATTATTAATAGATATTAAACAAACTTTTAGTTTTATTTAAAAAATATATTAATAAAATGTATTTTAAAATAATTTGCAAATAGTTAAGTTAATTATAATAATTAAATATTATAATTATATTATAGATTTAAATTTAAAGAGAATTGTTATTAAATTAGACTAATCGTAAGAAATCGAAAATATTATATAAGAACATTAAGATTTGATTTCTCGATTTTTTTTTAAAATTAAATTGCTTAAAATAGTAACTTTTCGACTAAGCTAAACTTATTATAGTAATAAGCTAGCTTCTTTAAGCAATTTAATTTTATATAGTTTCTTAACAATTCGATTTAATTTCAAAGTTAAGATCAAATATCGAATCGACAATTAATTTATATTAAATTGTAAAATAGATATTAAAAAAAACAATAAATAGAAAGAGAGAAAAATTTCGAATAAAATTCGAGATAATTTTAAATTAGATATATTAATAGATATATTATATTATTAAAGATATTGTATCTACAACTATTATATAAATAATTAGATTTTATTAGTAATAATATAAAGCAAAAAATTAATAAATTAAATTACTAAAAGAGAATTATTAATAATTAAATCTTAAAAATTCGACTTATAATTAATACAAAAAATATATTATAATTATTCGAAAAAAAAATAGAATTATTTTAGAATTTCTATTATTAGAAAAGATCGAATTGTTTTATTAAATATTTGATAAATTAACAATTCTTAAGCTAAATTATTATATATTTAATATTAATTATTGCAAGATTTAAATCTATATAGAGTAAAATATTAATTAAATTTTCTAATTATAATAATAATATAACAAAATAATATATTTACTAAAAAAAAAGATATATATAAATGTTTTTTAATTTCTTAAAATGCGTCTAAAATTAAATTCTAAATCTAATATTTGTTTTTCTAATAATTAAAATTCTAAATTTTGTTATATAGTATTTTGCAAATTAAATATTAAAATAAATATTTAGAAATAAAAAAGTTAATTAACTTTTAATATTTTCTAATTTCTCGAAATATAATAGTTTTAGACTTTTATTTTTGCTTTTTTTATTGCAAAATATTAGTATATTAGTTAGTGTAATCGTTAGATCGAGTCGAACACTTTTTTCTTAACTTGATTCATTCTCTTAAGTCTTGTAGAGTTGAGTCAAGGTTAAGACGCGAACTCGATTCTAGAATTGAATTTCGTCGAGTTAATGCCAAGAATCTAAGCAAACTTCGTCGCGTTAGCATTCGCTTATCTTATCTTATCTTATCTTATCTTATGTTATGTTATCTTATCTTATCTTATCTTATCTTATCTTATTTTATTTTATTTTATCTTATCTTATTTTGTTTTATTTTATTTTATTTTATCTATGCGCTAACTTAATTAAGCTAGCGCAAGATTCAAGCTAGTTCAATTAAACTAATGTAGAGTTTACGCTAATCACATATGATTAGCGAGTCACGTGACGTCACGTAATTAAGTAAATCAAGTTAAACACTTGACGCTCATTCTTCGCTCGTTTCATCCTATTAGACTAGGAAATTTGCCTAACCCTAGAATTAGAATTGGGCGAGTTAACTCGATCGAGTTAAAACTTAACTCGACGATCACATTAATATTAGTTAAAAATATACTATCTATTTATATTATTTTAATTACGTTAATACTATAGATATTCTTTTTTTTTATATTTTTGATTTTAATATTTTTATTTTCGATTTTATCTATTTTATCTATTTTGTCTTGTTTAAACTTATTATAAGAAATTATTTTATTGCAAAAAAGTAAATTAATTGTAAGAAATCGAAAATATTATATATAAATATTAAGATTTAATTTCTTAAATTTTTTTTAAAATTAAATTATTTAAAATAGTAACTTTTCGATTAAGTTAAACTTATTATAGTAATAAGCTAGCTTCTTTAAACAATTTAATTTTATTTAATTTTTTAGCAATTTAATTCGATTTTAAAGTTGAAATTAAATATTAAACTAACAATTAATTTATAAAAAAAATCGAAATAGATTTTTTAATTAGCAAATTAAGTTTGTTAGTTATAAACAAGATATATTATATTATTTATATATATTATTTATTTGCTTTGTGCAAGCTATCGAAGATAATAATATTAATAAAAATAGATTAATATATATATAAGAAATTATAAAGAAAATTGTAATAATTTTAAAGATCTTTATTAATAGAAATACGTCGAAAATTGTATTAAAAATTGTATAAAATAGAAACTTAAATTAACAATTAACAATAAAATTATATAAAATAAATAACAAAGAAGTTAATATAAATAAACTTGCATTACTTATTAACAAAATTAAATAAATATTAATACTAAAAAATAATAATTTTGTTAAGTAAAAAGTTCAAAATAATAAAAGTAAAAGTAAGAGATAACTTTAATTTTAATATATATAATTTTTACTTTATTTAATAAAATTATCTCTTAATATTCTATTTATAATTTTATTAATTTTTTGAACTTTTTTATACTTTAAATCTTATAATACTCTATTAAATATTAAGACGTATTTATAATCTAGTATACAATTGTATTATCTATATATATTATTAGTAAACTAAATTAAGAAAACATATAAACAATAGAATTACTATTAATTAACTTAAAAAGTATTACAAATTGCAATTATATAGAAGAATAAAATAATAATAAAAAGAAATTGTATCGAAAACGAAATTATAATTGCAAAACTATTTAAATTTTTATTAAAAATTGTATAAAATATCTATTTAAATAGAAGTTTCTTAGTTAAATTATAAAATTATAAAAAATAATATTAAAAATAGAATTAATGAATATTAAATTAATTAAAATATTTATAATAATATATTTAAATAATACAATAAAATATATAATATTAAAAACTTAATAATATAATATTTTAAAAATTAGCTTAGATAAAAGGTCGAGAAAAAATTTGCAATTAAGAAAATAAAACAATTTCGAATTATTTAGAAAGCGCAAATAATATATAAAAATATAAATATAATAATAGTATTTTTTTCTTAGAATATATATATATTATTTAAATATATTATTTGTTTTTTATATTTAAACTAACAAATATTGCAATTAAGTTTTAACAATAAACTTAATATTAATAGAAGTTTTTCGATATTTATAAAATCAATTGTAAAAATTATTTAATAATCAATTATTTATTATAGTAATTTAAATAACTTAAAGAAAGTTACTAATATTAATTCTTTAAATTTGTATAATAATTTTGTTAAAAAATTTGCATTATTAAAAAACGCAAAAAAGAGAGAAATTTCTAATTTTATTAATATTAAAATAGAGAATTTTAATAATATTGTTAAAGAGAATAATAATAATTAAGAAATTTAATATATAGCTTAAAATAATACTAAAACGTTAAATTATAACTATCATAAATCTACTAATATTAATAATAATAATAAAAAGAAGAATATAAGTAATTAAAATTAAAATAGTAATTAAAGCAACTTAAATTAGATTATTTAAAATAATAGTATAATAAACAAGATTATTAAGATTTTAAATTAATAATTTCATATATTTAGTTTAAAGAACTTACTGTTACAAATTAATATTATAATATATTATTATATTGTGTTATTATATTATATTATTAAATTCTATTATTAAATCTAAAATATAAAACTAAGATTTAAAATAAATTAATTATAATTTATAATACAACTAATATTTTAACAATTTAAAATAATTTTTCGATTTAATTTTCAATTTTAAGATTAAAGTTAAATTGAATTGTTAATTTAATTTTGAAAATCAAATTGTTAAGACTTTTAATTCGATTTAATTAATTAAATCGACGCAATTAGTTTATGTATATCAAAGCTTAATATATTCTATTAATAATTTCTATTTAACTTTTGATTAAAATCGAAGTCGTTTTAAGATTCTAAATAAGAGAGATATATTCTTACATTTAAAGACATAAAATATCTTATTTATTATATTGTTATCTTGCTAAGATTTTTTAACTACAAGCGATAGTATTAGATATTTAGCTTATATTAGAGAATTTATATTAAGAATTATAGTATATCTAGAATCTTTCGAAACTCTATATAGTTAGCAAGTCACTACTCTAGTAAGTTTTGTAATTGATTTGTTGTCTTAGGAAATAAGTTGGATAGAAATTTCTTTATTGTGTTAACATTAAGAAGAGCTTAACTTAATAGTGCATTTATAGCGTAATTATCTTTAGATCGCCAATAATCTATTATCGTCTCTAGTCTTGTCTAAATCGCTATTTGATATAGCTCTTCTTCTTGTTTATATTGATGTTCTATTTCTACAATAAGAATATAAGACAAGACTGGAATCCATAGATACTTGGAGAATCTTTCAAGAAGTTATACAAATTCTTCGAGATTAAGTTCGAATCTCTCACGGGTCACGTCTGCTGTTGCTAGTCACCGGTCTGCGTCTTGTCACTTACACCATTTCTAGTAGCAGTTGGCTGCGTTTCAGCTGCCAGTGCTGGCGTTTCCGCCGCCGCAGGTTTCGGAGAATCTTTGCTCCTCGCCGCTCGTGCTTGCGGACTGCGCGACTTCGGCGTCGGCGCGGGCGACGGCGAAGGAGATTGATGCGCGAAAGGATTATCCTTATTGAGCCGATAGCTGGCCTGAAACACGTTGGGGAAAAGGCTGTCCGTTTGCGCCGAGTCTGCGGATGTAAGAACGCTTGGTGCAGTCGACGTCGTCGGCTTTGACGTGCTCGTAGTCTCTGTGATGCTGGTGGAGCCGAAGGCCGTGCTGGTTGATGTCTCTCTAGACGCGCTGAAGAGGTTGCTAGCGGTAGGCATCGGCTTTGTGAATCTGAACGTATCATGGCTGGTAGAACTAGTGGCGTTCGTGCCAAACCCGCCCCTGGGCGTGGAAGAAGATGTCCCAAATCCGGAAAAGCTGGTGGCACTTTGCGAAGGCCCACTCTCTGTAGACGTCGCTGCTGTGCCAAAGACAGAGCCTGTCATAGTCGAAGACGAGGGCTGCACTGCTGCACTAGAAATCCCCGTGGCAGTGGTCTCGGGACTTTGGGTGTTCCAAGGCGAGGGGTTTGTGCCAAACAGTCCACCAGTCGTTGAAGAAGATAAGGACTCAGCTGTTCCCAATGAATAAGTCCGTGAAGTAGATCCCAAAGTCTCACTGTTCGAAGAGACAGCTTTCGTGCCGAAGGGGCTACTTGCAGACGGAGCCTTAGAGCTATTGCTATTGGGACTACCATCATTCCTCCCAAAGAGAGCCTTTGCGGACGGAGCCTTGGATGTGGTGCTGCTGGAGGAACCGAACCCGGAGAAACCAGTCGTGCTGGGAGACGTACCCTTAGATGCGTCGCTGTTTGCAGTTGTACCAAAGAAATTGCCTGTAGAAACAGCCTTCGAAGTGTGATCATTGGCAGACATGGCATTAGAGCCGAATAGGCCGCCCTTTGGTGTAGCTTTTGAGACGTCACTATTGGAAGATGTGGCATTTGAGCCAAACAGGCATAGGGACGGGGTTTTGGATGTGTCGCTGTTGGGAGATCCGCCACTGGAACCAGAGAAGTTACCTACCGTCGATGAGGGTTTGGTTGATCCGAATAAACTACTCCTTGAAGGGGGTTGGGTGGATGCGTTGTTGCCGGAAGGTGCCGAGTTTGAACCAAATGGACTGCCCCCCGGAGACTCCGTTTTCTTTTGAGAACCAAGCGTTGATGATCCGAATGTCCAATTATTGCTTCTCGGGACGCTATTGGTGGCAGAGGAGCCGAAATTGGCAAAGTTTGGGACTACAGACTCTTTTTCAGCCTCGTTAGTCCCAGTGTCGCTGCTTGTACCAGCGGTTGTTGCTACTATCCTTGTTGTCCGAGCTGTAGCTGCCCTGGCGATGCCGTTTCCGACCGGCATAGTGGGATGCGTTAAGGGCTTCACAGCCCAAGTGTGTGTGCTGATCTCCAGCTCTCGATTTCTCCTCTTCGTCTCGGGGTCGAGATAGATATGCATGCCTGTCTCATCGCCTTTACCCAGATTAAAAATACGACAGATCATATAGATGCTCGAACGGCTTTTGCCATCTTCAATTCGCTTGTCTTGAATCTAATACCATGTAAGCGATTTCAAGCCTGAAGGATAGAGGTTCTTACATGTCGTTCCTGGGCTTTACTCATGAAGAAAGGCTCTTGCCAATTTGAACTCGTTGTTGTCTTGATCTCGATGTGATAGAGGGGTCTTTGGCTATCCCACAACCCTTGTGTTAGATGTCCCTTCTGGGTCAAGAATTGGGTAAGCCTGCGTGAATCATCCAGGTACTCAATATCAGCAATGGCCCTTCGATCAATGTCTTTCTCTAGGTCATGATAGTCGGCGTGTATCTTGACTCGGTCTCTGATCTCGCTCTTCCAGTTCTCCAAACCGAATCTTGGCAGACCGAGTCCCTTCAAATATTCGAACATGTAAAGTTCCCCAGCAGCTCCAACCTTGAAATCCCGTTCTTGCGTGCGAGTTGCGAAAGCTTCTCGAATAGTTTTCTGAGGCAAAGCTATAGTGGCCACTGGACCCTGAATGGAGACCCCTGTCGACTCGAAAACGCCAGAATGTACACGTTGTCTTGCAACGTTGACGACATGTTCGAGGATGCGCTTGTAAGCTGTCTCCTGAGCCTCTCTCTGCCGCTCCTGATATGAGGGGTTCGGCATGATTTTATCGCGTACGTCCTCCACATTTTCACTTCCGGATTGCCTCTCTCTCCATCTCGCCCAACCAGAGGGTGTGTACGGACCTGGACCAGAACTTGGAGTGGAAAGCCTGATATTGCTGGTAGCCTCGACCAGAGTCTCAACGTCCGACCCAGCGTCTGATACCCCAAGCTCTTCATCCAGAGCAGCAAAGTCACAATCAACTTGACCCACTCCTGCGTTCTCGAGGATTTTGTCTATGACAGCCGGGTTGTCTTTTCGAAACACGCCTCCAATAACGCCTGGCGCACCTGAATCAGTGATGCTCAAGAATGTACACAATCTGCGAGGAAGGTCAGATTCGAAGCAAACATCGCGTTCCACCTCGTCCTTCGGTAAGTAGAGTCGCAGGGCACCTTCTGCTTCCTCAAAATGGAAGTTCGCTCGGCTTGATGCGCCTTCAATGCTGCGTCCATCCTGCGTGATCTGCAGTGAGCGTCTGATGCCGTCACTCACGTAGACAATTGCACGCTTGAACTTTCGATATAGCGAGGCTACGTCCTGTCTTTTGTTCAGGCTAGTAAAATGAAAAGCACATCTGTACTAGCGTCAGCCAACTGAAGCCTCATTGCTAATTCATGTTCCTATCGAGGTCCTGTGACGAATGACATACCGGACAATAGCCTGACTTTTGATGCGGAGATTTCTGGTCATCTCATGATCCTGGGAGCCTCCACTTACGTCCGTGACTTCTTTCACAAGTTTCGAAGAAAATCGTTCTTCCAAGCCCATGGCTAGGAGAAGTGGTCTGGTATCCCTGATTTCTTCAAGAGATAAGTTCAAAACCACGATTTTGCCCTTAAAGGCATCCCAGTGAATGGTATTTTCGACAATCGCAAAATCTACGAAGTCATCCTTGGAAGAAGCTGAGGCGAAGCTGCCCACCCCATTTGCAAGCTTTACCGGTAAGACTTTAGCCTTGACAAGGCTCGAGAGATCAGTTTCTCCAATACCCAAGCCGCAAATCAGTGCCATAGTCTCCTTGATATGCGCTGCTGATGCTTTTCCTTTAGCTTCAGCTTCCAGTGAATCAATGTACATCTTGACGGTTGGCTCCGAGATCTTGAGGACTGCTGTGAAGAATGTCTTCTTCCATGGATATAAGTCAGCAATGGAAGTTTTCCACGGAATCTTAACACTCGACTCTACCCAGACGCATTGCGACGGAGGGCGCCAAGCGTTCTCTTTTGGAATGTACACCAAGGCGGAATCTTCGAAGGTGGACCGCAAGGCTTTCCGGCTCTCTGGGTTCTCGCCATTCATCGGGAACGAATGCTTCTGCCACAGGTAATCGTATCGCTTCTCAGCTTCCTCGACGATTTTATCAATTTCGAGTCCAGCGAATGCCTTTGATTTACAGACTAAGGTCTTAGTGCTCCATGGTTTCCTCCCCATGTCATGATCTTTTAGACGGAGCTCCTTTCAAATGCAATTAGGGAAGTCTTGTTTGTCAACGGGAAGATCCCTTTACCTCAAACGATTCCATTTCATATGCCTCTATGAAAGTAATGCTCTGGAAATTTTGAGTGGTGCCGGAAGCTTCCTCTACTGAAGTGACTTGGTATGGCGCGCCGGCGGTTCCAATGTTCGGTTGAGTGTAGGCGGTGGATTGGCTTCTCAAGGCATTCTTGTCTCCGCTATGGCTCTTTAACATAAGCAGATCATTAACGACATCTATTTGAGAAGCATCGGGAATTCTTAGGGACACCTTGAAAAGATGCTCAAGCTCAAGGTAGACCTCGAGCTTCAGACACTGCTTTGACTTGAGCCATTGCGGACCGTCCCAAACACAGTCTGCAGTCGAAAGCCAGGTAGAGTCAATCCTGTTTGATGGCTGTATCCAAATGGTAGGATGTCTGAACATATCACTAAATGTTCGTTAGTCGGGAAAGGGGCCAAATCCTACAAAGGCATACCGAACATGATCAAGACCTTCACTACATTTCGACTGAATGTTCTGGTACATCCTAGCCAATTGGTCTCTCGCAGAAGTAGTGTTGAGCGCAGGCTTGATTGTTTTGAACGTCTCCAGGGCAGAGAGGTAGAAGTCCAGATTCTCCTCAATTCCAACTTGCAAGTCCTTCACAAACATCCATTCTAATCTTTCCTCATCCCGAAGAAGCTCGGATATGGCAACGAAAGGATATGCGTCGGCAATACGGAGCTCCGCAGCGATTTGCTTAAGCTTGGGGAGGGGCAGGAACGTGCGTAGTAGAGATGTCCTGCGTCCATTTTCAAGAAGCACAGCGCTGTTCCGCAGCTCTCCCTCCACGACATCGTTGATCTGAAGGCGATAGTAGGCCCATCCACGCTTCAGAGTTCCTAGCAGCTTATTCGATCGATGATTAACGATATACTGAAATTCTTTCGACAGTCCATCATAGCCTTTGGCACGGAACTCGGGTATTCGGCGAACCCTGACTATTTCTTCAAGCCATCTCATCCACGACCGGCCGTTGCGGATAACCTCAGGATCAACCGCCTTCAAATAGTCTTCATGTAGATAATGTACCGGATGGCCAGGAAGCTGGGCATCTTGCTTAAAGAGTTTTGATGGACTGTAGTCATCCCCTTCGTCAGGGAAGTACAGGTATTGGTCTTTCTTGAGCAGAGAGCCGTGCTGATTGGCAAGTCGAACCTGCGGAGCCAAGCTCGAATGGTCTTTCGGAAGGAACCAATATAAATATCGGATGTGAGCAACAGCATTGAACACTTTGAAGTTGTCAAGGTTCGTAGCGTTGTAACGTTTGTGAATCGAGCTGATCACAGAATCCCGCGGGCAGCTCATCACGCCTAAATTTGAAAGAAGATCTGCCCAAGCAATATTCTCGGCAGCCATGGGGCAGACGAGATCGAGGCCGATATCTGCAGGAATAGAAATACCATCAGTCTTAGGGAAATATATTTCGTTCCTAAGAGCGCTAGATACCCATCTGCCGTCACGCAATGGAATCAAGGCAAGCGTTCTTAAGCGCTTCTGTGTATTGGGAAGGTTCTCAATGAAGGCTCTCGAAAGTAACTTGCAGATCCGAGTACGCCAGTCGGCATTTTTCTTCATAGATCTCCATTTCGAGTCGCCAGAGATTTGGAGATCAGTGTCTAGACGATCAACAAACTTGCTCCATTGAAGCGTTATTGTCCCTAAGCGTTTAAGTATCTGGAAGTCTGCTTCTATGTACTTCGGTGAGAGGTAAATTTCTGCACCCTCTAGATCCGGTAACAAAGGACTTTGATCTTCGGCGATGACACTTTCGGACAGCTTCTCGAGGTCGGAAGGCTTGTAGAGGCCATTACCGCTCCATGGCTCTAAAAGGGGAGTTTGCTCGAGCTTCTCACGAACCAGGGTCCACAATGTCCTCCAGAATTCATCTGTAATGAAATCTTCAGGAAGGTATCTCATCCACTGATACCTAAGCGATGGACGCTTGCAGAACACGACCACGGCATCCGCAAATGCTTTGGCGACCCCTTTCAGAACGGCTTGGTTCCTCTTGGAATGTACTACATCTTCCCGATTGGCTTGAGTGACGAAGTCAGCTTGGATTAAGAACTTGAATCCTACTCGACGCAAGGGCAAGAAAGCATAGGTGTACTGCTGCTCGAGGACCGGCTCATCGTGCTCATCCACCGGAAAAGCGAGAATGACTGTTGCCCGGTCAATGCTGTTTCCTTGCTTGTCTTTTCTCGCCTCGTCGAAAGGGAGATCGTGAAGGTCGCTCTTCATGGAATAATATTTTTTTTCCGAAGTCGACTCTTCCTTGCCTTCGCGCGTAGTCTTTGCAAGGAATGTTGTGTACAGCCCATTTTCTTTGCTTTCTCGTTTCGAGTATTGAGTGGCCGTAGGGGCATTGTCTGGCGGGTACAGCTCTATGGATAGTCGCTGTAACTGACTCAAGAACATTAGGAAAGTGTTAGGGACGACCCGGAATTCAGAAGCCCGCTCCTCGAATTTGGTTGAATCTAAGAGCGTCAATATCATGCGCGTGCGCACACCTATTGGAAGCTCTTCAGCGTCCTCATAGTACGGTGTGATCATGCCCAGACCATCGTCATCGTCCTCTCGAGTATGCGAAAAGGCAAAAGAGAACGGTCCAGACTGGATGTGCACCTTCTGTGCAATCTTGAAAACGGACTTGAAGCCGATGCCCTTCTCGCCGATATATCCCGCACTGTGCTTCTTGGTAGAGTTGCCGACGGAGCAAATGGCTCTGATGTTGCTCTTCGAGAAGCCATCCTCATTCGAGTCAATGATGATCCTATGTGGATAGAGTTTGAAGGCTAGAAACGGCTCTTCACCGTCCGCCGTCGCTGTAGAGTAAGAGTTGTCTTCAGCGTTCTGTATGAGCTCATATAGAAAGCGAGTTTCTTTCGAATAGAGGTTATCGACAACACTGCAAAGGTCAGCCAGATTCTCTACACGGGGAGGTGCAATACATCTTGATAGAATCCGCGAGCTGTCTTCGTGTCTTTTGCAATGCTCGAGGCGCAGATGGCCGATTAGCAACTAGAAAGTCTCGGTCCTCCGCCGTGATGCCGCCATTGTCCTCCCTTACTTCTGCAATGAATTCGTGGGCCTCTTTTTGGGAGGGATTCGGCATCCTCAAGAGGGAAATTTAACGATGAGGAATGCTGAGGTGATAATGCTAGCATATGATCGACCCGATTAATCAAAGACCAAAAGCAAGGATGAAAATGAGAGAATGGTAGGCATATTGACAGCCTCGTGCAGCTGGTGTATTTCAGGTCGAGCGCTTGGAGACATTTCAAAGGTTTTGATAAGAGGATAATAAAAGCTTTGAAGGATGCCAGCTCGTAGCAGGCTTTCGTATCCTGCCGACAAGGTTACCTGAAACGGGCTGACAGCAAAGACCCTTCACTGGACGGTGCAATCTTCTTTGCTTAGTAAGCAGGTGGACAGGATTGGCAGAGATCGCAACCTCGTAGCCGGCTGAAGCTTCTTGCTTTGAAATCAATGCTCATCTTCGGATTGCTCGCCCCGGACCCGTCCGTGCATAGATTACCCTGGCACGCCTATGCTTCTTCCAAGCTGGGCAGAGTTGCGGCTCCATAGCCATGTCTTCGGTCGAATCAAGATCTTAAGAGACGGTACTACATTTTGCAGTGTGGGCCGTTACTGCTGCCTAATATACGCTTCATGCTATTTACCCCCGTGCTCTCCCCGCGCTCCCTTCGTGCTCCCCCCTGCTCCCCCCTTGCTCCCCCTTGCTCCCCCTTGCTCCCCCTTGCTCCCCCTTGCTCCCCCTTGCTCCCCCTTGCTCCCCCTTGCTCCCCCTTGCTCCCCATTGCTCCCTCCCTGCTCCCTCTAAAGTGGCCATGCTCCTTCCAGAGATCGAAAACGGCGATCTCCAATTCTAAGTTCGGGGTGTATATAATATATATATAGTAATCTTCAAACCGAATAACACGTGATTCTGTAACACATTGCGCGAGCGCTAACGCCGGTTTCGTCTACAATTTATCCTCCCTCTATGCTCCCTTAGGCTCCCTCTGGCTCCCCTCCGCTCCCTCTGGCTCCCCTCCGCTCCCTCGTGGCTCTCCTCTGATCCCCCCAATATATATTAGTGTTGCAGATGACTGGATTCATTGTTCCGGACCAGCGGTGGGCAATACCTTGGTTCTTGGTGCTTTATCACGCTATCCCACCCTACTATACAGTGCTGCTTGGTTATTTGCCTGAATTTCATCTGATACAAATTTGGACGGTCATAGCATCATCAATTTAATATGAGGCAAAATATATTTCCACTAAATCAAACGGTGAGTTCCGTACCTTCATCGCCAGAATGTAATTCTTCGACAGCACCCACAATCTTCTTCACTCTCTGCTTCCAGAATGCTTCGCTGCCCAAGGTGGCCTTTTTAAAGAGACCATTATGCCTTCTATCTATCCATCCTTTGGTCCTAGGACCGGTATATCCCAATAATACTTGAGCAAGACCAGAGTTCATTATCTCGAAGTTCTGGTGATAATTGTGGGTCAAAGCGAAGGCAAGAAACCAGAATCCAGCAGAGAGAGAGCGCCGTGAAAGGTGATACGCAAGCCTGCAGAGCCGAACTGTTCGTTGGTCGACCGTGGGTAGGTAGATGGGCAGGTATGTCAGGAGACCGAAGAATACTACCAATATGAGAAATACCCACACAGGCACTTGCCCTTGTCCGAAGATCGATAGATTCATGCCCAGCATGGCGCAAACAAAATTGATTGGGAGGTATAAGAAAGCCAGGTTAGAGAGTTTGCCAAGACTGATTGCTGTAGCCTTTGACTGTTTGGCCTCTTCCAATTGCTCTAACACCAGCTCAGACTTGTAATCCGAATCGGTTTCGTGAACGTTCCGTTCGTATATCCTCATGGTATTATCGTATAACGACAAGAGCATTTCAACATCGGTCAACAGACTTCGAAGCTTCCGCCAATATGGATCATCGGCCGAATCTGAGTCCTTACCCACCGCAACTGACTTATGCTCAGGAGCAAGCGGTCCGAGGTATGCGAACAAGTCTTGCTTCAATTTGACCAGTTCGAGTCGCCGATGATGCATAGCTATGAGATGTGGATGACCTAACGAAGCGACTCGGTCGCTATTGTTTACTTCGATTGGCTGCGTATCGTGTCGCAAGTTATAATCCTCGTAACATCTGAGGACCAAAAGACGGGCGTAGAAGTGCACGATGCCGCATGAGAACTCGGATGGGTCACTAGGAAATGCATGGTTTATAGAGGACGTATCGGCGGTAGCAGCGAAAAGGTCGACGGCACAAGAATATGAGCGTCCCTCACGCCGAGCATACTGAACCTGTGGCGACTGCGGTTCCTGATAAACAGCTTTCGACCGGATGAGTGCGATGACTAACTCTACGGTTATTCCTCCAACGTCGCTAGAGATCTAGTAGAAGCCAGACTCACTAACACTGCCTCTGCAGCAGACAGACAAGCATTCCGAGCCTACGCTCAAACGGAGTATCGTGCCGCGCGTTTCTGACGGGAGTCGGATAGGGTTCCACCGGCCGCCAAAAGTCCAGTAATCTTCTATCAGACCATCCTCCTCTTCGAGACGATTCCGAATTACTCCAGGACAGCCCGGTTCGTCTCTGAACTCCTTGTAGTCGAAATGGTGTCGCATAAACGACACATCGAGCTGGAATTTGGTCCACAAGAGATCAAGGATATCCGGATCGACTTGAGAGCTGTCTCTGTGACACAATATCACTGCACGTATATATTTCGAAGCAAGAGTTTTCTGTAGATTCAACAGCGCGAGTGATCCAGTCTCAAAGTCTTTGGTGGTAGCAATTGATGCAGCTTCTGTCTCTTTATAAAACACTCTTACCACAAAAATTGGACTGATTGTGCCGGTGGAAATCGCATCTGAAGACACGAGTTTATGAAGCCAGTCGCAGTCATTCCACGATGCCGAGTGCGCTTCTGTGTACTCTTTCAAACTTGGCCCTTGCGCGTTCGAATGACTTGAATCTTCTGCATGGGCCATCGGATCGAGATTCGCAGGACATGTATTCAATGCAGTGTTGAGGAAGAGAGCACTTCAAGTATCCAGCCGTCGACTGTTAGCGGTGCTCAGCCTCTATTATGGCTTTGCTCTGAGGGACACGGTCTCACGCACGAACGCCCCCGAGCTGTGAGCATCATCACCGCCAGGCTGGGAAGGCCCCGCCCGCAGCTGAGGGAGCATGAATAAAGAGCAGCTCAAGGCTGGGGATGTCCATTTCAGGGTCCGCCTTGCTACGCCTTTGCACTGCCACGCTTTCGCACTGCCACGCTTTCGCACTGCCACGCTTTCACACTGCCACTGCGGCAGCTCCTATGCTCTCTTTTGCTTCCGCTTGTGCATTGAATTCGGGTAGCCTGATCCATTCGCATCATCAAATCCGTTTCAGATAATAGAGGAATCTGCTAAGCTTCTTCAATCGGCAGGCATCCATACCCAACAAGTGATCGCCTTTCTTCAATCTTTCCGTGGCTGCCCTGCAAATGCTTCGGCACAGCTGAATATCGACGTGAAGTCCAACTTTGACATCCGCCGATAGTGCTGCATCGAATTCGAGTTCGTAAATCCAACCGACAGCACCAATGTCGACAGCACGGATACCAGATTCGACAACGAAAGGGGCAGAGAGTGGGTTCGAAAGGGCCCTCACCAGCAAGCAGAGCTCTAATGTCTTCGAGAAATGCTTGATAATCATTTGCCATGAACAGTAGAAAGTCGACAAGTCTCATCCATGCTGCGAATTCGATCGATTCAGTACTGAATGAATGATTGTCGTAGTAGGCAAGCTTACATATCAGCAAGTCTACAACCCCTTCATGTCCCATTCTGGGTCCCCAATCAAGCAGAACTCCAGCCTTGCATCTATAATACTCGTTTGAGGGCAGTCTTCGATGATTGGCCATCGGGTGTTGCAGGGTCGTCAAAAGTAACATCAGGTCGAAAGGTAATGTATTGAGCGATAGTTTTACCTCGCTGCATTGTTTCTGCAGTTCCTCTGATCTAGTCCAACAGGCGTGGAAGGGGCAAAGCTCATGTACTTTATTTATTCTAAAATGTGAGTTCGCCGAGGAACGAGAGGCTGGAGGCAGCTAAAGGTCAGGTGGTGCACTCGGTTCGTGGGGACTAAGTATAAGTACATGTATTGAATGACTAAGAGGCGACGTCGAGTGTGGAAAGGGTATGGGAAATCCTGGAAGTAGAAGCGTTTCTGATCATATGCAGCTCCGGCCATGAACCCTCATTAAAACGCCACATCACAAAGTCACATCAAAACACATCAATATCCATCAGGTGCTGAACAAATTACTACCATTCCCCATCTCAATATGTACACCGAAAGAACCAGAGAGTCCAGCAGCCACGCAAGCCTCCATCGAAATTCAACCCCGTCGATCGACAAACAGCCCACCTCACCCCCCTCTCATCAGCACACGATGAGAAAGAAGAGAAACCCCTTGCCTTTTCCGTCTTTGCAGAGCTTAGTCAGTCAAGCCATAGTTTGCGAAGCTGGACCAGCAGCAACGCAACTCGTAGCACTTAAAGTCCAACATCCTCCACTCAAGACAAAAGTCGTAGGGATCCTGAGCGACGGTCGATGGAGAGCTTGGGTAATGGTAATGCTGCTTGCTGCCTTCGACAGGGTGTGAGTGTAACCAACGAACGACTAGAAAGCTTGACTTCCGCACCGCGAACCATTCGCTGTAGGGGGAATCACTAGGTATCATAGAAAAAGAATAAACTCGCAACTTCAGCCAGACCAAGGACTACTGACAGGTCTGAGTAATGCTAGCCCTTTGAGTATCCTTTATCGAGGATTGTGCAGTTGGAGAAGGGCTGGCGCACGTATTACTCATGATCTAGGACAGGCGCCTGGGTTCACAAGTGGAGATCTAATTGGAGGTGGGTTCCGACAGCACATAGACGGCGTCGCCGCTCATGAGCTCGACCTAAGACCTATCAGCTTTAATTCTATACATGAGGGCAGGTAAGAATGTACAGTGCATCCCTGGGTATTGCAGTTGCTGTAGTTGTCACCAGAGCAGTATTGGCCATGCATCAATCTGCATTTGCCGCTGAGCCCATCACCAACAATCTCAACGATGTATTTCAATGGCTGATAGTTTGTAGGATTGTTCTGTGCTGTTGACGAAATGGATAGCCAGGTCTTGCCGTACGGGTCTTGGCCGACACCGAGGTATGACGGAGCCCAGTTGCCTTTGTCCGTGCCGTCTTTTCCCCAGGTGCAAGCGTCTTCCATTGCGACACCAGCATTGTTGATATAATATTGCGCAGTGGTCGGGTTATTCTGATGCTTGTAATATGTCGCTGAGTCAGGGCAGGTGAGAGGGTTGGTGCTCCCCGGGTGGGTGTCAAGCGGCACAGTCTCGCTTTCGGTTCCTGAAACCATTAGGAATCACTCTAATTAGACATCAACTTCGACCTTACCTGGGTAGTCGGTACGACAAATTGCTGCGTTCTTGCTCATAGTATTGCGAACCTGAGTGGCGCCCGTGCCTTTGATGCAGAGGTACTCAGACAGCTCAGGGTTGGTCTTGACGAGCTTATTATTCTCACTGCACTTCAGACCACCGACGGATTGGCCTGTGGACCCTTGGGTGGAAGGCCACTGCGACTTCTGGTAACCCGCAGGACAGGCATATGAGCACATGGCGCCAGCAGTGCAGTTTTGGCCGCCTGCAATCGCAGTGACGATGTCGGTAACCATGTTGCCGGAGATGGTGGGGTACTGGACGCCAGACCAACCACCAAAGCCCAGCCACGACAGATGGATGGGTCCATACTCAGAGGGAAACTCGGAACAATCAACTGCATGATCAGGAAACGGCTTGTCAAGTCCTTGTCCACTCGCAGGGTTGGTATTATACGACGAAGAGGACGAGCTCGAGGATGACGCCGTCGGTGAGGGTGCCATAGGAGGAGCCACGGATGTTGAACTTGGAGCTACGGTCGACGACGAGCTTGGCTGCACATGGGCAAAAGTTGCGGTCGGTGATGAGGAAGAAGAAGGCTGCTGATAAGCCTCAATCGGAGATACGACAGAGCTAGAACTCTGCACCATCGGGGCTGGAGCAGCTGTCGAAACAGGTGCTTGAGAGCTTGCCAAGCACACGTTGTTACCCACTTGCGCGCCGCCTGCCCAGATAAGTCTGCCTGCTCTGATCCCACTGCAGACTGCGGACTCTTGAATCAACTGGCCATTCAACTCATATGCAACAACTGTGGGACCTGGCGCACTGACAATCTTGACATTAGTGGGGGAGCGCTTATCAGCATGCTTGTGTTGGTGACGGTGACCGGGCGGAGAGGCTGCGACGAAAGAACCAGCCGTCGCTAGCAACAAAGCAATGCCAGAGGACTTCATCTTTCCGCTTCAATGCTACTTAGGTATAGGCTTAAGGAGAGACACAGAGTCTATCGAAGACTCCTGGTTAAGCGATATTCGGTCGACGCACAGTCCGTGGACTCTTGTTTAGGTGTATTCCTGCGATCACCATTTTGGGTCAGCACTACGCTCAAGTGGAATGCGCCCAAACACCAAACAAACAACTATCACCGCGCAACGACAAAACAAGGTGTCAAATTCATGCTGAATGCACAAACTCATTCAATACTGGTGTGTGCGCAGGAGACATACAATGTGAGCTATGGTGAATCCGTGTTGTCTCTTGTCTGGAATTGGGTTCTGGGCTGTCGCTGATACCGGGATTGTGGTCGTGTGAAAGTGATATAGTCAAAGGAATGTGGTAGGAAGTCGACTTCCTAGAAGAGCTGCAGTTCTGCGCGAGCAGAGTGGGGATAGTGTAGTGAAGGCCGCAATGATCGTAGATAAAGTGCAGAAGTGAGAGGAAGGGGGAGGGCAATAATGGACGTTTGCTAGTCGCGACCATTGTGCCAAGGCCTCGACGCACTAATGTCAGGGGTGGCCAATCAGCGTGCAGCCAATTTTGGGCACGCGGATCCCCATTTTCGTACCATTCACATTCCTTTGGCCTCTGGAATCCTTTGTTGATCAAAATAAATGTCGGCCCCCCAAGCTTGATATAGAAATTCTAGTCTCGTACCTTGGGAAAAGAGGGTTCCAGAACTAAGAAGGCTTTAGGGGAATTGGCAGGTTTGTCTCGGACAGGCGAAAGGATACTGGCTAATAATAGGAGATGGGACGGAGAAATCATGGAGGCTTTCCAGTCTTCGGAGTCGACAATAAACTGCGAAAGGCGATGAAGATAGAAGAGATGGGCTGATCGAGCGTTTAAGTCAGGCAAGCCTGTAGAAGGCGTCTCCTACTCTACTCCATCGGCGCAGGTAAGATCGTGAAACGGAGGCAACCACGGTAGCCACAGGAAGGAACGCTGTGTGTTTCCATCCGCGCTTTACCCTGCCACGGAGACTACTACGAGGCGACGCGACAGGAGATCACAGCAATAGCGGTTTGAATCATTAGTCATACTCAAAGCCCAGAGTCTCTTGCGCTGGTAGAAGCCATCTCGATGTCCATCCTTTGCCAAGGAACCTAATCCTCCCGAGCGTGCCATCCCGCATCCTCCCGCTAGCCTCGACCGGGTTGCTAGAGGGAGCCCCATTCTACTGATTCTAAAGGCTTGCTCCCTCTACCGTCGCAGTTGGCACATTGATTGGTACTTGAGTTCATCTCTCGCATTCGATATCCACAGCCTGTAAGCTGCGCAAACATGCACCACTCCGTAGCCAATCATGATTCATGACAAAAGGCGAACCAAGCGATTTGGATCCTATCATCGCCCTAAGCTAGCGGCTGTTTAATCTCCGCAATCACTTGACCCTTTCAACGCTTTCAAAGGGTGTCATGGAGAAGAGCGCCGACCGGATATCGAACAAGCGCTGGCGAGGCTTATTATTACGGGACTTGCGCAATTGCTACCATGGTGAAGTCAGTTCTCCAGTCAAAGAAGCCCACCATCTGCATCGAGACGTTGCCTGCATGCACACGGCTGCCCTTGCATACACCATTGGGCGAACCACGGGCGACTTCGCTAGTCGCGAAAAAGCTTGTTTGCGCATCCATCCCGAACATGTCCACCTTCCAGAAGCATTCGCTGTCGCAGTAAAAGTGCAACATTAATGTTGTCGTGGCAAAGCACGTTCAGCCGGCACTTGATCGCACCTTCCAGCAAGACGGCCCAAGTGGGTCACGATACTCCGGACGGTAACGGCAGTGAAGCTGTGAAGGCGTGATCGGGTGGGATGCTTGCATATGAAGCTCGGCACTCATACGCTGTCAGCATATTACTTGATTAAAAGTATGTCACTCAAGTGGTGTGGTGCGGTTGCACACAAATTTGCCCCGGAGCGTCTTCCTCTACACCAAACATCTGGAAGCACGGTCAAATGCTGACTGTGTTCGATGCTGCGGCTATCCTTCGGTGATAGTTGGTTGACTGGCTGAGTGGACCAAGATTCTATGGGGCGGGATCCTGCACGACCACGTTGCCTCATGTCAGTGAGACACCGCATGGTGAGCAACAAAGACGGCTGCAGAGCTGATGACGAATTGTGATTGCTAAGTCTAACCACCAATGATCAACTGGCGCAACCCAAAGCTTGCTGCAAATCCAACTGCATCAATTTCCTGTCGCACCCATCAAAGTCGTAAAGGTCATCATTTCTCCGAGACCAACCCTCCTTTCCCAAGCCCCACCCTTCCTCGACAGCCACAGGCGAGACGGAGAGACTCCTAGGCATAAAAACCAATGGGCAGAATCTGCACCCACACAGAGTGCACCTTTGCTTGTCAACGTCCTCACCCGCGTACACCATCTCCGCACTGCAGTGCAAACACACCAATATAAGCGCCATACCCGGCTTATCAACATCGATGACGCATTCCGCGGCCCTGAGCTCCTGCCTGGAGGCTCCATACTGCGACATCCGCAGAGCCGTGCTTCCAGGCGGCACAGCGGTCTTGCAGCAGGACCGTAGTTCTTCGCGGAAGCTGAGCCTGCTCGGTGTCCATCGTCGATTCGGAGCCCGGCCTGGGACAAGCATCCGCAGCCTGAATTCCTTACAGTTGGAGCATTGTAACAAGGCTCGGTATGTCCCAACGTCACGTTCCAAGCAGAAGACAAGAGCTTGTCGTCTTCGAAAGCTGAGATGCCTTACACACTTGGGTTCGATCATTGAGTGGAAGTAGCTGTTGCTGAACTTGAGACACGTTCGAGACACGTCATCGAGGCCTTCCACGACAAATCGCAGGAGTTCCACCGGAAGTCCACATAAGCTGGGATTGGAGTGGCGAGGTGCTAAAAGCAGGCCTGATCCAGATGCTGGCGGAGTCTCCGTTGAGTTGATGTCGGTTTCTGGTGACTGAGTCTGCCTGCTTTGATCCTCCAACTCCAGCTGTTCAGGAAATTCGAGCGCATTGTAGATCTTGAGCGCCTTATACGTCCCTTTCTCTTCCTGAAAGCCAATTTCACCATTTGCAGAGATTGCATCGCTACCGGTCACGCTCTCCTCATCCGACAAGAGCTGCAACAGGGCTTTATCTGTGATGGCGGCAGGTCGGTGACCCGTGAGATCGATCTCTTGCAGTCCAAGGTCCTGACTCCGAGCACCAAGCAGTAGCAGCGGTATCCCATGGATTAGCGACAATGAACCTCCAATATCTCCCATTCCAAAGTTGTCTGAAAAGTTTCGAGGCGCATGTCTTTCAATGACGGTAAAGAGATTGCATGTCAACTTCGTATTCCAGTCTTCCGATCCGAAGGCTGGTAACGGGCCAGAAGCGCTATTCATCTCAAGATGCTTTGTCCGTTCGATGACCATGCGTTCTATCATGTCCAGCGGACTATTGGTAGTGAGCATGTGAAGACTTCAGAACCGACTCCGGTGACCTACACCAGCCCTGCACTACCCACAGTGAATGGCCCCTCGCGCTGCATCACCGTAACCGCAAGCTTGTTGAGTTGCATTGAGATATCGATGTGGACCGGTTTCAGAAAGTTTCGATCAGGAACCGTCCAGACCAGGAACAGTACCGCTACCCATTGAAAGCTTAGTGATGATGTTCAGTTGAATGAATATCCGTGAATTCTGCAGCACTTTATCCAGCCAGCTCTTCCTTCACTGCTGAAAGTGAACACAGGATGCCAATCAACTGATGACTATATGTAGGAATAAGAGACTAAGTGAAGTCGATAGTGCAGTAGCTGTGATACACACACAAACATACTCGTGAAGGAAGAATATCTAGGCTGAAAACCGAATGTGATAATGCTCACTCGACCCGATCTAGACATAACCAATGCTAACCATGGACGCTTTCAATTAAAGTAAGCTTGAGGGAACAAGTCAGAAGCCAGTGAATAGTCCACAGAGGTGACCTCAAAGGGCAATCGTGGTGGCGCCTTCCCCCAGGGATGAAGAAAGCCAGCTTCTCGGAGACTCAAAGAGATATCCCTCCAAGACGAAAAGTAACCCATCGCCTGACCAAGTATACCTCATTCTAAACCTACAAGCTATGAATTCTCTCGGCAGTGAATCTGCGCAACCCCTCTCCTAAGTCAGGAATGAGATGGATGCGGCAATATTCCAAAACCCCATTGTTTAAGGTGTGATTGAGGACATGGACATGAAAGCGCTTGATTCTTTGCCCTTCGTTGGCTACTTATTCTCCCATGGCGCAACAGATAACGCCTGGATATGAATCTTCAGCCAAGTAGATACTCCACTCCCGCGATTCTGGAGACTAACCAGAGCCAATACCAATGCAGTGACGCTGAGGATATTTTTGGCCCGTTGGAGTTGAGAAGGGTTGAAGGTAAGAAGAGAGCTTCGGGCAGATAACGCATGTTAGGCATGTCTATCCTGTACAATGGATGCACGGAAGAATACTCTATTACATTAGCCTTTTGCCATCTTTGCAAAGCGACGCCGAGGTGTCATCTACAAATCCCCGAAAGCAGGATAATTATGAAGGGAGCAAAAGCTCGGGTGTTGTACAAGGCTATGCGATGCCATGCGAACGGCGAGGTAACAATAATGCTGGTAAACGAAATTTACAGAACGCTGCGCCTATCCATCCTGGAGAAAACACTCGAGTTAAACCATACTGGCTGCAATGGAAAGGAGCGAATGCAATCCAGATCCAGCGCCCGTAGACCTCTCAAGATCCTTCCCCAATGCTATGCCTGAGATTCGCTATTCCGAGCTTACAGCCCCTAACACGGGAACGAGCAGTCCATTTGGTTCTTCTATGAAAGAATCAGCTACTCGTAGAAGGAAGAGGCGCATCATGGCAGATGTAGGTAGGGGCAAGACTGATACGTACCGCAAGAGTATTCCCAAACCTCGACGAACACACAGGCCCATCTTTAGGATCCCATCCCCCATTGCTGCAAGTAGCAGGACCGCTCGTCGTCCGGCTCGTCCACTGCAGATTCCCATAACTGAATTGCACGTAGTCATTCTGATGCTCGCCCACGATGACCAGGGGTATGGGGAGTTTGCTTGTGAAGGATAAAGGATTCGAGGCGTTGATTGGATCGCCGAGTGGGTTTTTGTCAGGGCTGGTGTTTGTGTCGCCGATGTCATTGTGGTTGTTGTCTTTCATGTTGACGATGGCGAAGAGATTCTTGCTATCGTCCTGGCAATCTTGCCATTCTTGGAGATGGAAGGAACAGGTTCCGGTGGCGTAGGCGGGGGGTGGGGCTACTGATGATGCGGGCGCAGGGGGGGTTTGTGTTGGGGTTGCTACCGCGGGTGAAGAGGAGGACGCGGATGGCGCGGCCACCAGGGGACGAATTTCGCTGAATCCGCATAGGTTCATGAAGTAAGCTTCTGTTAATTTGATTAGCCGTTAGTGTGCAATGGGGTCCGGAATAATGTCAAAGGCTTACCGGTGGCAGCGGCTGCGTAGCTCTCGGCATTGTAGTCTGGGCTGGTTTGGTGGTCGTCCTGTTTGTAAGTCTGGAGCCAAGCTCTTGCGCCAAGTAGTTCACATTCGGTCTGGGCGTCGTCAGTGCCATGCCGTCCTTGATCGTTGCCTGAACCAGGCGCTGTGAGGCCAGCTTGAGCAGCAAGGGAATCGAGATGGGTGAGCTCGTGTAGGATGGTGTGGCCTATAGTCGTCAGTATGACGGATGTATGTTTTTGGAGCAGGCCAACTCACCCGCGGTAGCAAAAAATTGACAATTACGCCTGCTGGCACCTTGGGTCTTTCCGCACCAGCCATTTTGACCGCCAGAATTATCTCGGTACGGTTTCGCGGGGTTTGATCCCTTGCTTTGGTCATATAGAAAGTACCCTGTTGTAGCCGCAGTCCAAAAACGTGGGCAGATATTGATTATCTTTTGGGTGTTGGGGTCACCAGCAGTTGCATCCGTAAAAGCAGCCCTTCAAATATGGCCAATGAGCATCTTTCCTAGAATTTGATGGTAAAGGGGCTCGGACTTACGTATCACCTGAAGCACAGTCTGATGCAGTGCCAGAACATTCGAATTGAATACTGAAGTATTGAGTATTGGACGTCACAGCTGCCATCATAGCCTTGAAATGAGTGGCTTGTGTATCAGACGCTGTGCCGCCGAAGTAGTGAGTGAAGCTAAAAGGCCAGTTAGATTCGGGTTTGGATCATCTTGCGGGTACCCGACTTACGCTGGGCTGTTAACATCAATGCTCGCACCCTCGCCAGCCAGCGTTACGGCATCTGTGTACGCTTGCTGAAGAACGCTCTTCATGGTAGGGAAGTCTGGGGGCCCATAACCGCTGCCGGTAGGAGGAGCGTTGTTGCAATTGCCATCGTACGAAACAACGCCCGACCTCTTAAGCAGGTCTTTTTCCGAGAAGGAGGGGCTGAAAGTATCCACGGATACAGCTCTATCCTGGCTTCGGCGAATTCTTCTTTGGGCTATGGCAGTTCCTGTAGCATCAGGTTCGTTGTTGCATATGGTAGGGGTGTTATGTGCATTGGTGGACCTATCAGCTAAGGTCAAAGGCAGGGAGCAGGAAAGGCCCAGTATTAGGTAAGTGAGAGAACGCATGGTGGAGATGTAAGGATTTGAATTTCTTCTTGATCTTTTCTACTTTGAATGAACAAGAAAAAGGAAAATAAGGCATACTCTAGTTATATAGTATTCAAACAAGTATATTTGGCATTGGACAGACCTTGCTACGCCACTAAGCTGAATGTATGCCTTGTTCTTGAGGATTTTGAAGAAGGCTGTGAGCAAGCCAGGTGTGAGTCTGTGCCATGTTGCAACGCGAGCAACGTGCAGTGCAAGTATGGGGTGGTGTAGGGACACAGGCTTTGGAAATCCCAAATCCATCGAAAAACGCCAGCTTGATGTTTCGTATCAACATATTCTGAAATTGAAACATATTAGGTCAACGTCATCAGTAGGGCGTGGCAGAGAGGTGTTAGTCTGACTGGATTCATGGCACATGAGACAGCGTAGGGCACCTCTCGGTCTATTTGGGTATCATCATCGACCACATGACCGTTAGAAGGCGTCTGCTCCAGCAATCAGCTGAAGGAGCAGCCGGTGTAGGAGAAGGTAGGCCGCATTTTCCAATTACAACCGGGCTGCTGACGCGAGGAGGACGTCTGGCGTAGGATCAAGATTGCCTCGTTATAGGATCTGATGTTTCAGCCACTCGTCATAGGATAAAATCTCCGATTTGATGCTGTCAGCTGTGAGCTGTCAGCCTGGTAGAATTGAGGCGTAGGAAACCTCCGAGCGGCTGGAAGTTGTCCTCCTGTCTTATCTATGATTGGACAGAGAAAAGGCCGCTGGCTTAGTAAGCTAGCGGGTGCCACCTTTGTCGCCTTCTATGATCCGTCCCACCACCTCGATACAAGCCTTTCATTGCAACGCCATCTTTCAGCTCTTTCCTGCATCATTTCTTCATTTATTTTCCGCTCGATGGAATCCAACGTCACATGGCCTGCCTGATTTGAACAGCGAGAGGTCGATTGTCGGATATTCCAGCACTTGAACAAGTTATTGACTAGCGACATAGTCAAGTACCAGTTTCTATCGTCCTGTAGTAATATCAATCATCTTTCTGTAAGTTGGAGATTTGGGTCATGACCGAGACATTGGTTTCCTAACAGACAAATGGTCATTACTGAGCAGGCCTCGAATCAGTCTTCACAAGGCGCCGAATCAGCCGCTCTACGCATTCGCACATTGGGGTCGTCTGCCGAGATTAAAACAATGACTGGTCGAGGAGATGGTCGTCTCTTTCGCCCGTATGTGCCCTCTGATGAAGAAGCTCAATCCGTACAGTCTTGACGAGGCATACATAGGTCCTCAAATCCCGTAGTGACACTCGGCCTCTCGGTCACCACCTCTTCGGCCACGCTCGACCCCTCTTCGCCATCTCCCTTCTTCCTCATTGTCACTGTCCGCATTCTCACAACTCCGCGCCAAGACTCTCCTATCACCCTAGCCACTCATCTCAACCCGCTCGGCGGCATTGGTAATCGTTCTTTCGACAACATTGTCTGTATTCATCCGAAGACAGAAAATGCAAAGCGCATTGAAATCGGGCCGCGCGGCTGGCCACATTACCTTTGGGACCCAGACAACTTGCGTGACAGTTGGGACTTTGTAACTATACCTTCTGATGGTCATGTAGAGATCAAGCATCAGGTGGACCCAGCAAAGATAGCAGATGCAGGATTGAAGTCAGGAGAGAAATACCAGGCCTCACTGACCGATAGATGCCTAGGGACGAGGTGGTGGGCGTTTGGATCGCTCGAGGAACTCGACGGAAGAAGGTTCCAGCAATGGAGGGAAGGAGCGCCGAGAGAAGGGGAAGATGGGAACGGGAGATTTCTTGTGGGTGAGCGGCCAAATGATCTGGCGCTTGTGATTGAAAAGGGGACGACTGAGTTTGAAGTAGAATAAGGACAAATCTCGAACGGGTGTAGGAATAACAGTGATACGGCTTTGCTATAACCCGCCTGACCACCTTTCTTGCATGTCGAAAACCAGTGAAACGTCCACAGTGACTTTAAAGGCACTCGTAGTTGCGCCTTCCCCATGGGGTGCAGAACGCCAATTTTGCCCGAAGCAGACTCAAAGGACATTCTTCCAAGACGAGAGCAACCTTTCACCAGACCAAGTATACCTCATCCTAAGTTTATGAGCTATGAGTTCTCCAAGTAGTGAAGACTTGACTTTCGGCCCTAGGACAACGTCCCTTTCAAGCGCTTCTCCACCGGAACATGAATGTCTTTGTCACCCTATGGGCAATCTCGAGCGGCTCCCTCTGTTGCATGCTGTACTTGACCGGGCTGCAGGCAGCTTCATCGGTCGAGCGTTCACGCTCATATTCCAGATTGCAATATCGCTGTCTGTTATCCTTCTGCCGACGATAATACTCCAGAAAACGGTCACCATACTCGAATGCATTGACTGCATCGGCTTTCTCCTGATTTGCTGCATCGAAGTAATTCTTCCGAGCTTGAATAGGCTCATTTGGGGAGATGTTGGACACATACCACAAGCTTGTTGCGACAGATCCAGGGCTATGATCGCGCCACGGAGGAGGTCCAGCTTCGGTATGGTTATGGTATATGTTGTGGCTGGGTTCGATATACGGCTAATTCTGGTGTCTGTAACCAGATTCATCAGCCGATCCAATCCGGCTTGTCCTGCCACCAGCGTACACTTTCAGATCGAGAAGATGGTTTCCGCCAGATGCAGAGAAGAAGCAGTCAATAGAGCGTCCAGCGGAGAATAGAGACGAATATAAAGCGCACCTTGCAGACTTCATGGTCGCTGATGAACAAGAGGAGGAAGGAGATAAAATGCTATCACCAGTACGCCGCGTAGAAAAGGGTGAGCCAGATGGAAATTCGCCCGAAGTACAGATGAAGATTCCTCCCGTGAGAAACAACCTTGCCCCTCCCCAAGTTCCAGCAAGGATATCGTCCAAAGAGCAGCTGTCGTCCATGATAGTCGAAGATGCTCGAGCAGCTGATGACAAGGAAGGACTTCGCCGTACGTCAATGACGGATAAGGAAGGCCAAAATCTGATCAATGTCTCTTCGACCGTCACATCCCGCCTTCACAAGCATCGGCTGCGTCGTTGTGCTACTTGTGCACAACGCCAGAAGCCTGAAGGTCAGCTCAAGAAGCTCGTAAAGAAGCGACAGCGTCGTTCGCATGAGTCCGCCGAGAAAGTAGAGCGACCGACAGCTATGTATCACCGTTCCCTCTTTTGGATTAAGAAAGAGGAAGGTAAAAGACCAGGGCTTCAAGGCTAGGTGGTGCCGTCCCCGAATCCCTACTCATGGCCGGCAGGGCGATCCCTTCTCACATCATCGCTTTTGGATGGAGAAGGCTCCATTCAGGCTTGTTCAAAGGCGAGTTGACTTCTGCAGTACTCAGATAGCACAACCATCCTAGGTTCATAGTTCCATCAAGCTGGCCTTCGAGCCGCCGGCAGATGTCAATTGGGTACAAAGTGCATCGATGGGTAGCCAAACAAAGTGCAGCGCTTATTCCCATATCCCCATTTCCGCTCCTCGCAGCCATGCGTGCTCGACTTCTGCACTGTTTTCTCTTGCTGCCTGACCATTTGCTTCTTCCACCGTCGGAACATGATCTCGTTGACTCATCTCGCCAACGTCAAGCGCTACCAGGAAGCGACTTACACAATTATATGCTGCTATCGTCGCTGTAATTTCAACAATCTCTCGTTCGTTGAACCACTGCCTCAGCCCCGTGAAGATAGGATCAGGAACTTTAATGTTTCGGGTCATTGCGTCCGTGTAATTCAAAACAGCCCATTGTTGCTCGTTGAGTCCCAGCTCCTCCTGGTTTCCGTTATGACGCGCTTCTGCCCCATCCTGTTCGTGCGCTAGGATTCCAGTCCTGACTTCTTCCATTGCCCGATCACCTACTTTGCCTTCTTGCTGCAGGATAGGAGCGTGATGCTCCCACTCATACTCCGCACCATTCAAAGCTGCGACTCTGCATATACAGATCTCTCTTATATCAGGGCTCAGTGAGGTCTGTGTACGTATGGAGCCTAGGAAAGACGACCAGCCAGACGCAACCGGAGGAGCATGTAGAAGGGTAAGGTCGAGAGCTTGAAGTGGTTGTGGTGCTCGTCGAGCAGAGATTTGTGTGTAAGAGGCCTGAGTGGAGGGAGATGAGGGAACCACTGGATTTATAGGAGCGTATGGAAGACGCATTTTATGGAAGACTATGTAAACAGCTGCGCGAGAGAGAGCAGCCTGCTGCTCCCTTTCAAGCCAATATGTACAAATCTCAATAAAATGTGCGAAGAAGTCCGTTATCTCAACAAATGTCTTCAATACTAACAGGACGAAATTTCAATCAGGAAGCAAAAAATCGTTGGGGTCCGGTGGGATAAGATTTTTTCAAGGCAAGCAAACTTAAGTTAAGCCCTAGCTTCAACCCTGACAGGGTTTCGCAGCTTCATAATTTTCATTCCAACACCATCACCTATCAAACGCTGGCCTGGGAAGCTCATCTGGAAGCTATAGCTATACCTTGGGCGAGAGACGATCTTCATGGTGAAGCTTGCACATCGTTTCTTTCCACCTTGTGGCAGCCCATGATACTTTCCCTTCTTGACCTCGAAGTTGTCAAACCCTCTCGAACAGAAGCATTATGTGAAAAGATCGGAGCAGATTTCATAGTATATAGAGCGCGTATATCGCAGGATCTCCAGAAATTTCGCTTCTTACTCTCGGTGCTGCTGTGAGTACATGGAACTACTCATCCTCGTCCTCATACCCCTTTTCCGACCTTCCCGTCAGAACGCCATTGCTAAAATCCTTCTTCCTAATCCCAAGCACTTCCCTGGACCAACCAAAAAGCTGATAGCACCATCCGCCTCCGACAAGCACACCACTGATGACATTCACTATTCTGACCACGGCTCTCAAGAAGCTATCTCTCTCCGCTCTTACGGTGAGTAATATCGGTTCGATATCGAACTTGAAGAAGATACCTGGCACCGCGCGCTCGGGCACAGAATGCGATTGGGAGGTGGCGGCGTACTGGTTGGTATAGATGGTGTTTTTGTCCACGGTGGGATCGGGTCGGTAAGGGTTGATGTGTTTCGGCGAGGATGTGGTGGTATAGACGGTAGGAACGACGGAGAGGTAGTATTGAAATTTGTAGAAATGTTCAGGCGTGCTGGCGAGTGTATGGTCCAAAGGGTTGAGGAGAGACGGGTAGTGTGGACCGAACGAAAGCTCGGAGATCAGGTGGGTGAAGTTGAAAGCTGCAAGAATACATCAGTCAAAACCGCTGCTGTGCTCAGGATTAATGAACGGAGGGACCGATAAGACATGACACAATAGCTTGCTGGTGAAATAGACCAGTCGTATGTGCAGAAGAGACATTGGAACGTACCAGCATGATCCAAATGCTCCCCAAACTCCATGTATCCATGACCCCTAGCCGTGATGTGGAAGTCTCCTTGCACCTTGTTTCCTTCCAGACTTCCGTAAATCCTACAAGCTTCCAATCCATTCCTCCCAAATCTGCTTGGAGTTCTCTTGAACTTCCTCTTCTTTTTCTTCCGCCAAACCTCTCCAACAACGTGCTCGGGGTGAGTGTCCTCTTCCTCTTCCCTCTGCCTTCCCAGATCTCCACTCTCAAAGGTGTACACCCCCTTGTTGTTCACCCATTGATACCAATCCGTACGATCCCTTGTCAGCGCGTCCCCAGCAAGTATTCGATCGCCAGATGCGTCCTGGACGTTGATGTGCAGATCGCTACATCTCATGGGTATTACGATGTCGATGTTGATTTGTAGGTCATGAGATACGCCCTTCTCGACGGAGAAGAGGTGGGTTTCGCGCCCCTTGTACCATCGAAGAATTTCACTTATAGATAGGAAGGCGGAAATGATGATGAGGACGAGGGTAGTATAGCCACCGGTGGACGAGCGACGGGTGTAGGTTGGTTTTGTCTTTGCTATTAGGTGTTAGCAGAGAACGACTTAGTTGTCGGCGCAATCTCCACATGTTGCAAGTTCCAAGGTTGCCTCGAGAAGCGCTGGGCTTCCTCGAAAATACTTAGGTTGTAGTCAATTGCGCAACTTACGGAATGCGTCGAATGTTTGGAGGTTGCTGGTGAAGCCTCCCTTGTCCCCAAATGCGGTCTCATCTAAACCGTGGTCTGCGAAACCGTTCATGATGCGCCGCTCAACCGCTCACCGAGCCATTGAATGGCTCTTTCAAGAGTGCAATGCAAAAATGGTTGCTAAGGATATATTGGGTGTTAAAACCTAGGATTCTGGAGTCGTAGCGTAAAGTAAATGATGCGTGGCATCAGCCCTATTATTTCTAACATTTGCGGTAGCCAATCGCTTGCCAACAGATGCGCCAATAATGAAATTAATTGCTATTTCGCCAGGAACCAATCGTACGACTGATGAAATTCACTCGCTACATCACCGGAATGTTCATGTGTGAGAACGATTTTTCATTGCTCATAAGTATCCTTTCTACCATATCTAAGCTTTGTACAACTCAAATGCAGCTTCCAGCCAACAGCTATGTGTAAACCCAGCCGTATCGAACGAGGAAGACGACCATAAGCATAGCCTCATGAATCGTCGGAGAAGCGAAAAAAGAAGGGAATTCTATGTATCATAGCACAATCCTAAATATGTCAAGGTAGATCGTATAACGTGGAAGCCCTGTTTCAACACGCCGACCGCTCCCTACCAGGCGAAGGTTCAGCTGACAGCTTCAAGATGGCGCGCAAGATGGCGATTGGTGCGATGCTTCTTGGAGCCACCCGAAGACTTCTTGTAAAGGCTGATCCTTGCGGGTCCGCCGCAAGTCTGACTGGAGTCGCCTTCGCAATGCGCCTTGCATTCGCTCGAGTCCACATTCTTGCTTCCGATAAGGTGGGTCCCGCAAAAGCACTGTCCGGAGTTTTCTGTACCAGACAGCGGCATGCCAAGCTTGCTGCAACGATCCACGCAATTGCTCGCAGTGATCGGCTGGCCCCACCACTCTGGGGAAGAACCCAGGGAGCGGACAGGGTTCAGCTGGTCGGTGTAGCAGCCAGCAAGGTCCCATGTGGAGCCATCGGAGGCGGTAAGCTTGCCACCGCTGGAGCTTGAGCCGGCGGAGGTAGAGCCAGTTGATGTAGCTGACTCTGAGGGGCTGCCCATAGCTGAAGTCGTCGTTGACGATTGCAATGTGGCAGTTGCAGTTGGCATGACGGCGGAGTCAGTAAGCTGTAGGTCTACCACAGAAGCACTGGATGGCTGGAACGATGCTGCAGTCGAGGCAGAGGTCGCCATTGTTGTTGGGGAAGTCTGGATGGATGAGGGCGTGCCCGTAGACACTACGGGGGCCGCCGACGATGCATTTGCAGAGGAACCAGTACCGGCGATAGACTGTGAACCGAGTGCTGCACCACTGCCAAAGCCTGTGGGTAGGCTATATGGGCAGTTGTTCTGAACTGTAGCTAGTCCGGGACCTAATTGAATTGGATTGCACCCAGGCAGATGAGGAAGAACACCTCCACGCGTTTTGAAGTCATCGGTACTGTGTTCGCCACCTGCCAAGCCGACATCTTCCGATACAATGTTCGCAACTCTGCACGAACTCATGGCATCACCTGATCGTACAGAGCCAGCGCCGAAGCATGTGTCGGAGTCGAGAGGAAGGTTTGTATTGCCAATCCTACAGGTCTTCATAGCAGTTTGGAGCCTGCCAACTTCCCAGCCATTGATCTACTTGTTGTCAGCTCTAAGCCAGGCATGAAGGAGTGCAAATGACGTACGAAGTCCGCATGAAACCCATAGCCAGTGTTGTCACCCATAGCAAGAGTCCATGGACTATCATTCATGCCGTAATCGCCATCGAAAGAGTCGACGTCAAACCAGTATTCAATCATAATCTCGGGAAACCGCTTCACATTGAAAGGAGCCGTGCAACCAGCAAGTCCGTCTGCCGCTGATGGGAAAGCCATGTGAGCATTGGGCTTTGCGGAGTCAAAGTCCTGGCCGTTCGAGCAAGATGGGAATCTGATGGTCGCGGCCAAGCCGCCTCCATGGCAGGAAGTGAATTTAGGGAAGCCGATAGCTGTTGGGGTGACATAGTTGGGTTGGTGGCATTGCCAATTAAGTTCATTGCCGCCGACATCAGAAGAGCCATCGTTTGAACGCAACATTGCGTTACCAGTGAGCATGCGGAACTCCTTCGGGAATTCGCTTCGCTCCAAGTCAGCTGTGTTAAGATGTGTGCCGAATTTGTAGTATATCTTGTGGTTGGGCAGCTCCGGCACCCGGATGAAGCTGCCGTTGTGGGGCGACTTGTAGTACAAAGCTGGCATCCAGTAGTTGCTCTTATCTGGTATGACTGGGACAGTACTGCAATCGGAGGTCTGGGTCTGAGCAAAGTCCATCGTTGGAGCAAACCCATTGCCACCAACGATGGAGTGCACATGGTTTGATATCTTCCCAGCGCTCATGAGAGGATCGACACGCTCGAGAACTACGGGCATACCAGTTCCCATAGTGAAATACGAGCTTTCTTGCGCCGCAATGGGAGCAGCCAAGGCGGCCGCAAGGCCAAGGGTCGATTTGGCGAAGGTGAAGGAACGCATATTGATAAAAACGTATCAACGGAGTCTGGTGCTGAGGAGGTGGGCGTGACGAAACTAGATATCGAATCTAGGTAATGGAGGGTTGACGATAACGAGGGGGTGGGACTAAGTGAGCGTGGGTTCTTCTTAAGAGAACGTGTCTGTCAAAGAGCGACTGTAAGGATCGTGGGACGTGAAAGTCTCGGACTCTGTCACGTAAGTGTAAACGAAGGTGCAGCAAGAACGTGCACGTAAGCTGTGCAAAAGAAGTAGAGATCACATGGGCCCAAGGATAGTTATGAGAGAAGCACCTACTCCATGGGATCTACTTCGTACACTAGGACTTATCAAACAAAACCCGACTACGAGGGGGCTAGAGATTGTGAATCGGTAATCAACACCGTTGATACTCGGACCAGGTCGACTTTCCGAGTCATCTAGCTCATCTCAATGCAGTTGGATGTATCGATTGCCCCTTGCGGAGGGTGTTTTGTTTCCAGGAAGCTTGGTATCAAATCCAAACATTGACTTTGCACCTGCAGAAGCGAATGATCTCGGCATCTTGAAACGACAGGGCATATCTGCAGCCACCAACCCGTTCGGGCCAGCCCCTCTTCCTCGGCCGGATGATTTCCCAGGCACAGACACCTGATAGGAGTGATGGACTGTGGATCGTGATCTTCGATGAGCGCGCGCAACGCAGCGCTCCAACAGGATCCGTTTCTCCTCCATGTTTCACTTCCAGTAAGCTCACAAATACCAAGGACGTCCAACGTTTGTGACAGAATGGGGCCAAAGCGCAGAGATGAGGGGGCTCATACCGCACGCTTGCAGGAGTACAAGGACAGATGTTCAAAGCGTACAGGAGAAGGTGATACCAAGGCACACCGAGCACCATACTCAGCTGCAAAAGAAGGTGTCGAGGGTGTGTCGAGTCCCGCCTGTTGCATCTTTTGCTGCATCAGCCGGCTGACGAGAGCGATCTGGAAGCCACTGATCTGCACGAAGAAGGGGGCCGTCGAATTGTCTTCACCCGCGTCGCGGTGTCATGACGATTGACGCATGGCTTCCCACGCGCTATGGCCTGATATGGTTTGGTCTAAGGCCCGAAGTGACGAATACCCCTGAACCATGCCGGATCCATCACGCCTTCTTCATCCTTTAATTTGGCATCCCGAGAATCTGGATCCTCGATTCTTATCGTTAATTACTGGTTCTAAATCACAGTCCACGTGCTGCTGGCGAGACGCCCACCCAACATGAAGAGGGACACATAGCAGGAAGTCAGCGAGCCTAAAACAGGCGGCTGCTTTGAGAACAACGTGCCTGGGGCGGACTTATCCATCACCTTACAGCTCCTATCCGCCTGCAGGATGCGATACCTAACCTCCCGTGCAATCAATACGCTTTTCATGTTCAGCCACGGCGCTGTCTATTACATGGTAAGCGAGAGTATTGTGGAAGCACCTGATCTCGAAAACCTCGTCTCATGCACACTTCAACAGTTCAACTTCCACAAGTAGCTGCTAGACTTGCAAAGTCTACCTCACAACACTTGCATCATCATTCATACCTTGTAGACGCTCAGACGCGGTCATTTGACGATGCTGCACATAAAGTACATACGCACGAATGAGGTGGAACCTGAGGCACTATGACTTAGCGGACACTAGCAGTCGGTGCACGGGATCTCCTCCCTTGTGTTTTCTCTTTCAGATACTTTTAGTGCATGGATAGGTGCTTCAGTGATCCTGAGCGTCGTCAGCCCGAAAGATGCGGGTGGCCATACAAACGTTTACCGTTTTTTCCAGGCTTGAAAGTGAAGAACTTTAAGGTAGGTCTCATATGATACTTGATTCGAACATACTCTGAGAGCAAGTGACTCGGCTCAGGAGAAGCAGGCAGTACAGCACGGGCCTTGACATGCTTTTGATGCTTATGGAGTGGCAGCCATGGTCCCCAGCTAAATGTTGTCATGTGCAGTAGCATGGATTAGGTGCCATGGTACTTGACAAATGCTGTTATTCTGTGCGTTGGGCTAACGCACGTTTTTGCTGGTATAGCGCTCAGACCACTGAACATAATGCTTGTATAACAAGCCATTGCCAATGTCAACGGGATGGAATTCCGGTTCTGCACACCATCTTTCGGTGAAACGTTGACTGAGAGCAAGCCGGAACTGTCCGCAAATGCCGAGAGATTATGTGCTTCGTGCAAAGCTTGTGCATACAAAAGCTACTGGACTGAGTATGAGTCCAAGCTTCTGTTCGTGCGACAACCATCCATCAATCGGCAAACAACTGTTAAGAGATACCGAGTACATCGAAAGGCATTCCAGGATCGAGACCGGATTTGAACCCGCGTCCGGCGTTGCCCATCGTGCAGAATTGCTCTACTTTATAAGCGTGGTCTCCGGCTGGTTTTGACTGCAGCCATCAGTTGTTTTCTAAGAACTTCTAATCAAGCTGAAGACCTCAATCGATGTCAGGTTCGAATTGAAGAGACCTAGTCACTAGATCAAGCGGTCGCAAACAGATGAGCTGGCCGCGAGGCATACGAAATTAGCTGAATGGAGTTGGAAGTCTATGATTGCATCGTAGCCACGATCAATAGAAGCCTCGAGGGCGTTTGGGCGACGTGACTTCTTGAGGTCTATCTGTGATCCCACAATGACCACCATCTGTAGCAGCATCCATTAGGATCTTTTTCGTGCTTTGATTATCCACGTCTGCTTTGGTCGCCGCATCTGTCTCAGCGAGTTTGTCTGACTCTGGCTTTAGTTCGCGTCTGCCCTTCTTGCGGCGAGCATTGGGCTCCCAGTTACGGTCTACTTCTTCAATTTCTCGAATGACTAATGAATCGTGGTTAGCTCCAATTCAAGCAGGGCACTTCGTGGCACCTAGTTAGAGAGAATAGTTGATCAGATACCTTCTTCCCATTCCCTCTCCTGGTCTTCATTCCCTGTGCCTAGTAAGCCTTCGACATCGACGTCTTCGCCTTTCTGCACCCTCCCAATAACCTCCTTGAGTAATCCTATCTTGGCCTCCGCTTTCCTGGAAAAAGTGATGAAGTCGTTCCGTAGCACGATCATCTGAATGGCGTTCGAGCCAATAAGCAGGAATATTACGATGAAGAAAGTTGCTGGGTTCCATTCTCTCCGCAACAGCTTCTTCGAGGGGTCTGATACCTCTCTGGACTTTCTGAATGCTTTAGGTATGATAGATTGCCATACGGAGGGTTGAGCCGCTCTCGGTAGAGACTGTGTAGCTGTTGTGAGGTGCCGCTGAAGTGGTTTCGTAAAGGCGATCGATTGTGGTCGTATAAAGCCACAATGCGTAATGGCTGAAAGGCATCTCATCGGGACTGAATTGTTCAGCATATTCCAGAAAGGAGCCGTGAACGGCTTTCCCAGATGCATCGTTGTTTGATCCCTACCTTCACACTCCACAGTCACTGTAGTGCCAGGAGCTTTGACGCGCGGTCGGATGTGGCAAGTTTGCCGAGCTTGAGCTTAAAATTTGGCGTTTGTTTACTGGACTACTTGATGATCGAGTATCTTTCGATAGGTTCCCGGACGCCGGACCTTCTATCATTCTCTCCCGGATCTAAGGCTCATGGCTCTGTTCGTTTTGGATGAGTTTCAAAGTCTATCCGTACCACCTGAGATCCTACCATGACTGTGGAAGAGCTGCCGGCGCACGTAGCCAGTATCATACAGGCGGCAGCTTCCACGGCTAGTTGTACGCCCGACACTGTCGAATCACTGAAACGTCTATTCTTCGTGACCGACAATGGACCGCCGAATAAGCCGCACGCTGCACCCAACCATCAACGAAAGGCACCTGTACACGATTCTCGAGCCAAAAAGACGACCGGCAGAAGGTCTCGGAAAGCGCCTCAAGTTACGATTCTCGAAGAGCCTCAAATTGTCGAATGCACCTTATCATCGAAGGAAAAGAGTACCCTCGCCGCACTGGTGGTCAACAACGCCCTGCAATCGCTCACTGCTGCTCTCAGGGATCCAACCTTGGCGGAACCCACGAAGCCAAAGTCCTCCGCCGCCCGAGCAACGAGTGATCAGGGGTCAGGCATTAAGCCCGCCTCGTTGCAAAACAGACCTTTGAAGCCAAGATGTCTCAATCGCCCCTCGACGTCTCCAAATAAGATCAAACCGACACGAAAGTTTGCTGTGAGCTCGAAGGGTCACGTATCAGGGCTGTTGGCTGTGGCAGAATGTGCTTGCGCATCCTTCTCTGCCTTAAGGAAGCTACGGCCAAAGAGCAACTCAAAGCCCGATACGTCTGAGCTCCAGGTTGAGAATGGGGTCTCCGCTTTGATTGGGAAGCTCATAGCGTTGGGCTTTCATGACCTTGCCATGCGAGAGCTGGTGCTTCTTAAGAAGAGTCTCGATGGTGCCGAACCTGCGGCGGTCGAAAGTGTTCGTCACACAACGGAGGAGTGGCACGTTGAAGCACTTCCAGATCTCTTCAGATGCTCAGGAAAGGCTGCTACCGGGCGCCATCTGTCAATATCGGTGGCAATACAGTTCCATGCTCTCAGGATCATCGCCGCGAGGCCTAGTCATCTCAATGTCAAAATTGCTCTGCTATCTGTTGAATCTGAGTCTCCACTTTCACTTGTGAATATGATCCTGCGCCAGCAACATGCAGTCATTCCTGGAGCTGAAGTGAAAGCGGCACAGCAGTTAGAATCTCTGTCAAATCTGCTCCTTAGCCTTTGCCCTAGAGCGTCTAAAACAGATGATGATAGACTTTCGGAATCAGGACGCACCATTAGCCCTCAAACTACGTTCCAACTGCAATCGTTAGCATTCCAGATTCGGGCAATTTGGTGGAAACTTGCTCAACATAAAGCGGATGTTAACAATGAGATATGGGAACCTTTTTCCAGATGTCTAACCACTTTTTGTCGAAGCCCGTTCCCCACAGAATCGGGAAAGTATCAGACATGCAAAATCGCTGTCGAAAAATTGTTGGAGCATGTCAAAGCATATGGGAATCAGGTCGAGACACCGCCTAGCTTTCAAGGACGAAGTCTTATCGAGATCAACCAAAAAATGGCAGAAATAGCACGAGATTGCTCTGAGGCTGAAATGGACAGATGGTGGAGAGCTGCTAGTGCCCTATTGACCACAAGCAGTGCACCGAAGTCTCGATTGTTGTCGATGGAATGTCGAAGGGCCGCTTTAGATCTCCGTGCTCCCGCCAGTTCTTGGGAAGAGCAAAGAATTTTACGACAACTCGCGCTTGTTGCGGAAAAGCTTGATGTAGGTGTGGCTGGGGAAATCGATGACATCGAAGACTTCTTCATCTCCATCAACAGCATCCGCAAGTCGGTCAGTCTCGTCCTCGGTGAGAACCAGCCGGAGGATTCAATTCTACAGGGTCGGACCTGGACTTTAATCCAAGATCAATGTGAGAGTATTCTTATTGAAGGAATTCGTTATATAGGACAATGCATCAACGCAATCAACATCCAGAATCAGAAGGCATTGCGGTATGAGGAGATAGCCAAAGTCGTTCATGATGTTACGATTCCTTACATAGGATCACTTGTAACATTAGCAAAACGTCACTACAGCGAGCGCGACCGCTGGTACAGATTTGACAAGGGTCTCGAGGCCTCTATTAACGTCATTGAAAACCTTCAACGTATGTCTACTATCTCCAAGCCTACTACCACTGCGGCGCGGATCGAAGCGTCCTTGGTCTCTGTTTCCAACGTGTATTGGTGTCGTTTTTTGCACCTGAAAAAGGAGGGAGCCAAACACAAAGGATTGAGAAGAGCACTAGATCTGTCGATCAGCCCCCTTGACAACGAATCACGCCCGCAGGCGTTCGCAGGGTTTTTGCCAGCACGACTCGAACAGCAGGGCATATTTCACGAGAGGAACAAGGATTTCAAAGAAGCCGCACAGTCCTATCTTAGAGCCCTCCGTACCTTGATCGCAGCAGGGTCTCTAAGTGCCATGGCAGAAGCTGCAGTATCCCAGCCACCAAGTCAATTTTTATCCGACACTGGAGAGTGGAAACTTTTTGGCCGATTATTGATAGCATACCCGAAGACAGCACTTTACATCGGGGTGGAGCACGAGTTGACCATCAAGCTGGCATCTGATGAAGAGAAAGTTTCAACCGCGGAACGGGGCCTTCTACTCGAGCAGCAGATTCGTGCCTTTGACACCATTACAGCTGCTGAGAGTGTGGAACCCAGATTCTGCGAGGCTTTCCAGACAATTGTATCTGCTATCCTGACAGTCTATACCCAGCAAGCATACCCATTACGCCGGCTTCGCATCATAAACCAGCTTTTGCGCATGCATTCAGTATATCCTTCCCTTTTTACACCAGGGCTATTCGGCTTGTTGAATGAGCCAATGGAGATCACTTCGGACAGTATTTCGCTCTCATCGGACTCCGGCTTGCAACAGTATACGACCCACTCGGTGGCAAGTCAGAAGATCTACGGTACGCTGTGCAACGAGGTAGCCGACCTGGCAATTATCCGTGACTCCTTGGCAGCCTGGTCGAGTTTACTGCTGAATAGATCTGACTATGACTCACTACGCCGATGCATAGATGATATACCAAATTTCCGGCTTCAACTCGAATGTCTTACAGAGTACCTGGAGGGTCAAGGCCTGGCACGGGAAAGATTATCAACGTTGAGGTTGTTAGTATTCGTATACGAAGCCTTGAAGCCGCTGCCGGCTGCTTGTACTGTGGTCAAAACCTTGGAGCTGGGCGTTCAATACTCGAGGCTTGGGAACTCGACGGAAGCAGGCTTTGTCCTACATAAAGCGCAGAAGTATCTGAATAACAATGCAGGTGATAGCTCGAATATGTTGGCTACTCGTTGGCATTTATCATATGCTGAATACTCGATGAGCGTTGGCAACGTTGAAACAAGGTATGTTTTCCGGGAAGTCTCACCGCATTAAGGCTAAGTCTGCAAAGCGAACAACATATCAGGCAAGCAGGCGAGAATCTGAAGCAAACCGTCTTCGACGGGGACTCATCGCATTCGAAACCCGATCGAGATCACCAGGTCGCGCTCATGATAGCTGATTTCGCCGATGTTTGTTCTATGTCAGCTGTCGCCCAAGGGCAGCCCTTAAGAGCTTTATACTTTGGAAAACGAGCAGTCAATACTCTAAATAGAGCGTCGGCGCTTTTACGCGGCTCGAAGGACAAGTTGAGGAAACCTCCCGCTTCGAGTACTCTTGATGCTAAAGAGAACGACCTAATAGCTTCGATGTCGTCACTGGCCGTTTCCACACTTGCCCCAACGCCAAACCCAAGACCAGCACATGAGATGCCTATGTGCCGCAGGACCTGGCTCCTGATTCCTCGCCTATTCCATAGTTTGTCAAGACTGTCCGCATTGTACGCCCATGGAGGATTGGCGCGAGAAGCCTACTTCTACATGGAGCAAGCGCAGAAAGTCGTGAAGGACATGCCGTCTGCTTCCTATCAGGCCCGCTTCCACGCGGAAGCCGGACAACTCACAAACCGTAGTGGTGATCATAAAGCAAGTACGCATCATTTTGACAAGGCCGAACTAGCCTACCAAGGCAATGGGCTGGATCATCATTATGTCGAGTTCCAGCTCTTCTTAGCAGAGAAATACATGCTGGACAGAGATTTTCCTGCGGCAGATGCCGCGTTTGCTTGTGCGAACAAAACGCTAGATCATGTTACGGATATCGTTACCATCCTCGGTAGACCAACAACGTCGGAGACCTCGGCGCTTGTAGCCCAGATGGATAGATTGTCTTTGACAGGTGTTCCACGCACAAACACAAGACCTGATCAGCGAGCGACGAGAGAAACGAACATAAGCGTGCCAATAAAGCAACCGATAAAAAGACCTACAAAGGCTCTTCCGAAGGTTTCCTCGTTCTTGCGTTTTCAGCAAGCTCGCATCTCACTCCAGCGTGCTTTGACATCCCTTTATGCAGGAGATTTCGACAAAACGCAAGAGTTGCTCGACTCTAGTGCGAGTGATACCATGAAGCCTCACCAGCTGGTTCTTCAGACTTTGTTGGAAGCACAGCTGTGTCTTCGTCGTGGGTTAGAAAGCATGGCAACCGACCTCACTTTCTGCGTCCTACCAGAGTCCACTATTTCATGTCCGTCAGTGAACCCGCTAGCTCAGCCACCTATAGAAGTCTCCAGCCAGATTGTTGCAAAGAACGATCAGATTGGTCGTAGGAGACGAGTGACAAGCAAGAAGCCGGCCAGAGCTACGAAAGCACAATGCCAGCCTTCTTATCCTAAATTCATTGGTTTCCTCCAACAGACTCAACTTAGTTTAAGCGGAGTTTGCACGCTAGCGATTAGAGCTGCTTCAACGGCAGAGATGCACACGCTGGTAGATGTCCTATCTAGGACGCTCATGATTTCGTCGTCCCTCAGTCCATCGATTTTGAAAAGTCACAGTCATCCCATGACTATTACTTTCATTACGGGTATAGCTCGGCTATTCTAATCCTCCTGAACTTACAATGCTAACATATTTAATCGCAGAATTAGGAAGGACTCTAGCCTCAACCCGAGAGAGGATGATAATCCAGATAGAGCAGCAAACATCTTCCACGCTGAAACAGCTCGACTGGCTGACAGACTCTGACGCGTGCAGCCAGTATCCGTTCAACGCGTTGGATTTTCCACTGGATATTTCTAATTTTAATACTGAATATATTGATATCATGCCCGAATCTTGGACTCTTCTCTCATTGTCCCTCAGCGAATCACGAAATGATCTCCGTGTCTCAAGATTACGATCGTGCCAGACCCCCTTTGTTATCAGTATTCCCTTGAATAGGCACAGTTCGCGCGACCCTGACGATGATGCATTTGGCTTTGATCAGGGTAAAGCTGAGATGCTGGACATCGTCAATCTCGCCAATTACTCGACCCACGATGCGCCGGATCCGTCACGGAAAGGAGCCAAGACTGAATGGTGGGAGGCTCGTGCTGCTCTTGACGTCCGCCTGAGGGATCTACTCGTGGATATCGAGGGTATATGGTTCGGCGGCTTTCGAGGAATCTTCTCGAATGACGCCCACGATAGCAATCTCGTCTTAAGATTCCGGGAATCGCTTCATATCATCCTGGATAGGCACTTGCCATCTCGTCAAAAGGCGACAAAAGGTAGCTTGCCAGATCGTGTCACGCTAGACATTCAAGTCACCGGGATGTTCGTTGCACTCGGAAACCCGAACCTGGCGAATTTAGACGAGGAAATGACCGATCTACTCTACTTTGTGATCGATATCCTGCAGTTCCACGGTGAAAGCAACGCTTACGACGAAATCGACTTCGACGCCATCACAGTCGAGGTCTTAGACGCCTTACGTCAATATCACGCAGCAGCAGAGCAAAAACCCCGATTTACCAGCCCTCAGCACACCATTCTAGTGCTCGACAAAGCCCTCCACTGCTTCCCGTGGGAATCCCTCGCATGCCTGAAAACCCACGCCGTATCTCGCGTTCCCTCACTAGCCTTCCTCCGCGACCGCATCCTCCAGCAGCAAGCCCAGTCCTCCTTGACCCCCACCACGAAATTCCTCGTCAACTCCTCCTCCGGCACCTACGTCCTCAATCCTTCCGGCGACCTCGCCGCCACACAATCCCGCTTCGAAGACTCACTAGCGGCGCTTCCTCATTGGGATGGTATAGTCGCCCGCGAACCCTCGGAGACCGAGCTCAAATCCGCACTCTCTGAGAACGAAATCTTCCTCTACTTCGGTCACGGTAGCGGCGGGCAGTACATCCGTCCTCGCACCGTCAAGAAGCTCGACAGATGCGCCGTCGCGCTGCTGATGGGCTGCAGCAGCGGCACTATGACCGAAGCCGGGACGTATGAGTCTTACGGCACCCCGATGAACTACATGCACGCGGGATGTCCGGCCGTGGTGGCTACGCTGTGGGACGTGACGGACAAAGACATCGACCGCTTCTCCGAAGCGACTCTCGAGAAATGGGGGCTTTTCAAGCAGCAGCAGCAGGTGGAGGAGACGAGCACGAGTCCGGTGAAGAGAGGCAGTCCTGTGAAAAGAGCTAGGCGGAGGGGGGGGGAACCGAAGGTTGCCACAAGCGATACGAAAGCCATGTCGTTGGACCAGGCGGTTGCGCAGAGTCGGGATACGTGTATTATGAAGTACCTGAATGGTGCGGCGCCGGTGGTGTATGGGATCCCCGTGTTCCTGTCGTAACGCTTTTAGTTGGCATTGGTGGGCGTTTTCGAACTCTTACCCTGTATAGATTGGCGTGGGATAATGGGATTTCAGCCCATTGGGGGGTTAACTTGGCCCTAGTGCGCTTTTCAGGGGATCAATCAAGCCTGAGATACTTTTCACTTCTTCTTGGAAGCTGCTGCGTTAGTAGACACCTGTTTCCCCTAATCTGACACCCCTCCCTTTTAGATTGACAACCTTTTTCGATCCTTTGGAACAAAGATAAGAAAAAAGTCGACACCCTTTTCGGTAATCACACCCCCCTCTGGGCCCCTCTGGGCTGGGAAGGTACCTGTTTCTATACCCAAAAACTGGTATCTTTGGTAGTATCCCAGGTCTATTATGACAGTTTAACGACCTCGAATTGGAGCTCTAATTCGAATTCGATTAGAGACATAACCACACCTCTAAAACGCACGAGACATCGCTTGGAAAACGGTCGATTTTGGGCCCGAAGGCGGGCGGTCTCTTTTGCCTCTCTCGTTGTCTGTTGAGACTCAAAAAAAGCTGTATATGTGGATGTACATGAGGGGTTCGAGCCATCGAAAACCGTTGTTCTAATTGAACCAAGACAACGTGGGGAGGGTAAGAAGTCCGACCTATCTTTGATGCAAACAAGAGTCTATCTTCATCTTTTTCTCAAGCCGCAATCCCCGCGAACAACGGTTGAATAGTTGGAAGAGCAATAGGGACACATCTTCTGGTGAGAGATCGATTGATCTTGGGTGCAAAACAGTTTCTATAGTATGTACTTCTCCGTACCTATCCCAACCGTCTTAATTCTCTCGATACCAAGTTAGAGCTGAATCTGAAACATATCTCTTGGAGTGCTCACAGTTTGAGTCTTGAATCACTATTACTGTTTAGACCTACTATGTTGTATCCTCTGTTTACAACGTAAAGGAGAGGATAAAGCTCGTAGCCGCTCTCGAGATTACACTATTGTCGTCGACAATAGTCTCTCTATTGATTCTTCGCTTATTGCGTTGTTTATTCAACGCAACTGGCGTCGCTCCTAACAACGATTGCGCTAATCTATCGCCAGCTCGCGTGCCTCAAGTATGGAGCCCCTGGGCCAAAAATACTTCTACTATTCAAATCTCATCTTGACCGTCCACAGACCTCTCCAAACAATGGGACGTCTGGAGAAAAGAATCAATGTTGGCGGTACAACAGATGGTTTCTCATTTCTTACTTCGTATTGGATTACTCATTCACTCGTATAGAAACTGGGTTTGAACTTAAGAATCCATCGGGTTTGGATCAAAATAGGCCTGTTCCCCGCTAGTAAAAGGTGGTTTTGGGATAGCAAAAGTGGTTTTGGCCCGAAAGTAAAGGTGTTTTGGGATAGCAAAAGTGGTCTTGGGAAAGGAAAAGTGGTTATGGGTCGAAAATGTGAAGATGTATTCTATCAAGGTCAAAGAGTCGACTCGCTCCGAAATAATCAAATCAGAGGTGTCATTATATCAAATATAGAGGTTTTTCAAATAGGGGAAAGGGATATCTACGCAGCAATTCCCTTTTGGATCCATCTGTTCTTGTCTCGACAGAGATGAGTTAATGCTTCAACGAACCTCCCTCTTTAGCCCCGCGTTTTCTTCTGGTCATCTAGTCCATCGTCACTACGTCAACACTTTTTCAATGAAGTTTTCCAGGGATGATGCATTTATCGCATGCCAGCGCATGGAAAATCTCTCGAAACCTATACACAAAGGAGCGCTGTACAGTTGACTCTTGCCATCCGTTCGAACGGCCCGAGTAACAGCTACGTGATTATGTATACCTATAGCTCCCATCTATCCAGATACAAATACCCAGATCGCTTTTTGCTTTTGATATACACTGCTCCACTCCGACGTCTATATGCAGAGCCGAGAAATCAAGACACCCTCAGTGCGATCAACCAAGTTCCCATACCCGTCAACACCATCACAAGCCTTGCAACCGGAACGCTTGTCGCTGCCCCAGCTGTGAAAGGCTGCTGCGATGTCGTTGGCGCGACCCCGCTACTCGTGGTATTACTTGTCCCTGTCGCTGTCGCTGTCGCACTGCTTGCCGCCTCAGTTCTCCCTAACGCAGACATGATGGCCGCCGCCACGTCTCCACTACTCTGTGTCCCGGCAGCCTGGCTATACTCTAACGTAGTGGCGCCGACAACAATGTCGGTCGAGCCCAAGGAGATTGCAGTGCCGCTGACAGTCACGGCAGGCGCGCCTTCGGAGATGGTGATGCTGCCCGCCACGATTACGGCAGAGCTTTCTAGATTCAGGGGCTCGTTGTTGATAGTGATGGCGGTGGCGGATGGCATGCTGTAAAGAATGGTGCTGCTGCCGAGAATGAAGTTGGACGGGTCGAGAGAGATGGGGGTGTTACTGATGGTAGTTGCCGGGGCGCCTTCTGAGACTGTGACACCTCCGAATTGGATGGCGCTGTTTTGAATGGTGTAGGTTTCGCCGTTCATGGTGATGGCAACCGCGGGTGGTGGAGCTGATGCTGCACTGTATAGGATGGTGTTATTCCCGATCATGAGATGGTTTGTGCCAAGGGAGATGGGTGTGTTGCTGATGGTGGTTGCAGGTGCGCCCTCTGAGACTGTGACACCAGCGATCTGGACAATGCTGTGTTGGATGGTGTAAGTTTCGCTGTTCATAGTCACTAGTGCTGGAGGATGAGTCTCTGGGGCGTCTTGGGAGGTAGGTGAGGGGTTATCCTGTCCCGGAGGCGTTGGATAGATCGTAGTCCCTGAAATGGTAGCTAAAGCCCCAAGCATCGTGCTAGTGGATCCAGCTTTATCTGTTGTGATGGTTGGGTAAGCGGTGTAGGCGTCGCCATTCAGGATCGATACGACGGGCTGCGGCGAGAGGATTTGCTTCGGGAATGGGAGCGTTGAGGTGCCTATGACAAGACCCAAAGAACCTAGGGAGACAGGGGTGCCAGCTATTGTAACGGCTTGACTGTTGGGTGTAAGGGTCTTGTCTGCTACGATGACTGGCAATGCATTGGGGGTAACGATTTGACCCAGAGCGACTGATGCACTTTCAATACCAGGAGAGCCTGGTTGATGACCCGATACCTCTCCTGCAGGAGCTCCCGCGGTACCGGCAACAGGTGTAGCGATGGCAGGCAGGTGTAACCAACCCGTTAGTCCGTGAACGACTATATGACTTTCTTGGGGCGAGAAATTGATGGTGTGGCCAGTTACCGTTGCCATAGGCATTGGCGTGGCTAGATTAGTGTCGCCTGATGGCGATTCAATGCTCTTCGTCGAAGCGCTGGTTAGCCAGGGCAAAGCCAGCGGAGTGATGTAAGTCGTGAAGCTGCTGACGGAGAGCTCAGATCCTTTCTCGACAGTACCCGCGCCTGTCAGAGAATTTTGAACAGGTCGGATTGGTACAGAGAACAGAACCACTGATACAGGGGAGCCGTTACTCAAAGGTAGGCTTGTTGGTCCTCCGTTGTGTACTATGGCCGGTGAGGGGCTTTGGGGCTCTGGTCCCGTGATGGCCGTCGCCGTTGAATGGATCACTGGTCCTGACGGTTCGAAGAAAGAAATGGAGGTAGTGATTCCTCCGGTGCCAGCTACGGAGAATGAGTTCCCAGTAGTTGAATCACCTGAAGGCAGCGGCTGGGGCACAAGAGGTTCTATGAAAGGTATGGTGCTAGGAACCATGACACTATCGACAGTGTTGCTAATTGACGAGGATGGTCCGACGGTCGGGCTCACATGATCTGTCGTGGTTGGTGTTGGGCCAGGTGGTGTTTGCGAACCCGCTGGCTTTGGAAGGGTATGAGTCGGCAGATTGCCCCCGTCAACAGTTGTCGTTGCGGTTGTCGTCAAGGCCGCAACGGGGATCTTTATGCCTGGAGGACCGAAAGCGGGCCCGTTGAAGTCACATTGCCGAAAGTTCGGCAGTAAAGTCGAGGCCCAAGGTTGCTCTTCCAACCACGACGAGAGATGGGTAAAGTTAAAACGTGCCTCTTCCATTACCTGCCGGTTCGCAAGAAGATCATAATTGAAATGTTTGGGATCAATCGGGTAATAGAAGTTAGTGGGCAAATGCACCCTGGTTCTCGTAATCGCTAACTCCGTATCAATCGGTATTCCATTCATCATCGGAACCGTCAGGCCGCACCCACAGGTCCCTGTCAAATACGATCCACTTCCGGGCTGCAGACCCGAAGGGCATCCACTATAGGGTAGTGTCGTAGACGACAGGATTTCGGAGATGGTAAGGTAGGGCGTAGGCCACGCAAAAGATGTGACAGACCCGATACGTCCATCGGTGCCACGGGCTAGGAAAGCTCTTCCTCCGCCTGGGTACTCCGGGACTTGGCTTTCCACGTGGTCATAGTAGATTTGCATGGCCTCCGGTATCTGACTTACATTGAGCTTGTCAATGTCGCCGTACACAGTCGACGTCCTAGTGGTTGCAGTAGCGTTCGATCCGCGGTAAGTTGTAACGTAAACTGAGATGGTGTCCAGAGTCAAAATTATACTCGAGTTGTACCATAGTATCTGCTGGAGGCCTGAACCATCTGCATTAATCAAACAGGGTGGGCAGTTCCAACTGTTATTCGCCAGCCCGATATTTGAAGTGGAAACATTTAGTGACTGTGGTACATTTGCCGACGAGTACGCGGTGGTATTGGCGTATGCTGGGACTTCTTCGTCAAAATGTTAACAATGCGGACTATGAGACTTGCGGCCGTTGAAACACGAACATGACGCGGACTGAACACAAGTACTCATCAAGGATAAGGCTGTCAGCGAAGCACGAAGGATGATATGACAAGCCATGGCAGAATAGATGCAAAAACGTGAGGCTGACGTTTCGTGCTTCCTCTTGAGCACACTTTGAGAGGCGGCACCCTACACTCATAGAAGTGGTACAGAGGAGGAATAAAGCTGGAGCAACGAGCGGCAGATAAGTAGAAGAGGCTCTAAGCTAGGAACGAAGGATTCACATAGGCCTCACGCCGCATTCCTACATGCTCCCAGATCGGTCCAAGCTCCAGCTGAGCCTCCCCAAGGATCCTCTATAATCTGTATCCGGACCAATGTCAAGAGATATTCGAGTCATTCGGGATTGGAGGCAAAGTTCAAAGCGGCTGTACTACCACTGAAGCTCATCTACCCCCGGATACTTTGGGCTAACGAAGGTTTCCCTTCGTATAAACTCTCTCGGTCATTGATGGCCAACGCTGCGTATTGGTGGAACGAGTCCGCTTGCGCTTGTCCACCTGTCGCTCAGTCGAGCAAATAATAGGACGACCTATCATGCGTGTCGAGGAACCGCCGCATGCAGAGCTTATGCGGAGCGCGATTAGGGCTGCTTCAAAACTGCTGCGGCTCCTTAAACCTTTCTCGCGACGACGAACCAATTAACGGTCCTGATTCTCCTAATGTGAGCGTGCTGTGTGCGAATGAGAGTGAAGGATTCATCAAGACCATATTCATAAAAAGGTACACATTCTAAAAGTCGCTCGGTGAAGTGCAGAGGAAACGGTGGAACGAGGAAGACGAAATTGTCGGCTACTCTAATCCGCGATCAGGCTTACGGACCGTGGAGGCGGCGCTACGCCAGACCGCAAATGACGTATGATCGAGTGGATGAACGACTTCTGGACCAAAGTCTTTGACAGAAGGCCTCGATGGACGAATCACAAGTCCGATCTTTCCTACCAAGCATCTAACTTATCTACATCTATTGACCAAAACATGTCCGTCCAAACCAAAGCAACCATCGCCTCCTTCGGCGGCAAGCTCCTCAAACTCACCCACAATGCCTCGACCACCAACTGCGAGATGGGCTTCAACCTCTACCTCCCTCCCCAAGCCACCTCAAACACCTCACACAAGGTCCCTTTACTCATCTACCTTGCGGGCCTGACCTGCACGGGGGACAACGGCGCCGAAAAGGGTTTCTTCCAACACAAAGCCAGCGAGAAGGGCATTGCAGTCCTGTATCCAGATACCAGTCCTCGTGCGTCTGCCCCGATTCCAGCAATTGTCAACCCTTTCACGCCACTGCATTAAACAACATCCGCTACATAATAAAACCGGCGCTGATATTAGGGCCTCTTCCGGCTCTCACAGGTGGGCTCAAAATCGAAGGCGAAGACGACTCCTTCGACTTCGGCTCCGGCGCCGGCTTCTACCTTGACGCAACCAAAGCCCCCTGGAACAAAGGCTACAAGATGTACAGCTACATTACATCCGAGCTGCCCAAGACCGTCTTCGAGAACTTCAAGCAGGTGGACAGTGAGAGGGTCAGCATCTTCGGACACAGCATGGGCGGGCACGGCGCTTTGACTTTGGTAAGTGAGGATTTTTCCTATGGGCTACTTGATTACAGAAATCCAATGGCTACGGCCTCTTGAAGCCATGGCAGTTGTGGGGGGCGTTGCTGAACAAAATTCAGTTCCTCAAGAACCCAGGGAAATACAAATCCGTCTCCGCCTACGCCCCTATCGCCAACCCCAGCAAATGCCCCTGGGGCGAGAAGGCCTTCTCCGGATACCTGGACGACAAGTCCGAGTGGGCTGATCACGACGCCACCGAGCTGGTTAAGAAATGGAATGGTGGACCACTTGATATATTGATCGATGTGGTACGTCTCGCACACTCCTCTATCCCTCTCACGGGCTCCGCGCTCGCCCACTCGCCTTATCTTTGCCTAACCCATCTCCTGTAGCGGACTCTTCGGAAGCTACGGGACATTTCTTTCTCCAGGGGGGTTTCGTTGACGCTGATGGTGACCAGGGCACATCCGACAATTTCTACCACCAAGGCCAGCTGCTCCCTGAGAATTTCCAGAAGGCGGCGGCGGAGAAGGGAGATGGTGGTGTAAGGATTAGGTTCCAGGAGGGGTATGATCATAGTTATTTCACGATGGCGACGTTTGCGGATGATCATGTGGGGCATGCGGCGAGGTATCTGCTTGGATAGGGTTGTGGGTCTTGGGACGATGTTAGGAGAGGAAAAGGGCTGTAAATACTTTGATTCAAATTGCACATTGTGTATCGTTAAAGCCAAGTGCAGCTGTTCTTGTAGTTTGTTGTATATCTCGGTTTCTCCTCAAGATAATTGGAAACAGCACCCTAGAGCGTAAAAGATCTCGTTCATAGCAGCAACATCTCTCCACCTCATTTTCCAGGAAATCGTATCGCACACCTCACTACTACCCTTCAAGCAACATCATCCTCGATCTCATCCTCCACCCTCTCCACCATTCCCCCTCCCCCTCCATCCTTGCCCTCATCCCAAACCTCCACCTCCCTCGCCCGCCTTCTCCCTCTTCCTCCCGTTCCCCGTCCCAGGTGTATCCTCCCCAACCCATCCCCTTCCCTCGCCACATACCTCGCCGGCTTGCGGAACACAAAGGTCGGCCGTGCCGGTGTCGTCGCCAGCTCGTCCGACGAGAGAGAAGGCCGCGTGTGTTGTGTCCTCGGTGGGCTGGTGGAAGCAGGGGCTTGGGCTTGGAGGGAGGACTTGGAGGGGCTGAGTGTCTGGGAAGGAGAGCGAAGTGGATGAGATGGGAGAGATGGGGTGGTGGTGAAGTACGAGGAAGAGGTGCTGTCGAAGGGATGGAGGGATTGAGTTGTAGAAGGCTGTGCGGCGAGCGAGTAGTGGTCGGGGCTGGAAGAGCGAATCGTGGTCGTGCTTATCAGGGGATGAGAGCTGGAGGGTGCTTCAGTGAGGAGGGAGGACTGCTTGAGGTTGCTTGTCGTTGTGGGCGAGGAGGAATGGTCGGCTGATTTCGTGTTGGGAATGGGAAGGTTGCTGGTGGGGTCTTCGAGCGTCCAGCCTGGGTCTGCGTCTGAAGAGCCGAAGACGAACTTACGCCAGATGAGCTCTTCGTCGGCGGGCGTTGGAGATCGCGGCGGCATTGGAGGCGAGGGGGCAGCTGCTCGGACGGCACTGACGTTCTTCGGAGTTTCAAGCGTCTTCGCAGGCGTTCTCGATTCCTTGTCCGCGACCCACCACGACATCGACGACATCTTCGGCTCCGGAGCAGTGTATGTACGCATTTGAACAGGTATGTCCGATGTTTCCTCCTCGAGTCCTAGGCTTTCGGCTCTCCGGTTGGCCGCACCCGCCGAAAGTTCCTGTACGTCTGCAGATTCGTGGAAAGGCCATTTCGGCCAGGGCGACTCACACTCGGTTCGTCTTGATGATTTGAAACTGACAAGCTCGCCGTGTGCCCGGACATTATGATCGGTCTTTGAGGCTGTGACTTGGTAATTTCGTGTAGCTGTCGTTCCGTTGGTTTCATCCTGGACCGGCGCATAGTGTTCCGATTCGATAACGCTGGCACTGTCGCTGCCGCTCGAGACTTCGATCGGTTCTTGTGAGTTGCTTGAGAAGATCAGGGGAAGACCTAGGATGCCAGCCCAGGGTTTGTCGTTTAAGTGGGGTGCGTGCCCCACCGGGGCTGCCTCACGGAGATTCATCTTGTGTTCGTCAGGATCAGGCTCCTGCTTGACACGAATCATCATATCCTCGACCTCAGCCCATGGACTGAAGCCCGCCCAGGAGGTTTGCATCGACGCTGGCGTCGTTCTGCCATTGGCTTGTGAGTGGCGTGCAGAGACTGAGGACGTCTCGGTAACGGTAGGATGAAGCCTTGCAGTAAGCTCCATGTCGTGGCCATGGACAGAGCCTTGAATCGAGAGCTCGCGGTCGAAGAGTATCTCGTCCGGTGTACTTCCATACCAATATTGTTTCGCGGGATTGGCAGGTCCTCTGGAGCAGGTGTTGTGTCCCTCCTCCGAGTCTCCAATCCTGACGCTGATGTCCCCGAGACTTGAGCTCGGTTGCCTGTACCGTTGCGGAGGTCTGCGGTCCTCGTAGAGATTGTAAGCTAGGCGCTGTTGCTTGTTGAGCTGGCTCTGTGGAAGCTTCTGCTCTGCTGAGTCTAACCGGCGGCGCTTGCCTATGCGGTCACGCTCCTTAGCAGTTGAGAATTGTATCTCGACTGGTTTGGTATTGGCGAGCCCAACCCAATCTGCTCTGCGTAGGAGATCCTGCCTCTTCGCCTCAAAGCTCCCCGTGCTAGGATCAGGATGTGGCAATTGGACCTTAGAGGTGTCATGCTGCGCGACATTGGGTCGAAATGAATGATCTGCACCCTCAACGTGTGGCTGCGAAGGGTGGGGTGCTTGAACTCGCAACCCAAGGGACGTCCGTCCATACGTGGATCCACTATGCGGCGACGCATAGCTCTTATAAGGTCTGATACTTGCTAGCTTCCGAACCACAGGAGCGACGTTATCGTACGCCTCCAACCTTGTCTGCGTCTGGTGCTTTTGGCGGGTTGCTTTGCGGCATGTGTCCTGCTGTGGACGACTATGACGCTTCCCAGCATCCTTAAAAATGGCGGGATCAAACTCTGGGGAGGACGCAGGAGCGCTAAGAAGCTTCCCCCGAACCTTGGCGAAGTGCTTCTTCTGTAGATTTGTCAACGTTGCTTTTGCGTTGCCGCTGCGAGACCTTGGTAAGGCCCCACCGGTCCAATTCATAGTAGTACTATGTTGTGCTAGGTTGGAGACTATCCCATGCGCCGGCAGCTATGGGTGCACTTTGTCTTGGCAGCAGCCTTGAGACTTTTCGTCTTGGTTCTGTTCAATGCCCAATGTCGCTCAATTTTTATTGTCCTCAAGGACGCGATACACTTTGATTGTTTTACCTCTTTTGCGACGGATTGTCAATGGTTGATCTCTCCAGCGTCATACCGTCGACATGTTTTCTTGAGAGTGCCAAGGACTGAGTGGCGCCGTCGAAAGTGCACCCTGCCGGCGCATGGGATATGCTAAACGAAAAGCGTAGGCTACTTTGGGAGGGCGACAATCGCTCTACAAGCATAGCAGATGATCGGTAAAAGAACCAAGAATGTGTCAAAGCCCAAAGTGGCTTGGCGATCAAACGATGTTGGGCTGTCAAGGGTTCTGCAAAATTTGTGACATCGAGGATCACTCGTCTGAATTAAGGAGACTGGCATTTCTCTCACAATGATCATACAAGAAATGTAGAACGGCTATGAAATGGCGAGCATTTCGAGCGACTTGCCCGGCCATCCTTCGGAGTGCCTCAGACTTCAATCAACTACGCCGACCTGGCCAAGCCGTTTCTTGGAAGTCCCTCTCTAGATTCAGTCATGACTCCAAAGGAGAGATCTTTCATGGGTACTGTAGCACAGTAGTCTGAAGTCTGAACAAGGAAGCTGGCTTCTTGCCGGAAGCCATTAACACTCCCCAATTCTGATCCGTGGCGTCTGGGAAATCATCAAGTCATTGAGCTGTGAGACCAAGCCAAGCGGAACGCTCGGCTCAGTCGCTTCATATATCACAACCGATATCAACGTTGAAGAGATCGTATGCGGGACCAGTGGCCCGAGGATCCGAAGGGGCACCGACCGAATGGCCACCAGTTGTAAACATACCGTACCCTGGGTACCCAAACCCGGAAATTGGGGAGTTAAAAGTGATTGCTGGGGGGTTTGCGGGAGAATGCTCCGGGGTTAGAAGGTGTGGAGCTGCCAAACCCTGGTTGCTGCCAACGAGCGCATCCGCCCCAGAGGTATTCGTGGCATGCTGGAAAGCTGTCTGGTATGTCAATTGGCCATGCTCCAGAAGGCCGAGATTGTTGAAAGAGTAACCGTGCTCCATTTTTGGGGCGGCCTTCTGCGCCGATGCGTCGCCCTTATTGCTTTGCCGACCCTTCGTCTTCGTGACACCCCTGTGCAATCTTTGGAGTATATCCTCTGGTATAGGTCGTGAAGGAACTCCAGGAGCGAGCGTACACCTGCGACCATCCGCTGCACGATTATTAGATTTAAGCCGGTTTGGATGTTGGCAAATCTGGGGAATATGCTTACACGTCGGTACCTCCAACATGACGTACATGAGATTTTTCAGACAATCGCAATCGCCGTCGTGAGGGCAAGTGGTCAGTGGTCGACCAGGAGACCTGACTCTAACCATGTAGCGGTCGAAGTGTTTACACCGGGAGGATCGATGACCAGTCTGGCACGCGAAGCTAGGCAATTGATGTCAGTCTCAGCTCGCTCTTTAGGTTGAGGTGCCTTTCGAGATCGGCCGTTCATGGTAGGATAACTGGGGGCAAGGATTCAATCTTACCAGGACCATTTCTGTTTGTATGCGTCTATAGGCATTTTGAGCCGATCTTTGCAGTCTCGCGGCGTTGAATGCTATGTTGAATTGTCCTGAGCCGATATTTGTAGATTTGCAGCTTTGAATGTGTGGTTGACTTCAGTAGAGTTCGTGGTTGATCTCGAATATAAGTATATGGCTTGCTAAAGAGATGATATATGGCGTTCATAGTGACTCACAAACCTGCACCGGTTCCGGGCACCTCGCGGATGTAATAATGTGCTCATTGAATCCGTGGTACGTTGCGTTCGAATATCTATCATTTTCGCAGAATTGCTGGATTGGGAAGTCCAACGAGGTACTTTCCGCTAAAATGCTCATACTCTCTCGAACTCGAACAAGCCTCACGCTTTTGACCCTCTTCCATCGTCCATCCATCCAGCAGTTGACTCCTCATCTCTTCCTATGTTTCCCCGATCCGGTCACTGCTTTTGCAAGTGCATTTGCTTTCCATTGGCATTGTCAACTTCGCGAAACGAATGTCTACCATCCCTGCCCCAACGTTCACGCCATTTGCCAGTCTAGGAATTAATGAGTACAAGTGGATCTGCCAGCTGAGCATCAGCTGCAATAACCGACAGAATTGTTTGAAGACGAAGAGGCGTAGGATCAGGGCCGCTTTGCAGAGAATACAGGCCGCTTCGCGGAAATTACCTACCAAAGCGGACTGCACGTGACAGTGCCTTATCAGAGGCCGCTGCGCGGCGTCGATCAAAAGTCGTTTCTATTCACTAAAGTATAGGCTACTTACACGTCCAAACCAAATCTTATCAAGGCCTTGCTGAGCTTCTAAGCAAGACGTTCTGTCTTCCTAAAGTATGTTGTTGGTTGAATTGCCGAACATCGCGCAACCTGCAGTAGGTTATTTTTCTCAGCACAGGCGGCACCTCGATGTCTTCCTCCCTCTAGGGTTTCATTCGAAATCAGACAAATATTTTTCATGCCACCTGATTGGATCGAGGTTTCCTTCGCACGGCATACTTAGGCGTATGTACGAGATCCGGGTCAATGAACACGTCTACAAGCGGCTATGTATAGTTCGAAGATCAGCGTCACGAGTCGGGTGTACGGGAAAGTTGGGTTGCGGCAAAAGTCGCTTGAATAGTGTATTGGTGCGGCTTTCGAAGTCGATACGACATAAGTGCGGCTGTGTCATACTATCTTTATTTCGACGTTTCATCTGGCCCTCCTCACCATCTCATTCTTAAGAAAGACATACACTCGAGCTGATTCCCCTACTAAGCTCCGCGTTTCTCTTGACCCCTTTCGCTGCGTCCCTTCACATCAAAAACCCCGAAGCCCATCAGATCGAAAAGCTACGCCATACGCCATGCATTCTGCTCTTGCGATACTTACTCTGGTGTCGCTGACTGGTATTGCTTATGCGACCCCGGCGGTTTCCGGGCTAGGTGAATCAAGAATATTCGAATCCCGTTCTGATCTCAATATCCTGAGCAATGGCCTATCTCGAATAAGGTTTGTAGTTGCACTCCGTCTCTTGCAACAGATGGACTGGGCTAACTATGTTCCAGTGCAGCCTTCCAGAAACGCGACACCCAGTCAATGCACGCGGACGACGGCGGCAACGCGGATGGTGACGAGATCAACGCAAATCTATTCAAGGTACCGGGTACCCAAACAACAATCAGCCTTTATATCGACACCGTCGGTTCAGCCGATGCACAGCGTTCCATGCTGAACGCGACCGTCAACTTCGTCCAAGCCCAGCTTGCCGCTTCCGGGGACGGTCAATTACCGCAGGCTGTCGATCCTTTCTTCTTCGACCTGAATCAGGGGTGCTACTTCTACATAGCGTCCGTCAAAGGTCAGCACTTGACTTGGGGCATCATGGGCGCTACCGTGGGCTGGCTCTACAAGCATATGGGGGAGCAGGCACAGTATCGACGTGGGGCCGGGATATACGTCAACGACGGCAAGTGGGGTCTCGTCGGCCGGGGACGAATTGGGTTTGGCTACACCAATAAACCAGTGCCCGCAGTGATACCAGGGGCTGCCGGCATTACCCACTATTGAGAAGAGAAGAGAGAAACATGAGTTATCCTAATGAGCAGCTTATACAGAAGTGAATCAATTAATGGACCCTGGATGCTTCTTGTGTCATGGTGAAGACTTTGCGCCTTTTCTGCAGCCCGTCAGGAAGCTTGGTCTAGGACCCGGCAAGATACTGTCTCCGGGGTTGCGCTTTCTACTTGTCTGGATTGTTTCTCAAGTGGCATAATCAGAGCGCGCATTGGGCTTTGTACCGCATCACACCAGCACGCTCTTGTAATTGGCAGCAATGACCCTTTTCCCTAAGAGGAACCATTCTAGCCATCGGTCGCCTCACACCTATCACCTCAAAACTGTTTCGAGGTTTATAAATTATGGCTCTCACATAGAGTTCACGTCATGTAAAGGTAGTTGGGTAGTTTGAGAGCACCCTGTCTTCAGAAGTGTCCACGACCTGCATACCGATCCACTTGACATTGTCTTCACAAAGAACGCATATGCAGTTCGCGGAAAGAAGTTAGTACTATTGCAATTTGGAAGATCCATGAGCATGGTTCTCGAGAATCGCCAATATATATGAGAACTGTCGACGGAGACAGGAGATATATGGCTGTACCGACGAGCAATGTTGTCGCTGGCACCGCCTAGTCGGTCCAGATGATCCTCGCCCTGCTCTGCCTGTCTCGCGTGCTTGCAGATGGAGGTACCAAGACACGAATGCTGGCTTAGGGCCTTTCCGATTTCGCACAGGCCCTTACCGAAACCCGTTTTTAGAGCCTGCAAGTGTTATTGGCGACCTTGATTTTGAGATTGCTGAAAATTCCATAATAAATTGTGTGTAGAAGGCTCGTATATGTAGCTGCAGCCATATTTATGCATCGCGATGGAGTATTGGAGTTTTAATGTTTTTTCAAAGTATTTCAACAATGAGCCACATGGTACTTCTGATTTGCATAAAGTACTTTAGTCTCTTATTAGGGTCAACGGCATAATCGGTCACCGGGGAGAGTTGCTAGCTTTCCCGAGACCAACCTATGGTTTGCTTCCATTCGTTCCCCTGCGTGAGAGTGGCCATGTCTACGACTCTACAAGTACTTGGAGGCGCTTGCTGCACAAATATCGATCTCGTCGGCATCGTGCATGCAATCAATCAATCGCAACTCGGTGGTGGCTTTCGATTCTAATCCGTACAGTGGATCATTTAGGCGTGGTTGCACTAGTACTTGTACTACTGCAGTATCCACGAGCCAATCCATGCGCCATGCCGGGTCTGGGGTACATTCAGGGTGGTCCAGATCGGGTAGCATCCATCACGGAATTTCACGACCGTCATATCCAGGATTTCAAAGTGCCAATGGCGTCCTCTGTCTCACTTTCTCACCATCTCATTCGTTCAGAGGCGTCCTCTAACCTCGACGGCCTCCTAAGCTCCCGCCCGCCTTGGAAACGATTATAGTTAGTCTTTGCATGTTACAGAGTAAAGCACGACCGAGGGTGCTTTACGATGATCCGTTGGAGAAGTAGTACAGATGCCTTATTCTTTGGTAACACCCACTTCCTTCCGTTTTTGTGTCCTACCTTGTCACCGTCCACAGCTTCAAAGCTCTGCTCTACCCTTCATCGAGCGGCGGCGTGCATCTCGTCATGCCCTCTGTTGACGCTCTCAATCAGTATCCTTCGGTGCAGACAATGCGCCATGTCGACGGAGTCCACCACGAGCCCGCACATGAGCGTGAGCCAGCCTTCTACAGGCAACATAACGCAACGCAAGATGGCCCTCTTTCTCCTGTAAATGTCAAGGACTTTCAGGACCAGCATCGTTCTCCCCTACGAAGACCAAGTACCCCCAATTTCGACAGAACATCTCCGAGGTTGCGTTCCGGTCCAGCACCACCAGTGCTAAATGCACAACATCCCTTAAGACAGCATCCCGCGCGAGACGAGTGAGTTCCGTGTTGAAAATCTTCTCTTCCCATCTACTGACACATTTGGCTGTAGTAGCCTACACGGCAAACATCGACAACCTCATGTCCCGGATTCCCATGCCTCCCGAAGCCCGTCACCGGTCTCTGCCATGTCGTCAGATGAAACATACCAGACCCAGGCTACTTCCATACAGATGCCCGCACTTCAGGCAGAATCGGCCTTGGAGCCCTGCGATCAGATGGAGCCTTTGCATGGAGATCTCGCCGGCTCGTTCGACTTGGTGGCGCCGGCGCAAGAAGCTCACCAAGGATTTTCCCTGGAGGCGCGCTCATTACAGATACTCTCTCACGAGCATCTCCAGGTCATCTTCGAAGACCCTTCGTTATTACTAAGATTCACGGCGTTCCTCAGCACACATCGACCGCAGTCTGTTCCGATCCTTATCTATTACCTTGACGCCTTGAAAGCGCTGAAAGCCATCAAGTATGGAAATGCAATTGCAGAGGCACTCAGTCCGATACCAGGGCATGACTTTACCGCCCACCTAGCTCCTCCTAGTATCAACACTGCCTTGGACAACAAAGCAAATCAAGCTTTCGCTGCCATGGTCAAAGAGGATCTGCCTGCCTACGTTACGCAGATGTACATACAGATCGTCAGCTTAAGCATCTCACAACGGATAACTGGTGTTCTTGCTCCACACCTTCGGGAGGCGTCTGAAGGTCTTGCAGAGGTGTTTTGTCTTACGGATCCATCACGGCCTGAGAATCCTATCGTCTTCGCATCCGAGGGTAAGTGGATTATGATTTGCCAGCGCAGTCTTGATGCTAATACCTACCGTACTCAGAATTCTGCCGAACAACCCAATATGGCATGGCATACACCATTGGACGCAACTGCCGCTTTCTTCAAGGCCCGAAGACTAACCCGCTTAGCATCCGCAGGCTATCAGATGCGGTCCGTTCGGGTAGAGAGCATAGCGAAGTTCTTCTCAATTAGTGAGTGAGATAAGTCCCGATATCGAAGTAGATGCTTACCTAGAACAGCCGGCGTGACGGGTCGCCTTTCATGAACCTACTCATGATCGCTCCTCTTTGCGATAGCCGAGGTAGAATACGTTATCACATCGGCGCTCAGGTAGATGTTAGCGGTCTTGCGAAGGATTGTACCGATCTCGAATCCCTTCAGAAATTGGTGGTACAGCAACAGGACCAGCAGCACGCCCCTGATGGCGATAGGCGCCAACTAGAAGTGCCAAGAGAAAAAGGAGACGAGTTTCAAGCATTGAGCGAGATGCTGAACATGGGGGAACTGGAGACTGTAAGGAGACACGGTGGACGCATGCACCGGGAGTATCAAGATGAAGATGATGAGACTTCTCGGACTGCGGCAGTCCATAAGCCAAGGCTTCTGCTCGAAGAGCCGACAGCTGATTTAGCACGTGAACATATGGCCGGGAGAAGCCTGAGTGGCAAGCTCAAAGGTGTCTACCAGAATGTAAGTCATTCCCAGTTATCGAGAGATGAAGCAGGGCTGAGTGTCTCGAAGTACCTTCTGATACGACCGCACCCATCTCTTCGCATTCTCTTCGCTTCGCCTACTTTGCGAGTTCCTGGAATATTGCAGTCCCCGTTCATGAATAAGATTGGTGGTTCAAGCCGTGTCCGAGACGAACTCACCGCAGCCTTGGTGGAGGGTCGTGGCGTGACCGCCAAAGTTAGATGGATCTCGAAAGCCGACGAAGAAGGCCGTAATCGATGGATTCACTGTACCCCGCTGATAGGCAGCAACGGCCAGATCGGCGTCTGGATGGTTGTCATTGTTGACGATGATCAAGGAATCAGCCGGAGATGGAAACACGCTCCTCCTGTGGCCACTGCGAGAGGAAAGGATTACGCCTCTTCTCGAGAGGCTCACAGTTGCTATAGAGGCAACGATGAGCACGGTTCGGGCGGCCCCAGTGGTGGCAGTTCGATCCGGAACGACCACAACAGAGCCAGAGCAAACACAGATACGCGGAATGGTAATGGGTCGATGCGGTCCATCTCTCCCAATTCCGTTCGAATCTACTAAGGCTGGGTGAGGCTGGATTCGTGTAGCGTGTAGGGAGGTACTTTGATCTCATTTGCTTTGAAGCACCCAAATACCCCTTAGACCAAAAGCATCATATACAGTATGTATTTAGCTAGCATGGCAGGAGTGTACTAATAACTCCATAGCACTGTAAATACTTTAGCTCTCTGCAGTCCATTTGACTGCTGTGCTTGAGTAGGTAAAAAGTGGTCTAGTGTGTCGTATTCGCTTCACCACTCGGTCTACGGAAATTTGCAGTGTAAGATATCTTTCCTCAACTACCATTCCCATCTCATTATCTCCGACACCGTTCCCAGAAAAGCAGCTTCTACTGTTAATTGGATATTGGAAGGCATTCAACAAGACGCCGACGCGAGACATGCTCTCCCATCGCGCCTTCTTGCCGTTGGTTCAAGAGCACTAGTAAGTCATGGCACGCTGGATGTCAACAATTCCACCAATGACCTGCCGCTAGTCCAGCTTCACCAAATCACCGAGCGATTCAAGATATATGTGAATAAAAGCCGTCGGCTCCGCAATGCCCTCCACCAGAAGGTGTTCCCAGCTTGCAATCCTCGTCGTCGTTGCATTGGTTGTCATTGTCCTCCACAGCCACACCCTACCGTATCTGAGTCTGGGAGCACCTAAGTTAAGCGGTGGATTCGAAGAGACTGTGCTTGAATACCCGGGAAAGACATCCAGGCACAGCAGCGGGCGGTACCAAACGCCCCTGGGCGCAGAACTTTCGCGCCATGCCACGCTGCCAGTACATTTCCGACCAGGAATACCCAAGCCTCCTGGTTCCGAATATTCGAGGGTTATGGTCTTGCCGCGTACACGGAGTGAAGATATTGGCTGGATTCCGGAAGAATTGCCAGGCTTGAACCTCGCGGTCTATGTTGTCGATGACTCCCAAGCGCCATTACATCCACCAAAGAATAAGGGGCACGAGGTTATGGTCTACCTGACTTACATCATCGACCACTATTACAGCCTACCAGATATTGTTGTCTTCATGCATGCTCACCGCCATACTCATCACAACAACGAATTCCTGGGCTTCGATGCTTCGCAGATGATACGGCGGCTGAGCAACGAGCATGTGGTAAGGCAAGGATATGTCAATATGAGGTGTCATTGGGACCCAGGTTGCCCCGAGTGGCTGTATTTCAACGGGACGGAACAGCTACTGGGAAAGCAGGAAGAGGCTTTTCTTACGCAAAGTTGGAGGGAGCTGTTCCCTCTCGAGCCCTTCCCTACATACCTGGCGCAGCCGTGCTGTGCACAGTTCGCGCTTTCCAGAGAACGGATCCTATCCATTCCCCTGGGTCGCTTTACCTTCTACAGGGACTGGATCATGAAGACGCCTCTCACGGATTACATCTCCGGAAGGATCTGGGAGTACTCGTGGCAGTTTATATTCACAGGCCAAGGCGCGGTATGTCCAGCAGAGCACCTGTGCTACTGTGACGCGTTTGGTCTCTGCTTCGGTGGCTCACGACAGTATGACGATTTCGTTCAACTTGTCAGGGATAAGGAGAAGACTCAGAAAGAGCTAGAGGAGTGGAAGGGCGCCGACAAAGCGTTCAAGGATCGCATCGTCGATGATTCTGTCAGCGCCACTTCGACCCACACGCCACCAAGTCCGGAGGAATCCGCTCATCTTGAGGAGCGGATCAGGTTCATGGAGAGGGAAGCCAAGGATCGTACGAAGGCAGCACTAGCGCGAGGAGATGATGCTGCAATGCGAGCGGAAGAGTGTGGTAGACCATGGAATGACGGCGATGGCTTCTGAGAGCCTCTAGGTGGGTAAATTACTGCATAAAAAGCAGTTGTTTCTTGCTAGTGTTAGGATTCTGGGTCATCCCGTGCGGCTCCAAAGCCTCACGATACGGTGTGGATGCTGCGCAGTTTGTAACAAATTTACGGACTGAGAAACATGTAAATAGGGCTCGACAGTAGTGTTTGAACCATGGATTAGGATCTTCAACCAATTATCAATACGCCAACTTACAAGATACTCGAAAGAAGCTTGGGGAGTATCATAGATTCCTGGATGAAATGGTATACTTTACCCCTTTCGTATTTATCAAGTCGACAAACCCTGTCAGAACCCTCCCTGCAAGCGACTTATTATTGGAAGTCCGCGCTGAGCAAACATTCCAAACACATTCCAAGTCCGGGCGTGCGGTCGAGCACCTCTAACTTTACATCGTACGTCTCCCCCTTCCTCTCCGGCTGGATGTTGTCCATCAAATCACGGCACTAGCACTAAAATGTCTAACGATGATGTGCGACAGGTTCGGCAGCATCTCTGCAGGCGTCGAGAGGACAATCCCATCGCAGCAGCCTCTGTCCTACGCCGATTGAATTGCGGAAGGAACATGGGCATAAGCAGCAATGGCGTTACAAACTGGGCCATATTACTCCAACGCTCTCGATCAGCCTGAGAAGCACGACCTCACGAATAAACATGGGCCCTATCCGGACCTGGACCCCTCAATGGCTCCCAATGCACACATGTACTCCCTAGCCGATGGCGCTCTCCAAGTGCATCAGAAGTCCACGGACAGACAGTTTGCCGGTCTCATCCAAGCTGCTACTGCCGCTGCTGGACAAGAAGCTAGCTATGCAGAAGATCATAACGGGCTTGGTACACCTCGGCGCACTACTAGGCAAACGAGAGCGAATATCAGTGGTGAGTTGCTGCGTGTAATACCAAACATTCTTTCATCAAGCCCTGATATACTAAAAATAAAGATAGACATACCACAGTCTCTCTATCTCGCACAGAGCTACCCCGAGAATGACGCGTCGAACGCGTCACGCAAGAGAAAGCGCCAGAGCCATCCCACCGGCCTTCCGCAAGTCTCGTCACCCCTTCAGGCCGAGGGAGCAACCACTGATGAATCACACACCGATCGAGAGCGAGATCCGTTGCAAGAGACAGCGTCTAATAATAGGCTTGCAGGAATGCAGTCCGCCACAGCACTCTTCCGTAGTCCATCAGCTTCTAGCAAAAAATACACCAGACCTCCCATGTCCAAGTTGTTCACGTCGCTGGAGTTGAGTCCGGAAGTTTTTCTTCACCTTCAAGCTGCGGCGAAATCATACATGCTTGATCCGGATCATCCAGAACGCAGCGACTGTGTAGGCCAACGTGGGAAGGGAGACTCAGAGCTCGTGAAGATGAGACTATGGAACTGTGTCGCCACTTTTCTGGACGAGGAAGGCAATGGCCAATTGCACTTTGGGGAAGATGTTCTTGGGGAAGGAGGGGCAACAAGGAGTATGGAATGGCCACAAGATAGAAGCAAGGTCATCGGCGCTGTGATCCCATTATTGCGACGCATGGTCACCAATGAGAGGCAGAGGCAGTACGCCGTGGAAACCCGAAAGGGCGGGAGTGCAGGTCACGCAAAAAGGCAGAGATCTGACTCTGGACTACCATTGTCGGAGCAGAACACTGTCGAACAAAGAGTGAAAGATCAGTCAGATGTCGGAGACATGCGCATCAACAATGCTGGATTCCCGCCAGGAGAGAAGGGCCGATCAACGCCGTCAGCGCGTTGTTTTATCGGCACCACGCCCTACAACAGTCGCCTCAGACTCCGTATCAACATCCTCGAGGGTCAACACAGGATTCGACCATGCTTTGAGGTATCGGCCGAAGAGTGCCCGGACCTCGAAGCGATATACACGAACGTTCTACTGCACTACGGCGATGCTATCTTAGAGAGGGTAACGGTCAGCGTGCTCCTTCCGCAAGGACTCACTGGTGTCGGTAGTGACGAGGATTGGGTAAGAGCGCTGTCAGTCGTTCAAGCGACGGAGTGGATGGACGGTGAGACCAAGGTCATCGTTGAAGTAGCATAGAGAAGAACCAGTTCATCATAGGGGCATCTAGGGGTTCGACATTAGAGGTCTTGGCAACATGTTCCAACAATTGCAGCCAATTGAAAGCCAGACCAACCATCGGTGCCCGCGTTGCGACTAATCCGGAACAGGGCATAAATGCAAGTGAATCTCGAATCTGGAGCAATCTGAACGCCTCATCGCGTGCTTTCCCGCAGGCTGCATAATTCAAGGCACTCCTTATTGGCAGTCCTGTTCATTATTGACATATGGGATGAACCATCACTGGCTGATTGTTAATTCCATGAGGCTATCCAATATTTTTGCCTTGCTGTTTTACGGTGCAGGCGACTATGTAATACTGCTACTTACTTCTCCCTCCGTACTTCACTTTACATCCAGCCTGGACGCCGGACGGTAACCCTTAGTGCACATTATTGTAGATCGTGCGGCAAAGTGATTGTCACATCATTGGTTAAGACTAGCGAGAGAGGACAAGCGGCTCGCGCTTATGATACCGGGCTATTTGGGCTTGGTGAATGTCCATCATCTTGAGCTTGACTTGGCCACCACCACTCAGCCTACTCTCCCTACTCTATATAATGGGTCACATGTTCATTTATCCTTGCATGTAGTCTACACAAGGATCCCCATACCCTCGGGGTAAATCATTAGCCACACCCTTTCATTGTGCCCAAACCGTTGCTGCTATCGAATCCCACACCGACCTTTGCCTACTTCCTTACTTCCTGCCCTTCACCTCAACTTGCAGCTTTGCCGCGTGACATCGCACAGCGAAGGCGTTGTTCTGCTCCAGACGATCTCAAACCTTGGGGAATTGTACGCACATCTTGCTTCTCCTGCATCTTACTGCATCACTCCATTAGGAAGAACATAGCCGACAATTGTTTTTCTCGGCCAATATGTCTTATGTGCTGAACAGACATGGTCTGTCGCATAGGTCTCTTGACCATTGATCAAGTGACTTGCTCATAATGCGGTTCCTATTGTCCTTCGGTGAATGCCAGCTAATATTCATTTCTCGAACAGTAAGAAGCCCCAATATTTCGGAGACCGCACTCCACCGCGAACTGTTTCCTTTGTCTGCAGCCTAACTTCCCGAGACATCAGAAATTGATCCAAATTTCATGACTCTGGCCCTGGCGACAGCCCGTGCAATCAACGGCTAGACGAAGAAGAACAGTTCAAATTCCGTCCTCGGCTTTTCCCAAGCTCCCATATCACACTGCCATTGTAGGACGATCGACACACATACACAACCCTTCATAGCCTCGTACGGTTCGGCTTCCAAGTTCACTTGTTCTCATAGTTCTTTTCAGCCAACGAGCAGGCTCCGTATCTATGGTTTTCAGCATGTGCTTTCCAAAGGCTGGGATTAATACCCTTCAACGATCGACAAGCGAAGAGAGGAAGAAGAATGCCGGTATAGACAAGCTACTGCGGAAGGACAAGAAGATACAAGCCAAGAAGGTGAAGATACTGCTGTTGGGTAAGCAATCCTGCTCCACGTTTGCTCCCTTTCCAACAGAATAGGTGCTGGCGAGTCGGGAAAATCGACGATATTGAAACAGATGAGGATCATATACTCTGAAGGCTTTCATCTCGAAGAGCGCAAAGAGATTCGCCAAGTCATCTTTTCGAACATGATCGTCGCCTTCAAAATCGTTGCCGAGGAGATGCGGGAGTTCAATCAGGACTACCACAATCCGGATTCAGAGGTAATGCGTTATGGGCGAGCGTTATCGGAAACCAAACACTGATATCCCACCAGGAGCACGAAAAGGTCATAGCCGCTGCTGAAGATATTGGTTCCGATGATTCATTCCCCCAAGATTGCCTCCCAGCCATGAAATCACTCTGGCACGATCCTTCGGTTCAAGCGACGATTAGACGAGGCAACGAATTCGCACTCCATGACAATATACAGTAGTAAGTTTTCTCGACCTGCAGATGACCACAATGGCTCATGCCGCTAGCTACTTCAACAATATTGACCGTCTATTCACACCCGATTATCTACCCAACGACCAAGATGTCCTGCGTTCAAGATTAAGAACGACTGGTATCACTGAGACTCTGTTTGAGCTTGGTCAGCTGAATTATCACATGTTTGATGTTGGAGGCCAACGCTCGGAACGGAAGAAGTGGGTTCACTGTTTTGAAGGCGTCCACTGCCTCATGTTCGTTGCCGCGCTCAGCGGATACGATCAGTGTCTGGTCGAAGACAAAACCGCGGTAAGTTTAGCTCTTCTTTTCAAAGTACCCATTGGTGAGTAAACAATATCTGATGATATCATTGTACATGCAGAACCAAATGCAAGAAGCGCTGCTGCTTTTCGAATCCATCATGAGCCTGGCCTGGTTCAAGGGCTCGTCAATCATCCTCTTCTTGAACAAGATTGACCTGTTCAAGGAGAAGCTTGCCGAGAAGGCAATCTCGGAATATTTCCCGGATTACACCGCAGCAGCTGACGACTACAATGCCGCATCCAAGTACTTCGCCAACAAATTCAGAAGTCTTAATCGCACCGAAGGCCGAGAGATATATGTCCATTTCACCAATGCTACCGACACGAACCTGTTGAAGATCACGATGCAGAGTGTACAAGACACCATCATCCAGAGCAATCTATCCACCCTGATCCTATAACAACCTAATCCTGACCCTTGAGGGCTTTCATGGCTTTACGACAGCGCATTTCCTTCTGTCGCTTCGATACACCCCGTTGCATTCTATGAGAGGGTTCGTTTTTTTGCTCTGCATTTTGCCCATCAGCATGTACATGACAATTCTTGAAACTGGTGGGTTTCCAAAGGGCAGGCGAGGTAGCCCCGCGGCAGTGTGGGAAGGATCAGGGCTATAGAAGATTCTATAGATGTTCATTGTGCTCCAACATAATCATCTGCCCCTTGCGATAGAGGAATCGATGTCTGACCTCCAACCTGCTACTAGATGCACAATGCAAGAGAGCATGAGGTTGCACATTTTATCGGCCCGATGTAAGCCCGAATCTAGTTTCTTGAGACGAAGTGGGAAGGGCACTTTACCACCTCACCTAATTACCTAACTGACTTCTACTACTCCTCGATCTGTCTCACGACACCGTCTCTTCACTTCGCGAGCGGGCATGCTGTCGACGTCGTGGAATGAGGTTGCCCGCCGAAATGCATGGACATGCCTGTCGTGCTCGGCCAGAGCCTCCTCGCAAGGTTTGATAGGCAACACAAGTCGCCCTGCGCCCCCAACCCTACACCAGCGGAGACACTCGTCTTCGAAGCCCTTGACTCCACCCAAGAATGAATCCCGAACAATCACTGCACCCTCGGAAGCCCCTGCGGAACCAGCAGCGCCGGCGGTAGAGGGCCCAAAGCGGACGAGTACTCGCCTAAGACGCAAGACAAAGGAGACTGCACGAGATCCAGTACCTAGACATCATGGACCCCGAGTTCAAATCCCGAGCGTACCGTCGACACAACATCTACGTCCTCTTGGTACGCTTACTAACGTGCAAGGCGGTTTCCAATCCAAACTGTACTGACTGTGATGCAGATATCCATGTAGCTTCGTTCTTTTCGATTCACAGACCCATCTCTGTTACTACTTCCGTTCCCCCACCATCATCGGACTTTACCTTCTCCTCTATCTTTTCTCCCCGCGAGCGACCAAAGCATCAGCCGCAAGACGTAATCTATACGGTCTCTTCGGCAATCGATAACATTGAGGACGTTACCGCACAATCCCAATCACAGCAACTGAGCCAGGAAGAGAGCGATTTGCGCGATGCTGTCACCCAGTCCTCTGTCTCTAATGCCGAAATGGCCGATACTCAACATCTCGATGGAGCTCAGCCTCAGACAATACATATCAACATCCAAGAATTAGCGAAGAGCTTCCAGCCCTTCAAGGCTCCGCCTGCGCCCGTGCCGATGGATCAGGCGCATCTACCAGGCGTAATTGCTCAGCAATCGCCACCGGCAAAGCGAAAGACCGTTCGCAAATCTTACTCGACAAGACTCCTTATTACCGAGAATATTCACCCAAACGGGCATACGACCTATGAAACTCGCGCATCGCCTCTTGTCGAAGAGCTAGCTGGTGAGCACCTAGAGCATGTGAAGCTCCCTCCTACATCCCGGCAACCGTTTCTCAAGCGGATGCTGGAAAGACAACGGCGGTTGTCAGAGTGGCGAGATGGGGGGGATCGCAAGGAAGTTTGGCGAGCTATAAGCGTCAAGAGGCAAAGAAAGCTCAAGATGAAGAAGCACAAGTACAAGAAGCTCATGCGACGGACAAGGAATTTGAGACGAAAGCTTGATAAAAACTAGGGCTTTTGCCGGAAGCGCGAGCCTGGTCGAGGGGGCTGTGGCATGTCTCGAGTACTTCGTCGCATGGGCGAGCGAGGAGGGTCTGCATCTGTTTTTACAGCATTTCCCGGGGCCAAAGGGCTCCCAGTCGAACCACTTGGTATCTATTTCGCCGCACGTGGCGCTTGCTTACAATGTTTTGTTTCAGATATAAGGAAACCAAAGTTTACGAACGGCTTGATGGCGCTATCAGGTGCATCTTTAACTGTTGTTCCAATCACTCTGTGCCTCGTGATTATTGAAAATGGTATGAGTGTCGATCATCCGATTCTAGGCGTCAACGACGCTGGCCACTCGTACCTGCCTAAAGTACTCCGCACCCATCACCCAACAGACCTGATGCTTCTTTTAATCATGCTCGCAACGAAGCTTACCATTGCGTGACAAATGCCTTGCTTCTCACCTGACCACCCCGTGTCGAGCATTCAAGGCTGAGTCAAATGCGGAACCCCACCTACCCCCACCTAAGAAAGTCATTCTCACGCTGAGCTACACTGATCTCTAGCATTATACGCCACCGGACTCATAGGATATCCCAACCTATTTCCCACTATCAGAGAACGTAACACGCCATGGGCCCTGGAGGCAGCGCCCATGCCTCGGGGCCACGAAAGAATACTGAATCCTCGGTGGTCCTCGATCAAAGCAGACCTACAACGTTTTTCCTAGCCAACGAAGAGATGGTAGCCAAGTCTGACTCTTCCGAGCCTGGTACAGATAGTACATTCGGTGTACGGAGCCTACAGGAGATGACAGCCAGCGTTGCCGATGCGGCCACGGAGAAGCACGGTGCGGAGGCGGATGGGATGGATGATGGGAACAGTGAGGGTGGCAGACGGCGATCCACATTGAAGCCTAGTACCAAGTCTCGAGACACCAGCGCTCAAGATTCGGACGCTGTCTTTCCTGTGAATACCACCGACTCGTCTCCACGGAAGCTGCCACGCCGTTTCTCGCCCCCTAGTGCCACTCATTCATTGACCTCTTTTTCCCAAGCTTCGCAAGACCTGGGCTTGTCATCGCCGAGTAGCCCCAAGTCAATCTCAAATCGGTCCTCCCGACCTTCAGACGAGGAGTCCATGGATGAGGGTGGAAGCCAGGCGATAGCTTCTAGCGAAGACGAAGCTGAGGTTTCGCCAGAACTTGGAGACAGTGCCCCTCAGCTTATCATGCCTAGTATCAAGATGCCGAGCAGAAGGCCTTTCACGACTCGTGGGAAGGACATCGGCAGGCTGAAGATATTGATAGCTGGCGATACGAGTATGAAGACAAGTCCAGATATCCTACAAGAACGGTTTGGTTGACAACATCTAGGCGTCGGCAAGACTTCCCTTATCAAGTCGATCGTGCAGACCTGTGAGGACATTGTGCACGTCGATCCGTTGTCTCCATCCTCATCATCCACGGAGCGACTATCTACTCAACGAGGCAAAGGCAGAGACGAAAGCACAGCCGCCAGAGGTACGGATCGTATATCAGAAGTATACGCTAGTACGAGGGCCTATCCATCATGGTGGGCCGAATTCGAAGAGCATAGGCTCTTTCGAAGGCGAAGAGGTTTGGACGACACAGTTTTGGAGCGGAATTTATGCTTTGTCGACACGCCCGGCTACAGCGGAAGGACGTCCGAGACTGAGGGCATGGGCCTAATCCTACAATACATCGAAAGTCAGTTGGCGAAGACGTTCTCCTTTGGCGGTATGACCGAAAGCGAGCTTGTTAATATGCTTGCTGGCGAGGGTGGGGCGCAAGTCGACCTAGTTCTCCACTTGATGCACCGCAGTATGTCCCCCAACTGCAGATCTTACAAGCTTCACTAACATTGCTCCAAGGCCCGAATGCCTCGGAATTAGAATTTCTAGGTAGCTTGTCAGCCCTCACGAACGTCATACCATTGCTGTCCAAAGCCGATCTACTTTCCGAGGACGACATCAAGGTGTCTAAATCGGACATCTCAGCAGCGCTTGAAAGCACACTGATCAGACCTTTCTCATTCAGCTCTGACCACTCTAACCTACCACCACTCTACACTGTCTGCTCGGCCCTCTCGAAAGACGAAGAAAACATGGACGCCAGCCTCCTCATGTCCCCAGAGTACGTCCAGCCCCTCCTGTCATCCGATCTCAGCACCCTCGTTCAGCAAATCTTCGACAAAGAAAACATCTCCCGCCTCCGCCATCTCGCAGCCTTAAAACTCATCCGGCACCGCCCCAATCCATCCCCATCACTACCGTCCCTTCTCCCACCGTCCTCCCCCCTCCACATCTTTCCCCCTCCCAACTTCGCCTCACCACCCTCACCCTCCTCCCCTACCTCCCCATCCGCATCCCAAACCCTAACCCACTACACCGGCAACCCCTCCTCCTCCTACCTCCAAGCCCGAATCGCAGACCACACCCTCCGCGAACAGCGCCTTGCGCAAGCCCGCCTCGCCCGCTGGGCCACTGATCTCCAGCGCGGCCTCCACAACGAGCGCACCCGCTACGAGGCCCTCGCGCGCGGCGAGCGCGCCGTCTGGCTGACCCAGCGGCTGGGCGAGTGCGTCAATGAGGGATCGCTCGTGCCTGCTAGCACGGATGAGAAGCGGCTCCTGCGACAGTGGGGCAGCAACGGCACGAATGACGTGGATGGCAGTGATCCGCTAGGCTTGGTAAGGTGGAGCGAGATGGTGAGGAGGAGGGGGTGGGTGGTGCTCGAGGTGGTGGGTGGGTTTGGGGTTTTGGGCGCGGTGGCGATGTGGGTTGCTAGAGGGTGGGAGTGGGAGGGGGAGTGGTGGGGGTGGTGGGCTGGGAGGTGATGGGGGGATTGAGGTGTGGGTAGGGGTTTTGGGAATGAGGCTGGGGTTATGGGGAAGGGGGGCTTTTGATGATTGGTATTGGTGGTGTTGATGAGGGATTTATGATGGGGGAAGCACTTGGAATTGATGAGACGAAGATAATGATGGTTGAGGAAAGGAGCGGGCATTGTAAGGAGTAGCATTATGAGCTTGCTTGGGCTTTTTCGGACTTAATGGGTTTTGACACACGCACTCATCTTTCTTGAGCTGTTGCCGTAATATGTTCGAACTCCGTATGCATGGTATCATGAAGGTGTCAAGCAGTCAACCTGTATTCCTTAGTTACGACTCAACGACTCGACGGCCGCACGAACTACCTACTAGATCCAAAGATCTTGAGGATCCAAGGACATTTGATCTCAACGCTCTACAACTACAAGTAATCGAGCCGCTAGGCGATGGTGATGGCCATAATGATACCCTAGCAAAACATCTCTTTCTTTCGTAGAAATAAAGACACAACGCTACACCGACCACATACAGATCTATCACCCGTAAGTCCTGGTAACGACCACGCGGCATGTCTCTAGCACCACAACCTCAACGGCGCTTGATATTGCAATCTCATCCCGCAAATGGCCACATATAATCTAAAGCAACCCAACACTCAAGAACATTCACGTATCGATTGCTACACGAGACCACTTGAAATAGGCGGGTCAATGCCCTAGGACTCCATCGATAGCCGACACAACGCGCTACACTATCATTATTTTGCCCATCTCGGCCTCGACGACTTAGTTCCTGTTCCACTTGCATCAATCTCTTGGTCTTTGTTTTGACGTTGCTTCTTTCGTCCTGGCTGGGGTCGCAGTCGCACATCACGTCCATCGTTGCTTTTTGATTAGCTGGCCCACTTGCTCCTTCCCTCAGATTGCTTCTCGGTGCGATGTTTCTCCTTCTCGAACCGTTGCCATCAGGTATCCCCGTTCCTCTTCCCCTTTCGGTCTCACCTTCGCCCTCATATCCTCCTACCCTGCCTTGCTCCTCTCCTCCATGCTCGCAGGCTCTGTGGATGATTGATGAAACGAAGATGGTCGGCGAGACCATTCCGGTGACCCATCAGCTCTGTGTGAGTGTGTCGCCGCTCGATGCCGACGTCTTGCTTTTGTAGTCCTCGTTCCTTTTGCTCTTGCTTTTTGCTGTACTGTCCTTGGGCTTCCCCTCCATGGCCTCGGATTCAGTAGACGGCTGGTAGGATGTCGAGCGGAGACGAGAATGCTGCTTCGGCTTCCGTGGCGGCTTGGAGTATCCTGCCGGTTTTCTGCGTAGAAATCCCTCTTGGGAGGGAGTTGAGGAAGTGTCCTCTGCTTCGGAAAGCGAGCGCTCGTCTTCAGACTCCGCATCCGGTCGGGGTGGCCTGTGATGTAATGCTCGCGGCGTCCCGTAGTGCAGGCGAGGTGGAATGACAGAGGGATCTCGGATTCTATCCTGCGTTTGATACGAGGCCGGTACAAATCTGTGCCGAAGGTATCTAGGTCTGAAACCACCGATGCCAGATAGCGTTCCGTTAGGCGTGAGGAGCTCTTTAGGGACACGACGGTGGCGGTGATACTGCGTTCGGGGCCTTTCCAAAGCGCACGGGCGTTCCGGCTCGAACGTGATCAGATCTGGGACGTCTCGCCCTAACGCCTCGAGATGCCGTTCGTTACTATATTCGAGGTGCTCGAATATAACAAGAAGCGCGATGGATATCTGAGCAAGGCTGCTGAGGACCTGGAGGAAAAGCTAGGTATGGCTTGCGGTGATCGTGAGCTCTATGTATGGCGTTGTATGCCTTTTCGAGTCGGCAAGTAGACTGCTTTGAGGTTCTCCAGGCAGTGGGTCGTGTGGAGATCCTCGTTATCAATGTAAACTAAGGCAATCTTTTTATGTCGCAGAGTCCTTCTGTTTGCTTTGCCACACCGAGCGCATCGTCAGCGCTTACAGCTCATTTGTGTGACTTGGTCGAGCCATGTCCTAGCTTACAGCAACACTTGTATGACTACAATGACCAGGTGGGTGCTAAAAACATGGACAGCGTAACGTTGCGACAGTCTCTGACATGAGGAAGCAACGGGTTGTGTCCCAGGATCAGAGCCTGCTGGTCCGCTGTACAAAGATCCGTCTTGTCTGTCATCGTAGTCATCAAGCTCAGTTTGCCAATTCTTGATTGATCGAGAGATATGACACGAGATAGGTAGTATGTGGCAATCTCCTGAATAATCCGACTGCTGGATTGTTGTAAGCAACAACGATCTGGTCCGCATGGTAGAGCAAACACCTCGATGGATGCATACATATATGGACACCCTCTCTCGTTGATCACCGGCACACAGCTCGCACACTAACTCCTAGGCCCAGAAAAGAGTTCAGAAGGTACCTAGATCCCACTCGTCTAAGCGACCAGTCATGGAGCCACTTCCAATCGCAAGCAACGCATGGCCAGCTTTCCAGACCCTGCTTCTCGTCAGTCAGACCATCATCCTGCTCACCTTCCTCGCATCCCATAAATCCCAGCGACAAGATCAAACCCCGCAGCCGCTCCTCCAAGCCATCCAAGACGCTGTCGCCCCTCGCACATCAAGCACCCAAGCTCTCGTCGAGAAAGCACAGGTGAGCTATCTAACCTCTCATCTATCATACACAACCTCTTTGGCGTGGTCTCGGTCGCTCGACGCTGATGGATCCCAGCAACTCGTCGCCGAACTCAACTCCCTGCTCGTATCGATCGACGGCCACCACGAGGAGATCCTCCGGCTACGGCGCCAGATCCAGCTCGTTGATCACCGCATTCGGGGACATCCATCGCAGAATAATTCTACGCTAGGTTCGGTTGACCAAAGGCTCCGTGATCCTTCGGCATCTGTTCCTAGCGATGATCGGTCAGGAGACGCCTCGAGGAGCTCTCGTCGAGGATCGGGTAAACGGAGTCACGGGGAGCGCTCGTTGGAGACCGAGGATCCTGGAGATGATGGCGGATCCCAGGATTCAAACCAAAAGCCGGAACGGCGCCAAAGAGGAGGACGCAAGCACAGAAAGCAGGATCAAGACCTAGACATCCAGTAACGAGAACCGAAAGCAACGTGTCCGACCATGAACCTTGATGTCTCGGCCCCAGAAAGCGCAGACTTCGGTATTATACCAGACGGCAGCAGCGTCAGTGAGAATGGCAACTGGCCCTATGAACAGAAATAAGTGCATGGGTTCCTGCGTGCTTTAGGAATAAATCGTGCGGTGATTGGATAGACTCTGCATTGCACATTGTGGTCGATGTAGCTTTTGTGTTTAAATAATGAAAGAAAGAAGTGTTTTCCTAGCGTTTTATCATGCCTATCGTCATCGTCAACACCGCTTTTGGGAAGTCCAGCGCGTCCATTGCTTGTGATTGTGGAGAGTATATATCCAGTCCTTGGATATAGTGTATTTGATCTCGTAAGTAGTTCGTGCAGCCGTCGACTCGTCCGTTCGTCGAGTCATTTGGTCGCATTTTACTGATATCAGAGGTTGATTGCTTAACACTATTGGGAACTCATCCATATAAAGTTCGAACGGATTGCGGTAGTTAGATTAAAAGCTTGAGGAAGGTAAGTGCGATATGTGTCGAAAACCGTTGACTGCAAAGCCCAGGCAAGCTAGGTGATCGATGAAGTCCTAGGGGCCGTAAGCCTGCCTGTTTCAAGTGGTATCGTTTAGAAGTTGATGCATAGGGATGCTTTAATTCTGAGTTGGGTCGGATGTTATGTGGGGATTTGAGAAACAACTTTGCGGTACCAGGCGCCGTTGAAGTCATAAAGGACGAAGTACACTCGAGATATGCGTAGCAACATCCCCTAAGTAGTTGTATACTTGAGAGCCATTTGTGAGCCGCCGAGTAGCCATATCAGGATAGGATGGTTGAAAAGTGGAAGTGCCAATGCAGCTGAGATTCACGATTGCTCGACTGCAGGACCGTTGAGTTCTCTGAAACCATGACTTAGTAAGGCCAGCTGAAGCCCATGAGTCACCAATAAGGCGTTCACAAGTGGAGCTCCTTAATTGACGAATCTCATTGCATGTACGTCGTGGATAACTAGCGCATGACTAAAACAGTGAAAAGGGGCTCTCTATCATATTGCTTAGAACGAGGTCAACGAAAGAGAGGTGCGACCTAGTCTGTAGCAAAAGCCCATTCTGGCAGTGGCTCGAACTCAACATCAGCCTCTACCCTGGCTGTTCTAACCATGTCGAGTAGAGCATGGCTTAATGGTCGATGCTCCGCGTTGTACCGCATAGCCTTCCGCACCATCTCGCACAGTTCTTGTGAATACTTTCCAAGATACGTGTCCCTCACGCCTTTTCGCGCGCAAGGAAGCATAATATATTCCTTAGGGGCAATATGTCTCTTTCCCGCAGGCGGTCCTTTGATTGGCCCGTCTTTGAATAGGCAGCATAAAGACATGATGACTGCGCCGACGGCCCATACTTCGCCGCGGGCGGTCATGTCCGGTAATTCGGGGGACATCCAGTGCGCTGTTCCGCTACATGCCTTTGTGTCCGCCCAGTCATGCTCGTTGGCTTGGGTGCAAACGCCCTAGATGCGTAGGGAGCTCACGTCAGTATGTCGGTGCTTTCTTGGATGGAAGATGGCTTACAAAGTCGCCGAGGGCCACCCTGGGGTAATGAGACTCGTTTCTGGTGTGCTGTGGCTGCTTTCTTGATAGCTTTGCCGACATCTTATTCAATAATTTACTTGAGCCGCCCGGGAACCAAGTCTGCAGGAAGATGTTTTCCGGCTTGAGGTCCCGATGTAATATCAACGGCCACTCATCCCTGTCCTTCAGCACCGAAGGCATGCGAAGGTCCTCGCCCATCACCCCATGGTGAATGTAGGCCAAAGCACTAGCAAGCGCTTCGAAGACATGCCACAGAAAACCCTCGGGGAAGAAACTTTCGTCGTCCTCATCGACGTTGTTGTGTTCGACATAGGCTATGATCAAGTCGCGGAGATTGCCACGGTCGCAGTACTCCAGCACCAGGTGAGCCTGTCCGTTGAAGTTCGCCGGGATATATCCATCGATGAAGCCGACGATGTTGGGGTGCTTTAGCACGTGCAGGATCTCGATCTCCCTTTTCAGGATTGCGCTATGTTTGGGCTTGACTCTGATGCGCTTTAAGACGCACAGCTGGCCCTTCCCCGAATCTTTCTTCTTTACCAGCTCAACCCCTTCGTTGAGATTTCCGACCCCACCGTTCGCGCGACCAGGATCTAGCGTTCGTACTACTCGATATTGCTCTTGAAGACTGGAGTCTGATAGGCTTTGCCTACCTGCAGGGCGCCCGTACACATCGATGAAACGGGTAGGCTTTCCGAACTTCTCATGACCTATGGCTAGTCCAGCTTGCGTGTATGCCATATTTGTTGTTATTTGATAGTAGGCGCAAGTCGTTGGGTTTGAAGAACCTCTGTACCTGCAAATAAGACTTTAAAGCAGTCTGCGTTCGGTTTCTCACAGGTTACCAATTTCGATAAAGCAGAGGTGAACTCAGTGTATGACACATAGCTTGTTAGGTGCTGTATGACAGAATTCCTCTTAATCATTCACAGAAACCAGAAAATTTAAATACTGCAAATTCAACATGGTTTACATAAAGGACGACAAAGAATAGTGGGAAAGCCTTTACAGTCAAACCTATGCATAGCACTAGATACGCCGCAGCAGCAAGAGAAGAAACATCAGATATAAAGGCAACGTATCCACTCTAACGGATCTACTCATCTGTAAAGAACCGGCAGTTCTAGCATCGATTTCTTTACAAACTACTTGGTCTTAAAGGCTATGATGACTGATTGAAGCCGCTGTTCTAGCAGCTGCAACCTCTGTTGGTTGGATACCACTCTCGATCTGAGGAGTCTGACCGGTGGGAAGGTGAGTTGCACGACACGGCTTCTTTTTTCGCGACTCCTTGGTAAGACCCTTCTGACGTACCTCTCTACTGGAAAGCTGACATTTTGCACAAATGCCAATCCTAGCAGGGTGACAAGTTTGTAATTAGCTGGACAGGGTCAGCTTGAGAAGGTTGCCATCCAAGCATGCCGATCGTAAAAGCTATGGGGCCTCATACCATGAACGGCCGAGATTCTCTAGGAATTCTAGACTTCTGCACAACTTTTCATTTACCGCGCTGCTGTTACGAAGCCACTTTAGGCGAGTACTTGGTGGCTGCTTGGTCGAATAGGTCGCTTTTCTCTTTGATGTCTGTCAGCAGCGCATGCTGTGGTGAGATTGATTCGAGCGAGCTAGAAGAATTAGACATATAGCCAGTATGTATTTATGGTGGTTGAACAACTTACTTTGTCAGTTCTGAAGTGTCCTTTCCAGACAGTACATTGAGCACAATGGAATTGGCGATTGCTTCGGTGTTCTTAGGATCGTTTTCGACCGCCTGTTGCAGCGCTGCTTCAGCCTCTGGTAACCGGCCTAAATGAAGTTCAGCAACCGCTTGGCCTATCAGACTTTTCACTGCGGAGGTCGACTGTGTTTGTGCCATCTCCTCAAAGACGTAGAAGGCTTGCTGATACTTTTCTCCACCCTTGCGAAAAAGATGTGTTAGCCTCCTGGATAGTCAACGTAGATTAACAGCTCGTGTGCTTCCTTACGACTCTAAGCCCGACCCATGACTCTGCGATATTGACGAGGAGATTATCTTGAGCCCAGTTTCTTGCAGCAGTGACCTCCTTCAGAGCTAGATCGGTCCGATTCTGCTGCAGGTGGATCTGCACAATGAGTGCAATGCTACGAGACAGTGTATCAGATTTCTGTTTTCCCAGCCGCGATATAGAGACATATAGACGAACGCTTCTAGGTTGCCTTGATGCTTGCTCAATAATCCAAGCGCATCCTCAGCCCTGCCAAGAGCTGGTAGAACCGTCCCACAGAGTACCTGCACAATGGGATCTTCTGAAGAGGCCTCGAGAAGCCTATCCACCTCTTGCTGAGCTTGATCTACTTTGCCTATGCTGTAGTACGCCAGCGCTTTGACGGCCGCATACTCTGGCTGGCTCTCCTTGCTCACAGTGTCCAAGACAGTCTTGGCCTGTCCGCTGGCTATCTGGGCTCGATACTTCAAGACCTGGGCAGGTACGACATTCTCAGGAGATAAAGAGGTGGTGTCGAAGTCAATGGCTTCCTGGTACTGACCTTGATGAAACGCATTGTAGATGTTCAGCAATTCTGCGATGCGTATTAGCCGACCCCAAAGAAGTGTGAATTGGGCCTTCTACCTCCTTCTGCTGAGAATGGATCCATCATCGGCACCTACTTCAAAAGCGATGTCCAGAATGCTAATTTAGCAACGCGTAAAGAAGTCTAACGACTTCAGATGAGTGGATGACAGTGTTTAACCGATGTATCCCCAAGCGGCGCCAGGGGTCCGCCTATCTATAATCCTTCAGGCGCCCCTCATTGGCCTCATACGATGCCTACGTTTACCCCTCGTTTCCCCTAGCTGCCTGAGCTTCACAAAAGCAAACTTGGCTTTTGCGGGTGAAACGTCTACAAGTATGCTGGCAGGTCCACCAGATACTATGAGCATCTGCACAGTCGCCGGCTCTAGCGTCCATGTTTCAATAGAGTAACTCCCCCTGGATTGCCCTACCTCAAGTCTGCGTGGTTCCCCTACGAATGCTAGACTGGGGTATCCGCATCCTTCAATTCTACCCTTTCACTACGCTCTCCGTACCACTTCTGAATCGTCCGTTGCTGGAGCCTAACGATCGCTTATTCAATCTCAAATATGGTCCGGATTGCTTTACCCAGCCGCCTGAAAAGCCACAATGGCAAGCATAATACCGACAGCAGCCAGCATCCTAGTCGAAGCACCAGCCCTGTGAGAGGGCTTGCAGACGGCAAAAGCCTCGTCCTCAAAACCAATGTCCTGAGGGTAAGGCGACGGCAACATACATGTCGAAAAGGGTGAGGCTAAATGGCTTCGTTGATCTTAGGCCCGGAACCTTGCAGCAAAAGACAGAGGCGGAACGAGTGACCCGGTAAAAGCCACTTCTCTGATGGCAAGAGGTCTTGAGCTGACACATACGTTCAACAGTACCTCGTCGTAACTCTAGGCGATGCAGGCCAGTCTACGCCGGCGATTGGCAGGACCCTCAATCCAGAATGGAATCAACAGTTCGGCCTTCCAATCGTCGGCCTACAGAGCTTGCTCCTAGAAGCCGTCTGTTGGGACAAGGATCGATTGGGAAAGGATTACCTTGGAGAATTTGCGATACCTCTTGATGAGATTTTTGCAAACGGGCAGACGGCGCAAGAGGTGAGCCATGGTCCTGAGGATTGCAGGAAGCCTAGCTAAAATCCTCAGCCAAAATGGTACAAACTGAAATCGAGACGGGGTGCAGGGAAAAAGAAAGACCTGGTGTCCGGGGAAGTCCAGATGCAGTTCACCCTCGCGGATCCGAATAATCCCACCTCCTCTGACGTGATTCCAAGACTGAATGCTATGGTCAGGATGACCACTGAAGAAGATGGCGACGAGGAGGTGGAACAAGGCATATCGAGGGTCAATAGCCTTGATCCGGAGGACGAAGACGAGGATGATGACGTAGAGCTCGAGACGTCCGATGAGACAGACGATCCTGCAAAACCGGGTAAGGCGGAGAAAAAGAGAAAGAGGAAGCTCAAACTTGCTAGATTGAGGAGGAAGACGAAGGCCAGGGCATATGAGTTTTCTGGTGGGAGCGATGTCCTTGGTATGGCGTTTTTGGAAATATCACGAATCGTAGATCTGCCTCCAGAACGAAACAGTAAGATTTCTCGCAGACTACAGAAACACTATAGCAGTGGCTGACAGATGAATTAGTGACAAGAACATCATTCGACATGGATCCTTTCGTAGTTACTTCGCTTGGTAGGAAAACGTACCGGACTCGAGTTATCCGCCATAACTTGAACCCAGTATTTGACGAGAAGATGGTCTTCCAGGTCTTACAATATGAACAGAACTACACACTTCATTTTTCTATCGTTGACAGAGACAAGCTGTCTGGGAACGACTTCGTTGGCACCACAAGCCTTCCCCTGTCTACCGTTATCGACGCAGCACCAGACGCAGATCCAGAAACCGGATTGTATCGACTCCCTGACCCTCCGGAAGCAATGGCAATACCGTCCACGAATAGGTCTAGATTCAAGTTGCCTATCTCTCGATCTTCCTCTGCTACAAGCCTCAACAAGCTTTCTAGGCCTTCTCTCACTCCAAGAGAGTCCCAAGCTTCGATGTCTGGCAACTCGCAATTGGATGTATCACAGCCTCCAGCCAGTAACCACTCCGAGTCGAACCACCTTGCACCGAACACTAGTATCCAGGAGGCGCATGACGAGAACTGCGCTCACGCCGAGGACCAAGATTTGAAAGCATACACCTTGCCACTAACGTTGAAGAACAAGGATCGCTGGGAGGCCAAGCACAACCCGCAGATGTATATCAAGGCGAAGTATCTACCTTATCCAGCTCTTCGGCAGCAATTCTGGCGGGCTATGCTGAAACAATACGATTCTGACGACAACGCTTGGCTCAGTAAAGTCGAATTGACCACGATGCTGGACACTCTAGGCTCCACACTCAAAGACACGACGATTGATGCATGGTTCGAGAGGTTCAAAGAACAAGACGAATCGGATGAGACTGGCATACCACACCTGTCATTCGATCAAGCTGTCATATGTCTCGAAGATCAGTTGCAACAAACGAATCAGAAGAAGTCGTGGAGGGAGAGGATGAAAGGTCACCTGCCCCACGCTCAATTCTCAACGGTCAGCAATGGAGAGAAAACCAACATCACGCCAGAAACCCCGCCGATGGAGGGTAATTCAGATGTACCACTGAACCAGAGGGATAACCGTTCTGCTGTACCAGCAATTTCGCAAGACTATCTTGGCACACCTGGGGAGAACGGGGACTTCTTGGATCGCGATGATCTGGTTGATGAGAGAGGGGAAGAACATGTGATAGAAATTCGAGAATGTCCGATATGCCATCAACCACGACTGAACAAAAAGACAGATGCGGACATCATCACCCATATTGCAACATGTGCGAATCAAGACTGGAGGCAGATTAACAACCTTGTCATGGCAGGTTTCGTTACCTCAAGCCAAGCACAGCGGAAGTGGTATTCCAAAGTTATCACTAAGATATCCTATGGAGGTTACAAGCTTGGTGCGAACTCCGCAAATATCCTGGTCCAAGACCGGATGACTGGTCAGATCAACGAGGAAAGGATGAGCGTGTACGTGCGAATCGGGATACGGCTGCTGTACAAGGGCTTGAAAAGTAGGGACATGGAGAAGAAGCGAAGTATGCGACCCGCCCTACATCTTGAGAGCCGTATTAATCCGTCACAGTCCGCAAAATGCTCCGATCCCTAAGTTTCAAGCAAGGTAGAAAATACGACGATCCAGCGTCTGCACGAGAAATCCAAGGCTTCATCAATTTCCATCAGCTGGACATGTCTGAAGTCTTGAAGCCCATTGAACAATTCAAAAATTTCAACGAGTTCTTTTACAGAGAATTGAAGCCTGGGGCAAGACCGTGCTCAGCACCCAATAACCCGAACATCATCGTATCCCCAGCTGATTGTCGATCGGTGGTCTTCAATACCATCGACGAAGCCACCAAAATATGGGTGAAGGGTCGGGAATTCTCCATTGCACGACTTCTGGGGAATGCCTACCCTGACGACGCCAAAAGATACACCAATGGCGCTATGGGAATCTTCAGACTTGCGCCCCAGGATTATCATCGTTTCCACATACCAGTGGACGGCATCATGGACAAGCCCAAGCTCATCGAGGGCGAGTACTACACCGTCAACCCGATGGCCATCCGCTCTGCGCTAGACGTATACAGCGAAAACATCAGATATGTGGTGCCTATTGACTCCGTCGCTCACGGTCGTGTGATGGTTATCTGCGTGGGGGCCATGATGGTCGGGAGTACAATCATCACACGCAAACCCGGGGACAGGGTTGGCAGAGCCGAAGAGCTCGGATATTTTAAATTCGGAGGAAGTACACTCCTGCTTCTGTTCGAGCCCGGGGTAATGAGGTTCGACGAAGATATCGTCGACAACTCCAACCAAGCTGTCGAGACACTAGTAAGCTTTCTTTCTAAACCTAACGCAGGCGTCAAGCGTGCTAACGACACTTCAGCTTCGGGTCGGAATGTCCATCGGTCACCATCCAGGTCAAGCCCAGTATGCACCCGACATGCGCAAGAACTCGGAGAACGTCACCCTAGAGGAACGGCAAGAAGCAAAACGAAGGATAGAAGGCAGCCTGGCGCCCGACACCGACGGCCCATCCCTCAAACCGCCCAGTGCTGCAGACATTAAGTAAGCATGGCACGGCCTCACAGACACGAAATGAACGACCAAATGCAGTAATGTGGTAATGGACTTTTGTATTTAGATTTGCGAATGCTTAAAGGGGGGTAAAGGGTTTCATAGTATCTGCTTCTTGAGAGAGAAAATTTTAATGATAGCGAGGCCAACAATACCGCAAGTGGACCTCCTCAATTAATGTTCGGAGCTTTTTATTGTACCCGGGACTGCTCTTTCATTGGATTCAACACCAATGGAATCGCTCCGCCGTTGAAAGACAATTGAGAAGCCACTCGTTCGTTCTCTGCAACTAGCGTGAAGGGGGCAATGAAGGCACATATGTATTGGCTTGAAACTCTGTCCTCCTCGTCCAGAATTCCAGGGAGAGAATTGTAAGAGCTGACGGAATGTCCGATTAATGAGCCTCGCACTTTCTCATCCTACCTTCTCGTTCACAAAGAAGCTCTCATTCAGATTGCGACTTGACATCTTCAAGCTTTTGGAACGGAATCAAGCAACGGGAAGACGGAGTAGCGAATGATAGGTGGTAGTTAGCAATCGACACGCACATTCTTGGACTCCCACACTTAATATGCTGAGCGGATTCAAATGGAGCGATCTAAGTCAATGCCTCCCCTCCCTGATGTTTGTGTTGCCGCTGCGAGGGGTACTGTGGTGTGCTACAGGTATTGAGACATAATGTGTTAAATGTTAGGATTCAACGTAGCAATGATCAAGAGCGTTCGAAATATCTTTGCATCTTGAAAAGTACACATATGTGACTTACAGAAATAGCGATTTGAGGTATCTCTCATACATGCATGCGATCTGCACAAACATGAAAAACCCCATCCATCCTCCCATAGCTTCGTGGAGCATGATATTCGCACGCCATAAATTAACGAGTATGTCACGAAAACGCGACGAATCAAACCACAATCGCCACCTTCGCCCCCCCATCCATCCTCGCCATCTCCAGCTCCTCCAGCAACTCCGGCACCAGCCCCACGACCTCCTCGTGGCTGACACCCGTCAGGCTGGCAATCAGCTCCTTGCAGCTCTCCCCCCTGTCGCTCATGCCCGCCGTAGCCTGCGCTTGCACAACCGCCATCACCGACTCCTTCCTGCTTTCTTGCTCCGCTGCTAGCTCCGTCGCGAACTGACATTTCTCCTTCACGCTCTCGTCGGAAGGCGAGGTTACGCCGTTGGTCTGAAGCCGATGGGCTTCAGCCGGTAACCGCTTCTCCTTGGCGCGGACTTCGCCGTGGAGCTCCTGGTGCTGGGTCTGCTCGAGGTAGCTCTGCGCCACGGCCTTCAAGGCCGCATGGTCGCGCGTCAGGTCGTCGAGCTCCTGCTCGTCTTCCCCAACGTCCATGTTCGTCATCAGCGCGAATGTCTTCTGCCGCACGAGATGGCGCTCCTGTTCCGCGTTCTGCAACAGCCGTTGCGCTTCTGCGATGTCGGTGTCCTTGTCTTGGACCTCGCTGTCGAGCGCGAGGGCGATCTGGAGACCTTTTCCGGAGACGAGCGGGCCGAAGGAGGAGCTGAAGGAGCGGGCGGCGGCGGTGGTGTAGTTTGGCGAGGGTTGGGTGATGGGGGCGTGGGCGCTGGGTCGGGTTGAGGCGTAGCCGTTGGTTAGGGCTAGGTCCTGGGTTGGGGAGGAAGAAGCAAGGGCGTAATCGTCGGGGCGGGTCGCGCGGGCAAGGTGGATGAGCTGGTCTGCCGTCTCCCGGTCATTGTTCAGAAGGTCGCCTATGGCGCCGCGGCCCAGAAGTGTACGAACGCATTTGCGAGCGTTGTTGCGAGCGACGATATGTAATGCCGTGTCGCCCTTAAGATCACGGGCGTTGAGAAAGTTCGAGAACTCGTGGGGTGGAAGGAGCTGGCTCAATCGGTTAAGGAGAACGTCGAGATAGTAGCGTGCAATTTTCTTCCGGCTATGGCTTTGGGTGGTTGCGGCGACGTGGTGGAGTATGGTCCCGTTGAAGTTGTCTTGGATGCAGATAGATTCTTTGAGAAGCTCAACCAGTTGGCTCATCGTCCCTTTCTCGTAGTTGTTGGTGAACATGACGGCCCTGATCAGCGGCGTTTCGCCGCGAATGTTACGAGCTGCGATATCTGCGTGACGTTCAAGAAATATCCTTACGACGGGAATATCGCCCATGGCGGCTGCCCAATGGATAGCTGTATGGCCTTGATCGTCGATGGCCCGGTCCGGAGGATATCCTGGCGGCGGAACTGGGGGCAATGGCGGTTCAAGACCTCCAGGTGCTGCGTCATCCGAAGCCAGGACGAAGTAGTCGAGGAGTGTATCGCCGTACATTTGGTGATGCTGCTCCGCGACAGCGACTTCTGGTGCACGCTTGCGCTTACGAGACCCGCCGGCGTAATTGTTACGATATACGTCATCTTCATCCATGAAAGATCCTGATATCATCGAAGAGTTCTCCATAGATTCATCATCGTTAAGTTGGGCGCTGATGTTGTCATACGGGTCGTCGCTCATTTGGCTTGGGTTCGGCCTGGCCTTTGTCTCTGCCTTCGATTAACCTCCAAGCTTCGAAAGTGAAAGGAGCACATACTTTGTTTCTTCGCAGGAGGCATGAGTCTGGGAACCTTGGGCTTGTTGGTGGCATGCTTGGGTGCCTGAGGGGGACTTTTGTCGCCAGGGATGTAATCGAACAGTGCTTGTAACTTGTGGAGTACGTGATTGCGCTCGGCAAGAGTTCGACCGTCGTTTAAAGGAACCCATGTACCTATCGGTAAGAGTTTAGCGACCTTGCCTAAGCCATTGGGGGATGTTCTGGTTCAACCTTGATATTTCCCATATCCTCCTTGGACTTTTTCATGTATGCCTTTCTGCACCTCACGCTCCAGAATCCTTGTACGCTGGGGCTTGTCGTAGTCGGCTACTTTGAGTATATGGGTAGCATTAATCCAGTCATCGTGACGGCGGCGCATCACATGGTTGCCGTCTACGTTGAATTCGAAAACAGGGACCTGATCACGCTTTAGTACTGCGCGAAGATTTGAAGTCTTGGGAAAAACGTCACATTGCTGTAAGTTGCGGAGTAGATGGAGCCTGGAGGGGTGGGCGCCATGGAGGCTCAGGTTCTTTGTGCAGCAGCTGGCCGATAGCGCCGATGGAGCCTGCAGATGGTGCCGCGACGATTGCTTCTATTCGACTCTCAATCTAATTCATGAATGGCAACTGGTGTGCTCGGACTCTAGCAGAACAAACATGCGGTGTCGGAGAGGCGTCTTTCTGTAATGGTACTTCGAGCTCAATGCTCTGGCTGGTCGAAAAAGGTAATGTTGAAGACGCGGATAGTTTGTGTGCAGGTGAGAACGCGCCCAATCCAGAATGGTCTAGGCGCCGTTTTAGCCGGCATTCTTACCTGCTATTTTTAGCACCTGAAATGCAAGAGCAATCTAACGGTATTGACTGGTAATTTTCAAAACGGTTTAATTATTATCTATCTTAAGGTACCTTAGGAGTAGAAGTTGTGCCCTAGATACTGTGTTTGCATTGTTTGTATATCGTAAAACTCTTAATTATAGAATCTTTGTTTAGATATAAATAAACAATTTCGAAAGCTTTTATATCTTCGCATCTTAATATACAATTTTTTTAATTCGTTTGCAAGAAGAACGTAATTTATCAATCTTGTACAAAAAATATAAAGCGTTTGTTAAGAAAAGCGTAAGAAATAGCAAACATATCTAAATTTGAAATAATATATATAACAATTTATATATTTCGCTTTTAGCTATAAGCGAAGTAAAATAAATCGATTTCTTAAGTTGTTTTTTATTTGATACACTTATTAAGCATATATGCTAGACTAGACTAATTGTGCTACAATTGTGCATAAATCGTGTTTTAATTGTGTAGAGACAATACTTTGAGATTTGTATTGTCTAGAGATAATAGAATAGATTAATACTAAATAGAATCTTTTTGCGCATATTTTTCTTTTAGAATCTCGAGCTAGTAATATATATTGCTTTGATTTTAATATTTGTTTTACATTTTAAAGTATTCTATAATACTAGTATTCTATTCTAGTTTATTCTTGTATATATATAATAGATCGAGTTTCTATTGATTTTGTATAGTATGTTATTACAAAATCTTCTTTAATATATTGTGTATAAGATAGAGAATTAATTTGACAAAAGTAGAAAATTATCGAGAAAATAGATGCGCTAGCTTAAATAAATGTGCAAACTAAAACTGTAAAATCGAAGTTGTTTGTAGATTTTGCAATTATTGTAGAAATAGTATTTTAATGCGCGTAAATCTAGCACTTGTAATATCTTTTTATAAATATAATTTAATTATTGAACAAAAATTAAGTCTACTTCAAAAGTATATTAGATTAAGCTTTTATTTGTTTCTTAAATATATATCTTGTCGCTCTTCTTTAAATTTTAGTTATAAACTTATATTTTTTAGTGTATTGTATAACAATATTTTATTCGATACTATCTATTTAAGAAATATCTTTGCTTTAAACTTCTTTAATTAATTTAAAGCGTATCGAACAAGACTTGCAAACAAGAAAACAATAACTTGCAAAAATAAAAATTCTTACGTAACGTTGCTAAGAAGCAAGTATTCGACGCAAAAAATAGAAGAGTTGTGCAAAAAAAATAAAAAATACTATTAAGATATATAGCATTAACTAATTATATCGCTTATTAATATTTTTAAGTTACTAGACTAGCTCTTAAGAGATTGAAAAAAGATTTAAACAACGCTTTAGTTATATTTAGACTAATCGCGCTAACCCGGAAATGTCACGTGCAAATGTCAAGACTTAAGTCCAAAAAAATTCGAGGAATCGAATAGCTCAAAGTAGTTTAGTCGATTACTATAAGTAGTTTAGCGCGAAGCGCGCTAAATTAATTTGAGCGATTCGATTTCAAAAAATCGTCGCGACCCGATCTTGACGTTGGGTCGAGTCAAAGGAGTGATATCATAATCTGGCCCAACGATTAGTCTAGTTATATTATACAAATTCGTATTATAAAAATAATTGCTTTCTTAAATAGATAAAATAACAAAAAAGAGATTATAGTTTTCGAAAAGTTTTATACAAATTACGCTCTTTACTCGAATTCTAGTATAATTTTCAAATACGTTGCACTCGATAGAAATTCGAATAAACTTAATTTTGATTGTATTTTTAATTAGTAGAAGCAATTCGAGCAATATGTTACGAGTCGCGTGCTAATAAGTACTATTTATCGCGCATCGCTCTTCACAAGGTAATCAAAAAGAAAAGATCTATCGACAAAGAATCAAGATAATTAAGAAAACTTGATCCTTAAACATCTTGAATTCGAGTTAAGGTGATCAAAATAATTAAGATTTTAAACACCTTAAATACCTTAAATCTTAAAATGATAAAAAGATATATAGCTTTCGAACGCGACTCTTTTATGAATCGTGTTTAATTTATTTTAAGTCTAAACTTATTGTTACGACTACTAAGCTACAAATTCTTGTTATTAAGTAATTGTCTACATTGTCTAAAGACATCTACAAATCTTTTTAATAGCATAATTTTTTCTAATATTTTTGATAAAAGTACTAGCGTAACACTTTGAACACTCTAAGAATGTTTATATTAGGTCAACGCGCTTCTATCTCGAACACTAGCTCAATAGCATTACGTCGACTCTCTATTGATGAAGACGACAAAATAAGAATTAATAAGTCTAACGTTTATTATGAAGATCGAATTGATCTAAAAAACTAGCTTATGCAAATAAATATTTACTTCATCTTTTATCTTGTTCTAGCGAACAAGAAGACACTTTTTGCATCTACATTTTTTAGAGAAAGAGCTTAACATTGACTCAAGTTAAACTTACGCAAGTATTTAGAAAATTGTGACAAAAATTCTTATACAATGTTTACGAATTTTGACAACTTTAAAAAAGAGCTTCGAAGAATCTTTAAAACATTTAATGAGAAACAAATTGCGAAAAAGTGATTTAACATTTAATTTAACGAATTTTTGTAGCAAACTACGCAACAAGATTTTAAAAATATGTTAATTTTATCAAATAAAACGATGTCGCACTTATGACAATGTTTCGACGAAATCTTAAGAACAATCTTAAGAATGAAATTATATGCGATGACAAATTCATTAGCGACATGTTTGATCTCATGGAAGTAGTTATTAATTTCGACGACAAACTATATAAAAGAGCTATGAAAAAACGATACAATTAATTTTACGAAAAAGTAAGAATTTTTTTTGAATTAACGATTAAATATTATTAGAGAGAATCTCGTTCTAATTAGAAGTACAATAATCTAGACTATCGTGAATTTGCATCTATGAAATTGAATTTTACTTAACCACGCAAAGAGAAGAGTTTTAGAGAAAAGCAAGATAACAAATTCTAGAAAACGTATTATTTATGTGACAAACTAAATCACTTCGCAAAAGATTATTAATTACGAAACTTAATAAATCGTTGACAAATTAATGTTATGTTAAGAGAGACACTTAATAGCTAGAACGACATTAGGAAGCAAATTAACATAGAGATGAACACTCTTAAAATTGAATCAAACGACAATTATTATTTAGTGAAGAACTTAAATTAGTTATAGAAAGTTCTAAATGAAACATTATTAAACAAGGCATTCGCATCTACGCAAGAAATTAATTAAGCACTTTAGAAAACTATTAAATCTTACAATCTAGCAATCGACTCGAAGAAAAAATATAACTAGAAGAACTTTTACGAATGCATAGAAAACATTACGAATTATCTTAAGATTTTAGTTAACTTATCGAAGATTATAAACAAATGCGAAAAAAAGCTAGAAAGCAATGTTACTACAAAAAAAAACATACTTGACATTATTATGAAACAATTAATTCTTACAATATACGCAAGCCTCAATTAAACAACTTGCTATAACGACTTATGCTAAACTTATCTAAAAGAAAAGAACGAAGTTAATTAATTTTCTAGAAAGTTAAAGTTAGCAATCTAGCAACAAAAGAAAGCTTAGCGCAAATAGACGTTTAAAGCAAAAGTTATAGCACAAGAGCAAAAAAAAGTTCAAATTTCTTAATAAAGAACATACTAAAGAAATGCAATATGTTAGCCCAACAACAACAACTAAACTTAATAGCGCATATATGATGTTTTATTACACTAATTAAAATCAACGATTGTTGACTCACAACAATGATTAATTTTGATGCAATAAATAATTTTATAACTAGAGCTTTTGTAGAGAGAGAAGAATACTCTATTTAAAAGAAGCTTAACGCCTACAATTTAGTAATTGTAGATAGAAACTCATTACTCGCAAGAAATGAAAAAGTAAATAAAGAAACAAAATTATTATCAATAGTTATTTAACAACATTACGAGAAACTAATTTTTAATATAATAAGAATAGCTACTTACGATATCGTTCTAGGAATGCCTTGATTGAAGCAACACAATCTAGAAGTTAATTAAAATACACGAATACTTAGATTTGCGCAATGTGATCACACAATTCACATTTAATCTACGCATCAATAGCGATCAATAATAGATAAAAGATTGAGTCGAAATTCGATCGCAAGTAACGAACTTGCATTCTTGCAAAAGAACGATTTAATAAAGTTCGATTCAATAGATATTGACAAAGATTAACTAAATTACAAAGTCAAAATAAGTGAAAAAAATTGCGAATCTTTTAAGAATTCTAGACTATTTAGTATAACGAGAAAATCGCTAAAGCACATATTACGAATATATAACAATTGAAAGCATCTATTTTAGAAAAAGAAAACGATCAAGACTTTATCTAAACATTAATCGTAAAATTACAAAATTAAATTTAAATTAAGCAAACAACTTACGTTTAAATCTATATATGCTTTATTCGAAAAAAGCTAAAAACACTTCGCGAATATCTAGCAAAAAACGAAAAAAAAGATTTATTAAAAAATTCTAATTATAGGCAAGATACTCGATCCTCTTTGTACTTAAGAAGAATAAAATCTTTCGCCTATGTGTCAATTATTAAAAGCTAAATAATATTACGATAAAAAATCAATATTTATTACTCAACATTAACGAGCTTCAAAATCGATTATTCGAAGTAAAGTATTTTATCAAACTAGATTTACGAGAAGCGTACAATTAAATTAGAATAAAGATAGAGAAAAAATGAAAAATAGCTTTTCGCACACGATATAAATTATACAAATACACAATAATGTCGTTCGAACTTACGAACGTCTCGACAACGTGTTAAAAAATAATTAACGATACATTACAACAATATCTAAATCGATTTGTTATAGTTTACTTAAACGACATTATAATTTACTTAAATATTTTGAAAAAATATGTGAATCATGTTTTCAAAGTATTAAAATGTTTAAATAGAAAAAACTTATATCTTAAACTAAAGAAATGCGAATTTCATCAAAAAGAAATTGACTTTCTTGAATTTGTTATTGAGCGACATAAAGTACGCATACATCTCGAAAAGCTACGAGCAATTAAAGAATAAAAATCATCTATTAACGTCAAAAAAGTTCAATTCTTTTTAGAGTTCATAAATTATAACAAAAAATTCATCAAAAACTACTTCGTTAATGCAATATCATTGACGAACTTTACAAAAAAAGAGACGTCATAAATATAGAAATTAACAAAAGAAAAATTCTTTTAAAACTTTTAACTAAAATGTTTAAAAAAATTAATACTAAAGATATACGACTTACAATTGTTAAGTAAAATTGAAATTAACGCATTAAATCTAGCTATTGATGCATGCTTTAATCAAGAGCATAAAGATATATAACACTTAATAACATATCTTTCGAGAAAACTCTCGTTAATCGAATAAAATTATGATATTTACAACAAGAAACTACTCGCTATTATAGTTTTCCTAAAATTATGAAAAGTATATATCGAAGAATTATTAAAACTTACGATTCTTATAAATCACAAGAATCTTTTACATTTCACTACTATTAAACAACTTAATAGAAGATAAGTGCAATAATTAGAGTGACTAAAACAATATAAGTTCAAAATACAATATACATTAAGCAAAAATAATAACAAAGCAAACGCACTCAATAGAAGAAATAATTATATAAAGACGAAGAAATCGTTTAATTACAATATACTTAAAATTAACAAAAACAAATCATTTTTAGCAAACAAATACGAGCTAAATGCTACTTTAAGAATACTCAAAAATAATAAAAAAAAGTTTTTAATAAAAAAAGAAAAACTTCAAATATTTATTGACAAAATTGACGAATGTATAAAGAAACATCATGATAAATCATTACAAAGACATTTAAGAGTGACCAAAACTCTTTAATTTTTACGCCAACATTGTTAGTTTTCTTAAATAAGACAAGCTATCGAAATATACATCAAACGATGTCTTAGTTATTAGTAGAACAAGCATAATACACATGCGAGCTATGACGAGATTCAGTATTAAAAATTATTTAAATCGTAATAAGATAAAGTTACGATAAACTTTATTATTAAGTTGCTTAAATTAACGAACTTAACAACTAAAAACAAATATAATTTAATACTAGTAATAATTAACAAACTTATTAAGTACTTACATATCATTGTATGCAAAAAGAAGTTCATAGCAAAACAATTAGAATACATTGTATTGAATCGACTTATATGATATCATAATATATTCAAAGAATTAATTAATAATAAAGACAAGATCTTTACGTTTAACTATTAAAAGACGCTTCTATTGATGTTAAAAACGAAACTCAAAATGTTTATTGCTTATTATTTAATTACGAATAATTAAACGAAGCGAACAAACTAGAGTCTAAAGCAATATCTAAGACACTACGTCAACAATACTTACAACAATTGAATATTACTTTTATCTATAATTTAATTAGCACTAAATGCAAAGATTTCGAATATCACTAAAATAACTTTATTCTTCGTCAATTATAATAAAGAATTTAATCTCTTTAAGAAAGAGCGAAAGCATCTATTAGCCCAATTAGTCATCGCAAAGATAGAGACATTTAAAAAGATATACAACAATATCTTAAAAATGCAAAAAAGATCGATCAAATATTAAAATAAAAAACGAAAAACGACATCTTAGCTAAAGAAGAGAGATAAAATATATCTTTTTACAAAAAATCTTAAGACAAGAAAGTCGAACAAGAAATTAAATTATATCAAAGTTGAATCGTTTCTTGTTAAGAAGACAAAGAAATCAATTAATTACAAACTTGACTTACTTAAGAATGCTAAAGTGTTTTTAGTATTTTATATCTTATTGTTGAAATCAACGAATTTAATTACGCCTCTACAAGACACATTTTATTTTCACTCACAAAAAGAGAAACAATATAAGGTTAAGAAAATTCTACAACAAGAAGATTAGAAATGTCTTATTAAATAAAAAGAATATTTTATCTTCAAGAACATATAAGAGTTACTCAAAAATTTAAAAAAGTGTCTTGACAAGTTACGACGATTTTATTAGCGACGAAGTCGCTCATAAGAGTCGATAGAGCATTAGAAGACAAGAGAGCGAACAACGAAAAATTAATAATAGCATTGAATAGAGCTTTAGGCGTCTCTTTAGTACATTTGATCTCTTTCTTATTTTTCTTAATCTTTAAAATATTTTTTGACTTCGCATCATTTATATCTTTTAAACAACGAAATTAGTGTTTTCTTTGTTTCGTCTTTCGCGCAATTCTTAGACGCAATTCTATTATTTTATTATTTAGCTTTTTAGCATTTTGAATAGCTTCATTCATTCTTTAATAGTTAGAAGCCAAATCATACTTTTAATTCTTTCGATAACACTTCTTACACTTAAGATATTCTTTATTTACTTGACAAGATACGTTAAACGCGACGCAAGTTCAACAAGGACACATTGTGAAAAGAGCGTATTTATAGCGACAATTAGCAACGAAATTGCGACGTTGTTCAATGATTAGCTTGATTAACATAATAAGAAAGAATAAATAATTTCGAGACAAAAATCCTTAGAGAGGAAAGATAGTGTTACGAGTCGCGTACTAATAAGTACTATTCGTCGCGCATCGCTCTTTATAAGATAATTAAAAAAGAAAGATCTATTAACAAAGAATTAAAATAATTAAAAGAGCTTAATTCTTAAACACCTTAAATTCGAGTCAAGATAATTAAGATAATTAAGATCTTAAACATCTTAAACATCTTGAATCTCAAAATGATAAAAAGATATATAGCTTTCGAACGCGACTCTTTTATGAATCGTATTCAATTTATCTTAAGTCTAAACTTATTGTTACGACTACTAAGTTACAAACTCTTGTTATCAAGTAATTGCTTGCATTGCCTAAAGACGCCTATAGATCTTTTTAATAGCATAACTCTCTCTAATATCCTTGACGAAAGTACTAGCGTAACACAATACAATTTTCGAAATAAGAAATCAAGTAATATAGAGAAGTATATTAAGCAATGCAAGCTTAATATAAAATACTTTAAAAACTAGTAAAAATATTGCAAAAAGATTTCAAAGAGAATTAAAGAATACATTATACTACAACTTAAACAAGAGTTGTTTAAGCAACAATTAATATAGTATATTTAAGATATCTAGTATAAGTAAAGCTTAAGAATATAAATAATAAGACAAATTTAAGAAAATAAGTAATAAAAGAAGTTTAAAAAGATAAGCAATAGAAGAAATCTAAAAAGATAAAACAAAAAAGTTATTAATAAAAAGTCGATCTAGAATCTAACGTCTAACGCGTTTAAAATATTTTTTTTGCAAAATCTAAGATTAATAAAACTAAGAGTTCTAAAATTAGAAAACAAAGCTTTGCTAATTAAAGATATAATATATATTAATACTAGACTTAAAAAGAATATACAATAAAATTGTTAATAAGTAATAAAAGTAAAAATAAATAAAGATAAAAAAAGTTTTAAAATTTATAACAAGATAATTCTAATTTTATTAGAATTTTAGCATATATATAATTGTTACGTAATGTACTTTTTAGACTTAATATTTTTATTAAGTGCAAATTTAGAAATTCTAAATTAGAGTAACTCTTAGATCGAATTAGATACTTTTTTTTCGATTCGATTTAACTTGTTAAATTTTGTCGAATTCGAACAAATCTAGAGATTCTATTCGAAAATCGAATATTTGATTTAACAATATTTGTTATAAACTTGCGTTAGTTAAAAACAAATTGCTTAATAAGTCTAGTTATTTATAAACACTCTATATATAAAATATAATTTAATCTATACAAATATTGGTAATTAATTAAATAGAAAGATTCAATTTAAAGTTTTGCTAAGATATCTTTAACTAATTCTAAGCACTAGAATTTAACAATAAAATTCTATTATCTTTAGCTAAAGTCTAAGTAATACGCAATAATATTAGTTATTAACAATAATCTTTTTTGTATAAAATTGCAATAACAAAGATATTTTTGCAATAACTAGTCTCTCGAGTTTGTTTTATTTATTTCTACTACTTTTTGCTAAGATATTTTATATCTTGTTACAATTAAATTACATTAAAGTTTAAATACTAAAATATAAATATATAATACTTAATTAGTTTGCAATCTTTAACTTGCAAAGTTATATATTTTGTATAGATAGTTGTATATTTTGTTGTTGTTATTTAATAAGTTTTGTAACAATTCGCTAATATTTTTAATCTATACTCTATAAAAGAACACAAAAAGATTTCGACAACTTTCTAAAGAGTCTTTAAAATTAATATTGTTATTTTGCTAATTTTATTGCTCGATTTAATAAACGTATATACTTTAAATAAAATTCTCGACACAATATAATAAAGCGCTTTTTTAAAAATAAATAGCATTTATATTAATTTATTTAATAATTTTATTGAATAAACAATACTTTTTATTATTAACTTATATTTTTATGTCTTTTAATAATATACTAGTATTTTAAGATCTTAATATAATTTAAGAGTGCAAAAAAAATTTTATATAGATATATTATCGATTACTAGACTTTGCACTATAATTGCTTCTTTCTTATTAGATATATTATTAAAAGATAAAAGTTAAATACTATTTATTTCTTTTTTGTAATACAATTGTTTGCAAAAACTAAATATATTTTATCAATCTTTTATTAGATAAGTTAATGTTATAATCTATATTTAGCTATTAGTTAGTAAAATTGCTATTTAATACAATATATTTGTATTTGTATTTTAAATCGATATAACTTGCAATTAATATAATTAAGTTGTATTTTAAGTTTTAATATTGTTTAATATATTTTGAGAGCTAGAATTTAAATATAATTATATTATAAAAATTGTAGCATTTGTTACAAGTTGCATGCTAATAGATACTATCTATTGTATATTGCTCTTTATAAGATAATTAGAAAGAGAAGATTTGTTGCCAAAATTAAGATAATTAAGAAGATTTAACTTTTAAATACTTTGAATTCGAAATTAAGATAATCAAAATAATTAAGATCTTAAATATCTTGAATATCTTAAATCTTAAATAATAGAAAAATATATAGCTTTCGAACGCAACTTTTTTATAGATCGTATTTAACTTATCTTAAGCTTTTACTTATTGTTACTTGGATTTATTGAATTTTCTGTAAATATTTATTAAATATAAAACTATCTATAGTTGCAACTCTTGTTATCAAGTAATTGCTTATATTGTTTGAAAATATCTACAAATAATAGTATAATTTTCTCTAATATCTCTTACAAAAGTATTAGTATAATATTTTGAATATTCTAAGAATGTTTGTATTAGGTTAACGTGTGTCTACTTTAAATATTAGCTTATCAATATTATATCGATTAATATTTAGTAAAAACAACAAGATAAAAATTAACAAATTTGATATCTACTATAAAAATTGTATCAATCTAAAAAACTAATGTGTACAAATAAACATTTATTTTATTTTCTATTTTGTTTTAGCAAATCAAAAGACAATTTTTCTATTAATATTTTTTAGAGAGAAAGTTTAATATTAATTTAAATTAAATTTACAAAAATATTTGAAAAATTATAACAAAAATTTCTATGCAATATTTACAAACTTCAACAATTTCAAAAGAAAGCTTCAAAGAATTTTCGAAATATTTAACAAGAAACAAATTGTAAAAAGAGTAATTTAATACTTAATTTAACAAATTTTTGCAGCAAACTAAATAGCAAGATTTTAAAAGTATATTAATCTTATTAAATAAAATAATATTGCACTTATAATAATATTTTAACAAGATTTTAAAAACAATCTTAAGAACAACATTATATATAATAGCAAATCTATTAGCAATATATTCGATTTTATCGAAATAGCTATCGATCTCGACAACAAATTGTATAAAAAAACTATAAAAAAGCAATACAATTAACTTTATAAAAGAGCAGAAATCTTTTTTAAATTAATAATCGAATATTAGCAAAAAAAAATTTGTTCTAATTAGAAATACAGTAATTTAGACTATTGTAAGTCTATATCTATAGAATTGAATTCTATTTAGCAACGCAAAAAGAAAAACTCTAAAAAAAAAAAAAAAAAAAAAATTTAGAAAATGTATTATTTATTAGTGTGATCGTTGGGTCGGGTCGAACACTTTTTCTTAGCCCGACCCACCCTCTTGGGCCTCGTAGGGTTGGGCCAGGGTCAAGGCGCGAACTCGACCCTAGGGTCGAGTTTCGTCTAGTGTGATCATTGGGTCGGGTCGAACACTTTTTTCTCAACCCGACCCACCCTCTTGGGCCCCGTAGGGTTGGGCCAGGGTTAAGGCGCGAACCCGACCCTAGGGTTGGGTTTTGTTGGGCCAATGCCAAGAACCCAAGCTAACTTCGTCGCGTTAGTATCCTCTTATCTTATCTTATCTTATCTTATCTTATCTATGCGCTAACTCGATTGGGCTAGCGCAGGGTCCACGCTAACCACATATGGTTAGCGCGTCACGTGACGTCACGTGATCGGATGGGTTGGGTTAGACACTCGACGCGCATTCTTCGCCCGCCCCACCTTGTTAGGCTAGGAAATTTGCCTGACCCCAGGGTCAGGGTTGGGCGGGTCAACCCGATCGGGTTGAAACCCGACCCGACGGTCACACTATTATTTATATAGCAAATCGAGTTACTTTGCAAGATATTGTCGATTACAAAACTTAATAAATTGTTAACAAATCAATATTATATTAAAAAAAATATTCGATAATTAAAACAATATTAGAAAACAAATTAATATAGAAACAAATATTTTCGAGATTAAATCGAACAACAAATACTATCTAATAGAGAATTCAAATCAATTATAGAAAGTTCTAGATAAAATATTATTAGACAAAATATTTGTATTGATGCAAAAAATTAATTAAATATTTTAGAAGATTATTAAATTTTATAGTTTAACTATCGACTCAAAAAAAAGTATAGCTAAAAAAACTTTTATAAATATATAGAAAATATGATAAACTATCTCGAGACTTTAATTAGTTTATCGAAAATTATAAACAAATACAAAAAAAAGCTAGAAAGTAATACTATTATAGAAAAGAATATATTCGATATTGTTATAGAACAATTAAATTTTACAATATACGCAGATTTTAGTTAAATTAAATATTATAACAATATATACTAAACTTATCTAGAAAACAAACAAGAAATTAACTAATTTTCGAAAAAATTAAAATCAATAATTTAGCAACAGAAGAAAGCTTAGTATAGACAAATATTTAAAACAGAAATTATAATACAAAAATAGAGAAAAGTTTAAATTTTTTAATAAAAAATATTTTAGAGAAATACAATATATTAGTTTAATAGTAGCAACTAAACTTAACAAAATATATACAATATTTTATTATATTAGTTAAAATTAATAGTTGTCAATTTATAGCAATAGTCGATTCTAATATAATAAATAATAAATAATTTTATAATTAGAGTTTTTGTAGAAAGAAAAAAGTATTTTATTTAGAAAAAGTCTAACACTTATAATCTAGTAATTGTAGATAGAAGTTTGTTATTTGCAAAGAATAGAAAAAAAAAAAAAAAAAACACAATTACTATCGATAACTATTTAGCAATATTACAAGAAACTAATTTTTAATATAGTAAAAATAGCTATTTACAATATTATTTTAGAAAAGTTTTAATTAAGGCAACACAATTTAGAAATTGACTAAAATATATAAATATTTAGATTTGCGCAATATAATTATGCAATTTATATTTAATCTATATATTAATAGTATTCGATAATAGATAAAAGATTAAATCGAAATTCGATTGCAAATAGCAAGTTTGTATTTTTGCAAAAAAACAATCTAATAGAGTTTGACTCGATAGATATTAACAAAAATTAATCAAATTACAAAATAAAAATAAATAAAAAAACTACAAATTTTCTAAGAATTCTAAATTATCTAATATAGTAAGAAAATTGCTAAAGTATATATTACAAATATACAACAATTAAGAATATCTATTTTAGAAAAAATAAATAATCGAGATTTTATCTAAATATTGACTGTAAAATTACAAATTAAACTTAAGTCAAACAAGCAATTTATATTCAAATCTATATATATTCTATTCGAAAAAAAACTAGAAATACTTCGCGAATATTTGACAAAAAACAAAAAGAAAAAATTCATTAATTTTTTTTTAATTATATACAAAATATTTAATTCTCTTTGTATTTAAAAAAAACAAAACTTTTTATCTATATATTAATTATCGAAAGCTAAACAATATTATAATAAAAAATCGATATTTACTATTTAATATTAGCGAGCTTCAAAAATCAATTATTCGAAGCAAAATATTTTATTAAACTAAATTTACAAGAAGTATACAATCAAAAAAAAATAAATAAATAAAAAAAAAATAGTTTTTTGTATACAATACAAATTATACAATTATACAATAATATTATTCGAATTTATAAACGCTTCGACAATATATTAGAAAATAATTAATACTATATTACAACAATATTTAAATCGATTTATTATTAAATTGATCGTTGGGTCAAATTATAATATTATTCCTCTAGCTCGACTTGGCGCCAAGATTGGGTCGCGACAATTTTTTGAAATCGAATCGCTCAAAGTAGTTTAGCGCGCTTTGCGCTAAACTACTTATAGTAATCGACTAAACTACTTTAAGCGATTCGATTCTTCGATTTTTTTTTAACCTAGATCTTAACATTTGCACGTGACATTTCCGGGTCAACGCGATTAGTCTATTTGTTATAGTATACTTAAACAATATTATAATTTATTTAAATATCTTGAAAAAATATATAAATTATATTTTCAAAGTATTAAAATATTTAAATAAAAAAAATCTATATTTTAAATTAAAGAAATGCAAGTTCTATTAAAAAGAAATTAATTTTCTTAAATTTGTTGTTAAACAATATAAAATATATATAAATTTCGAAAAACTACAAGCAATCAAAAAATAAAAATTATCTACTAATATTGAAAAAGTTTAATTTTTTTAAATTTTATAAACTACAACAACTTTTTTTTAAAAACTATTTTGCTAACGCAATACTATTAACAAATCTTACAAAGAAGAAGATACTATAAATATAAAAATTAATAGAAAAGAAATTATTTTAAAATCTTAAATTAGAATATTTAAAAAAATTAATATTAAAAATATACAATTTACAATTGTTAAATAGAATTAAAATCGATATATTAAATCTAGCTATTAATATATATTTTAGCTAAAAATATAAAAATATATAATATTTAGTAGTATATTTCTTGAGAAAACTTTTGTTAATTAAATAGAATTATAATATTTACAACAATATTGGCAATTCGGGAAAGCGATTCCTGTAACACAATAGCTTTATTGAGTCGACATCGATCCAAGAGAGTCTCGTAATATCTCGCGCTAGCCTATTAGGATAATCTAAATTGTTTATTAAAAAGACTGTTTTGTAATTTATTTGAAATTTTTAGCCTAATCGAGTTAGTATTACGTATAGAATTAATATTTAAAAACAATTTTTTTTAGAATCTTTTTTGTTTTCAAATATTAATTCTATACGTAATACTAACTCGATTAGGCCAAAAATTTCAAATAAATTACATAACAATCTTTTTAATAAACAATTTAGATTACCCTAATAGGCTAGCGCGAGATGTCACGAGACTCTCTCGAGTCGATGTCGACTCAATAGAGTTATTGTGTTACAGGAGTCGCTTCCCCGAATTGCCAATATATTAATATTAATACAATTATTTAACTATTGAGCACATATTGTAGATTGCAAATATTAAAACTTTTTGAAGCTAAACTTAATTAAGATTGTTTTTAATTTGTCGAATTTAAGAAGAAAAAAAATCTAAAAATACAATTTCTGTATATTTAGATTGATTTAGTTTATTATATAATCTAATTCTAATTCTAGACTTTCTTAGAGAGCTTAGAAAGCTTAGAAAGCTTTAGAAAACTTGTATTAAATTAAGTAAAAATATAAAATACCAACAATTGCAAGTTATAGTAGTAATGAGTTGTTCTCTAATTTTCAAAAACTCGACTTCGAGCTATATATTTATGTTAAATAACTTATTATTTAAAATTATATAACTTATAATATTTGCTACTATTGTTAGAAATTTCGCTACTTAATAATACAATAATATACTAAAAGTTAACTATTAATTTTTTTTGCAACTCTTATATATTGCTTCTATACTTAATATAATTGTATAATCTTAAATTATATTATAGTTATATAAAAACTTGTAAAGTAAAATTGTAATATTTGCAAGATTAAGATTTATTAAAACAAAATAATAATAGCTTAATCTTAATTAATCGAAGTAAATTTTATTATTGCAATAATATAATATAGTATTAAAATATTTTATATAATAATTAGACTAATCGCGCTAACCTAGAAATGTCACGTGCAAATGCCAAGACTCGAGTCCAAAAAAAATCGAGAAATCGAATCGCTCAAAGTAGTTTAGTCGATTACTATAAGTAGTTTAGCGCGAGGCGCGCTAAACTAATTTGAGCAATTCGATTTCAAAAAATCGTCGCGACTCGATCTTGGCGCCAAGTCGAATTAAAGAAGTGGTATCATAATTTGGCTCAACGATAATAATATATAATATTTTTATTCGAACTTATAAGTATATATTCTTAAGTAGAAGTTGTATAAATTTAAATACTAAAAAATGTATTTGCATAATATAGTTAGTTATATTAAAGTTTCTCAATTTTATACAATACTAGCAAACTTAAAGATTAATTTTAATCTATCTATAATTAATGTATTCTTTATCTTAAATATATAAAAGAAAAGAGAATCTCTCAAATACTTGCTAATATTAAATTATACTTTTATTATTTTTTAAAAAAATAAATTTAAAACATAATCTAATAGTGTAAATAGTATATATTAATCTATTAAAGTCTAAATATAAACTAATTGTTGCTACTAGAGAACTATCGATAAGAAGTGTATATATTAGCAATAATTATTAAATTATAATATTTAATATCGAAAATTTATATATATTCTTTATTTAGATACAAAGTAGAAAGAGTTGCAATAATTATTAGAAGAAAATATAAATTAACTTTCGAAATCTTGCTTAACAATATATAGTAATAACTAAAATAATAATTCTATTACTAAATTCTATTACTTTATACACTATAATTTTGCTCTTATAATATAAGAGAAAAAAATTAGAATTTTAATTGTAATAGTTGTTTCTATTATATTTATAATTAAGTTAATACAAAACAACAAAACTGCTTAGACAAGTTTAGATTATTTATAATTTTCGATTGTACAATATTTTGTTGTTCTTTTCTATTAATATATTACAAAATAGTTTTAACAATATAATTAATTCTAGCAAATAATATTTTAGTAATATATTGTATTTTCGATAATTTATTAACAAATATTGATTCGAACATTAATTGTTTGAATACAAGTTTAAAGAGACTTTTATTAAATATTTTTAATTTAATTCTAATACTAAAACTACTAGATTTTAGATTATAAATTAGTTTAAAAGATAGTATTTTAAGATATTAATATTAACAATACAATTAGATTATGTATTTTAGTAAAAAAGTATATAGTTGCTTTGCAATAACTTTCGAGCTATACTTAAGCATATTTTGTTACTAAAGATAATAAATAATTTTTAATTGATTTAATACTAAATGCTAGTAAATATTTATTTTACTTATAGTAAGTTAAAGCTTTGTTTATTGTTGTTAATATACTAATTGCTATTATAACTTAACTAGTAGATATTTCTTTTTGTTACAAGATTTGTATCTAATACTCTTGTTAAATAGCAAGAGAATATTTAGTATCTGTCGATAGCGTCTACTCTTAAACAATCAAGTATAACTTAATTGTTAACTTAGTTCTTAGACAATTATCTTTACAACTATTATAGATATTTGTCTTGTTTACTTGCGTATCTTTTAATCTTGTCTAGTTGTTTTGTCTATCTAGCTATTATTCTTTGTCTAGCAAATAATAGCTTTAACTAACAATTCGAGTTAATTGCTTGTTTGATTTAGACAAACAATATTAATTGTTAGTTCTTCTATTTAGTTTTGTATTTATTACTAGATACTAAATTATTATACTAGAGTCGATATTTGTTTGCGTTTCGCAATTATCAAATACTAAGTTATTGTATTATTGACAATTTGGAATAATTTTCTAAAAACTCTATTAGCGACTCGAGACTCTCGAAGCTATTGTGTCAATATCTTAGCTCTAAAATTATATTAATAGATTTAGTTAATTTCGGGCAAACTCTAAGTATTATCAAAAATTTAAGAAATACGTTAAGTATTATTCGAATATTATTTGTGTTGTCAAGATTTGTCGAACGCAATCTGTAGACACTATCTATTATGCACAATTAATTACGCGCAATTAATTATACAATTATATAGAGAGAGCGCTTCCCAAATGCACGTTGCTCTCGCGTTAAAATCTTACAAATTGTTCGATTCTATTATACAAATTACTATAGTATAGACAAGTAACAAGTAAAGATCTAATCGAAATACTGCAGAAATTCGTACGTATCTCGAATATCAAAATTATATTTTTTGTTATGTTTTTTCTAATTTCTTGAATGCAAGCTTTCAATTACTTTTCGAGCAATTCTTGGACTAACTTTAGATTATTCGAACTATCTTAGCATCTTGAATTTGGAAAACCAATTATCCGAAATGCTAATAACTAGAGCTAGCATCTATCTATCTTTAGCAATTACTAGACACTAAATTATTGTATTAGAGTTAATATTGTCTATCTTCTATAGTTATTAGATATTAAATTATTGTATTAGGGATAATATTTATTTGTCTTTCGCAAATATCTATCTAATTGTATTGAGATATCTTTCTTAGTTAAACTAATTAATTCTGCTTTTTTTGCTCTTATTTATCAAATTTTGCAGTTCTATACTACTAAAATTAATACTCTTGTATTAATAAATCAACTAGACTAAGTAGTATAATCGTTGAATCGAATCGAATACTTTTTTCTTAATTCGACTTACTCTCTTGAATCTTGTAGAGTTAAGTTAGAGTTAAGATGCAAATTCGATTTTAGAATCGAATTTCGTCAAATTAATATCAAGAACTTAAGTTAACTTTGTTGTGTTAATATTTGCTTATTTTATTTTATTTTATTTTATCTTATTTTATCTATACGCTAATTCAATTAAACTAGCGTAGAGTTTACGTTAACTCGATTGAGCTAGCGCAAAGTTTACGCTAATCGCATATAATTAGCGCGTTACGTAACGTTATATAATCGAATAAGTCGAATTAAATACTTGACGCACATTTTTTGCTCGTTCTATTTTGTTAAGCTAGTGATTAGAATTAGAGTTAAACAAATTAACTCGATCGAATTGAAATTCGATTCAACAATTACACTTTAACTAAGAGTCGAGAAACTCTTCAAATTTCTATTTTGTTTGTTTTTACTCAAATTAATAGATAGAACTTGTTGTTCTACTTAATTTATTTAATCTAGTAAAAATAGCGTATTCGATAGATTGAGTTTCAACTCGAACAAGTTAACTTGCTCAATTTTAACTCTAGAATCGAGCAAAAATTCTAACTTAATCGAATAAATCGAACGCATAAGATGTGTTGAACGCTTAATCTAACTTGCTCGATTACGTAACGTTACGTAACGCGCTAACTATATACAATTAGCGTAAATCTTGCGCTAGTTCAATCGAGCTAGCGCATAAATAAAATAAGATAAGATAAGCGAATGCTAATACAACAAAGTTAGCTTAAATTTTTGACATTAATTCGACAAAATTCAATTCTAAGATCGAGTTCGCGTCTTAACCCTAACTTAATTCTATAAGATTCAAGAGAACGAGTTAAATTAAAAAAAAAGTGTTCGACTCGACTTAACAATTACACTAAGTAAAAATAAGCAAATTTAATTAGCTAAATAAATAATTGACAAAATTTTACTTAAACAAGTAGTTAATAAATTCGAAAAATTGCAATGGATAATTTTATTTAATACAATTAATAATAAAGTTTCGATAAAAAAACTATTATTTGCTATAGCTTACAACAAGTCTTTAACAAAAATATTATTGTTTATTGTTCTTAACTATTAGATTTTAAAGATATTACAATCTGCTATAGTTAATATTGTTATTTCAAAGACATTATTGTCTTCTATATTAGACAATACTATTTCGAAAATATTATTAGAGCTATTAGTAGAGCAACTATCTAAATATTAAAACAAGCAATCTAAGTAAAAGAATTTAAATATCTATTTTAATAATATTCTAGATCTAGAATTTTTTTAGTTCGATTGCTATTTTAAAGTATTTCGACAAAATTCTTGTTATTTAACAAAATAGATTTGCGTTTTCAAATATCTCAAGTCTTGTTTTCTTATTTGTATTTTCTATTTTATTTACATTTTTAACTAAACAATTAATAGCTAACTCTTTCGACAGACTAAGAAACAACAAAATTGACAAATTAAACAATAATAAATTGCGTAGAAATATATTAACAAACGTTAACAATCTATATTGTCGAGAGCAAGCTTTCTATTTTAAGAAAGATAGCATAAATTGTTGTTATTAATCTAGAATTGATTAAACAAGTTTCGAAATAAACAATAAATTTAAAATAATAGACTTATATTTTAACAATTTTTTGCAAAATAATTGACAATAGTTTAATCAATTCAATCTTGTCGCACAACTATACAATTTATAGCTATTTAACTTATTTAACGTTGAACAATATATTTAGTATAATTAATAACAAAATATCGAATCTAATATTTTACAATTAAATATTTAGTCTACTTAGACTAATTGCGTCGATTTGGGAAATCGTAGTATAATTATTAGATCGAATCGAACACTTTTTTCTTAATTCGATCTATTCTCTTAAGTCTTATAGAGTTAAGTCAAAGTTAAGACGCAAATTCAATTTTAGAATTAAGTTTTGTCAAGTTAATGTCAAGAACTTAAGCTAACTTTGTCGTGTTAATATTCGCTTATCTTCGCTTATCTTCGCTTATCTTCGCTTATCTTCGCTTATCTTCGCTTATCTTCGCTTATCTTCGCTTATCTTCGCTTATCTTTGCTTATCTTCGCTTCGCTTATCTTATCTTATCTAATCTATGCGCTAATCCAATTAAGCTAGCGCAGAGTCTACGTTAATCCAATTGGGCTAGCGTAGAATTTACGCTAATTGTATATAGTTAGCGCGTTACGTAACGTTACGTAATTGGATAGATTAAATTAAACATTCAACGCGCATTCTTCGTTCGTTCCATCTTGTTAGACTAGGAAATTTGCTTGATTCTAGGGTCAGGATTGAACGAGTCAATTCGATCGAGTTAAAATTCGATTCGACGATTATACTAGAAAATCGGGTTTAATTCGAAAAATCGAATCGAATCTTAACAATTCAATTCGAATCGAATCGAAAGTCTTAACAATTCGATTTTTAAAATTGAAATTAACAATTTAATTCGATTTTAAAGATTAAATCGAAAATCGAATCGAAAAATCGAATCGAATTATTAAGACTATTATTTTTAGTAAATTTATTTATTTTTAGTAACAATTAATTAATAATTTAATAGAAATAGTTAATCTATTTAAATTAATTAATAAATATATTAGAAATTTCTTTTTATAAATGTATTACTACTAAGTATTATCTAGTAATTAATAAAAAATCTAAATTTAAACTTAATTTATACTATTTTTAGTATTCTTGATATTCTTAACAATTCGATTCGATTTCTAATATTAGAATCGAAAATCGACTTGAATTGATTTAATTTGATTTTAAAATAATTGAAATTAAATCGATTTTTAATTTGATTTCTAAAATTGAATTATCGATTTAAATCGATTTTAGAAGTTGAAATCGAAAACTAAATCAACAATTAGTCTAGCAATATAAGTAGTAGTATTTATTTAATTTAGATTTTATAATATTAAATCAATATTTGTTTAACAAGATATTAATTAGTATTAATTTATAATAATAATTTAATTAAAATCTTTATTATCTTAGATAATATCTAATAACAAGTTTAAATTTGTATTAAATTACTTTAATAATAATAGTATTTATAATATTTCAAAAAAGTTTAATCTTTTTAATTTCGAAATTACTTAAACTTTTTAAATCTTTGTTACTTTTAATAAATGCAACAAATATATTACAAAGTCTTTTTTACATTAATTAATAATACTTAACAATAATACAATAGTAGTATAAATATTTAAAACTTAAAAATTGTTCAAAACTAGTAGATTAATAAGACTTTTTAAAATTAAGATATTAAAATAGATAGAGTTAAAAAGTACAACAATATTATTTAAAGCAACAAACAATAGAAAAGTAATATTTTAAAAAACTAATACAAAGTTGTATCTATAATAGCGTAATTGTTGGATCAAGTTTCAACTCGATTAAATTAACTCGCCCAATTCTAATTCTAGAATTAGGCAAATTTCCTAGCTTAACAAAATAAGACGAGCGAAGAATATGCGTCGAGTGTAGACTAATCATTGGGCCAAGTTATAATATTATCTCTCTAGTTCGACTTGGCGCCAAGACTGGATCGCAACGATTTTTTGAAATCGAATCGCTCAAATTAGTTTAGCGCGCTTCGCGCTAAACTACTTATAGTAATCAACTAAACTACTTTGAGCGATTCGATTTCTCGAATTTTTTTGACCTAAGTCTTGGCATTTGCACGTGACATTTCTAGGTCAACGCGATTAGTCTAGTTGAATGTTTAACTCAACTTACTTAATTACGTAACATTACGTAACGTTATATAACGCACTAACTATATGCGATTAATATAAATTTTGCGTTAGTGTAAGATGCAAGTGCGTTTGCTACTTGTCGATGCACTAAGATATAAAAGATGTAAGATATAATAGGCTTTTATTACTATGCCCCAACTATATAAGGTAGATAGTAGTAAGACTAATCGTTGAAAAACAACAAGAAACAAGCTTTCTTTCTATTTAATACTGGCTATAACGTGCGAGTTTGCTTTTCGCTTTCTAACTAGAAAAAAAAGTTGTGCAATTTAAGACTTTTATAAATAGTTAAAATTACATGTCTTGCCATATCTTGAGACGCTAACGCATCGATAGCGCTATAACATTACAATTATCTTCTTTCTTAAAGTATTGATTCTTAGTAATATAAGAAGTTGTATTAGTCTTACACAAGTCAAAGACGTCTATTAAGCGTCAATGTTACAAGAGCTTGTTAAAAATCTTCTCAAATCTTTTTAAGAATTAAGAGAAAAAAAGTCTTCTACTTGATAGAAATCAATTTATGCTTTAGTTCAACACAATCTATAGAACAACGTAATAACAACAATAGAAATTTATAATAAATTATTGCTTTGTCGTTATTGTTGTTAGAGTTCTAAATAGAGTTCAAAGTAAAGCTAGCGTTGCGCAAGTACTAGGTAAATTATAAACACAAATATTGTTTTTCTCTTTTCTTTTCTTTTCTTTCTTTTTTCTTATACTTTTCTTAATTGCAATTGCTTTCTTGTCGTAAGTAAATTATTATAGAGACAACAATATATAAGACTTATATATATAGTGCAAATATTAAATTGATATGTCTTTATCTTTATCTTTTAAGAAGTTAAAAGATTAAGAAAATAAATAATTTCGACATCTTATTGTTTGCGAAAATTAACATATTACAATTTGTAATAATTTTTTATATATAACTTGCGTAAACAAACGTATATACGTTTGCAAGAAGAAAAGTGCTTGTACTTATTGCAAGATTTTTTATTGTAAATCAAATTGTTGCATTGCAATAAATTTTGCTTGTGTTTATAATACAATAGTTGCTAATATTTATTAGTTTATTGAACGCTTTCGAAATTAAGTAGAAGCTCTTGTTATTAATTATCGTAAAAGGTTCGAAATAAGAGATATAATTTCTAGATCGATAAAACGTTTGCAAAAGAGTATTATTTTCGAAATAAAAAGTTAACAACGCGATAAAAAGTTTATTTTATTAACAACAAATTGAGCGCAATTTTGTATTTGTTAACTCGAACGCAATTTAATTCGCGCTCTAGAGCATTAAATTAAGCTCGAGCAAAAGCTCAAGAAAACAAAGATAAATCGAAATAAAGCTCTTATTAAGATAAAGCAATTAATCGATCTTCTTTTTGAGCAAGTATTGAAGATAAGCATTTTCGTCTATTTTTCGACACATTTTTCTATCTATTTCGATGTGTCGTGTAATACACTAACATGCATTTAGAATTCAAAAAAAAAATAAAAACAAAAATAAAAACGAGTTGTCGATAAAGATAAAGAAAACAAAGTCGAGACAAGTTGTCTTCGAACTTGTTGTTAATTTAAATAGAACAAGTTTAAAATTTTTTTTCGCAAATTTTTACAACTTTGCGATTAAATCTCTTCGTAACTTTGAGTTGTTAACAAGATTATCAAATAATAATATAATAAGTTTTTATTTTACTTTCGTTTGCACTTTGCTTACTTACATATTTTTAGAAAATAAAGAACGCGAAGATGCGTATAGACAACAAAAACAAGTTTGTAATAAAGATAAAGAAGATCGTGCAAGTCAAATTTCTTGCAATTTGACTTTTTCGAAAGAACGTAAGTACTTCGAACAATTTCGAAGACTTGTTTACGAATAATTCTAAGAAATTTAATAGTTTATTTTCGAATAAGTTTATTCGCATTTGGTAAACCCTAACTTTAGTCCTAGGTGTACCTAGATTTGCCATAACAAAATTCGCAGTTTTCTATTACTAATATTTGGACTTTGTGCGAGATCAAGATTAGAGCTAATGAATCTTGCACCACTTGCGAGAATCTAGAGGTTCAAGCCAAGCTTTGCGAGAGACGATCTTGGCATTCTTCAACATTGCGCTCATGAATGCGTTCGTCTAGTATAGCAACCATGATCTTCTTGCGTGACATGCGCACTCGTTTCCTTGATTCATTAGATTTGTCCCCAAAGTAAACTTTGCTCAAATCGACGAAATTTGACGTTTAAATCGAAAAATGTGATAGTTTGACGCAATTGTGCAACTAGCGAGCAACTGCAAACGTTCGTGCGCATCGCGAACATTAAAACTTTACGCGCCAAGACGTAGTTTAATTCGATGAAGGTTTCGCAACTTTGTCGAACATAAAGAAAACAAAACGAGCTCTTTAAGTAAATTCTGCCTCGACAATATTAATTTAAGTACGTAGGGTACATAGATTTGTGAGATTTGCAAGATCTTGTAAATATCTTGGTTCCTATTAGCTCGATCTGCCTCCCGAAACGCGAATGCTTCAAGAACTTTCTTTAGTCTTTTGAAGCAAATTTGATAAGTTGTTAAGAGCTTGCTAACTTAAGTCGTTGCAATACGTCGTCGACTAATAGAGAGCAATTGGATAGTTGTGTTTACAAGCTATGTTTTAAGCATTTATGTTAAGAGAGACAATCCTATTATTTCTAGCATCTTGTGTGACGAAATAAAGAAATTTTTCTTTGTAAATCTAATTAAATACAATAGCGATACAACAAAAATTGCGCGATATTTTATCGAAAGAATTATTGTTAACATAGTTGTTGTTGTTGCAATATACGTTGCGCTATCTTTTTCAACTTCGCTTGCTATACGTTTGCTCTTCGAATTTCTTTCGCAATTTATCGATATTATTAAGAGACTTTTCTTTTAGCTATTAATTATACTTGTTGTCTCAATTTATTTACTTAATTTTATATTATATTTGCTTCTTTAACTTAGTCTTGTTTAGAATTTCTTCAATCTTTTATTAAACTTTGTTATTAATAAGTTTCGAAGCTTGCAATATTTGTTTCGTCTACTTATTGTTGGCGCAATACAAGTATAATTCTAGAAGTAAAATATAAAAAGTATTATAAATTCGATAGATATTAAGTAGAATAAGACAATAAGTTTGCGTTTTAATCTTATTTTTAATTCTAAACAATTTAACATACTTGTGCAATATCTTTTTGCTAAATCTTTTTTGCTTTAAATTTCTAGTTAAAAATATAATCAATTCTTCTACAATAAAGCTCTTTAATCTATGTCTTTTATTGTAGTATTTCGTTTATTGTACAATAGCATTTTTGAGACGCTTTGCTAGAACTTTTCTTAAATTATAAAGTTGTTTTACGCGTTTTTGTATCAATAATATTTTTTTTTCGATAAAATTGTTCTTAACTTTATAGTGGATCTTCGAGTAATAATTGTACATCAAATAGAACAAAAAAGTCTTAGCTAAGATGTAATAATTATTATTATAGACAAATTCTATTATTGACAATAGATAAGTTTATTTTGCTTGTTTCGCGTTAACGTAAGTGCGAAGATAGTGCTTAAGAGTTTAATTTTGTCGTTCAATTAAACTATTTGTTTAAGAATAAAAGACAATACTTAATTGTCTTTTGATTTGTGCATAAAAGTATATAGCGAATTACAAGACATTAATAAAGACAAATCTTTTGTCGCTTATTATGTTAACTAACGTTTCGAAATATAAGACAATTTTATCGAAAAATACTTTTGCTAATTTTGCAACATCGATTCTAGTAATTACAAATATATATTTAACTATTTTTGTATAGCAATCGACTATTATAAAGATTAAGTTATATATAACTTTACAATACTTGTTCGAAAACAAACTTGTTATAAAGTTTATAGTAATTTTCTTTTATAATTTTTTTACAATAAATAAGAATCGAAGCTTATTATACAACTTATAACAAGAAACTTTAATACATTAACAAATATTACATGTTCTAATATACGTTTTTACTTGCTTTGCGTAAACAAGTTAAAAATACTTTCTCTAAAATAGATTTAAAATTTTCTTGATTTTAAAGTGTTTTGTTAAAGAATTGTTATAATTCTTGCAAATTAATTTTTTTCTAACAATTGCATTTTTTAAGACATAAAGTAGTCTATTATATTTAACAAGATTTTCTTGATTTAGAGTCTATATTTTTTGTTAATAACAAAACAATTTCTTAATCTTAATATAAATTTTCTTAATTTAAGTGTCTTTAATTTAGAGATTCTTAATTAAGAATTTTTGAGATTTTTGAGATTTTTTATACAATTTCTTTAACATGTCTTTAATTACTTTTCTTAAAATAACAATTTATATATTAATTAATTACAATAGAGATGCTAGTTTATTAAGAACTTTTTTTCTACTTTATAGTCGCAAGATCTTCGCGTTACTAGTAGATATTCTTGCTAGTTGTAATATAAGAGCTAAATTACTTAATATCTTTTGTTCGCTTTGCCTTAGCAACTTTTTGTTAAACAATAACGTTAGCTTATTTTGAAATACGAGAATCAAATTAATTAATATCTCTTTTTTGCTTTGCGTTAACAAATCTTTGTTAAACAACAACGTCAATTTGTTTTGCAACGTTAACAACAATTTTGTATTTAACAACAAGATCCCTTTGTAAAACATTTTAACAACTTATTTGTTAAATTTTTCTTATTCGAACGATAGAAAATTTCAAAGTTATAGACAACTAACTTGAGCGTCTAGCGAGTTTGTCTTAAGTTTAGCTTCTTTTAATCTATAAATTCTTTAAAATTATTGTAATTTAATTATATCTCGATAGAGTAAACATTGTTCTTTAAATAGTGTCTTTATTGCTTGAAAGCAACTATAATAGTTAGTAGTTTCTAATTATGCGTCTTATAATTTTGCTTTGTCGAAATTATTTTTTGCGATTAGAACACTATTAGACGCCAATTTTTGTCGTTATTTTATTAACTTAAGATGCTCGCAATTGTAAAGTTAGACGCGTCAATCTTTATTTTAATTTTCTTGCTCAAATTGTAGTAACAAAGTAGTAAAACTAACATAAAAATATCACAAAGTTGACGAAACGCTTGCTCTACTTTATTTGATCAAACAAAAAAATCAAATTTCTTGTTATTTCTATTTTCTTTCAATAGACTAGTAAGAAAAGTAACTCTTTTCGAATATCAATATATAAAGCGTCTATAAAAATTTACAAAGTTCAAAAACATTTAAAGTTTGCGATAAGTTTTTAATTTAAATTACTTCTTAATTGTTTTAATTCTTTTTAAATTTATTTGTATCTCTTTTAAGAATACAATAAAATCTAGAAATTTAATCTCTATAATATTAAATTTGTACTTCTTTAAATTAATATATAGCAAATATTCGCGAAGACGTTTTAATATTTGTTTAACATAACGCCAATGCTTTGTCAAATTATTGTTGTATACTAGTATGTTATTTATATAGACTACGCAAGTTACATTAATTAGCTCTTGCAACGTCTAACTAATATAAATCTAGAAAGTTGCGAATGCGTTTGCTAGTTCAAATAACATAATTTAATATTCGAAATGTCTATAGCGCGTGCGAAACATTGTCTTCTACTTATTATTGCGTTTAATGCGAATGCAATAATAGACGTTCTTTAGATTTAAGACGATAAAGCGCTTTGCTTCGCATAAACGATCTAGCGTTTTCGTAATTAGAGACAATAAATAACGATTCTTAATAGTAATTACGTTTAGACTTCTATAATCGACGCATAGACGTAATCTCTTGTTCGATTTAATACAAATAGAATAGAAACGTTTGCAAACAAAACTAAATGCTTAATTTAATCTTTAACTAACGCATTATCGAGATATCGTCGAAGTATTGCTAGCTCGTTCTATAAAAAATTATAAAGAGACATAAAAGATAGCTCTTTGTTATTCTAAAACTTAATAGCATAATCTTCTTTTTTCAATTTTAATAAAATTTTAATCAATTTATTGTTATAGACATCTTTTAAGTTCCTTAACTCTTTAGAAATCTTAAACTTTGCTAGTTTTTTACTTGACATCTTCGTAACGCCAACGCAAACAATAGTATAAATTGTGCTATACTTAACAAAATCTAAAGCAAATTGCTTAAAATTAACTATCTTTAATTTGTTATTTGCAATCTTAAATTATCAATTTTCTATCTTCGAATCAACCAATATATCTTGCTTGACTAGTATTGACATATCTAATATAAGATTAGAATTTATATATTTAACTAAGTAGAATAAGATAGTTTATTCTCGATATTAATCTTACGAGTCAATTAAATAATAAATCAATTTATAGACGTTGTAATAGTAGCAATTATCGCTATTAAAAAAACTCGATATCGATAAAATAGCAAATATAAATTGCAATTTCTGTTGTACTATGTAAACATAATTAATAAAATTTAGCTTAACTCTCGATTCGACTAGATCTATAACTTGACATTTGTTATTAAGAAATTAAATTCAATCTTTTACTAAAATTAAGTTTATTGTCTTTATTTGTTTTTTTTGCTTTGCTTGCGAGACGTTGACAAAGCTTAATTTTTTTTGCATCGATTGTAGTAATAGTGACAACAATAGATTTATCTTATTTATATTTATTAAAATACTCTATTTTGTAATATTTCTTTTTATAATATTTAAAATATTTGACACAACTTAAATAGTTTGCGTTATTAATCTTATAAACTTGTTTGCGCGACGTTAACAAGTCTTTGAAAGTATAGAACTTCTTGTTTCTAGTAAACTTGTCGATCTTGTTTAAGCAACAATTCTAATAAGATTTGTCTAAAGAGACATTAGAATCTTTTATTATTTGCTAATTGTTAAAGTTGCTTAAGTCTATTTTGCGAATACGATTTAATGTTTGTTCTTGCATAATAATTATAGCTAGAAGCTTATTGCGAGTATTTAATACGTTATTAATGTCTAGAATTTTTATTTTTAAGTTCGACTTAAACTTAATTAAAAATATATAGATTCTATACTTTTTTGAAAGCAACAATAGATAGATCTCTAACTTATCTAGATATCTTTTAAAAACAATTATCTTTCAATTTAACTTTTAAAAACAATTATCTTTCAATTTAACTTTTGTCTAACGTTCTTCTATCTTTTATAGGCGAGAAGACGACAATTAGTAAAATTAGCTATCAAATTCAATAGAAACTTTCTAAAATCTTCAAAGATCTTGCTTTTTAGCTTAGCGTTATTACTTGTTCTTGAATATTATTGCGTAGTAACGTTATTTTCCAAGAATAGTATGCAATAAAGAATTTTGCTTTTATTTGTAATAAAATACGTCAAAAATCGTATTATATTAATGTCGATTTCGCGAAATTAAATAATATATTTACTTACGTTTAAACTTTTGTATAATTTTAGCTTTTCGAGCTTTAGAAACTTAAATATAATCGACAACAATACAATAGCAATCTAAGAAACTTAAGAGTTTGTTTCTTCGATTGCTATAGCTTAAATTTGTTAAACATTTCGCAAGTCTTAAATCTTTGCTATTAACATTTTAATCTATTAATGTAAAGTCGAAGCTTTAATCGTATTTAAGCTATTATCTTTGTTGACGTTACGTTAACAACAATTATTTTTGTCGACATTTTGTAAGCGACGATTATCTTTGTTAACGTTTCGTAAACGATTGTTGTCTTAAGAGAAATCAAACTTCTCGAACTCTAATTTAGTAGTCGAATAATTGTTATAGCTTAAACTATCTTAATCCAACATAATACTATTACGTCTCGAGTCTTTTCCTTCGAAAGATAGAATAATTAGAATTGTAAAATACGAGTGCGTTTGCTACTTGTCGACGCACTAAGATATAAAAGACGTAAGATATAATAGACTTTTATTACTATGCTTCAACTATATAAGATAGATAGTAGTAAGACTAATTGTTAAAGAATAACAAGAGACGAGCTTTCTCTCTATCTAATATTTGTTATAACGTGCGAGCTTGTTTTTTGCTTTCTAATTAGAAAGAAAAGTTGTACGATTTGAGACTTTTATAGACAGTCGAGATTACGTGCCCTACCATACCCTAAGACGCTAGCGCGTCGATGGCGCTATAACATTATAGTTAGCTCAATTGAGCTAGCTTGAACCTTGCGCTAGTTTATTCGAGTTAGCGCATAGATAAGATAAGATAAGATAAGCAAATACTAACGCAATAAAGTTAGCTTAAATTCTTGATATTAATTTAACAAAACTCAATTCTAGAATTAAGTTCGCGTCTTAATCTTGATTTAACTCTACGAGACCCAAGAGAGTAAATCGAATTAAGAAAAAAGTTTTTGACTCAACTTAATAATTACACTAATCTTAGACTAATCGTTAGATCAAGTTATGATACTATCTTTCTAACTCGACTCGACGCCAAGATCGAGTCGCAACGATTTTTTGAAATCGAATCGCTCAAAGTAGTTTAGCGCGCTTCGCGCTAAACTACTTATAGTAATCGACTAAACTACTTTGAGCAATTCAATTCTTCGAATTTTTTTTGATTCAAGTCTTAGCATTTGCATGTGACATTTCCGGGTTAGCGCGATCAATCTAGCAATTAGTCTAGTTTAAAGTAAATATTAGTAAATAAATATTAATTTTAACTCTAATATATATATTTCTTACTTTATTTTAGTAAAATTATCTATTAATATATTATTTACAATTCTGTTAATTTTTTCGAATTTCCTACTTTTTAAATTTTGTTATACTCTACTAAATAATATAAAAAAATTCTAAACTACTATATAATAATATTACTTCTATATATTATTAATAAAATAAACTAAATATATATACAAATAATAAAAGTGCTATTAACAAATTTAAAAATTATTGCAAGTCGAAATTGCGCAAAAGTAGACTAATTGTTAAGTCGAAAATTGATATCAACTTTCTAATTCGACTCGAATACTTAATATTAACATCGTAACTCGATTTAAATACTCGATATCAATATTGTAACTCGACTCAATGTCGACTCGATTTCTAACTCGATTCGAATTATCGATTCGAATTGTTAAGCAATCGAAAATGTTGTTATAATATTAAGAATTTCTATTTTTAAATCTATTACGTTACGACTTTCGAAAGATCTATGCGTCAAAAACGAAACAATTTTCTTCTTTATTATTTTCTTATTATTTGCATTATCTTATTGCATTACCTACTAAGCGTATTGTCTTGCTATATATATTAATTATGCACTTTTTTAAATAAATGTGTTAACGAAATTGTTGTTTAATTATACACTTTTTTTAACAAATGTGTTAACTAAATTGTTGTTCGAACATGCACTTTTTTTGATAACAATAAAGCTAATCGAAAGATTACAATAATTTTGAACTAGTTACTATACAAAGAAATCAAATGCATTATCTAATTGCATTACTATGCAATATTTTAAGAAAAAAATTATAAGATTCAATACACAATTTATGTCTACAAATTCTACTACTAAATCACTTTATATCTTGACAAGTCGAATTAAGAATTTGAATCGATACTCGATATTAACATTGTAACTCGATTCAAATACTCAATATTAATATTGTAACTCGAATCGACTTTTTAATATTAAAATTCTAACTCGATTCAAGTCTTGACAAGTTAGAAACTTGGTTCGAACTCGATAATCCGACCCGACGCGATCAGTCTACGCAAAAGACTAAAATAATAATTGTAAAAAATTATATAAAAAGTAAGGCAACAACTATAAAGTTATCTTAATACAAATTAAGAAGTTTTGTAAAATATCTATATAAAAGAAAGTTGCAAAATCGAATTGTAAGATTATAAAAAATAATATTAGAAAAAAAATTAAGAAGTATTAAATTAATAAAGAAATTTATAATAATATATCTAAGTAATATAATTAAGTATATAATACTAACAGTTTAATAATAGAATACTTCGAAAACAAATTAAAATAAAAAGTAAAAAAGAAATTTGCAACTAAGAAAGCAGATCGATTTAAGATTATTAAAAAAGTACAAATACTATATAAAAATACAAATATAATAATAAAATTCTCTTCTAAGAATATATATATTATCTGAATATATTATCTATATTCTATATCTAAGCTAATTAATATTATAGTTAAGCGTTAATAATAAGTTTAATATTAATAAAAGTTTTTTAATTTATATAAAATCGATTGTAGAAATCATTTAGCAACAAATTATTTATTATAATAATTTAAATAACTTAAGAAAGACTAACAATAACAATTCTATAGAATTATTTAATATTTTTGTTAAAGAAATTGCATTTTTAAACAATATAAAGAAAAGAGAAATTTCAAATTCTATTACTATTAAAATAAAAAATTTCGATAATATTGTTAAAGAAAATAATAATAAGCAAGAGACTCGATATAAGATTTAAGATAATATAGTATTAAATTATAACTACTATTATTTGCATTTAATAAACTCTAACTTTAGTTCTAGATATATATAGATCTATTATAACAAAAGTTGCAGTTTTGTATTACTAATATTTTAACTTTGTGCAAGATCAAGATCTAATTATTAGAATCTTATATTACTTGCAAGAATCTAGAAATTTAAGTTAAGCTTTGCAAAAGATAGTCTTAATATTTCTTAATATTATATTTGTAGATACGTTTGTTCTATATAACAATTTTAATCTATTTGCGTAAAATTTGCATACGTTCTTCTAATCTATTAGAGTTGTCTTAAAAGTAAAATTTGCTCGAATTGACAAAATCTAATATTTAAATTAAAAAATATAATAATTTGATATAACTGTGCAACTAGCGAGCAATTGCAAACGTTTATATATATTGCAAATATTAAAATTTTACGCGTTAAAACGTAGTCTAATTCGATAGAGATTTTGCAACTATGTCGAACTTTAAGAAAACAAAACAAGTTTTTCGAGCAAATTTTGTCTCGACACTACTAATTTGAGTAAGTAGAATAGATAGATTTGTAAAATCTATAGAATCTTGTAAATATCCTAATCTCTATTAGCTCGATTTGTCTCCCGAAACGCGAATAATAAAGCAACAAATAATAATAATAATAATAAAGAAAATAATAAGAGTAAGAAAGATAGAAATAATAATAATAAAATTAATAAAAATAATAACAATAAAAATAACAACAAGATAAAAAATAATTCGAATTAGACTTTTTAAGATAATAGTAAAACAATCGAGATTATTAAGATTTTAAACTAATAATTTTATATATATAACTTAGAGAGTCTACTATTATATATTACTATTATAATATATTATTTTTTTATATTATTATATTATATTATTAAATTGTAATTAAACAATTTTAGTAAAGTATAAAATTAAGATTTTGAATCTATTAAATATAATTTAAATTTATCTATTGTTTTAGAGTTATTAGTTCTCTATATATTTTTAAATAGAATATATTTAAATATTAAAGTCTCGATAACTTAGTAATAGAGCGTTTTAACTTTTAATAATAGTAATACAGTATTTACAATAATATTATTAAAAGTATTACTATGCTCTTGTTAATCTTATTATAGATATTGTGTTATTATTATTACGAGTTAAAAAATTAAGAGTTGAAATTCTTTTTAAGATACAATAATTTTTTTCTTTTTATAATCTTTGACAAGATTATGCAAAACAAGATTGTCGAACTCTTTAACTAGAAAAGTGAAGTTAATAATTTAACTCTAGCTATTTAGATAGCTCGAATATATTATTATAATATATTACTAGATAATTCTATATCGAAAAATTATAGAATACAATATAATTTTTTACTATTTATTTTAGAATTTGTTTATACTAATACTAAGTCTTGACAATTCGAGTTAATTTGATAAATTAATTTTTAATTCTAAATTTATAACTCGATTTAAATTGTCGATTTCAATTTTAAAAATCGAATTATTAAGACTTTCGAATCGAGTTAATACAAATTGTTAAGATTCGAATTAAATATTTGATTCGAACTTGATAATTCGACTCGACGCAATTAGTCTAATAAAAATACAAATATAATAATTATGTTTTTTTCTTAAAATATATATATTATCTAAATATATTATCTAGTTTTTTATACTTCAGCTAATTAATATTGCAATTAAGTATTAATAATAAATTTAATATTAATAAAAGTTTCTGAATATTTATAAAATTAATTGTAAAGATTATTTAATAACAAGTTATTTACTATAGTAATTTAAATAACTTAAAGAGAGCTAATAATATTAATTCTTTTAATTTGTATAGCAGTTTTGTTGAGAAATTTGCATTATTAAAAAATGCAAAAAAGAGAGAAATTCCTAATTTTATTAATATCAAGATAGAGAATTCTAACAATATTGTTAAAAAGAATAATAATAGTCAAGAAATTTAATATATAGTTTAAAAAAATGCTAAAACATTAAGTTATAACTACTATAAAACTACTAATATTAATAATAATAGCAAAAAAATGCAAGCAATAAAGATTAAGATTGCAATAATAAAAATAATAACAAAATCGAAAGCAACTCGAATTAAATTATTTAAGATAATAGTATAGCAAACAAAATTATTGAGATCTCAAACTAATAACTTTATATACTTAGCTTAGAGAACTTACTATTACAAATTAATATTATAATATATTATTATATTGTATTACTATATTGCATTACTATATTACATTATTAAATATAAAACATAAAACTAAGATTTCAAATAAATAAATTATAATCTATAATAGAACTAATGTTTTAACAATTCGAATCGATTTTTCGAATCGATTTTCGATTTCAAGTTTAAAATTAGTGTAACTATTAAATCGAGTTAGATACTTTTTTCTTAATCTAATTTATTCTTTTGGGTCTCGTAGAATTGAGTTAAGATTAAGACGCGAACCCAGCTTTAAGATCGAATTTTGTCGAGTTAATGCCAAGAATTCAAGCTAACTTTGTCGCGTTTTATCTTATCTTATCTTATCTTATCTTATCTTATCTTATCTTATCTTATCTTATCTTATCTTATCTTATCTTATCTTATCTTATCTTATCTTATCTTATCTTATCTTATCTTATCTTATCTTATCTTATCTATGCGCTAACTCGATTGGGCTAGCGCAGAGTTCACGCTAGCTCGATTGGACTAGCGCAGAATTTACGCTAATCGCATATAATTAGCGCGTTACGTAACGTTACGTAACGTTATATAATCGAATAAGTCGAATTAAACACTCGATGCGCATTCTTCGCCCGCTCCACTTTGTTGGACTAGGAAATTTGCCTAACCCTAGGATTAGAATTGGGCGAGTCAACCCAATTGGATTGAAATTCAACCTAACGATTACGCTATTTAAAATCGAATTAAATTGTCGATTTCAATTTTAGAAATCGAATTGTCAAGACTTTCGATTTGATTTAAATTAAATTGTCAAAATTCGATTTAATTTCTTAAATTGAACTCGATTTCCCGAATCGATGCAATTAATCTATAAGTAACAAAGTTTTGCAATATTTTTATTAGTTATTTGGCGAAATATAATCGACTAATAACAAAATATTAACAATTAACAAAATAATATATTTTCTATATACAAAAATTAATAAAAATATATTTTAACTTGTTAAATTAATAGAATTAATTAAGAATAGCAATATTCTTGCAATATAGTATTATTTAAAGTTACATTTCTTAGTATTAATATATATAACTAAAGATATAATTGCAATTTTAGTCTTTAATATTAAAGTAAAGAGACTCTTCTTAATAGCGCAAAATATAAGTATCTATTGTTATTATTAACTTTGCAACAATATTGTCAAAAAAATTATAATTTTCAAATAAATTTACTAGTTTGCTAGTAATACAATAAAGAATACAAAAATTATATTATTAATAATAGCAAAATATCTTAAAATTATTAATATAAAGAAAATCGAAAATAATAAAATTGCATTTATTATAATATTTGTAGTTAACTTTAATAATACAAATATTAATTAAGACAATAAAAATAATAAGCTAAGAATTTCGAAATCTCTTTCGAACAAAAATAATATTAATACAAAAGCATTAAATAAAAACAATTTTATAATAGAAAAGAATACTAGAAGTTTTAATTAAATATTAATTTAAAATAAATTAAAGAATTTTTAAGTCTTCTTTTTATTTAAATTTAAGCAAATCTCGACAATAAAAGAAGTATTACTTGTTTTATTAACAACAAAAATAATTGTACAAGTCGACTTTTAACGTCAATTATCTCCTGTATCTACAAAAATAAAATAAAATTTTTATTATTTATTTCGAACATTAAGAATTATCGGAACTATTTAATTTTTTAAATTATTATTTTTGTTTTTGCAAAGAGTTGTTAACAAACTAATCTAGATAGCAATATCTTTTAGAAAAAAAGCAAATTTCGGAAAATATTAATTAAATAACAAAGAATATATATATATAGAATCGAATTAGCAAAGGCTCTAGTTTATAACAAATTACTTAATATTGTTGTTAATTAATATTAATACTATTAATTATTAATATATTATTCTACAAGTTAAATTAATAAATTAATAAATTAATAAAATAGAACAGTTGTTTTGTTTTGCAATTGCAAACAGAATTAAATTTCTACTTTTATTGCTACGTTATATTAAATGTTGTAATATCTATTATGCAAATTATGTTATACAAATCTTATATTTGTACAAGTAAAATTTTATTAAATCTTATATCTTATATCTATTTTATTAATAAGATTAAATAGATTAAATCGAGTAGTCGAATAAATCCTCTAGTTTAATTTAATTAGTTAAACAAACACACTTATAATTTTGATTCTTTAAATCGAGTTAAACAATTTTGTCGAACTTATAATTTGATCCAAGAATTACGCTACTCTAAATCAATATTTCTAGAGCGTTTTACTTTCTAGATTTATATTGTTTTATCTTACTTAATTACAAAGCTTCTCTAGAGATATATAATACTTTTAATACAATAAAGTTAAAGCTATTTAATAGATGCTTACTTTATATTCTTTATAGAAAACAATTTCTTACTTTTAATTGTCGAAAACTTAACAATTAATTTATTTTCGAAATTCTTTAGCAAAGAAAAGTTCAATATCTTGTTTTGTAGACTCGAGCTCTTAAGTTAACGCAATATTGCAAATAATTAAGAAACATTTTTCAAGATTTTATATACAAAGATAGCAATTACTTAATTTAAGATCTTCGAATTTTGTAATTGTAAATAATTGTCGATATAATAGATAATACAATAGCAAATATAGCTAGATAATAAAAAATTAAATTTTTAACAATATATATCTCGAACAAAATACTAAAAATTTAATAAATAAAAATCTTAATAAAGAATCTTTATTTATTTATTAAGTTAAACTTTCGATATTATTTTGAAGCTATTTTATTGATTTAAATAATATTAAGTTGTTAATAATCTCGAGCGTGCGTTTCTCTTAATACTAATAATTCTTAATATTTTTATTTAAGATCTATAAAGCGCAATAACAAATTCTAAGTAAATTTTTTTTCGATAATTATTGCTAAGATTTTGAAAATTATATAATAAGAATTTGTTTCTAGAGATTTGTCTTAAAAAGATAGTATTTTTTAATATACTCTTTAATAGAAAGAATCAATTTTAAAAGAGTAAGATAAATGTTGTAAAAAACGTGTTATTTGTTAAGTTATATTCAAGATATTAACAATAATATAAGCAAAAAGAAATCGAAGACTTTATTAAAGATTGATTCGAGATAGAAAAGCAAATTTAATCTTACAATAATCGATTTTTATTACAATTTTTTTCTAGAATCTAATATACTTAGTAAGTTGTTTGAAAATGAGTTAAAAAAGATTAATTAAATTTATCTATGCATTATCTTTTTTGTTAAAGTATTACAAGTATAGAGTATTTTGTACTTTTTTGCAATCTTCTTATAATAAAGTCTTATATAAATATTAGAATAATATATTTAAGTAGGCTAGAAATTAAAATTCTTTACAATAGATTTTTTCTTGCGTTTCTTCTATAATTGTTGTAGAACAATTTTTTCGATTACTAGTTAATTAAATTTAAATATAGCTTTCTTAATAATTGTAGACTAATTATAATTGTTAAAAGCAAACATCTAAGATAAATCAAAATTAACAAAACTAATGTTTAAGACGCTATCTTGACAATATCTAGTAAAGTGCTTCGAAGACAATAATTTTTTGAACTTTTGCAATTTTGAGATACGCTTTTCTTTAGTAGCTTGAGCGACAATATTTCTAAGTTGTAATATTCTTAAAACAATAATAAATAGCTTTCTATATTGCTTGTAAGCAAAAATAATCAAAATACTTATTTTTATATTATTGTTTATACTTATATTTCGCGTTATTAGAAAACTATTATTATGCATTATACTTACATATACAATTACAATAGAATTAACAATATTACTTGCAAAATTACTCTTTAAAGCGAAAGTTTTATTGCAATCTATTGCAAACTTTAGTTTAATATAATTTATACTTAGATGTTGTTGTAATAATAGTAAGATAAAGATAAAAATGCAAGTGTACTCTTGTATTTTGAAGTTGTTTAAATAATATATTGATAATTGCAAACGTTCTTACTTAATTAAAGTCTTAATTTGTTGCAAGATCTTTATAAATATTCTCTAATTATAAGTGTTAAGAATTGCTTTTATTAGAAGACAATAAGTTTGCTTTTTTATAATATTTATATATTTCCAATGCGCAAAATCAAGAAATCTAGTAATAATTATTCGAGATTAGATATAAGCTTAAAAAGTAACAATTAACTTTTATTAAAATCTTATTCTTCGCAATAGTTATCTCTAGCTTTTTTGATTTTTATTTTCTTAACTCTTTTTCGATACTTTATAGTTTCTTAATAATATTAATAATATTCTTGTATATTAAAGTTTAATAACTCTATCTAATCTTAATAAACAAGACGATTTTTGCAATTATAGTTTATATTATAAAATTTAAAGTTTGTATTAATTTGTTGTTAAGAAGTATCTTTAATAAATGCAAAAACAAAAATATATACAAAAGTTTTCTTGTTATTAATTAAAAGTTGAAGATCTTTATCTAATCTAAAAAATGCTAGAGAAAAAGCAAAGACTATATTGTTAAAGTTGCTATTATAAGATTTCAAAATTATCAATAAAATATTAGCTTTTCTAGATTGCTCTTTTTAACTTAATAATACAAAAATTAGATAAATCTTAAGCAATATTTTAAATATGTTTTAATACAAATCAAATTTATTAATAAAGCAAAAAAAATATTATAAAGATACAATCTAACTTAAAAGAATCTACTAGATATTAACAATTATAAATTGCAATTTTTAGCTTATTATAAATCGAAAATAAAAGTTCTAATAATCGAAGTTGATACTACTTTTAATTAAAAATATTACAAATAATATATTTATTTCAATATTTAATATAAATGCGTAAATAAATTTTATTATCAATATCTAGTTTCTTTTTTAACTTCGAAATTCAACTTTAAATTAAATAGTCGAGATAGATATTAGCTTCTTAATTAACAATTATAGATTTTAAGAGAAGATAAAAGTTATTCTTAATACAAAGTAGACTGGTCGCGTTGACCCAAGAATGTCACGTGCAAATGCCAAGACTCGAGTCAAAAAAAAATCGAGAAATCGAATCGCTCAAAGTAGTTTAGTCGATTACTATAAGTAGTTTAGCGCGAAGCGCGCTAAACTAATTTGAGCGATTCGATTTCAAAAAATCGTCGCGACCCAATCTTGGCGTTGGGTCGAACTAGAGAGATAATATCATAACTCGATCCGACGATTAGTCTAAACTTTCGAAACAAAAATCTTTAAAAAGAGAAATAATATTACAAATCTATTATATATTACTAATATATATTATCTAGAAAATAATTAAAAAAATCTAAATTTAAACTGAATTTATACTATTTTTAGTATTCTTAATATTCTTAACAATTCGACTCGATTTTTAGTATTAAAATCGAAAATCGAGTCGAATTAAATCGAATCGATTTTAAAATAATAGAAATTAAATTAGATTTTAAGTTGATTTCTAATATTGAAATTGATAGATCGAATTAATTTCTAAAGTTGAAATCGAAATTCGATTTAACAATAAGTCTATTATAAACAAAAGACTTAAAATATTAGCATTTAAATATAAAGATACTATTATTAAAAAAGTATACAGTTTATATAAAAGTATTAGTTGAACAACTTGCTATAATAACTTATATTAAACTTATCTAAAAAAAAAAGAACAAAGTTAATTAATTTTTTAGAAAGTCGAAATTAGTAACTTAATATTAGAAGAAAGCTTAGCGCAAACAAATATTTTAAGCAAAAGTTATAATATAAAAGTCAAAAAAATCTAAATTTTTTGATAAAAAATATATTAAAAAAATACGATATATTAGTTTAATAATAACAACTAAACTTAATAGTATACAAACAATATTCGATTTTATTAATTAAAATATATAATTGTTAATTTACAACAATTGTTAATTTTAGTGCAACAAATAATTTTATAATTAAAACCCTTATTAAAAGAAAAGAATATTTTTCTTAAAAGAAGTCTAATATATACAATCTAATAATTGTAAACAAAATTTTATTATTTGCAAAAAATAAAAAGATAAACAAAGAAACAAAAGTACTATTAATAATTATTTAACAATATTACAAGATATTAATTTTTAATATAGTAAAAATAGTTACTTACAATATTGTTCTAAAAATATCTTAATTAAAGCAATATAATCTAGAAGTCGACTAGAGTATATAAATATTTAAATTTGCGCAATATATTTACGCAATCTATATTTAATCTATATATCGACAATATTTAATAATAGATAAAAGATTAAATCGAAAATTAATTGCAAGTAGCAAGTTTACAATTTTGCAAAAAAATAATTTAATAAAATTTAATTTAACAAATATTAACAAAGATTAACTAGATTATAGAGTTAAAATAAATAAAGAGAATTGCAAATCTTTTAAGATTTCTAAACTATCTAATATAGTAAAAAAATTGCTAAAATATATATTACAAATATACAATAATTAAGAATATCTATTTTAAGAAAAAATAACAACAAAGACTTTGTCTAAATATTAGTTATAAACTTATAAATTTAAATTTAAATTAAACAAACAATTTACATTTAAATTAATATATATTTTATTCGAGAAAAAATTAGAAATACTTTGCAAATACTTAACAAAAAATTAAAATAAAGGATTTATTAGAAAATCTTAATTACAAGCAAAATATTCGATTCTCTTTGTATTTAAGAAAAACTAAACTTTTTATCTATCAATATTGTAATTAGACCCAAATACTTGATATCAATATTGTAATTCGACTTAATATCGATTCGATTTCTAACTCGATTTGAATTATCGACTTAAATCGTCAAGCAATCGAAAATATCGTTATAATGTTAAGAATTTCTATTTTTGAATCTATTACGTTACGATTTTCGAAAGATCTATGCGTTAAGAACAAAACAATTTTCTTCTTTATTATCTTTTTGTTATTTGTATTATTTTATTGCATTATCTTATTGCATTATCTAATTGTATTACTATGCAACATTTTAAGAAAAAAATTATAAGATTCAACACACAATTTATGTCTACAAATTCTACTACTAAATTGCTTTATGTTTTGACAAGTCAAGTCGAGAATTCGAATCGATACTCGATACTAATATTGTAATTTGACTTAAATACTCGATATTAACATTGTAACCCAAATTGACTTTTCGATATCAAAATTCTAACTTGATTCAAATCTTGACAAGTCGAAAATTCGATTCGAACTCGATAATTCGATTCGACGCGATCAGTCTATTCTCCAATAAATATTGTTAATATATTTATAAAATTTAAATATTCGAATTTCTTTTCTATAGCAACTTTCTTGACTTTTTGTAAATATTTATAATTTATATATTATTCGATTAATAATACTTAATTGTAAAAATCAAGTTGCATTAATAAATCTATTAAATCTTATATAAATTTGTTAATTTCTTTTTTTATCTTTTATTTGGCAACAAATATTAGACTTATCTACAAATACAAAGTTATATAACTTATAATACTAATATTAATATATTAAATATTGTAATCTAATATTTGTTATTAGCAATTCGGGGAACCAACTCTCTAAATTTAAGATGCTAAGATAATTCGAGTAGCTCGAGATCAACCTCGAGAGCGCTCAATAAGCAACGAGAAGCTTGTATTTGAAAAATTAAAAAAAAACTTAACAGAAAATATAATTTTGATATTCGAGATACGCACGAACTCTTGTAGTATTTCAATTAAATCTTTACTTGTTACTCGCTTATATTATAGTAATTTATATAGTAGAATCGAACAATTTGTAAAAAAATTACGCAAAAATAATATGTAGACAGAAGTATCTTCTATAGTTGCGCAATTAATTGCGCGTAATTAACTGCGCGTAGTTAATTGCGCATCAAACATATATATATTTTTTCTTTCTTTCTTTAGATTTATTTTTTATTTAGCAAGCTTATTTTGAGTATATTTAGAAATTATCTCTTTATAAGATACTCTTGTTTGTTCCAAGAAACTTTGCAAATACTACAATATTTGTTTTTTTAATACTAGTAATAAGAATTTGCTTTTTGTAGTTTATTAATATTTTTTCAATAATTAAATAATATCTTCTTGTAAAATTGTTAACGCAAAATATATTTATATTAGATTTATTAAGTATCTCGAATACTATATTTAATTAATTTGTATAATAAGATTATTACAAATTAAAAATATATTAAAAAATCTTCTCTATAACTTAATTATATACTTTTGCTTGTAAATATTGTAGATACTTTATTTTTATTTTTACCATTAATATTAAATCTATTAGTACTAGACTTAATTAAGTTTAATTTTATTTTGTAATTTGATTTAGATTATTAATAATTATATATATTAATTACAAGCTCTAATCTCTATAATATTATATTATTTAAGTTTTGTTTCTAACTATTAGAATTAAAATAATTGTAATCTTTTCTAGTAGCTAATTTTGTATATTTTATTATTAATTTTTTATATATATTTTAATATAGATGCAAACATTGTTTGTTATATTAATTTAAATTAATATATATATTAAACTATTATAAAAAAAATATAATTAAGCAAAAATATATTATATTTTCGATATTTCGATAGCACATAATATACTTAACAAAAATAAAATTATTAATTGTATCTTCGATTGTAAATTTTATTTTGCACTATTTGTTATTCTTAATTTTGTACAAAATAATTTTTATTTGCGTATATTATTTATTATTGTTGCAAAAACTATAATATTTTTATATACTTTTATTATTTTTATTTTAAAACAATATGTTAATAGTACTTTTTGTAAACTTGTAAACTAATATTTATTTTGCAAACTTATAATTTTAAATACTTCAAAAAAGACTATATATTGTCGAGAGATTAGAGAATTATTTTTGTGTAATTTTTTTAAATTGACAAATATAGCTACTCTTTCGAACTATATTGTTAATAAGTTCTTTCGCTCTTTTTTTCCTAATTGTATTGCTTAATTGTTATAGTCGATGTAGTAAATTGTAGATTTATCGATGATAAACTTTATTACTAAGTTGTTTAAATCGACAAATTTAACAATTAGAAACAAATATAATTTAACATTAATAATAATTGGTAAACTTATTAAGTACTTATATATTATTGTATACAAAGAAAAATTTATAGTAAAATAACTAAGATATATTGTATTAAATTAATTTATATAGTATTATAATATAGTTAAAGAACTAATTAGTAACAAAGACAAACTTTTTATATCTAACTATTAAAAAATATTTCTATTAATATTAAATACAAAACTTAAGATATTTATTATTTATTATTTAATTATAAATAATTAAATAATTAAATAATTAAATAAAGCAAATAAATTAAAGTGTTAAATAATATTTGCAATACTATATTAACAATATTTATAGCAATTAAATATTATTTTTATCTATAGTACAACTAATATTTAATACAAAGATTTCGAATATTATTAAGATAACTCTATTCTTTGTTAATTATAATAAAGAACTTAATTTTTTTAAAAAAGAGTAAAAATATTTGTTAGCTTAATTAGTTATTAAAAAGTAGCAATATTTAAAAAGATATACAACAATATTACAAAAATACAAAAAAGTAAATTAAGTATTAAAATAAAAAACAAAAAACAATATCTTAATAAATAAAAACAATAAAATATATCTTTTAACAAAAAATCTTGAAACAAAAAAGTTAAGCAAAAAATTAAATTATATTAAAATCGAATTGTTTTTTGTTAAAAAAACAAAAAAAAACAATTAATTATAAACTCGATTTATTTAAAAGTATTAAAACATTTTTGATATTTTATATTTTATTGTTGAAATTAACAAATTTAATTATATTTTTATAAAATATATTTTATTTTTATTTACAAAAAAAAACAATAAAAAATTAAGAAAATTCTATAACAAAAATAACAAAAATGTTTTATTAAGTAAAAAAAAAATTTATCTTCGAAAATATATAAAAGTTAGTTAAGAACTTAAAGAAATATTCTAACAAATTGCAACAATTTTGTTAACAACAAAGTTACTTATAAAAGTTAATAAAATATTAAAAAACAAAAAAACAAACAATAATAAATTAATAATAGTATCGAACAAAATTTCGAGTATCTTTTTAATATATTTAATCTCTTTTCTACTCTTTTTAATCTCTAGAATATTCTTTAACTTTATATTATTTATATCTTTTAAACATCAAAATTAATTATTTTTTATTCTATTTTTTGCGCAATCTTTAGACGCAATTTTGTTATTTTATTATTTAGTTTTTTAGTTTTTTAAATAGTTTTATTTATTCTTTAATAATTAATAATTATATTATTTTTTCGATTTTTTCGATTTTTTCGATAACATTTTTTATACTTAAAATACTCTCTATTTATTCGACAAAATATATTAGATAAAATGCAAGCTTAACAAGAATATATTATAAAAATAACATATTTATAGCAACAATTAGCAACAAAATTGCAACGTTGTTCAATAATTAGCTTAATTAATATAATAAAAAAAAGTTTTAAAACAAAAATTGTTAAAAAAAGAAAATAGTATGTTACGCTAATACTTTCGCAAGAGATGTTAGAAAGAATTATACTATTGAAGAGATTTGTAGACGTTTTTAGACAGTACAAGCAATTACTTAATAACAAGAGATTGCAACTTAGTAATTGTAACAATAAGTTAAAACTTAAAATAAGTTGAACACAATCTATAAGAGAATTGTGATGAAGAGCTATATATCTTTCTATTATTTAAGATTTAAGATGTTCAAGATATTTAAGATCTTAATTATTTTAATTATCTTAATTATTTTAATTATCTTAATTCTAAATTCAAGATATTCAAGAATTAAGCTATCTTGATTATTTTAATTTTGTCGATAGACTTTTTTTTTTAATTATCTTGTAAAGAGTAATGCGCAACAAATAGTACTTATTAGCACGCAACTTATAATATTATTTTCTTTTTTCAAAAGTTTTTGTTTCGAAACTATTTTTTTTTTTACTATATTAATCAAACTAACTACTAAACAATATTGCAACTCTGTTGCTAATTATTGCTATAAGTATACTTTTCTTATAATGCGTTCTTGTAGAGTTTGCGTCTTATTTAATGTATTTTGTCGAATAAATAGAGAATATCTTAAGTGTAAAGAGTATTATCGAAAGAATCGAAAATATAATCTGATTTTTGACTATTAGAAAATAGATAAAATTATTTAGAAGACTAAAAAGCTAAATAATAAAATAATAGAGTTACGTCTAAGAATTGCGCAAAAACCAAAACAAAAAAAATATTAATTTTGTTGTTTAAAAAATATAGATAATACAAAGTCAAAAAATATTCTAAAAATCGAAAACAATAAAAAAAAGATTAAATATATCGAAGAGACGTTCGAAATTCTATCTAATATTGTTATCGATTTTTTACTATTTGCTTTTTTGTTTTCTAATATTTTGTCGACTTTTATAAGTAATTTTGTTGCTAACAAAATTGTTGCAGTTTGTTAGAATACTTTTTTAAATTTTTAAGTAATTTCTATATATTTTTAGAGATAAAATATTTTTTTATTTAATAAAATATTTCTGATTTTTTTGTTGTAGAATTTTTTCAATTTTACATTGTTTCTTTTTCTATAGATAGAAATAAAATATATTCTATAGAAATATAACTAAATTTGCTAATTTTAACAATAAAATATAAAATTAGACTAATTGTCGATTCGATATTCGATCCCAACTTTGGAATCAAATCGAATTGCCAAGAAATTAAATAAAACCAAATCTCTTAAGGAAGCTAGCTTATTATTATAATAAGTTTAGCTTAGTCGAAAAGTTACTATTTTAAGTAATTCGATTTCAAAAAAAATCGAGAAACCAAATCTTGACGCTCTTACGTAATATTTTCGGTTTCTTACGATTAATCTATATAAAATACTAAAAATACTTGAATATTCTTGAATAAATCAAGTTTGTAATTAATTGATTTTTTTGTTTTTTTAACAAGAAACAATTCGACTTTAATATAATTTAATTTCTTGCTTAGTTTTTTTGTTTTAAGATTTTTTGTACAAAGATATATTTTATCTTTTTTTTTTAATTAAAATATTGTTTTTTGTTTTTTATTCTAATATTTGATCGACTTTTTATATATTTTCAAGATATTATTATATATTTTTTTTAGTATTGTTATTTTTTTAATAGCTAATTGAGCTAACAAATATTTTTGCTCTTGTTCAAAGAGATTAAATTTTTTGCTATAATTGACAAAAAATAGAATTATTTTAATAATATTCGATATTTTTGTATTTAGTATTAATTAAATTATAAATAAAAATAATACTCAATTGTTGTAAATATTGTTAATATAATATTTTAGATATTGTTTTAGACTTTGATTTGTTTGCTCTATCTAACTATTTGTAATCGAATAATAGACAATAGATATTCTAAATCTTGTTTCTAATATTAATAGAAATATTTTTTAATAATTAAACATAAAGAGTTTGTCTCTATTACTAATTAGTTCTTTAAATATACTATAGTATTATATAAGTCAATTTAATACAATATATTTTAGTTGTTCTACTATAAACTTTTTCTTGTATACAATAATATACAAATACTAAACAAATTTGTTAACTATTATTAGTATCGAATTATATCTATTTTTAGTTGCTAAATTTGTTAACTTAAACAACTTAATAATAAAATCTATTGTAATTTTATTTTATAGCAATTTAAATAGTTTCTAATATTAAATTTTGCTATAGCTTATATATATACTATATTTGTTCTACTAATAGCTAAAATATTGCTAATATATTATTTAACAAATTATTTTATTTGAAAAAACTAACAATACTAATATAAAAATTAAAGAATTTTAATTATTTTCGAGTACTTTTGCAATAATCTATTATAGTATTTTTTTATATATTTGTCGATTTTGTCGATAAATATCTAAATTTTTTTTTTTTACTAAAAACTCTTTTTTATTGTCTCTAAGTATTTGTAAAATAGTATTTAGCTTATATTTGTTTACTAATAGTAATTTGTTTTTGTTAATCTTAAATATACTATAGTTAAACAATTTTTTTGTTTTTATATAATTGCTTTTTTTGTTAAGTACATTTGCTCTACTATTATTTTTATCTAATATATATTGTATTCTAAACTTGTATTGTTCGAGTTGCTCTAACTATTATATTTGTTTTTTGTTAAGCTATTTAGTAGTAGTAAAATATAAAAAAAAATGTAATTTGTAAAAATTATAAATTCTAATAATTTTTCGATATATACTTTTTATAATTTTAGAAAAATTACAATAACAAGTAGTTTTTTGTTGTAAATATTATAATTCTATTCAACTAACAAAAGTTTTCTCGAAAAATATATTATTAAATATTATATATTTTTATATTTTTGACTAAAATATATATTGATAGCTAAATCTAATATATCGATTTTAGTTTTATTTAACAATTGTAAATTGTATATTGTATATTTTTAATACTAATTTCTTTAAATACTTTAGTTTAAAATTCTAAAATAATTTTTTCTCTATTAATTTTTATATTTATAGTGTTTTCTTTTTTGTAAAATTTGTTAATAGTATTGTATTAACAAAATAGATTTTAATAAATTTCTTATTATAGTTTATAAAATCTAGAAAGAATTAAATATTTTTAATATTAATAGATAATTTTTATTTTTTAATTGCTTGTAGTTTTTTAAAATTTATATATATTCTATATTGTTTAACAACAAATTCAAAAAAATTAACTTTTTTTTAATAGAATTTGTATTTCTTTAATTTAAGATATAGATTTTTTTTATTTAAATATTTTAATATTTTAAAAATATAATTTATATATTCTTTTAAAATATTTAAGTAAATTATAATATTGTTTAAGTATGTTATAACAAATTAATTCAAATATTATTGTAGTATATTATTAATTATTTTTTAATATATTGTCGAAGTATTTGTAAATTCGAATAGTATTACTATATATTTGTATAATTTGTATTATATACAAAAAACTATTTTCTATTTTTTCTCTATTTTTATTCTAATTTAATTGTATATTTTTTATAAGTTTAATTTAATAAAATATTTTGCTTCGAATAATCAATTCTAAAGTTTGCTAATATTAAATATAGACTGGTCGCGCTAACCCAAAAATGTCACGTACAAATGCCAAGACTCGAGTCAAAAAAATTCGAAGAATCGAATTGCTCAAAGTAGTTTAGTCGATTACTATAAGTAGTTTAGCGCGAAGCGCGCCAAACTACTTTGAGCGATTCGATTTCAAAAAATCGTCGCGACCCAATCTTGGCGTTGAATCGAATTAGAGAGATGATATCATAACTTGGCTCGACGATTAGTCTAATTAAATAGTAAATATCGATTTTTTATTGTAATATTGTTTAGCTTTCGATAATTAATATATAGACAAAAAGTGCTATTCTTTTTAAATTCAAAAAGAATCGAATATTCTATCTATAATTAAAGTTTTCTAATAAAAAAAAAATTTGTTTTTTATCAAATATTAGCGATGTGTTTCTAGCTTCTTTTCAAATAAAATATATATAAATTTGAATATAAATTGCTTATTTAATTTAATTTTAATTTTCTAATTTTACAATTAATATTTAGATAGAATCTTAATTGTTTTTTTTTGAAACAAATATTTTTAATTGTTGAATATTTATAATATGTACTTTAGCAATTTTCTTGCTATATTAGATAATTTAGAACTTTTAGAAAATTTGTAGTTTTCTTTATTTATTTTAATTTTGTAGTCTAACTAATTTTTGTTAATATCTATCGAATCAAACTCTATTAGATTGTTTTTTTGCAAAAATATAAGCTTGCTATTTGCGATCGAATTTCGACTTAATCTTTTATCTATTATTAAATATTGCCAATATATAGATTAAATATAAATTGCGTAATTATATTATGCAAATCTAAATACTTGTATATTTTAGTTAATTTCTAAATTATATTGTTTTAATTAAGATATTTCTAGAACAATATTATAAATAACTATTTTTACTATATTAAAGATTAGTTTCTTATAATATTACTAAATAGCTATTAATAGTAATTTTGTTTCTTTGTTTACTTTTCTATTCTTTGTAGATAATAAATTTCTATCTACAATTACTAGATTATAAATGTTAGACTTTTTTCGACTAAAATATTTTTCTCTTTCTACAAAAGTTCTAACTATAAAATTATCTATTATATTAAAATCGACTATTGCTATAAATTAATAGTTGTTAATTTTAACTAATATAATAAAGTATTGTGCGTGCACTATTAAGTTTAGTTATTGTTGCTAAATTAATATATTGCATTTCTCTAATATATTTTTTATTAAAAAATTTAATTTTTTTTTGATTTTTGTACTATAACTTCTATTTTAAATATCTATCTATACTAAGCTTTTTTCTATTGCTAAATTGCTAATTTTAATTTTCTAGAAAAATCAATTAATTTTATTCTTTTCTTCTAAATAAATTTAGTATAAATTGTTATAGCAAACTGTTTAGTTGAAATCTATATATACTATAAAATTTAGTTGTTTTATAATAGTATTGTTTTCTAGCTTCTTCTTATATTTGTTTACAATCTTCGATAAGCTAGCTAAAGTCTCGAAATAATTTATAATATTTTCTATATATTTGTAAAAGTTCTTTTAGTTATACTTTTTGTTTAAGTCGATAATTAAACTATAAAATTTAATAATTCTCTAAAATATTTAATTAATTTTTTGTATAAATACAAATATCTTGTCTAATAATATTTTATCTAGAACTTTCTATAACTAATTTGAATTTTTTATTAGATAGTAATTGTTGTTCGATTTAGTCTTAGAAATATTTGTTTTTGTATCAATTTACTCTTTAATATTGTTCTAATTATCGAATATCTCTCTTAATATAGTATTAATTTGTCGACAATTTATTAAGTTCTATAATTGACAATTTCTTGCGAAATAATTTGATTTGTTATATAAATAGTATGTTTTCTAAAATTTGTTATTTTGTTTTTTTCTAGAATTTTTTTTTTGTATTATTGAATAAAATTTAGTTCTATAGATACAAATTTACAATAGTTTAAATTATTGTATTTCTAATTAAAACAAGATTTTTTTTGCTAATATTTGATTGTTAATTTAAAAAAGATTTTTGCTCTTTTATAGAATTAATTGTATTGCTTCTTTATAGCTTTTTATATAGTTTATTATCGAGATCGATAGCTATTTCGATAAGATTAAATACATTGCTAATAAATCTACTATTGCGTATAATTTTATTCTTAAAATTGTTCTTAAAATCTTGTCGAAATATTATTATAAATACAATATTGTTCTATTTAATGAAATTGATATATTTTTGAAATTCTGTTGCGTAGTCTGTTGCAAAGATTTGTTAAATTAAGTGCTAAACTACTTTTTTTGCAATTTGTTTCTTGTTAAATGTTTCGAAGATTCTTCGAAGTTCTTTTTTGAAATTATTCAAGTTTTTAAATATTGTACAGAAATTTTTGTTATAGTTTTTCAAATACTTGCGTAAATTCGATTTAAGTCAATACTAAACTATTTTTTTGAAAAATATAAATGCAAAAATTGTTTTCTTGTTTGCTAAAACAAAATAGAAAATAAAATAAATATTTATTTGTATAAGTTAGTTCTTTAAATCGATTCAATCTCTATAATAGATATTAGATTTGTTAATTTTTATTTTGTTGTTTTTATTAATAGAAAGTCGATATAATATTGTTAAGTTAGTACTCGAAATAGAAGCGTGTTAATCTAATACAAATATTTTTAGAATATTCAAAGTATTACACTAATATTTTCGCAAAAAATATTAGAGAGAGTTATACTATCGAAAAAATTTGTAGATATCTTCAAACAATGCAAGCAATTACTTGATAACAAAAAGTTGCAATTTAGTAGTTGTAATAGTAAGTTAAGACTTAAAATAAATTAAACACAATTTATAAAAGAGTTGAGTTCGAGAACTATATATTTTTCTATTATTTAAGATTTAAAATGTTTAAAATATTTAAGATTTTAATTATCTTAATTATCTTGATTCTAAATTTAAGATATTTAAGAGTTAAACTATCTTAATTATCTTAATTCTATCGACAAATCTTTTCTTTCTAATTATCTTGTAAAGTGCAATGCGCGACAAGTAGTACTTATTAGCACGCGACTTGTAACATAGTATTACAAATTATATACTAATAAATATTATTTGTTGTATATTGCTTTTTACAAGTAATTTATATAGAAAGATCTATTAACAAAATTAAGATAATTAAAATAGCTTAACTTTTAAATATTTTAAATTCTAATTAAAATAATTAAGATATTTAAGTTTTTATATCTTTTAAATATCTTAAACTTTGAATAATAAAAAGATATATAGTTTTAAACGCAACTTTTTTATAAATTGTATTTAACTTATTTTAAGTGTTTACTTATTGTTAATTTAGTTTATTATATTACTTGTAAAGATTTATTAAATATAAGATTGTCTATAGTTGTAAACTCTTGTTATTAAGTAATTACTTATATTGTCTAAAGATATCTACAAATCTCTTTAATAGCACAAATTCTTTCTAATGTCTCTTGCAAAAGTACTAGCGTAACATAGATTTGCTAGAGTAACAATTCCGAAATATAGATATATAAGTGTAAATAGAAAGTAAAATTATTTTGTATACAAGTTAGTATTACAAGTTGCATACTAATAAATACTATTTGTTATATATTGCTTTTTACAAATAATTAGAAAAAGAGAATCTATTAACAAAATTAAAATAATTAGGATAGTTTAACTCATAAATATCTTAAATTTAAAATTAAAATAAACAAAATACTTAAAATATTAAATATCTTAAATATCTTAAATTTTAAATAATAAAAAAATATATAGTTTTCGAACATAACTCTTTTATAGATTGTATTTAACTTATTTTAAATTTTTATTTATAATTGCTCTAGTTTATTAAATTATCTATAAAAATTTATTAAATATAAGATTGTTTATAGTTGCAACTCTTGTTATCAAGTAATTGTTTATATTGCTTAAAGATATTTACAAATCTCTCTAATAGCACAAATTCTCTCTAATATCTTCTATAAAAATACTAGCGTAATAGCTAGTTGCAATACTTTTGCTTAAAAAGAGAACAAAGAAAATTAAATAAAACAAAGAAAAGTATTATTACAATTGTTGTTACTTAGACTAAAAGTCATAAGTTAAAGTATTGCTTTATTTTCAAGAAAGCAGATAAGTTAAACAAATATTATTTAGATTAATATTAGATAAAGTATTTAGATCTTATATCTAATTAAATTTAAAAGAAAATTAAGAACAAAACAAAAATAAAAAGAACAATAAGATTATTGCAAAGATTATTTATATTTTCCAAGCAAAAGTAATTGATTTTGCATAGAACTTCGACTTTAAATATATTAATAAAGAGAAAAATAATATTGCAATCTTTAAAACAATATTTAAAATAAAGATTATAATAATTATCTTTGCTAATATTGCAACTACAAGAAATTTCATCTTAATAAAAAACAACTAGATAGTTGATTTTAATTTCTTGTATTCGATAACATTTATATTTAATAAATTCTAACTTTAGTTCTAGATATATACAAATCTATTATAACAAAAGTTGCAATTTTGTATTACTAACATCTAGACTTTCTACAAGATCAAAATTAGATCTAGTAGATCTTGTATTAATATTTGTTGTTCTACAGAAAACTATCTATTAATTCTCTTTAACAAAACTATTAATTAGCAGTTTAAATAATAATTTATTATTACTTTATTCTTTTGCAAAACAAAGTATATAGCACAAATATAAGTTACTAAAAAAAACTATTTAAATTAAATATCTAATTAAGAAGTTAGATATAAATAAGTTACTATTTGTTGCGTATAATTAGCTTGTTCTTATTAATACAAAAAATTAAAATACTATAGCTTTTAGTAAGAATTTCAAGTTCTATCTACAAACAAAGCATATTGTTATTTAATAATACTTTTTTTGCAAGCAAGTCAAATTAAAGATTATAAATCTTATATATTTGTTTATCGATTAAATTACAAATAGTTGTTAAAAATCTTATTAAACTATTAGATAGAATTAAATTTGAGCAATTCTTAAAGATAATCAAACTAATTAAAGATTAAAGAATATTAGAAATAAGTAAAACAAGTAAAAAAGATTAATTAGAGAATAATTAGAAGATAATAAAATAGAAGAATTTATATATATATTAGAATAGAGATTATTTGAGTTTAGATCTATTTTCGACTAATAGAAATATATTAGAAATTAACATTATTATAGAACTATAGAGTTAATTTAAGATTCTATCAAGAATGTCTCTTATCTATATTTATATTAGCTTCTTCATAGATTTTATATACTATCGATAATTAATGCAATAATATTACTTCTACGTTTAATAAAAGTCTTGCAAGAGTAACTTAATTTCTTTATCTAGATATGCAACAAACAATAGCACAACTAAGATAAAGTTTAAGAAATATATCTAAGTATCTCTATTACAAAGAGAAGACTAACAATTAATAGAGAGAGTTGCAAGTATATTTAGACTAATTGTCGAATCGAATTTCGATTTTAACTTTAGAAATTAATCTAACTTGTCGATTTCAATATTAGAAATCAACTCGAAACTCAATTTGATTTCTATTATTTTAAAATCGATTTAATTCGACTTAACTCGATTTTCGATTTTAATATTAGAAATTAAATCGAATTGCTAAGAAATCGAAAATAATATTATTATGCTCGAATTTTCTATTTTTGAATATATGTTATTATAATTTTGAATTTTTCGCTAGATTATTAAGTAGTATGCTTTGATACAAAAGCTAGACTTACTTATATTATCTCCAAATAGCTTGCTTAGACTAGTTGCTACTTGCATTACTTTTTTGTATTATTTTTTGTTCTTAAGTTATTTTCTCGAACTATTAAAAAAAATTGTTATATTATATTTGTATTCTTGTTTATAAAATGTCGAACTCTTTAAAAGCTTTAAGTCAATTATTGTCTTTAAACAAAGAAAATTCTAGCAAATCTCTATTTCTTGCAATTTGCTATCTAATAGTTTATATCTTAATTAATTCGCAAGTTAATTTAATTAAAATTTTCTTACTTCTGCTTTTAATAATAGGAAAAGAATGTTTTACAAGATATTGAACAAGATATTTATTAATTATTTACTACTTGTTTTAAGAGAGAAAAACAAATACGTTAAATAAAACTCAAATACTAATACTTAATTTCAAGTATAATAATTACAAACAACTATTAACAACAATATTTTAAACAAAACTTAATTAAGATTTGTCAATTTATATTAAGTAAAAAAGATTGATATAAAAGCACAATTCGAGTTTTGAAACAAATATATTTAAATAACTTCAATTGTAAATAATATTTCAAAAAATATATACAAAAGTTATTATAAAATTTTGAATTATTCTATTGCCTACAATTATTTAAGCATATTAAATATAAAGAAATATCTTCTATTCTTTTTTTGTTTGAAACAAAAATAATCTTAATTGCATAAATTACAATTAATAATATATATAAATAATACAAAACTAACAATTCTTTAGAAAAAGAATTATATCGATTTGTTATTATTCTTTATTTAAGAAAATTAAGAAAATCAACTATATAAGATTTTTGTAAATTTGAATTTATCTTTTCGAATTATTAACAATTTTAACTTTCGAAAGTTATTAGAAATATTTTGCTCAAATTTGATACTTTTAAGTTGCATAAAACTATTTAAGATAATTCTCTCAAAATATAATTAAATTTGTAAGAAAATTAAGATAAATTTTAAGAATATTTAACGTATTTCTATTACTTTAAATATATAATTTAGTTCTTAAAGAGTTGTCTATTTAAGAGTGTTAATATATTAAATAAATATTGTATTTCAATTTCGCAAATATTTTATTAAATTTACTTCTCTTAATATCAAGTATATAGATTGTTAATTAATATTAAAACTTATAAAGATTTTGAAGTTTTTCGAGATTAAAAATAAATTTCTTAAAGTTGTTATCAATAGACTGATCGCGCTGACCCGGAAATGTCACGTGCAAATGCCAAGACTCGAGTCAAAAAAAATTCGAGAAATCGAATCGCTCAAAGTAGTTTAGTCGATTACTATAAGTAGTTTAGCGCGAAGCGCGCTAAACTACTTTGAGCGATTCGATTTCAAAAAATTGTCGCGACCCGATCTTGGCGTCGGGTCGAGTTAGAGGAATGATATCATAATCTGGCTCGATCATTAATCTAGTTATTAATAATATAAGTGTTACGACCCTAGCTCGTTACAGCCGATATATATTCTGCGAAGAGATATGTATCACGAAGCACAACTACCTGCATGCTCGACAACTTAACAGGCGAGCAGTGCTCGACGCGCTAGCGAACGAGCTCGACACGTTCGACAGCGAGCAGAGCGAGCAGAGCTCGACACGCTCGACAACGAGCAAAGCGAGCAGAGCTCGACATGCTCGACAGCGAGCATAACGAGCAAGAAAGAATCTCATTAGTATATATAGATCCCCAAACATGACTTTCTTATGAATCGTGTTCAACTCATCTTAAGTCTTGACTTATTGTTACGACTGACTTAAGCTGCAAATCTCTTGTTATCAAGTGATTGCTAGCATTGCCTAAAGACGCTTACAGACCTCTTCAAAGCACAATTCTCTCTAATATTCTGAATCGCCAGATAGCAGCGTAACACTTTAAACACTTGAAAGAATGTTTGTATCAGATCAACGCGCCTCTATCTCAAGCACTAGCTCATTAGCATCACGTCGACCCTCTATTGGTGAAGACGACAAGATCAGAATTAACAAGCTCGACGTTTATCATGAAGATCGAATCGGCCTAGAGGACTAACTCATGCAGATAAATATTTACTTCATCTTTTATTCTGTTTCAGCGAACAAGAAGACAAAATTTTCGCATTCACATTTCTTAGAGAAAGAGTTTAGCATTGACTCAAGTTAAACTTACGCAAATACCTGAAGAATTATGACAAAAATTCTCGTGCGATGTTCACGAACTTCGATAACTTCAAGAGAGAGCTTCGAAGAATCTTCGGGACATTCAACGAGAAACAAATCGCGAAAAGAATAATTTAGCATTTAACTTAACGAATCTTTGCAGCAGAGTACGCAGCAAGGTTCCAAAAGTATGTTAATCTTATCGAGTGAGACGATGTCGCACTTATGACAATGTTTCAACGAGATCTTAAGAACAATCTCAAGGACGAAATTATGCGCGATGACAGAAGCATTAGCGATATGTTCGACCTCATTGAAGTAGCCATCGATCTCGACGACAAGCTGTATGAAAGAGCTATAAAAAAGAGATACAATTAATCTCAAGAAAGAGCAGAAACCTTCTTTGAATCAACGATCGAATATTATTTGAAAGAATCTCGTTCTAGTCAAAAGTACAGTAATCCAGACTATTGTGAGTCTGCATCAATGAAACTAAATTCGACTCAATATTATAAAAAGAAGAACTCTAGAAGAAAGCAAGATAGCAAATCAAAAACGTGCTATTCATGTGACAAATCGAGCCACTTCGCAAGAGATTGTCGTTCAAAGAACTTGATGATTCCACGACAGATTAATGCTATGTTAAGAGAGATACCTAATGATTAGAACGACATTAGAGAGCAAATTGACACAGAGACGAACATCCTCGAGACTGAATCGAACGACGACTACTGTCTAGTAGAAAACTCAAATCAGTTAAAGAAAGTCCTAGATGAAACATTATTAGGCAAGGCACTCGCATCTACGCAGAAAGTCAACAACGCTATTAGAAGAATATGGCAAAACAAACATCTAAGAACGCTATATTCGCACAGTTCAATTACAGACTTCGACGCTAAGTATGAATGAGAAGACTTTTAGAAAATGCTAGAAGAAATCACGAAACGACTCGACGCTTTAACTAGCTCATCGAAGAAAAGACGAATCAATTAAATCGTGAATAAATGCGAGGAAACGCTAGAAAGCGATGCCAGTACAGAAAAGAACGTTCTTGAAGAAATTGAGCAACAACTAAGCAGTGTTAGTCTATCTCGACAGAAGATAGAGCGAGCAAAGAGACATAAGACTCTTAGTTGAACAGCTTGCTACGACGACTCATGCTGAACTCATATGAAAGACAAGAAAGAATCAGAATGATTTTCTAGAGCATCATTGAAGTCAAAGTTATTATTTTAGCAGCAGAAGAAAGCTTAGCGAAGAAAAGAGCTTAAAGCAGAAATCGCAGCATTAGAACAGAGAAAAGTCAAAACCTTTTAATAAAGAGCATACTAGAAGAGTGCAATATGTTAGTTCAACAGCAGCAACTAAACTTAACAGCACACGCACGATGTTTTATCACATTAGTTAAGATCAATGATTGTTGATTCATCGCAATGATCGATTCTGATGCAATAGATAATTTTATGATCAGAGCTCTTGTTAAGAAGGAAGATTATTCTACTTAAAAGAAGTCTAATGTCTACAATTTAATAATTGTAGATAAAAACTCGTTACCCGATAAGAATGAAAGAGTAAATAGAGAAACAAAGTTACTATCAATAGTTATTTAGCAACATCATGAGAAACTAATCTTTGATATAGTGGAAATAATTACTCACGATATCGTTTTAAGAATGTCTTGATTAAAGCAGCACAATTCAGAAGTTGACTAAAATACATAAGTACTTAGATTTGAGCGATGTGATCACGCAATTCACATTCAATCTACGCATCAACAGCGTTCGATAATAGATGAGAGACAGAGTCGAAACTCGATCGCAAGATGCGAACTTGCATTCTTGAAAAAGAACGATTAATACATTAAGTTCGACTCGACAGGCATTAGCAAGAGTTAGCTGAGTCAAGACGTCAAAGTACGTGAAGAAATCTGCGAACCTTTTAAGAACCTTGAAATATCTAATAAAGCGAGAGAATCGCTGAAACACATATCACGAATATATAACAGATGAAAGCACCTGTTTCAGGAAGAGAAAACAACAAAGACTCTACTTAAACATCAATTGTGAGACCACGAAATCAAACTTGAATCAGGCAAGAAATTCACGTTTGAACCTATTTACGCTTTATCGAAGAAAGAATTGTTAATACTTCGCAAATATCTGGCAGAAAACGAAAAGAAAGAATTTATCAAAAAATTTCAATCACGAGCAGAATACTCGATTCTCTTTACACTCAAAAAGAACGAAGAACTTCGCTTATGTGTCGATTATCGAAGGCTGAACGACATAACGATCAAAAATTGATATTCACTATTCAACATCAGCGAGCTTTAGAATCGGCTATTCGAAGTTAAGTATTTCATCAAACTAAATTTACGAGAAGCGTATAATCAGATTAGAATGAAGACAGAGAAAGAGTGAAAAACAGCTTTTCGTACACGTTATGAACTTTACGAATACATGATAATGTCGTTTGAGCTCATCAACGTCCCAACAACATGTCAGGAAATGATTAATGATGCGCTACGACAATATTTGGATATATTTGTCATAGCATACTTGGACGACATCATAATATACTCAATCACGCTGAAAGAACATGTACAGCATGTTTCCCAAGTGTTGAAATGCTTAAATAAAAGAGATCTACGCCTCAAATCAGAGAAATGCGAATTTCATCGAGAGGAAGTGAACTTTCTAGAATTCGTTGTAGGACGACATGAAATTCGAATGAACTTAGAGAAGATCAAGGCAGTTAAGAAATAATCAACACTAATTGATGTCAAGAACATTTAGGTCTTTATAGAATTTGTTTAGTACAACAGAAAGTTCATCAAAAACTTCTTGAAAAAATCGATATTACTAACAAATCTAACAAAGAAAGACACGCCTTAGAAATGAAAATCAAACGAAGAAGCAGCATTTTAGAAGTTGAAAGAAGAGTGCTTGAAGAAATCAGTACTTAAGATGTTCGATTTCAAGAAATTAGAACGAATAGAAATCGACGCATTAAATCTAGTTATCGATGCATGCTTTAATTAGCTATATGAAGACATGTGACATTCAATGACATACTACTTCAGAAAACTCTCGTTAGCAAAACAAAACTACGACATTCATGACAAGAAACTACTTGCGATAGTAGCAGCTCTTAAGACATGAAGAGTGTATACAGAAGGAGCATCAGAGCTCATTATTCTAACGAATCATAAAAACTTACTGCACTTTATCACGACGAAAGAACTTAACAAAAGACAAGTGCGATGATTCGAGAAGCTAGAACAATACAAGTTCAAGATACTGTATATCTTAGAAAAAGAAAATGATAAAGCAAACGCACTTAGCAGGCGAAGCGATCACATAAAAACGAAGAAATCGTTCAATCATAGTATACTTAAGATCAACAACGACGAATCACTATTAATTAATAAGCATGAGCTAAACGCAATCTTACGAATTCTAAGAGACGAGTTAGAAGAATTCTTAATCAAGAAAAGAAAGCTTCAAGTATTAATCAACAAAATCGACGAATGTATAAAAGAGCATCATGACGAATTACTGCAGAGACATCTAGGAGTGATCAAGACACTTTAGCTTTTGCGTCAGCATTGCTAGTTTTCCAACATGAGGCAAGCTGTCGAGACATATGTTAAACGATGTCTTAGCTGTTAGCAAAATAAACATGATACACATGCGCAATATGACGAAATTTAGTATTAGAAATCATCTGAATTGTCATGAGATGAAGTTACAATGAACTTCATCATCAAGTTGCCTAAGTCGACGAATCTAGCAACTGAAGAAAGATATGATTCGATACTAATAATGATTAATAAACTTATCAAGTACTCACATATCATCGCATGCAAAGAGAAATTTACAGCAGAACAACTAAAATACATCGTACTGAATCGATTGATCAGATACCACAATATACTTAAAGAATTAATCAGTGATAGAGACAAGCTCTTCACGTCTAACTATTGGAAAACACTTATATCAATGTTAGATACAAGACTTCGCATGTCGACTGCCTACTACTTGGTTACGAATGAACAGACAGAGCGAACAAATCAGAGTCTTGAGCAGTATCTAAGGCACTACGTCAACAATATTTAGAACAACTAAGTATCACTTTTATCTATGGCACAGCTAGCATTAAATGCAAAGATTTCGAACACGACAAAGATAACGCTCTTCTTCGCCAATTATGACAAGAAATCAAATCTTTTTGGCCAGCAACGAAAGCACCTAGCAGCTCAGTTAGCCATTGAAAGAGTAGCGACGCTCAAGAAGATACACGATAACATCACGACGATGCAGACCAAATTAACCAGATATCAAAACAAGAAACGAAAAATGACACCTCAGCTAAAAGAGAGAAATAAGATGTATCTTTTAACGAAAAACCTGAAGATCAGAAAGAAAAGCAAGAAGCTCAATCATGTTAAGGTCGAATCATTTTTTATTAAAGCAGTCAAAGAATCGGTCAATTACGAACTTGATCTACCTAAGAACGCCAAAGTATTTCTAGTATTTCATATATCATTGTTGGAATCAGTCGATCTCAGTACATCTATACAAGGAACTTTTCATTATTATTCACAGAAAGAGGATCGATTCGAAGTTGAGAGAATTCTAGAAAAGAAGAGTCAACGATATCTTGTCAAGTGAAAGGAATACTCTACAACAGAGAACACATGAGAATTTATCAGCAATCTCGACGATTGTGACGCCCTTATTTAGAGATTTCATCAACGTTCGAAAAGTCATTTAGCATAGCAAGTGAGAACCAGATGGCAGAAGATGCTTCGATCAAAGCATTCGCAGCAGAACAATCAAGAGACTCTGCGACGTTCGACTCCTTCATCTCGAACAAGAGACATTGTGTCTTTCGCTTTGCTTTTGCGTCAACTTTCTTCAGCATCTTCTTATTTCGCAACAATCGCGTGATCACGATTGTTAACACAGCTTCATTCTTAGCAATCTTCGAGAACAAGTCTTTCCTGATACGATTCAGCGAAGTCCACGACATGTTAATGCACGCTTTACTCGCGCGAACACATTCTAAGCACTTCAGACGAGACGACGAATCTTTCATAGCGATGCAGAATTTATCAGAACAAGAGCAACGCTCACAGGCAAAATCAATCAGTATATCGTAACGATCGATTTCGGAGACAAGACAAATACGACTTTGTTGTTGATAAGACATGATAAAGTGAGCAGCCGCTTTTCGGAACGAAAAGATCAAGAAAAGAAATAGTGTTACGACTCTAGCTCGTTACAGCCGATATATATTCTGCGAAGAGATATGTATCACGAAGCACGACTACCTGCATGCTCGACGACTTGGCAGGCGAGCAGTGCTCGACGCGCTAGCGAACGAGCTCGACACGTTCGACAGCGAGCAGAGCGAGCAAAGCTCGACACGCTCGACAGCGAGCAGAGCGAGCAGAACTCGACATGCTCGACAGCGAGCATAACGAGCAAGAGAGAATCTCATTAGTATATATAGATTCTCGAACACGACTTTCTTATGAATCGTGTTCAACTTATCTTAAGTCTTGACTTATTGTTACGACTGACTCAAGCTGCAAACCTCTTGTTATCAAGTGATTGCTAGCATTGCCTAAAGACGTCTACAAATCTCTTCAAAGCACAACCCTCTCTAATATCCTGAATCGCTAGATAGCAGCGTAACAATAAGTAATAACAATATATTTAAAAACAAACTCGAAAATTTTTTAAATTAACAAAAGTTTTAATAAAACAAACAACAAAACTCTGTATTTATTTAACTTATATTATTAATTTTGTAACTTAAAGTTTTATTTCGATTATAGAATTAAAAGCAACAAATAACAATATTGTTGTATAATTAAAGAATAAACAACTTTAAGATATTGCAAAAAGTACAAACTTGTTTAGTATAATTAAAAAGATATTTAAATTTGTAATAATGCAAAGAGATAATATATATACTAATTTTATTAGATTTGCGCTCTTATAGTTATTATCGGCAATTCGAGGAAGCGACCTCTGTGGCACAATAGCTTCATTGAGTCGACATCGGCCCGAGAGAGTCTCGTGATACCTCGCGCTGACCTCTTAGGGTAATTTAAATTACTTAATAAAATTTAGAATATTTTGTAATTTATTTGAAATTTTTAGCCTAATCGGATTAGTATTACGTATAGAATTAATATTTGAAAACGAAAAAGATTCTAAAAAAAATTGTTTTCAAATATTAATTCTATACGAAATACTAACCCGATTAGGCTAAAAATTTCACATAAATTACAAAACAATCTAAATTTTAATAAAAAACTTAAATTACTCTAATAGGCTAGAGCGAGATGTTACGAGACTCTCTCGAGTCGATGTCGACTTAGTGAAGCCATTGTGTTACAGAGATCGCTTCCCCGAATTGCCAATATAACAATAGTATTAATAATCTCGATTTTGTCTTTTGTTTTGTTCAGAACTGCTAACATCTCTTTCTATTAATTTTTTTTTTGTTTTTTTGTTTTATTTAGTCTAAGATAATCTGTCGAATATAATATAAATTAACAATACTATAAAGAGCTATACTAAGTAAATTATTTCGATTTGTGTTTATTGTCGATATATTAATAATTAATTGTCAGCATTAATACTTATAAAGTAAAATAATATATCGAAAAAAAATTTACAATTAAATTTAAAATTTCGAGATAATATTTTAGAATTGTATTAACAATAAAATCTTATTACAATTTTTACTATTATTCTCGATTTAACAGACTAAAATATTATAATCTTTAATTATCTATTATTTAACAATCTTTTGTGTCGAACAATTGCTAAATGAAAACATTAATTGCTAAATATCTTAATTTAGCTTTTACTTACAATTTCTTTACGTTAAAACTAATTAAATAGCATACGTATATTACAATTTCTCGAAAAATTAAATACTAGAAAGAAAACTTGTCAACAAATTAAATAGAATTATTGTTTTTCTTAAAATTGTTTCTGAAGTTAAAATTGCATTTGTGCAATTTTAACTTGTATTTAAGTATTCTACAATAAAGCGATTTTGTAGTTTGTAATATTCTACAATAGAGCAATCTTGCAATTTTTGACATTTTTTTGATTAACAAATATTAACAAAGTATAAACAACTATTAATACAATATATATAACAAGCGCGTATATAGTATTTGCAAATACAATTATTCTAGTTATAATATTTTATTTTATACAAGTTATAAGACGATTCTTGAACGCATTTACAAATATTGTTGTATATTTTTGTTTAAATAAAATTTATTTACTATTGTAACCAATTTTTATTTTAAATATTAAATATTGTTCTTAGATCTTCTAGCAAAATTATATTTTAATATTGATGCTTACTTTTTATAGATAGTTTATACTATCTATTATAGTACTTGTCGATTGCTCGAAGCTATTGCACCATATCTTGTAGCGTCGTTTATAAATAGTTAGAGTTGAATGTAGGGTTTATTCTAGGGTTAGAACTTGTCGAACATCAAACATAATTCTGCAAAGAAGGTCTGAGCACTGAGGCAAGATATTGTAAGCATTAGCCTTGTATAATAGACCTATCCTCAAGAGCCAGCGACTGAAACTAAAGCCTAGGAATGCGCACCTTGGGGCTCAAAGAGGATACAACGCCTTAGCAGACTGCATGCTGAGCCAGATCCGTTGGCATCAAGTGAACGGAGGGGCAAACCCATTCGAATATTTCAACTTCGTCCGCAAAACCGTACACTGGTTGAATGGACGCCAGATGAACAATTACATTGATAATGAGCTTACCAAACGGTACAATGAGAATGAAGCCGGTAACAAGGGCAAGCGCACGAAGGCGATCATCGATCTGGTCTTACAGGATTATATTCCTGAAAGGCTCGACCGGGATTCCGGAGCCACCGGCGTCAATCTTGACCCAAGCTTTCGCGCCTTCGCCATAAGACAGATTGGGCTCTTCGTCTTTGCAGGTCATGACGCCACCAGTAGCACAATTTGCTACCTTCTGCATTTGATCCACAGAAACCCCGACAAACTTTCTCAGCTTCGGCATGAGCATGACCAGGTCCTTGGAACCAGCCTAGAAGAATTGCCGTCCCTCCTCAGAGATCAGCCACACATCGTCAACGACCTCCCTTACACCACTGCAGTGATCAAGGAGGCTCTTCGTCTCTTTCCTCCGGGGGGTTGTAGCCGTGCCGGCCAATCCGCCGTTACACTCCTTTCTGACTCTGGCAAGGAATGTCCAACAGAAAACGTTGCGGCCGTCTTCACTATCCATGCTGAGCTACAACGCTCTCCAGTTTATTGGAACCAACCTGACGCCTTTCTTCCGGAGCGCTGGCTTGTCAAGCCAGATCACGAGCTGCATCCCGCCAAGGGCGCATACAGGGCCTTTGAGATTGGCCCGAGGAATTGCGTTGCGCAGGGGTTCGTTATGATAGAACTGAAAGTGATTCTAGCGTGTCTTGTCCGACAGTTTGACTTTTCACCCGCCTTTGAAGAGTACGATTCTTTGAAACACCCGAAAGAAGCGGCAGGAGTGAGGATGTATAGAGGTGAAAGGGCATATCAAATCGAGGAAGGAGCCGCTCACCCCGCAGACCATTACCCATGCAAAGTCGGCATCAGAACCTTCAGGTAGATCTGATGCTGATAGCTTGTTTAAAAGCAAGATTTGTCGATAAGAACGCATAGGTAAGCGCATCTCCTCTCGGCGCGCCACGGCGTCAATGCGCTTAGGAACTTCGGAGAGACATCGCGAGTGGTGCCGCGCTTACAATGGACATTTGGTCATCAATCTTCTTGCGTAGGATGTTGGAAAACACCCAAGGTTCCTAAGCACTGTTCTTGTCCTTTCGAGTAGCTACAGAGTGCTCTTCTGGGAGTCGACAGTCCTCTTCCACGCTATCCTTCATCCTACGCTTCAGAACATGTATCCGGCCTTTACTCTTCAAAGCCAAGACGACTGAACATAGTGCCCAGCAGAGGTTCAATGGCCATGATCCCGTTCGATGGTCGTTCGGCGCTCTGGGGATATCTGTTTCTGCATGTCCTGATCTAGCAGCGTCAAAGTTTCCGCGATCTTCAGGGAGAATATTACAGATTTATGTTTGGTTTTAAGTGCCGGTGTCCAGTCGGTAATCAACACTGACACAGTGCGGATTGCAGAAACGACCCAGCACCAGCCAAGATTTGTTGGACCGGAAATAGTAAGCTGCTACCGTCTAGCAATGCTTCAAAGTGTGAGTATAGTCAAAGACTTTTGCGAATGCCGAAAAGTGTACCGTTAGTCCTACAGCCATGAGCACGTGAAAGATCTGTTGGGACTGGCCCCATAGATCGAAATATCCTGGCTTTCATGCTTCTGGTATCCGAGTCTGCCCGGCAGTCAACACCACATAGGGCTTTACGATGCGACGTCTCTACTCACACTATAGAAAGTGACCGCAGTGACGTACACAAATACAGTGAGAGCGTACCGTGAAGCTCCGGCCTCGGTATCGATTTGACTATACCCTTTCAGAAAACCGGCATAGATGATGGGATAGAACGCAGAAGAAGCCATGAATGAGAAGAGGAAGCCGCAAAGAGGACGCCATGCAGGTTGACGGAAGCGTCGAACGAAGAGAACGAAGATAGCTGCCATCAGCTGAGCAGCGAGATTGGCCTAATTGGTCAATGTCAGCACTTGGCTCGAGTCTCTGGGACTTCTCAAGGTGTTTTTCACGTACGATTATCCAGAATATCTTCGTGTTCCTTGAGACGCAGGCCAATGTGTACCATACGCCTGGTGGGAAACAACCAGCGGTAACTGTGCTGATCCCGAGCAGATCCAACCGGAGATAGACATCATGAACAGCATGCGAGTGGTTCGAAACGACATGATAGGCCGTAGACAAACCGAAACAGAGCGCACCTCCAAGGAAGAAAAGGCCAAACACGATCCAATCGTCGATGTTAGCCTCAGGATAATGCTCCTTTGCGTACGTATAATACATGACAGGTAAGGCAATCATCCATAACGTGGCCAACAGGTGGCTGTAGATGTTACCCGTCTCATTATGGATATAGAAACAACTCATGAAACACTCGAGGTACGACCTAGTAAATGGACGGAAACCAGTATGGATGTACTCGTTGTCTTTGGCCCATGCCGGCAAATCATCCCACCTAAGCAATTGCCTATTCTTGGCCGTCGCGTCCTTGTGGTTTGCTTCTGTGGACGAGCTTGCCTGCTGGTTCGGATACCGTTGCCGCAATGTAGACGACATCCTGGGGTACCTGCCGCTAAAACAGATGGAAGGACCAGAAGAGTGAGAGCCGGACTCCGAAGATAGGAAGGGGTGTTGTTGATGAAGACGGTTTGCTTCGAAAGCGTATGAAAGCTAAATGAATTGATAGGTCTTCGGCTCGCAAATCGGAGTTTACTTGTAAGGGTTCCAAAAATAGTAGAATTATCTGAGCTATCGCATGATTGCTGTCTCACGCTGTACAAGAGTCAGATTGCAACGTCAGATCCCCTGTGCTAGTTCCAATGGTCTTACAAGGTTTGAAAGGATTTCAACTGCTCTCTCATTGCGTAGACTAGTATTCGGACACTGCAAAACTCCAAATCACGTTCTCGATTCATCAATTGAACCCGGCGGCTAAGACGCAGATAGACGCCGCCTAGGACCTAGAGGTTGGCCTCAAAATCTCAACATCGACCAATTACCTTACTGTTAATCTCCAAGCGAGACCTGGTGGAAAACCTTTGACAAGCTGACGAGTATTCCAGTGAACTCATACCTCCAAGACAGTCCTGATAAATTTTGAACTTCGAGTTGTGACAGCAAGCTTTTCAACCGAATGTACTGGTTTCATACAACGATCTCGCAAGCCTGAAGATCCTACTTCTCAAGACTGGCAACTGATTTGGTGGAGTGTTTGTCCAGGCGGAACGTCATAGTCTCTTACACTGTCTTCTCCAATGATGGTGCTAGACAAAAGCTTTGTCTTGCTGTTCGAGTCTGAAGATCTTATGGGTGGTCAAGATTTGGGGATATTGGTCAGAAGAGATGTTCGAGATGACAATTGCATGCAGGGATCCTTTGATTGGAGAATCATACATGCGAGTAGCCTTCTCTCTTTTTTTAAGCCCAAAATTTGACGACATTGGCCCCCACATATATTGAGAGAGGTACGCTGCAAGGCTTCAAGTTCTTCTACTCTCTAATGTCGATGTCGTGTGCTTTGTTGAACTAAGCGCTGCTTTCCTCTTGGAGACAAGGGAATTAAAGTACAGACTTTGGTCTTCTCTTTCATATCTTTACTATTGACCAAACATTTCTGTGGTTTATCGATGAAGGATCTCTCCATTGCAGCGAGGAGAGGCGTGTCCTGTCCTGCGAAGAGTCCAAATGCACCCACATTGTACACACGCAGGCAAGTCTCCCTTCACCGTCCCAGCACTCGCCTCTAACTCGATATTTAGTTTTACGGGAGTTGCAAGGTCCAAAGGCCTGATCATGATCCAGCCAGTCCGGCGAATTAGCTAGTAGAGTCTTCGTATTCGGTTGGGTAGAACAGCCGAATACCAGGTGAACCCTGGATATTCTAGGGAGCTGGCTAGCTACTATTATCCTCTATACTTGCACATGGATTGCCTTTCACATGTTCCCCTGATTCACCTTAAGCATCTCAATGCTGTCCTCTTGTCTGTTCGGTCTTTCGGACTGTACTTCATTGTACCAACCCTTTCTCCTAATATCAACACGAGCTTATATGCGCATCTCCATCCATTCAGAAAGCTCCTTAGATCCAGGGCAAGTGCCGGAGCAACTTTTGATGGAAGCTTTCGAACAAAACCCACTACCTTCTGCCATTTCAGTAGCCCACGATCTCAGTCGTTTTCACACATGCGCCATACGTACGTCACCACTGTGAATGGCTGACGGTGTCTATACCCCGACAACCGACATACAGCACACTATGCGAAAAGCCTAAGAAGCAAGATCCACGGGTTGCGGGGCTTTGAGATGTGCAATGCTGCTGCGATCACTTCACCAACCTCAACGTGATATCAGAAAATTCAATCAACCTCGACAGTTAACCAAGCTAGCCCATTCAGTAACAAGAACCGATGCACAACCCCCTAATCACTCACTCGGAAAGAATGTAACAACGAGTTCACGATAGGTGGGACGACCAATGGAGGCCCATATCAGCACGTGTTGAAAGTGTCGTCGATCACGCAGACATGGAAGAACAAACGAATAAAGTGACAACACCATTTCCTCGAACCGCTCCCCCCCAAAGATCGATAAGACCAATGTGCCACGTATCACGGAAGCAAGCTTAGTGGTATGGCTAGAAACTATCTAAATGGCTCGGCAACGGCTACCTCGACCATCCGGACTTATCGATGTTGGGCTTTCATGATCGTTCCCTATAAAGTCATGGTGGGAGAGTGGTAAGGGTTATAGTCTGCTCTGTAGGGGCTGTTGTCTAGTGTTTTTGTAGGATAGGTTGGATTGTTAGAGTGTCTGTTTTTGGTTGATTGAGGGATGGGGAGGAGGGTGGTGGGTGGGTGGTGCAAATGAGGGCTAAGAGAAATGGGTTACAACAGTGAAGGGGACATATGTGTAGAGAATGAATTTGGGTCAAGTGTAAGAGTTTTTGTGTGAGAGTGTACGTTACCTCAGCATCGCGCTTTGGTCCTTGAAAGCTCAGATGGAGCTATCGAAGCAGATGCTTGTGTGTTAGATCTTTCGTAGGGAATCTATTTTGATACATGGATCTGACATCTGTGGCATAAGCAGCGTAAGACTTAGCACATGGAGGTCGAGTGAGTGATCTAGGATCAAGAATTGAAAAACACGCAGAGTTCAAGGCTCAAGGCAAAGCTTTACCACCTAAGTACCTATGCTGGGTATCATGCAGGCCGTAATATCGTAAGTCCGCACCACCAGTCGCCATTGCCTAAGCTTGCTTCTGGATATCCGCCTCCGCGCTCCTCTGCGCCGTCTTCCCATCATCATGCATCATCTGATACTTCTGCTGCTTCTCCATATCCCCCGTCAAGCCCGCCACCATCCCCACCCGCAGCGCCTACAATCCAAACAGTCAGCCTATCTCTCCTTCCCACATCTTCCCCCCCCCCCATCTCCCAATTCCGAACCACAACCAAAAAGTTCACTCCTCTACTCACCATGCACCCGCCCCCCCCACCCCCCTCCCTAAATCCCCCACCTGCGCCCTCCCCTCCTTATTCTGCCGCTCCCCTTCCATCTTCAGCCCCTCCGCGCCCAGCAGCCCGCCCAGCGCCTCCTTCCCAGAGCCGATGCTCTGGTTCCAACAGCCTTCGGAGCGGTTCGGATCGTCGGCCGCGACGCCGCCGGAGGGGGAAAAGGCCAGGGGGCCGACTTTGCCGACGGAGTGGGAGGCTTCTTTCTCGGAGGCGGCGGCGGATTTGGTAGCGGCGGCGGTGGACTGGGTGGGGGGGGGGTTAGTGGGGGGTGGTTTTGTGGGTTGGTGAGAGGGGGGGAAAGGAGTGGGGGAGAAGGGGAAGAGGGGGTTGGGTAATGGAGATAGAGGGTGGGGAGATGCCCTGGGGGGTGGGAGTATGGGAGTGGGTAGGGAAGAGAGAAGTTTGGGGGTCTACCTGATCGCCAGCGATGCCTGTGATTTTGCTAAGGACGGATTGTCCTGAGGCTACGGCGGAGTCGGCGTAGGCTTTGAGGGAGGAGGAGTTGCTGTCCGACATTGTCGTGATCGTAATGAGTTGATGGTTTGGTCGGAATTGTAGCTTTTCTTACTGCTTGTATCTAAGAAGGAGAACGAGAATATCAACATTCAGTCAGCAGAACGGTAGTTAAGGAATCTATATCTCGACCGAGGCAGACGTGAAGCATAAACACGCGAACCTGTAGGATGACGTAGGTGGTGTGACAATGGGCATGTGAACAAGACAGGCGTCCTTTAGTGAACAACAGTCAAGCATGAGGCTAAAGAGCACTTTCTAACGCCATGTTGCCCCTATGAGGACTACTCATTTGATAAGTGCCGAAATTATGGATATGTTCGGGGTGCTACGATAATTGCTCGCTAAGGTAGACACAGATCTGTGTTACATTCTGAGACGGTCCCTCTCCAACCCAAGGAAAACAGGAAGTCGAAACACTGGTGTCGTATTAGATAAAAACACAGGAAACGAATCTTGCAATAATGCATCCATCCTCCTCGCCAGCGCCAGCTCCGATCACGATCTACATGCTGCCGGAAAGATAGACAAGAGCGTTCGGTAGCTGTATGACCCAAGCTTGAAACCTCCACAAAGTGATGTGTTTGATACGGCCTCCATACAAATAGGCCACCCACCGCTGAACAAAAAGGCGCGTTCACTCTGTTTGTGTATGACAACGAACGGCCTCATTCTCTCTCAATGCGGGATGTCATATCTGGAAAACGGAGAAATGGTACGATTATAGAAGACCGCAGTCGCGAAGGTTTTCTTGGATGATAATATCTAGAGTTATAGTCAGCCACGTTTCTTCAGTGTAACGATAGATACCTACCATTGACGGCGGCCATGACGAAGCGTATTTGCGTAGTATCGGTGGCACAGGTGAAATGGGTATAGATTTGTTTGGTCTCGTGCTGGTTCAGAGACACGAAGCGATTCAGGATATAATCGCATGCCGCCGCATAGTCAGGTCCACCTTCAGCAATATTAGATCTCTGGTGCTCCCTTCCGTTCGTTCCATTCTGGTTGAGCTTGCCTTCATAGTCTGGGAAGTAATTCTTCATCGGGCTGACCGGTAACTTCTCCTTGAACCGATCGATCTTGTTCAGGAACAGGATGATCGAGGTCTTCACGAACCACCGCGAGTTGCAAATCGAGTCGAATAGGGTAAGTGCCTCCTGCATTCGGTTGACAGTTTCATCCTCAAAAAGCAATTGATCATATTCCGAGATGGCAACGAGGAAGAGGATCGTCGTGACGTTCTCGAAGCAGTGAATCCACTTCTTGCGCTCGGACCTCTGGCCACCGACATCAAACATGCGATACGTGAGTTCGCCGATGATGAAGGTCGTCTCCGTTATGCCAGTAGTCTTTACACGTGATCGCAGTACGTCTTGGTCGTTGGGCAGGTAGTCTGGCTGCGCTATTCTTCCGATGGAGTCGAAGTAACTAGCGCACATGTAAGCATTGCACAGTGTATCTCCCAAATATCACCCAGAAGCCCGTGCTACCAATGGGAACCCACAAACGGCGTAGCGGATTGGAAAGGCGTCGTGGGCGACTCACTATCTGGCTGAGTCATTGAGTTGGTATTCTCTCGACCGTTTGAAGCACTCCTGAACGCCCGCATCTTTCCAAAGTGCGTCTATAGCAGCGCCTACCTCAGGAGGTAGGCTTTCGCCTTCGATCTGCGCGGGTTGCATAAAGACCGTCTGGACATGATACTCTGTTCTCTGATCATCGAGCGGCAGTTCTAGCGATTCCATAGCCTCGAGAATGACTCGCATCGATTGAACCGTATTGCTGTAGATGATCTCCTTGAATGATTCTCGCTCTTCCGGCGAGTAGCTGCCCTCGTGGATAAGCTTCATTTGCTTCAGAATCGTCGACTTTCCAGACTCTCCCGCACCTGATCGACAGTCAGCTTTGGACACCTTGCAATGTATACCCTTCATACCAAGCAGGAGCATCTTAATCTCATTGCGCTGAGACAACTTGTCGCGCTTGAGCTGATTTTCGATTTCCTCATTGCGCTGCTTCCCCTCCTTCTCCTCAGTACTCATTCCACAGCCCATCCTATCTGTAATATATAGATCTCGTCAGGGTAGGAAGGACGATGTTGGAAGGCGAGCTCTTGGCGTGGAGCTGTCAAAAGGCGGTCAGCTCTATTACCAAGACCTCACAGAAACTGGGTCCACAACATCGAAAAGAGTGCTCAAGGAGCCTGCCATTCCACTGGCTGCCTTTGCATCGCGCAAACAGTATAATGACAAGATCATAAGTGCTTCTTTTCCCAAACAGCAGCTTTTCTCTTAATACCGCAAGATGTGGTCTAATAGACTTACCCAAGGTAACTACGCCTCACTTGGCTTGACAGATGCTGCTGGTAGACCTCTGTGGCAACGGGATGTCGAGGAGATGAAAGGTGAGATGCGGCAATGATTCAGAGCTGGCACAAGCTAGTGTGCGTAGTCGGCTCAAAGGGCTCAGCTTTCTGAAAGCAAGTGTACTGCAGTGGTAAAGCGATCAGCAAACAACGCGACAAAGCTACTGCAACACCTTCCTCTGCCAGACAATGAGCGACAAGAATAACATCAACGGTAGAAGACTGCGAGCCTGTGCTGTCGAGGTGAAGGACAAAAACGAGTGGATAGGGAGAGCGACGCACTAAACTGGCCTTTGCCAATTCAGGGCTCAGGAGCCCACCACAAACGGATCTGCACTTCTGCATTCGACAGGGATCATAAGCTTGATCTTCCGGGCGGGTCGTCTCAGAAACTTTGATATCCCGTGGACGGTAAACCACACAGGATGGTGGTTTTAAAGGTTGAAGGCATACAAAAGGGAAAGGGTTGATCGTGGGTAACCAGGCTGAGGTGGCTGGCTTTGGACCTCACTTCAATTCACTTCATTTAGGCGCACACAGCATCTGGGGGAGGCACACTGGACTGACTAAATTATGGTGCTATGAACTCTATCATGCGGCGCAGTCCACCCAACTACCTGCTAATGGCCTTTGACAGATGAAACATAGGCATGAATCTTCAGCCCGTCATGGAATGCTTCCATTCTTTGTACACCATTCTGCCATCATGTTAATGCACATGATTGCTTGCGACAATCGCACTTGAAATTGTTCCAAGTCCGCTGGAATCGGGCGGTACAGTAGTGAGAACCTAATCTCGAAGCAGACTAGCGTCATATTCTCCTCCGAGGCACATCTCGCCGTGGATCGCATCAAAGTACTTTATATAAACCACAGTGGACGGTGAGCGCCCCACTAAACGGGAAATTGACGAGATGTCGTACCCGCTAACCACCCAGCTGGGCGATCATGGTGAGTCTTATATTTGCAGCTGCGGCCGCGCACTCCTGAACCATGAACAGCTTTCAATCACAACCAAAGCCAGGACGCGGAGGCCGAATACGATAGATTGAGAAACCTCGCTCGGCAAGAGCACGACAAGCGGTCTTCTTGCCTTGACAAAGTTTGTGTCCAGACTTCTAGCGCAGCATCGAGGCCACTGACATTGCTGGCAGGCTCACAATGCCTACGAACGAGGCGATGGTGCTTCCGCACACCAGCTATCCGCGGAAGGGAAAAGACATGGTGCAATGATGGACCAGTATAACAAACAAGCATCCGATTACATCTTCCGGGAGAATAACTCTGTAGGCCGTGTCGATGGGGACACCATTGATCTGCACGGGCAATTTGTAGAGGAGGCAGAAGACATTCTGGAGCAGCGCATCAGATACGCTCGGGCCAACGGCCAAACCCATTTAAACGTGTAAGTCGCAAGGAGACGGTTTCCTAGTTGGTAGAGACTGAACAATGCGCACGTAGGATTGTCGGGAAAGGTAACCATTCACCAGGGCACATCCAGAAGATCAAACCGAAAGTAGAGCAAATATGTCAAGAATTAGGCCTGCAATACTCCACCGAACACAATGCAGGAAGGATGTACATTAATCTACAGGGCGGTCCCGCGCAGATGCCACAGCAGTTCATGCAGACCGAGGGAGGCTACCACCCTGGGTACGGCAAGCAGTCCCATAGCCAGCAGCAGCACGCCGATCAGCAGGGTGGCTATCAACAAAATGCATGGCAGCAAGGAGGCTACCAGAGCCAACAACCTCAGCAATACCAAGGCCAGCAACAACAGTATCACGGCGGACCCCAACAACAGAACAATCAAAACCAAGAGATCGAAGCTGCCGTCAAGAAATACCTGCCGAATATTTTAAGAAGACTGCAAAGAAGTTGCTGTACGGTGATGTAGGTGGTGTAGGTGGTGTTATGGCACGGCAATCTATCCCAAAGGGAATGATATGTGATTATATGATACCCAGATTCTGAGTAATTAGAGTCGAAGCATTAGATCTCCCCATGGGCTCTGGTGGTGCAGTCTCTTCACCGATTCTGATAGGTTTGCCTAAAGCTTTCCCAAGTCTAATGACATTCGCTCTGCGTCAATCTCTTTCTTCTGCAATCATTATTTTTCACATCAAAGAGCTGTGCGTTTCCTCTCTGTGAACATGGTTGCAGTATCCTGTTGATCTTTGTAACTTTCGTGACTCTTTCCAATCCTCAATCCTACATTTCTTCCACTTCTACCACCCTTGAAGGCTACCTTCAAATGTAGGTCCTGGTTCTACAGTCCCTGACCGTCGTTCCCATAGCCGCTGTGTTACGACAGGATTCTTCAAGCATATCGTCGATCTTCATAGATATCGCAAATACAGTCTTACTCCAAACCATCGCGACACCAGACTTCACAAAGGCTGGAAGCATCTGCAATGTCCTCGGGTCGACTCTCGATGATAGCAGAATACGTAGCGGCGAAATATTGCCAGGATGCCTGTGGACATCCATTTCCACAGCCGAACCGCCCTCTACCGGAAGAATCTACTCAACAGCCTAGGGATGTCCGAAAGCTATCCCCCGGGCCCCGAAGAGAAGCTCCGCAGCACACTCCGTCCGCCGTTGCTCCACAAGCCCTTCAAGTATCTCCGCCAATAACGCCTGAGGCGTCACTTCAGAAAAGTACTAGCGCATTAGGGCCCTCGCATTTCTCGGCTATTGGCGATGGCGTCTCAACTTCTGCGGACGTAAAACAGCATGTGATCATCAATTCAGTGGGTCGTTTGACTTCTCTCCTACTTCAGCGACAGGACCTGGAAGCCCAGCTATGCATGTTACAAGGTATGATAAGAGAACACAGCCCTCCAGGCATTAGCACACCTGCTAGAAGAGACACATTACGTCAACCATTCACCGAAAGGCTAGTAGGCATACTACCATCTTCGATGAGTTCGCTGGGGGATCCTGATTACTCGACTCATCCAAGCTACTCTATGCCGCTGGTGGATGTGGTTGCCGATGCTCCTTTCGGAGTCAAGCATGTAAGGAGGCCAGCGCCTCTCAATCCACGAAGCTTGCAATCAAGAGATTACCGTGCCCTTCAGGTCCCAGATTTCAAGGGGACATGCGAAGTTATCAGGGATTGCTACCAAGATACAATGCTGAAACTGGCAGCTGTTGACTTAGAAATCGAGCTAACTTACTTGAGTGAGGACCGGCAGACCGTCAGGAGCGCCTAAGAAAACAAGCAACCACTAAGTATATTCCTGATGACCTCCAAGCTGATGGGTCATATTTGTTTTTCTGCTGAGGAGTCTTTGAGCAGAGCTTAGCGTTGCCCGACTTAGACTAGATGGTTGAGGATTTGGGCACGGTTTCCTTCCACTTTACAGTCAAGAATACGTTTTGCATCTTTCTAAAGTCCTCTGGCGTCACTTATGTCACCATACTTACGTGGCTGAACCATGATGTACAAGAGCTGCGATTGGAGTGCGTGATCTCTGAACAAGACTATATCCAGCTCAAGAGACGGTAAACATCCTAAGCCTTTCTATGTGCATTTCCAAGGTTGATGGATATGATAAATCTGCCCGATGACGAGGTTATACGCTACCTTACAGGCAACAGGAGAGCAATGATGGAAGCACGTGACCTCGTATCCGGATTGGTCGAACGACAAAGAATGGCCGTCGGCCGAGGCACTCCACATACTTGACTTTCTGCACCCCACGACGAACCCGTCTCCCCGGACTTCCCCAGATGAAGGAATCACCTGTCACAAAACGGCTTTCGCGGCCTTCATGGTCGTCGCTCGCTGCTGAAAGCTTCATTTCGTAATAGTCCAGCAGCCTTCACTTCATCATCTATTTCCACACCGCCTTGTTATTGAGCGGCTGTTCAATGCAGCTACATCATACATACCCACCCGTCGCCTCGAATATCGCACTGCTGGCTGCGTGGTACCAGCAATAGAGTACAGATCGTGCGCTGCTCCAGTCTTCGAGATTCTATTCGAATTTCTGTGACAGCTGCTTATTATCATTCCCCACCACCATCGAAACAATCCGTGCGATCCACATCCCACATCCCACGATCGCCTCAACGCTCAACCGTTCCCTGCTTTCTCCTCCGCCAGCAGCTTTCACCTGCACATCTACCTCCACCCATTCGCTCCGCCACCAGCCCTCCCCTCTCTGACCGCCATGCCGCCTTCAACAGGCGCCCTCTCCGCTCCTCAACCCTCGCCCTCCTCACAGCCCTTGCAGTACTTCCCCTCGCAACCGCAAAACCGACATCGAACATCGCTCACGCAATCCAAAGAACCACAAGCACCCATACCAAGGAGTCAACCTGATCCAAGTGCTGGCACGAGTACGAAGCAGGAGACCAAGGACTTTTGCTTGATCGCGGAGGCGGCGAAGAGGGCACAGATGGCCTGCTTGATGAGGGACCTGGGGGAGGTGGCATTATAGACGCAGGGGAAGGACCGAGGGAGAGATGCTAGAAATGGAGAAACGAAGTAGAATGAGAAGAGTCAGTATATAGTGGTGGCCTTAGATCGATATTTAAAGTTTTAGATGATTTAGGTGGAGAATCAGTAGCGGTTGCGTTAAGGAGTACGGCAACACTTGGCTTTGGGCGGCGGCTTATTGCGATTGCATAAAGATTGGCTAGAGCATTTCGGTAGACACTATCAACAGGGACAAGCTTTGCATGTATAGGTATGGCCTTGCGGACCTAATTTGACACTCCACTACGTCTACCCGTGCTCTTGATGCAGTGAACGGTGAAAACTTGACAGTATCCTGACTTTCAACCGACTGACCCGTTGATTAGAGTTGGTACCCCTATTAGATAAATCTAGAACTGAGGAGCAGGAGCAGCACTGGATCTCAGGAACAAGGTTAGTGAAGCTCCAGGGAACAAGAATCGATACATGTAGTTTATTACATCATCTTTGCTTTAGATAGATACTAGACAGATTTTCTGGTTGCAGCTTTCAACTGACGGACCCTAAAGCAAGACACTAGCAGACCACAGCCCATAGCCCCGACTGACTGATACAACGAGCCTCATCTCTTGTTTATGTGGACTACTCCCGATCGATAAGCATTCCAGTCCTGTGGGCTTCCGATAACTCTGCTGTCCCTCGGATGCTGTGCACACAATGCACTCACCCACATAAGGTGCCGGCGGCGCAGTATGGCTCCGATGAAAGGCTTCTGACTGGTGCAGCAGAGCCTCCAAATCGTCACACGTCCATCCTAAGTTGTGAAACAGGGCTGCTAAAAGCAAGGCTACCAAGAGTTTGATCAGGGAAGGTGAAGCCACTGTGCAACCATACCAATAAGGTGGTTTCTTCCTCTCCATCAGGATCGTAGCCTCGCTGCTTGAGCCTCATCACAATGGAGCACGCTGCACGCATTGCGGAATAGTGCTAGTTGGACAAGGGGTTAATGCAAGCCGCTCGAGAGCACTTGGTGATCCTTGTGCGCCAAGCTTTGCGAACTGACCACATCCACAACAGAGCCTCATCTTCCCTTGTCTGAGTCGTCTTTCACACTGCGTGTTCTCACGTCACTGCAGCCCACGAAGTATACATACTATATCCTCTGTACTACTGCAATGGGCCAGTGGGCCGAAATCCTTGCAGCGGCATGCCCTTCGGAGGGTATCGTACAGGATAGCCTTAATGAAACTCTAGAGCTGATCTCAACATGAGTAAGGTTCTAAATCGGCTCAAACAGCTTATGGTTGAACAAACAAGGACCACTCGTGGCGTTGTCTCAGCCTTGCCCTTGATTGGGGCTCTGCGTTTGAGCCTCAACAGTCAGTGCACTCTTCTCATTTGTTCAATCTTGCTCACCATGTATCTGTTATCAGACTCGAGGACGTCTTCTTTACTGTTCTTTAGGTTGACGGGATGCTTTTGCTTGCACCGTACACTGCTCGTGATAGAGGTAATCCCCTCAGCTTTATGTTCGCGTCTAGCATGACGCCATTGCATAATCAAATCTGACTTTCCTTGCCTCAATCTGTAACCAAAGCTACGCTACCGTCTCGTTTCTTAAGTCATGGCGTTGACGTTTGTAAATCTACCAGCTGAGGTTATCCTTGAGTTGGTCGAATTTCTTGAGATAAAGGATTTCTATGGTCTCAGAGCTACTCATAAGGGCTTGTTCTTGATGCTTCAAAATGACATCTTTGCACAAGCTAGTTTCAAGGTTGGTATTGCCTAAAAGACACCGATGGTATACTGATGAGCATCCCAAAGCACAATGCCAAACACGCCAAGAAAGTCAAGAACATCACGACCGGAGACGTTGTATATTCGAAGTCTCTCAATAGGGTGCATTTATTACAAGAGGCCTTTGCCCAAGCCAAGCCTCTATCAATATTAACCCTCGGGTACAGCCCGGACTTCTTTTACAGGCAGGGCGTGCTCTGCTATGTCTGCCACGATACAATCCGGATTCTCCACGTCCACCAAGCGAGGCAGAATGAGAAGGTCATTCGCATGACCGCTTTATACAGAGCGCCATCTGGCATGCAGCTCTTCGATATAGTCCATTACCAGGACGGCATACTGACCTGTCGTTTCGCCAACGCTGATACTGCCTTGATGCTATGCGTTGACATTAGTGGAATTGATCACACGGCCGAGGAACGGAGGGCTGGCTTTAAACGTAGGCTCATTCTAGAGCCTAGCCAGGTCAAGTATTTCGTCAGAAACAACTCTGAATACCTCATTCGTGGAGAATACGTTTGGAAGCCCGCTCTAGGTCACTCTGAATGGGTTCTGGTCAGCATCAACCTTTCGAGTGGAAGGCGCTCAGACGAGCTACAGCTCCATAACTTCTACGGCACTGATATTGGTCAAACAATCTGTTTCGAGCTCTTCCATGGATATCTGTACGCTGTTTCCAGCCAAAGCACTCGCGAGGTCGAAGAAATCGATTGGAGCTCCTTCTACGTATGTTATCGTATACCAGTCGATCGTTTTCGAAAGGAGAATGTGCAACGCAAACGCATCTGGCGCAGACAGCATCGAGAGGGACCTATCAACGATGCGTATCTAAATATCTCTTTACAGCAGGACCAGCAAGCAGGCGCGATCACCATCGTCGAAGCACGGCAAGAATTCCTCAACGGCGGAAGCGAACAAACAAGAAGCTTCTACTTCTCGCCTCTCGACTTCACCGAGGAGCGGGCAACCAACAAATCATCTCTGCCAACGAACGATATTCTAGTCTCGACCCTCGACAAAACCAACCGGCCTCATTACGAGCCCGCCAAACCACGTACAGCACACACCGTCCACACCGACTCCAAAGCCCACGAGTCCGGCCACCTCCGCAATGAATGCCCCCCCTCCAAAAACAAATACCGGACCTACCTCTTCAACGCCTCCGCCTCCCTCGACCTCATCCACGACGACTGCGTCCTGCATAACAACAAACCCCAACTCCGCCTCCGGATCGGCTCCCGAACGCCCGCTTCCCCCCTCGATCCCAGCACAGGCCGCCTCTACGCTCCCCTGCTCGACCACAACGGCGCCCCCATCCCCAACAGCATCGACCGCTACAGGAGCACCCCCACCAAGCTCTGGCCCCCGGTCGACGCCCCGCCGCAACTGCTCGCGTTTCTCAATGATTCAGATATCGCAAGCGACATAGGAGGCAGGGGCAAGCTGACAGCCATGTCGGACGATAGCACCCTCATCATCGCGGCCGGCCCCCCAGATTGCGCGCACGGGCGGCCGCTCCTGCTTATCAATTTCGACCCGGCCATTAGGTTCAGAGGTTTGCCGAAGTTGGATATGCGTGAGAGCTGTGGGGCGATGGGTGGAGAGGAGCGGGGAAAGGGGGAGAAGGAGCGGGAAGAGCGGGAGAGGAAGCAAGAGGAGGCGGTGAAGGATGTGAGGAGGAAGTGCAGCGAGGCGCAGGCGTTGCGGAAGCCGAAAACGACGCGGGATGGGCGGGAGGACCGGGCGGGTTTGGGTGCAAGGCTGGGGAGTATGGATGTGGAGAAGGCTTGGTGGGCGGAGATGATGAATGGGTTTGAGTTTGTTTATGAGTAGGGGTGGGGAAGGGGATGGACTGATGGCGGTGGAGTGGGGTTTGTTTACGGATGGGGGGAGACACAGGCAATACTTCTACAGACTTTACCGTAAATTTCTCTTTTCTCGCGATAAGAGGCCCAGTGGCCTTATATTGCAATGCTCACTGCCCTACCACTGATTTATCCGCCCTTTCATTAAACATCAAAGACAAATTTTGCAAATTTCTATACCATGCGCTGACAGACAAAATCACCATTTCCTGGCAACTTTTGTAAAACAATATTTTGACGGAACAACGATGGGTTAATCCACCAGCAAAGCCCAATTCGCTAATGAGGCAAAGCGTCAGAGTAAGTGGTTCACTCCACGTCTTGACCGAACGACGGAACCGAATGTTTAGGAGTGCACCATGGCAGCGTCCTGGGATGGTCCATGCGGCGTGATATCGTACCGTCCGAGTTTCGCAGGCTTGACAATCAGTCCTCCACCTTCTCGAGCTCCTCGTCCTTCCACCTCAGCTCATACTGGAAGATCGTCTTCCTCAGCGTCTCGTCCTAGAACCACAACACCAAACAGTCAGCCCAAAATCCCCCCTTATCACACGAAACCCCAAACCACTCATCCCCCCCCCTCCATTCCCCACCCCCCAAACAAAAAAAACCCCACGCCCCACCTTCCACTCCGCGTCCACCACCCTCGTGCTCACCCCCCCACTCGATCTACTAACCCCTTCATCCTCCCCGAACATCACCTTCGCCGCCATCTCCCTCCCACCCTCCAGCACCACCATCCCCCCCTCCCTCGCAATCGCAAAGAACGCCATATCCTTATGCAGCAGCCACGGGCGATACGGCGTAAAAAACACCAGCGCGCGGGCGTCGGGCGTGCGCGCGAGGGTGGACTGAACGGTGAGCAGCAGAGCGGCGTGGCAGTGGTGGTTGAAGAGCAGGTCTGCGAGGATGAGGGTGTCGAACCTCGCTGGCGAGGTAGAGCTGGGGTTGGAGAGGAGGTCGGTGGTAGGCGCCCCGAAAGCGTGGCCCGCGACGGTGATAAGGCTTTGTTGCGCGTTGTCGAGGCCGCTGTGGCAGATGTTGTAGGCCAGGTTCTCGAGGAGCTCGGCGTCGGGGTAGTCGGTTACGACGACGCGGCTGGCGCCGAGGAGGGAGGCGGCGAGGGAGGGGAGGCCGGCGCCGGCGCCGAGCTCGAGGATGCGTTTGTGAGTGAGGAGGCGGGTGGTGTGGGGGGGGTGTTGGAGGTAGGTCGTTATGGAGGAGGCGGCGTTCCAGAGGTGGTGGCCCTGGGGTGGGGGGGTTAGGTGAGGGATGGGAGGGGGGAGGGGTGGGGGTTGGAAGGCGGGGGGGGGGAGGTACCCACAGGGGGTTGTGGCCTACGAGTCGGAGGGAGAGGGTTTGGCCTGAGGTGAGGGTGTAGGTTGTGAAGGTGTGGGGGAGTGGAGGGCGGAAGTAGTCGGCGGGTTCACGGAAGAGGGCGGTGTCGAGCTCGGGGGTGAGGTCGGGTGAGGAGGAGGAGGAGGTGGAGGAGGAGGGAGCCATGATTACGGGTCTGGACTCGGATTGATGTGGACCGAGATTAGGAAAGAAATAAAAGGAGACGATCGTGTTGAGTGTTGAGGGTGTGGGCGCTCGCCAAGCAAAGTATAGAAAGCTAACCCGCTTTCACCCCCGTAATTGGGATGTCAGTGTTGAGATGAGACGAGAAGGTGCAACATGGGAATAGAGCTACTTATGGAGGTGTTTGGGTAACAAAGTCAACGTCATCAGCCTTCTGGTTTGGATGGATCCTAACCATCTCCGAATCTCATACTATAGAACAGTTCGTGTAGGCCACACCTTTCAAGAATTCACTGTCTTATAAAGTCAACGGGTTGATTGCGGTAGTATTCTCTCTAGGCGTAGAGAATAATGCATAACACAGGACTTAGCAGGCAGCTTGCTATAATCAGTACAGATGCTCTCTTGATGTTCATTCATAACATGTTTCCCATTGCTGTACTTTGGCAATATCATGGTCGAGAATCAATTTCTTCCACTTTCTCTATCCTTTCTAGAAAGAGGAAAGAGCCTTAGGTGTTTGATTCCCACAGCTATTGATGAGCTACAGCGTCATTCGATATTGGTCAAGGTGATTGTAGAGATTGGAGGAAAATGGACGAACATACCGTAAAAAGGGGTGGCTCCAATCATTGAAGTGCCGTCCGAGCAGGTCGCCCTTCAAAATCGACCTCTGATCAGACCTTGCAAGATCCCTATCCCAGCTTTTACACCATCCACAACCCTCACCTCTTTTCCTCTCGTTCCTACCTCCTCCCGCACCCACTCCTCCATTCCCGCCATGCCCGCACATCCCAACACAATGACCTTTATCTCCATCGCCGGATCAGCGTCGATCAACCTCCCAGTCGCAGCCATGACGGCCTTCTTCACCTCCCCTTCCCCATCTCCATCCCCATGCAATTCCCCAGCGTTCAACCCCAACGTCTCCACCCCCGCGAAAACCCTCCTCATCTTGTCCACCCCCAGCAGATCCTCCCGTATAGCATCGCCGAGTATCTGCTTCCAAACCTTTCCTGTAGATACAATTCCAAAGAACTGCCCCTCGCCAAGAAGATTCAGCGCCGTGCTGATGCTTGCCTCGAAGATGCCGAGGATGGGCTTCAAGGTATGTTTCTTGAGCTCTGTAACCAAGGGATGGGGGCTATAGCAAGCGATGAGGAAGCCATCATGCTTGTCGAGGAGAGGAAGGAGGGTTGGGAGGCTAGCGGTGCTGGAGGATGCAGCGCCAGCGAGGTCATTGATGCTGTGGGGAGCTGGAGGTGGGGCGGTGAGGTAGGTGTAGGTTGTCTGGAGGCTGTCAAATTGTTGATTTTAGGATACGAGGTGGCCGGCATGTAGTTGGAGAAGTGCTCAGTAGAAAGCGTACGTTGTTGTAGGCTAGAGACTCGACGGGTTGTTGGAGGGAGTCGGTCATAGAGGGGTTCGAATTCGGATTGATGATCAGGATGCGGATGGCTTTAGACATCCTTACAGAAAGTAAGTAATCTGTCACAACGACAAGCTGGGCCGATCCAATTGAGAAGAGAGTGTCACAGCGATTCAGAACGATTTCCGTTTCTAGCCCTCCTGTTGTGGGTTGCTAAAGGTATCTGGGCCTGCCATGACTTTCCCTACAGCTGGTTACGCCATTGTTGAACGTGCCGCCAGACTGACAAAACGGATGCGTACCGTATGACGTTGCCTGCCCAGTGATTTCAACTGATCAGTCACTCTGCCACTGGAATAGCTTCAAGCCAGGCACTACTATGGGATTTTGGATGCAAAACCACCGTAATTTGTTGGCAGACCTGGAATTTAGAAATAAGGCCAAGCACGGGCAAGCGTTGTAAAAGCGCTAAAATATCGGCTAGTCGTGTACTTTGACTTGCCGCAACGCGCCAGACGAGCTAATTCTCCAACATGTAATTGCGCTGCATCTGTTGATTTGAATTTTAATGTTTTTCCAAAAGGCCAGTGCATCGACGATGCTCGAGCAGCACGGAAATCACACCGGCACGAGGCAGCCACCACGTATTAGAGGCCCTAATGAGCAGTGCTGTGGGTACTTCCTATCCGGGGGTTAATTGTTAGCGTGACAGGGTTTATTTGCCCAGGAACCCCTGTTCGTACTAACAATTAACCCCGTGGATAGGAAGTACACGACGCACTTGAAGAAAGCCGTTGCCGGCATCAATTCCGGGACGAAATTTTCTCTAGTAACTTTATCCAATCTTCATCCATTCATCTGCAACTCGCATGCCAGAGGCTAACACCGCCGCTGAGCGGAGCTCCAGACTTACCTACCTTGAAACAAGTCACCTGTCGCCTGACGAGATGGGCTAATGCATCATTCCATGCACGGCAAGGGTCTCCTTCTCTGCACAAATGAGGTCAGAAGCCATGACCGCATACAAAGTCCTCGGATGCCCTCGGACATGGCAGATGCTTCTATGCAAAGACCTCCCTTTGGAACATATTTCTCACATTGTTGAACGACCACCGCCGCCATGTCTAGCAGTGAGAAGGGTGACGAGCTCGAGCATTACGTGCAAGGGAAGCTAGAGGTCGGCCACGGCGAGCCGGAGCAACCCGGACAGGATGGCCGCAAATACTCCGTTGGAGGCCGTCAATACTCGACGAGCGGCCGCAGATTAAGCCAGTGGGATGCTATGTAAGAGACTGTTGATGATGCTATAATACCTTACTGATCCATGTAGGGTCATAGCTAAAGAGGGAGGAGCCGAGATTAACGATGAGATTCAGCTTCTCGAAGAAGAATTGGCAGCCAATCCCGTCAAGAATGGTCTGTTAAACCCAAAAATAAATGTAACACCAGCGCATTTTACCTGGCTTCTGGTCGGCTTTGCGTCTATGGGCGGCCTTCTGTCTGGTATAGACCAATCTTTAATTTCCGGAGCCAATCTTTATATGCCAGCCAGCCTTCATCTCGATCAGTCGCAAGTATCGCTGGTGGCTTCTGGAGTCCCCCTTGGAGCCATCGGCGGTGCATTGCTGCTCGGTCCTATCAACGAGGCTGTCGGCCGTAGAATGGCCATCATCATCTCCCTCATACTCTACACCATTGGTGCAGCACTCGAAGCTGGAGCCATTAATTTTGGTATGATCGTTGCAGGCCGTGTAATCCTAGGTTTGGGTGTAGGCTTAGAGGGCGGTACTGTACCAGTTTATGTCGCGGAGTCCGTTGCACGCAAATACCGAGGCAACCTGGTCTCCCTATATCAATTCAATATTGCACTGGGCGAAGTTTTCGGCTACGTTGTTGCGGCCATTTTCGTCAATGTCAAGAGTGGCAGCTGGCGTTACATGCTCGGTTCCTCTTTGGTGTTCTCCACGATCATGCTAGTCGGCATGTTTTTCATGCCCGAAAGCCCACGATTTCTTATGCACAAAGGCAAATATCTCGAATCGTTTGACGTGTGGAAACGGATTCGAGGCACGGATCTCCCCGAGAACAGAGAAGAATTCTTTGTTATGAAGCACTCATTGGTGGAAGAATCTACGAACCCCAGCCGTCAAAAGCGTTTTGTCTGGCTTGACTTCATTACAATTCCGCGCGCGCGTCGCTCCATCGTCTATGCGACCATCATGATATTCCTTGGCCAGTTCACAGGTATCAATGCGATCATGTACTATATGGCGACGCTCATGAACCAAGCCGGTTTCGACTCCAAGCAAAGCGTTTTCATGTCTCTTGTTGGCGGGGGCTCCCTACTACTTGGTACATTGCCTGCCATCTTCTACATGGAACGCTTCGGACGCCGCTTCTGGGCTTGCGCGATGTTACCTGGCTTCTTCTTTGGACTCATCCTCATTGGTAAGTTATGTTTTCCGAGCATATATAAGCCCTTTCGAGTATAGCGAGAGGCTTGAGACATGTCTAAGTAGCATCTGCTCCAGAGACATGTTTCTTGACTCGACAAACCGAACAAAAGGAGGAATGCTGACTCCGAAATGTTGTAGGCATCAGCTACGAAGTCCCAGTTAACAACTTCAGCGCTGTATCCGGGCTCTACCTTACCGGCCTCATCCTTTACGAAGGGTTCTTTGGCTCGTATGCCTGCCTTACCTGGGTCTTACCGGCTGAAGTTTACCCAACCTACCTCCGTAGCTACGGCATGGAATCATCGGATGTCACCCTCTTCTTCTGCTCTTGGCTTGTAACCTATTTCTTCAGTGACATGCAGAAAGCCATGACGCGCATTGGTCTTAGTTTGGGCTTCTATGGGGGAATCGCCGTGCTAGGGTGGTTCTACCAACTGTTGTTCATGCCGGAGACCAAGAACAAGACCCTTGAGGAGATTGATGTCATTTTCAGCCAGCCGACAAGCCAGCTGGTCAAGCAGAATCTTTCCAGCTGTGCTGAAACTACCAGCGATCTCCTGCACGGTCGCTGGAAGAGAGTCTTCTCCCCGTCACCCGAGAGCAAGCTGCCAGAAGCTCATCGGGATTCTGCCGTCGGACCGATCCCAGACAAGGAGTTGCAGGATTAGATTACCAGCGGAGAAGAATCGAATGGAGGACGGTGACAAGGTTTTACGTTGGCTGATGTACTGCATTCACGGCGAATAGCCAATTGATGCGTTGGATGTACCGGTTCGATACCTGCGCTGGGATGTTTATAGTCGTTGGAGGGAAATGCATGCTCGCTGGCTCTGACTTACTTTGTATATATCCATATCATGTCCATATCATTATACGGCGATCCTCGTTTCCGAACATGATCTGTGATAATTGAACTAAGAAGATGGGGTACTTTTACTTCCTGTGGTGTCGTTCCGGTCTAGTACTTCGCTTAGATAAGCCCTATAAGTCTTGGCGTCACTATGGCAATACGCACATAAATCTAAGGTAGTTCTCGGAAAATCTGATCCACAACAGTTTCTGCCTGTAACGACAGTGAGGCAGCCCACCATGGTAAGTCAAATGGAATCGCAGCTGTGGCGATGTTTGTCTCGAGGACATGATGGATGAGTCGATGCAAGAAGCTTCGGACGGTGTCTGAAGCGCAAATTGCTGACTCGGGATTTTGCTACAGCCTTTCACCAAGCTGGTCAAGAACAGCGCCTACTTCAGGTATGTATGCCACTGAATCACCTTCAAAGACTGCTATAACATTCATCTCTGCTCATTCCTATCACGTCATCCTCTCTGGCACACCATATCCGATATGCCTAACACCTGCGCTTCCCCGGCCCCCAGAAATCCCCATCTTAACTGACATCTATACACCAGCCGCTACCAAGTCAAGTACAAACGCCGCCGCGCTGGCAAAACCGACTACTATGCCCGCAAACGACTTATTACGCAAGCGAAGAACAAGTACAATGCTCCCAAATACCGCCTCGTCGTCCGCTTCACCAACCGCGACATCATATGCCAGATCGTAACCTCCGAGATCACCGGCGACAAGATCTTCATGGCCGCCTATGGTCATGAACTCAAGCGCTACGGCATCAAGCACGGTCTCACGAACTGGGCTGCCGCCTACGCTGTCGGCCTCCTCATCGCTCGCCGCGCCCTGAGCAAGCTCGATCTCGCGGACGACTTTACGGGTGTGGAGGAGCCGAACGGGGAATACAAGCTCACGGAGGCTGCGGAGGTGGATGGCGAAGAGCGTCGTCCGTTCAAATGTTTCCTCGACGTCGGCCTTGCGCGTACCTCTACTGGGGCGCGTATTTTCGGTGCCATGAAAGGTGCAAGCGATGGAGGCATCCTCATCCCTCACAGTGAAAACCGCTTCCCAGGCTACGACATCGAAACCAAAGAGCTCGATGCCGAAGCCCTGCGCAAATACATCTTCGGCGGGCACGTGATGGAATACATGGAGACTCTGGCTGATGACGATGAGGAGCGCTACAAGAGCCAGTTCCAAGGGTATATCGACGATGACGTCGAGGCTGATGGATTGGAGGAGATGTATGCGGCGGCTCACAAGGCGATCCGTGAGGATCCGTGGAAGAAGGATGAGGAGGCTGGGGAGAAGAAGAGCAAGGAGCATTGGAAGGAGGAGAGCAAGAAGTACAGGACGCCGAAGCTGTCCAAGGAGGAGAAGATGGAGAGGGTCAAGGCGAAGATTCAAGCTGTCAAGGCAGATATGTAGGCCCGTGATGGCCAACATGTTGACTCTCACCTGGCGGTATTCCAGCTTAGGTACTACACAGCTCCCTTTATCAAACAGACTTATGGCATAGATGATCAAAGGCGCTTGCAAACTTCTACCAATCGAAATCTTCTCAAGCGGATCGGAATGAAAGAGTAGTAACTCCTGCGTTTTTGCCTTTTTCTAATTGTATCCGCACCATCCCGAACTTTTGCCTATCTACAGTGTGATACCAACTTCTCAAAAATCCACCGCTTCTTCTCACACCCTTTGTTGTAGTATCTCTCCGCCATCGCATCTCCTCACACAACAGTCCGCCATAAAAACCTGTATTCACAACCTACCTATTGCACAACCCGCATCGCACACTCTTCAATCCCAAGCCCTAAGATGTATTACTCACCTCGAACCGACCCCTTAGGACAAAACGGAAGTATCTATACATCACATACCCAAAACCCCAGAACAGCCACAGCGTCCAAGCCGGTAGCAGCATTGTATCCAAATATATATGCCTCTTCACCTGTTATCTCATCGTCCTACCACACCGTCCAACCGCGTCGAGCATATTATTGTCAAGTTCAAGAAGACATGAGCTAAAGTACCTTACTGAGGCATCCCTGCCAAGTTTGTCCGAGATTTACATTGCAGGTATGATAACTTACATAATTGCTGCTTACGGAGGTCTCTTGTGCAATTGTCTATTGTATAATCTTCTCTTCTGCCACCGAGAAATTCGATTTCGATAATTCACTTCCATCTCCACTTGAGTATGCTTGAGATTATACCGGGCGCTGGTATATTCGCACTTTGCAAGGGCTAGGTCGAACTGTTGCCACTTGACCTCAAATGAACCACTCCTCTACTGGGCTTTTATCGTCTTTCATTTCATTGTCCGAGATTGGGCTTCCCGGTCGACTGGAAGTACTCTTCCACGACTTTCCTATCCATTGTACAGTCTTGGTCGCAATCGTCCAGCTCGGCATTGCTTCTTTCAGACGAGTGCTCAAGAATACCTAGGTGCACCTCTTCCCGGGGACTAGAATCCGTGATACGGAGGGCACTGAATGCGATCTGGACCAGCAACAGCAAACTGTCGATACTATGTTGCATAGCAGTTAGCCTTGTGCAAGAACGGCGCGCACGGACAATAACCTTTTGACAATCCAGCTCGATGTTTGCAGCAGCCTCGAAGGGGAAATCCGATGGCCAGTGAATACTGTTCTCTACACGGACCAGCTGACGGCGCACTCGATCTTATCTAATATCTCCGCACTTACGGAGGAAGACTAGAGTGCTTACAGCCCTTCTGTCAAAGTGGCGGAGAGGGCCAAGAACGGACCAAGCTACATGTATGGTGGAGTGAAATACTTCGCACCACGACATCTGTGAACGGCATGCTGGTGGCAATCTGGAGGGGTTGTTGTTCAATCGGAGTCCGTTTTGAAGTCTTGACTCGAGTTGGCGGAAGGTACTTTAATGGCAGATGTTCTGCCTCGGCATACGCAAGCGGGAGCGCACGATGGATCAGCAAGCCTTCCGCTAACATTTTCTGTCATTTGTACATTATAGTCGAGCTATTGGCGAGGGACTAAGAGGTCACACGACCACCGATTGTTGACCTACTTCCAGCTGCCAGCGTCGTCAAGTCCAGTCTCCGCAACTGTGGGAGGCCGAGGCTTACACCTTCGATGTGTCCAACACCAACCAGAGTACAAAACATCATGCTTGGTGGCCTTAGCCTAGCGTTCTTTCTCATGTAGCCGATCTTACACCAGCAACACGAGTGCAGATTGGACAACGGACTCGAAGCACAGCGTCTTACGATGCCATAATCTTCCACCAGCCATCGGTCGGTGAGGACTCGTGACAGGTATGTCGAACCGGCCTGTCGGTGCCAACAATGGAAGGACTGCTAACGGCCAGCCTTATTCGCTATCCTATTCCTCCCAGCTTCTGGATCGTCTTGACGAGGACTCGGCCTTCAGCTTATCATGCATGCATTTTGGCTCTTCCTCATGTTTGCCTCTTCCACAGCGGAACACATGCATGGCTATCGGAGGATTAGCCAGAACAAGCCAATCTTATGGTTGCGACCTTGGACGCAGCCAGTCATGCGCTAGACATGCCGATCGCCTGCCAAATTGCGCATCTTCCCCCCTCTCCCACCCTTTGGACTTCAAAGTCCTTTTAGACGGTCAGTGGTCACACAAAGAGAACACAATAAAGCCGCCATAGATAATCTCCAGGATTGCGCTTGGCTGCGCTTATGTTGTATCTAGAGGCTGTTGATCAGATTGTGATAACGGAGATTTCTCGTGGGTGTCGCGAACAAAGATAGCAGCAGTCAGTGGGATGAAACACGGGTGTCTCTATTAATCGTGGTGAAGAAGAGCATCCTCATCGGTTGACATGAAGAGACGAGGAGTTGGAATGAATCCTAGCGTGCTGGCTTGTCGTGCATATCGAACTGTCTACCCCACGACTAGCGGATCTAATGGCATTGAGTCCAATCAGATGCACGTCGCACTGGACCGACGGCATCGATGCCAGTCTTGCTCGATCGTTCCAGCCCCCGTGTTTGGCTCGGTTGAACAGGGCTAAGATAAGCAGCTTGAAGGCTGGCTCGCCCCTTGGTGTGTCAGGCCACTGATGGGCACTCCAACTGGCTGACTGGATTCTCCCCATTGGTCCAGTCATGATACGAATTGTCTGTTCACTGGCCTGACGAATGAGTGACGATGCTGAGGCGTCCACTCGAGTTGGAAGGCACACCGGACCTGCCTCTGATAACCTAGCTTCCAAGAAGGAATCAAGTCACGCTTTGGCTTGTTTGCGACCCTGCTGATAGCGAGCCCGTCCGTCTGGTTTACAGGCGCATCTTCCGTGCCTTGCTGTATAAGTACATCAACAACTCCCCTCGTGACTGTGCAGATCGGCCATCCCATTCGCCTTCGAGTACAGGATCACTACACCCTACCGGTACGGTGCTAGGTCCACCCTCTCGAGAACGATCACCATCTCGCTTAAGGGGGCAGCATTCCTATTGCCCGCTTTTTCGTCGCACTGTCTCTTTCATCCGTTTGATTGTGTCGACGGGACTGAAGTGCCTGCGAGTCTTCGTCATTATGGATTCCAAGGAGCCCACGTATGCGGCGGAGAAGTACAGCAATGAGTCGCCTCCCATGGGAGACCCCTCAAGGGTCGTGGAGGAGAAGGGTATTCGAATCGGCGAGGCGGCGGATATGTACGGTGATCTAGCGTCCGCTGAGGAATATGGATAAGTGAATCGTGGGTAGGTCGATTCTGCGAGACAGATGAACGAAAGTGGTAGGCTGACAGACCGGCCAGCCTGAAATCTCGCCACATTCAATTCATTGCCCTCGGAGGGACCATTGGTACTGGTCTCTTCTTGGGTATTGGACGAGCCTTCACCAAAGCCGGTCCTCTCAGTATCCTTCTGGGATACGCCTTTACTGGTGTCGCCATCTTCGCGATGATGCAGTCTTTGGGCGAGATGGCTACCTGGTTACCGTTACCAGGAGCCATCCCTCAATTCTGCGCTCGTTACGTCGATCCTGCGATGGGTTTCGCTGTGGGCTGGAATAATTGGTATCAATCCGCCATCACGCTGTGCGCGGAAATCTCGGCGGCTTCGGTCGTCATCCAGTTTTGGAACGGAGCCGTTGGTATCAACGTCGCAGCTTGGATCTCGCTGATCATCGTCCTCGTCATCTGCTTGAATATATTTGCAGTCTCGATCTATGGAGAGGCTGAGTTCTGCTTTGCCAGTATCAAGATTCTTACCATCGTTGGACTGATCATCTTCGCGTTCATCATTGATCTTGGTGGAGGGCCTACCCACGACCGTCTTGGTTTCCGTTACTGGAAGAACCCAGGTGCCATGAAGGAATATGTCAGTACTGGCTCGACTGGCCGTTTCCTCGGTCTCTTCTCGACATTGGTCAATGCTGCCTTCGCTTACGGCGGTGTGGAGATGGTTGCGGTTGCTGCTGGTGAGGCAGAGAACCCACGTCACAACATTCCCAAGGCAGTTCGCCGTGTCTTCTGGCGTATTCTGTTCTTCTACGTTCTCGGCTCCCTTGCCATCGGCGTCCTAATCCCGTACAACGAGCCAAGATTGCTCGGTGCCATCAAGAGTGGGGCTCCCGGAGGTGCTCGTTCGCCATGGGTCATTGCCGTCTATCGTGCCGGTGTACCCGCATTGCCCTCCATCATCAACGCCGTCATCTTGACATCGGCTACTTCCTCCGCCAATGCTTTCCTTTACACTGGAAGTCGATACTTGTACGCTCTAGCCCAGAATGGACAGGCCCCAAGAATGTTCCTGAAGTGCACAAAGAGGTACGTCCAAGTTGACATAATATAGAGATCTCTGCTTAACTTCGAAACAGGGGGGTCCCAATCTACTGCATCATCGTTACCGCGTCCATCTCCCTCCTGACCTACCTGTCCTGCTCCTCTGGCGCTAACGTTGTCTTCGAATGGTTCCAAAACCTGACCACCATCGCCAACCTCTTCACCTGGATGAGCGTCTCGATTGCATACATCCAATTCCACAAGGCTCTGAAAGCTCAAGGCATTGACCGCAACACTCTCGTTTTCAAATCGCCCTTCCAGCCCTTCACCGCATACTTCGCTCTCTTCTTCTTCGCCATAATCACCCTCTTCAACGGTTTCTACGTCTTCAAACCCTGGTCCATCAATGATTTCATAACCGCGTACATCGGGATTCCGATCTATCTGGTGTTGTTTGTGTTCTGGAAAGTCTTCAAGAGGACGAGCTTCGTCAAGCCGGCAGAGGCGGACCTGTTCACTGGAAAGGCAGCGTTGGATGCTGCGGATGCACACTGGCCTACGAGGGTTCCCAGGAATCTGCTGGAGAGGATTTGGTTCTGGATTGCATAGTTCCGGTTGTGTAGTATCTTTCATAGCGTCTTTATATATAACATCTACAGATATCAAATCTCTACGAGACGTAAGAGTGGCCGTGATTACGAGTTCTAGCGATCTTTGCTCGTTGACAGGAAGTATAAGAATCAGGAGCTCTTTCCTCGCGGGCGTCGCTCTTATGCTGCGCAAGGAAGGGACTCCACGAAAACAAACCACCATTGCAGAAAACAAGCGAAGCATAGATCATTTTCGAGTCCACTCAAATCAATACATTTCAACACTCTCGAATACCTCACCGTCCAGCGTCCCAAAGCAATGTTCCGCCTCTCCACCGGCGCCCTCCACACAACGGCTCTACCTTACTCCTCTAACCCTAAAGATGGCGCCCAACTCCCCAAGCCCTCCCGAAGCAAAACCGATCTCACACTCTTCGACGACACCCCCCTCTCCCTCGACACCGCTACCTCTATCCCCTCTTCCTCCGACAACAATGTCCCAGACAAACCTAGACGCTCAATAACCATCACAAACACCAACATGTTCCCCTCCTTCCTCGACAACCCCTCCTCCACCTCGACCTCCACTTCCACCCCCAACCCAAGCAACCACACCCCCACCAGCTCCACCGGCTCCAGCATCCCCCGTTCGCAGCCACAACAGCCACAGCAGCAGATTAACGGCGGCGGAGGCGGAGGAATGAATGGGGCTACCAACGGCATTGGAGGGGCGGCAGGTGGGAGCAATGGTATAGGAGCGGGGATGGGCCCGATGAACGCGGGACAGCAGATGGATGTCAGTTTCCTGTGGCAGAAGGTGCTGGAGCTGAGTGAGGTGCTGCGGGAAAACCGGGAGAGGACGAGGGGGGTGGTGGAGGGGGCGGAGGAACTGGCTGTGAGTTTTCCTCTCTCTTATATACTATACCAAGGGGGGTTGGACAGGGCGTTGGGCTTGAGGTTTTGGACGTTATTGTGGTTTTATTTCTTATCTTTGGATCAAGAATTACAGCTTCTGGAAGCGGTATCACTAACCCCCCCCCCAACCAGGCCCGCACCTCCCCCCCCTCCCTCCACTCCCCCCCCTCACCCCCCCTCACCCACCAGCTCCACACCGCCCACCGCACCATCTCCACCCTCTCACGGGAAAACCGCGAGAACACGCGCCTGATCGGCGACTACGAAGTCGCGCTCGGCTCCGTCGTGGAGATGGTGCGCAACTACGCCTATAGCCAGAACCAAGCCGCCGCGACGCTGGCGACGCATTATAATCGGCTGCTGCAGGAGGAGAAGGATGCGCATCTGGAGGCGAGGCTGGAGGGGGGGGAGTGGAGGGGGAGGTTTAAGAGGTGTGTGGAGATGTTGAGGGAGGGGTATAGGAGGGCTTGTGAGGAGGAGGGGGTGGAGGAGGAGGTGGTGAGGGAGTTGCGGGAGGAGGTTAGGGGGTTGAGGAAGGTGGTGGGGGAGGGGGGGGAAGGGGGAGAGGTGCGGAGGGAGGTGGGGGGGGGAGGGGGAGGCGGGTGAGTGAAGGGGGTGGACGGTCTAATGGGCTGTGGGTGGTGATGAAGGGGGGGAATGGGGGGTTTGGCAGAGCGAGGCGTTTGGATGGGAGAATGATACCCTAGGTGGAAGCATACTTGGGTTTTGCCGCATCGCGGTAGAAGCATACATTATGGGAGCATGGCCGTTTGACTGTTCAAAGTCTGACAATGGGGCCGATTATACATATCATCGAACTTGGAGCGGTAGCCATAATGGAATTAAGCTCGACCCAATTGCTTTTGTTCTGATGATTGTTTTGCAATGTTCATAGTCACCTTCTCACTCAGTAGAGGACCTAGATATATGCAGATACAGCCAGTACCACTGCCTCGCTTCTTGCAACGAATTCATCTCCTGGACAGCGGCGGCTGCAACTAGTATCAAGAGGTACAATCCATCTAAATCAGACCCGCCCTAAAGCAGCGACCCATGCAAAGTACGATGCCACAACAGCCCATCCACGCATTCACGAGTGCTTGCAGACCGAAACAACCACACGCCGTCGAAAGCCTAGGGCTTCTCGCCAGACATGGGCAACCCTCCCTTAACTGCCACGGTAGGCCAAGGCGCTGACATGAGCTTCTGCAGGAGCAATATCCCGTGCTTCTTCGACTCAGCGGACCGAGAAGCGGATGGCATCGAACGTGTCGCCGCTTTCACGGAAATTGTGCTATGGTCTTGGGCTTTGGATTGAAAGGGGTAGGAACGACGACTGGGCTGAGGAATTCAAAGGGCTTGCTGCGCTCGTTGAGATAGTCGCTGAGCCTGGGGTGGGGTTGCGGTTGAGATGGCTGAAGGAACAGCATTGACCGTATCGCCACTTTCACCAGGGTCGTCTAAGGTTTCTGGCTTCGGTTTGAAGAGGTCGGGAATGACGACTGAGCTGCGGAATTTGAAGGTGTTGTTGCTTTGGGCCTGGAGTTGCGGTGAAATTGGCTGGGAAGGATGGATCGACGAAGGGCATTGAACGTATCGCCGCTTTCATCGAAGTTGTGCTATGATCTTGGGCTTTGGTTTGAAGAGGCCAGGAATGACGACTGCGCTGTGGAGTTTGAAAGTTGCTGCTCTGGGCCTGGGGTTGCGGTCCAGATGGTTGGGGGACGATGGCCCAACGAAGGGCATAGAACGTATCGCCGCTTTCACCGAGGTCGTCCCTGGTTCCTAATTTGGAGTTCAGATGGCATGGTTTTCCTTCAAGGTCCACCGAAGCTACCGTTCAGATACTCCACGAACGCGCTCCTGATTCTCGCCTTCGGAACCTGCGTCTGTCGATTCATCGCGGTGAACTGTCTTCTGATCCTCTGCAACTGCGGCAAGGATACCGCACTGGTCGGCAACTCAACCGTCTCCTTTCCAATGGCTAGATCCTGGCCGCCTTCCCCAGGATGGTCTTTCTGCCACTCGAGGATCGAAGTCACCACTTCTTGCGTGGTTTTGTCCAGTTCGTAGAGATAGTCCGATTCCGTAGCTGGTTGCTATTATGTTCTTAGGGCTTGTATTCATCTATAGAGTAAGGGATGAGGAGGCGCTTTGACAGGAACATACCAAAATCGTAGCAGTATTCGGCTTCACAACCTTCGCCTTCCCATCCGACCCAATCATCGCCTCCCAGATCGCTTCAAAAGGTGGTTCGGCATCATCGAAGGGGACAGTGAATAGCGGACGGTCCCATCTGGTCATGCCATTTGGCTCTTCGTATCGATAAACCAGGTTCTCGAAGACCTCGGTCTCGTACCCACCTTCAGGCTCCAGATCTTGGAGCAGTCTGCTGTTGATGTCACGGCATTGTGGGATCGGCGTTCCTACGTGCACCTCTTGACTATCAGCCTCTTGCTTGCGCATTCATCCACCTTTGGAGGGAATAACCTACAACACAATTCGTCGTGCTCAATCCCTTCGCCTCACAATACAACTGATATCTATAACCCTTAATGTAATTCAGCCCATCTGCCACAACAATCGTATCCCTTCCCAGCGCCCTCTTCACAGCGCTGTAGAACGCCCCTCGAGCCTCCTTCTCGGTCCGGGCCTCGCGATAGGCAGAGCGCGGGATATCAAGGGTTTGATCGTTGATATGGATGACTTGGAGGCGGGAGACGGAGGGGATGGGGGAGTCGGAGATGCGGGTTTGGAGGTAGGTGAGGAGCTGGTGGGCGCGGTGGGTTTTACCGGAGGAAGGGTAGCCCGTTAGGAGGATTAACTGGGGCAAGAGTCAGTTGTTGTGGATGGAATGTGTTTTTAGTGTCTGGCATACTGGCATGGTCACTCACAATGGAGTCTTGTTGAAAGTTCTCTTGTTGGTGTCGGTTGCCTCAGTATTCAGACCCTATGAAATAATTATTGTAGCAGTGCGACGCTTGACGCGACGATTTGTAGAAATTAAAGTGCGGCGCTTAATGATGCGACGCTTGATGTCGATTTAATGCGTCGCGACATTAAGCGTCGCATTATTAAGCGTCGCACTCGTACAATAATTATTCTATAGAGTCTAAGGGCGGAACCTCGAAAACCTGTTATTCTTGAAAATGGAAAAAAACTTTTTTGCTTTGATGCTAGCACACGTGTACAACACACTATTAGTATATAATTTGATTATAGATTAATAAAACTTATTAAAATCTAGCGACGAGCGTAGTCTAATTGATGTAAAATGTAATAATCAAGGCTCTATCGCATGGCGAACATAACGTCGAAATCCCATTTTCAAGAATAACAGGTTTTCGAGGTTCCGTCCTCAGACCTTATGCGAGAAAAAAGTTCTGCCACCTTACCGAATTCAGCTATCACCTTACCGGATTCAGCAATTGCACGTGATACATAGTAGTGATGCGAAATAATAAGTAAGCATAAGGTCTGAGGTCTGAGGCAAGGTGTTGGGCTACTTCATACTCTAGCTTTCGCGATTGCGAGTTCTTGGCGCTTCATATTTCTTGGCGCTCTCCCTTCGTTATGTCCGCCGGCTCAACGTTCAACCATACACCCCCATCCATGCTCCCACGATGACAGTCACCTCAACCCTCAAAGAAGCCGTCGGCATGGAGGAAATTCCCTCGAGTAAGCCCCTGCCCCACTCAATGCTCCCCTCCCCCATCCCTCCCCCATCCCCTCCCCCATCTCCTCCCCCAATGGCCCCCCGTTTCCACTACACGATACTCAGATCGAGTGACACCTTGCTAACAATCTCATTCTCTGTACCAGCTCCCGCCGCCTCCCGCGAAGCCATGTCCGCCGCCCGTCTCCCCCTCCAGTACCGCGACAGCTGCGCGCACCTCCTTATCCCACTGAACCAATGCCGCTTTCGGGAGTTCTACCTGCCGTGGAGATGCGAGGTAAGATGCTCCCTCTAGGCCCCATCAGTTTGAGCTCGGGAGTCCGTCATTGGCGATCATCGCGTGAGTGAAGGGCTGGGATATTCAAGGTGTGGGGCGTGAGCGGGAGGACTGGGGGAGAGGTGAGAAAGGGTATGTGGTGGCTGATGTTTATATGGACAGGACGAGCGACATTCGTATGAGAAATGCCAGTATGTGGAGTTCAAGAAGCGGGTTGCGAAGATGGATGAGATTCGCGCGGCGAAGGGTGGGGGGCGGAGTAATTAGAAGGGTTAGGGGGTGGAGGGAAGTACTGTACATACAGGGTTGACGGGGACTACGTTTGGAAGTCAAGAGGAAGGGTGTGCAGGACCGGATGGCTAGAAGCGTGCTCCTTGGGAATGACGACGTTGAACTGTTGTGGTCGGGTTGCAGTCCATGGGACCACCGAGACTGACATAGGTCACAATTGGCCATGATAGTATTGAGCTACAGCTACAGCTTTCCATGCTCATCTCATTTTCTCCATTGGAATAAAAATACTAAAGATACATCGATTCCGTCTTCGAAAGTGCGCCGTATTCTACAGCAGATTCCAGCCACCCATGTTCTCCAAACGTAGGAAAACAGATCTAAGGGCATTTAAACGTCAGCCATCATATTGTCACCCAACGCCAGCGGCGACCCTACTGGTGGAGCTTCCCAATGGAGCTACCAAGCTCAAGCATAACTCTCTACCAGTGACAAATTCCTCCGGCATCCTCATCGACCGCCCACGTCCCGGCCAACCCCACGATCTCCGTTTCCCCATCCTTGTGTTCTTGCATCTTGCCCAGGGCGGCAAAGTTCGCTCCGCCGGCCGCGGGACCATTGCTCAATATCCGTCTCGCCCAGGCATCAATCGCCGGTTCGCCCGTCTCATCTCTCGCTTGCTTCAAGAATGGTATCAGCGCCGTCCCACCCGTACCCCTTAGCTTCTTGCTCCCAGCACGAGGATCTTGCGATATTGCTTTGGACGCCGTGGCGAGATTCTGCATCTTCGGCGCTTCGCGCGGGCTGAGGGAGCGGGAGTGAGAGCGGGATTCGCGGGATTTGACGATAATGTAGCGGGATACCAACTGGATATGCTTATCGCGCAAGGAACGCAGCATGGCCAGACACGCGTCGTAAGCGATGCTGAGGGCGCGATTTGACTTGTGAGATTCGACATATTCGCGGATGTTGGCGATGCGGGAGACGTGTTCTAGGAAGCGGCGGTGCGGACCCGGCATGTAGGAGCGCATGTCGTGGATAAAGTTGTGGCGAGGAGGCGAAAAGGTGGTTTCTTGTTCGCTTTCGGAGCTGGTGCTATGGTCGCCGGGGCGCTGAGTCCCGGTGGGTCGGTGCTCGACGCCTAGAACGATGTCGAAGAATTGGATGAGGGAGCTTTGTGCATTGCTACCTCCGCCATATTGGCGGTAAGATTCTGACCCACTATCATCCTCATAGATAACGCCATTCGGGAGGCCGGCTTCAGCCATATTCTTACTGCCTGCCAGGAAAGGCCGGATTCGATGGTAGAAGACATGGGGGTCGCAATTCTCGTACATGCGAGTAAGTAATGACCCGAGCTCATCGAGCGTTTCAGCGAAGTCGTGTAGGCTTTCGATTACTGTTCTGCTGTCGCCCTGCTGTGCAGCTGCTATAGCGTTGAGCATAAGTGGCAGCAATGGAGCACCTCGAGCTTCAATGGCCACAGACACCAAGTAAAACCATGACTCATCCAGGGAGCCAGTAAAGGTCATAAGTGTGGATAAATTTTCCAAAGTATCCATGGGCTCATCGTTGAAGATGGGTTTGAAGTTCCACAGGCACACGCCGGCATATGTTGCGACAGGCGGTAGCTCGAGATGATTGCAGATCTTGAGGAAGGGGATAGAGATTGGCGGCGGTACCCTCTAATTTACCAATCAGCGATGAACACAGGATTCTGGCAAGGTTGCAAACCTCTTCGGGTCTGTCCCCACCCCAGATGTAGGCATGTGTCATGAATGCAAAAAGCATATAAGCACGACGCCATTCCGCCGGATGCTGTAGCCTGGATGTCGACAGGACTGGTAGCCCCTTAATGACCCCTCTCAGACGTCGGCTTAGGATCAAGGCATGCAGATTGGCTGCAATGGCCTCCCATCGGTTGTAGTATGGATCTGGCAGCACTTCCAGAGGTAGCTCCATTGGGAGGAAGCCGTAGCGAGGCGATATGCCGTACTCTTCTAGTATGGGCGCTGGAGGGATCATGATCTAGGCCGCCCCTCAACCAGCGAAGGGATGTACCACTCGATGTAGAATGTGTACTTCAAATATATCTCAACGGACGGCGAAAGGAAAGTTTTTGGAAGTGTGGAAGCGGATGTTCGGTGTGGCGCTTTCGTGGACGTTGCTCGCGTGCTTCCCAACGGTTTGTTCAGCAGTCAAAGCCGGAGATAACAACAGTACTGAACAAGAGCCAGAGATCTATCCGCAGATTATGTACAAAAAGGATAGAGATGGAAGACGGAGATATGATGATGAGGACGGAGTGTTGGAATGATTAATCAGCCGGAGTAGTAATCAACCACGGCATCGTGGAAGTGGGCGGGTGCGGTGAATAAGGAAGAACGCTAAGAAAGGGCTTTTGGACAAAGAATCAGCTGTTGGCGCCTGGTGCTCTGAGAGAGGAACAAGGCCCTCGCCGAAGACTCGACGGATGGAAATATTCGAGAGATCCATGGGCCTAAAAATGACGCGACCTTGCGACCGAGATCGGTGGACTGTCGAGAGAAAGTGTCCGGAGAAAAGGGACTTAGAGATGGTAGAGCCGCGTGGGGAGGTCATGGGCATCGTTTCAAGTGCCGTCTCTGAGCTGCTTGATCTCGCATCCGAATTGTCATCGTGTTTTGTGTAGCTGGTCACAGAGAGATGAAAGTAAGCAGCCGCAGATGCAGTTACGGAATAGGTCCCTTGCACACATTTCTCCGAAGGTACAGTCGTCATTGATCACGTGATTTCGAGGGACCTAAACTCTAATTCACGAATAACATCCCAACCATCCACTCTCCTCAACAACGAACGCTCTCAAATCTACACCTGATACTCTGCGCCCCTTCCTAGCAGCCCATTAAACAGACTTCGTCCAGTTGTCAACTGTGGGCTCCAGAGCAAAGAGGGGGAAAGAGTGCACACCCATCAGTCGAGCCGAACAACGACCGATCCAGCGAGAAGGGAGTGCATAGAATAAGAAGCGCCAGTCTGGGTATGAGCTGATTTTACGAAGCCCACCACGAACGACCGTCTTCGTCACGATTGCGAGGTAACACATGCGAATAAAGGGAGACTTATCGTTCCAAAGACATCGCCCTCAACCGCTAAGCCCAATGTCTGTCCCATTACAGTCGGAGCGAGTCTGTTGCTGACTCTAGATCTTATGAGGATCAGTCAACGCTGGAGATTGTCGTTGTAATCGACAGAGCAAGAGCTGCTGTCAGAATGGATTTCTCTCTATTTCTGTGTTCCTGTCATCTTTGTCCGGCTCCACATTAAAGAATATTGACATCAAGGTCGACTCAGCAGCTATGCACTGTCCATCTCCTACTGTAGTAGCATGATTGTCACTTCTCAAGTCCGTGGAAGCTCACGATCTTGATCCTTTCGCGTGTAATGGAGTGAACGGATTATTCTACAGCTTTTGTAAATGTAGGCCTTCTCTTATCGACAACGTAGAATGTTATGCCCAACATTATCCTCGCTCTTCACGCTTGCAATCACCTGATAGTAGCCTCATTGCTTGAGTCCTACTTGTACTTTATATACGCTCACCCACGTGCTTATCCTCGATGACGGAATACAACAACTGCCAAGAACGGGTTAAGTAATGTTTCCTGCTATCATTACCTTTCTTACTCGCTCACTTCTATCTTAGCAACACCCAAGACGCAATACGTCAAAGCAATGAGCCAACCATGTAGGTATCTCCCATTATTTACTCCAACACGCTTTCCAAAGCCGCGTTCTCCTCTATTATCAAACTAACAACTACATGTGATACACGGTAACATTCAGTCCCAAATCGAAAAAACACCTCAGAGCACGATTGTCCCAGCAAAGAGCCGGTTGGTCTCACAATACCACGGACAATCTTCTTCCCTCGAACTCCGCAACTATGAATTCACACCAGTGGAACCTCTTGCCTACAACGTACCCCATAGACACCTACGATCCTAATATCTCATCCTTCGCTCCTCTACATCACCCTTCGCAACATGTAATTGCTGCCAGATCACTTAGGGATTGCAGAAATCGCACAAGACTGATTAGTTCTTACAAAAAACATCCATCATTTAGTGTGGAAGAGGATTGTCTCCTGTGGATCTGGCCCCCGCACGGTTCAGTTGTCCCAACGGTGCAAAGTTTCCATAGCTCTCAGATCTCCATGTATCATGATCGCCCAATACGTGTCTTCTAACAAAGATGGACGAGACTTCGAGAACTTCTGCTTGACATGCATATCGATGCCATGGATTCATTTCGCATAATAATAACCGATCAGATTAGAGAGACTATTAGAAATGGTCTTATGTCAGGTCTATGTCCTGCAACCATCACTCAACACCTATCCTATCCTTTCGATCCAACAGCTCTGAAGGAAATTCGCAGACTATTTGAGGACAAGTCGACAATAATACCTTTGAATGACCACAAAGTCTGGTTATCGAACCGTACCACGACTTCCTGGACAACACATCCGAGTACGCAAATAGTATCGTCTCGATTGGTAGACAGACTGAACCCTTGTCTTACGGTCTTCAACTCGCGTGGACGCACACAGGTCAAGTCCCATGATCTGACACCTATCATGAAGATAGAATACCTTGTTGTTGGTGGCGTCTGCTTCGTCGTGGACCCGGCCCGAAGCATCATCAACTTCAACCCCTGTTGGGGCATGAGGTCACATCTTCCTACAAACCAGCTGAAGAGCATGCACGAATGCAAATTCTGGTAAGTACTCACTTGTTAGCAATTGCAGCACTACTCTGCTAATTTTATAACTTATAAAGGTTTGTTGATACTTCGCATCGCCCGAAAAACTATATGGCGCACATTCAATCTTCTAGCTGGTTTCCAAGAGACGAGCTAGATGTTATGAGGGGATTGTGGACTCCTATCGTAAACGCCCGTCGGTTTCTGATGCCCGTCGGTTTCTGATGCTTATGCCCCAATGGTCGGACCAGTTAGACCAATTTCTCTTGTACGATGATTCGAAGCAACTGCGGGATTTGTTCGTGGATGCCCCACGACCATTTCTGGATGACAGGCAACGGTTAGTTTGTCCCATGTGCCCGAAAGGCTTCGAAAGCAAACTCGACTTCAATCTACATGTTAGCCTTCATGAGTTCGGTCACTGTCATATCGCTGATTGCTGCCTGGGATCCTCCCTTTCCCGCGCTGTTCACAAGCATCATGATTCTCTTGGTGCCGGCCTCAAGGGAATCTCCTTTGGCGATCGTCCTTCTCTCCTGGGTAGCCTCACATCAATATGGGATGCAGCACGACGCGCCGATCCAGACAGAACATCTGGCCTTGACAAGGACGGCTTTCACGAATGGACCCTCGTTGTGCAAATTGTCAGGTATAGCTTCGTTCTAACCGGAAGACTCTTGACAGACAGCAGATCGCCTACGAGTCCGCACATGCCGGCCTTCGCACAGTCTATGCGAGAGCATTCGATCCTGTTGTGGGTCAACTTGCCAGAATCCCACTTTCTGGGTCTTGCCGATCAAGTCGGTATCCTTGGTACAATAAGCCTAGAAGTCATTGGGTTCTGACAGCGACTCCGGATCCCTCGTCCAGGGCACAGTCCCCGCAAATAGAGCTTGAGGAAGAAGACCATGCCTGGTCCTCACGCCCAAGCTGTCTAGGCTCAGTGTTAAACCAGCTACCACCCAAAGCAAGAGTTCTCTTTCTTTGTCAGAGCTTGGAAGGGCTGAGCACTAACTTGATCTTCCTTATTCGCTTGAGCCGAGATCTTGATGACTACGATGCCTGGCTCGGAATCAAGTTCGGCTCGGAGAAAGTAATGGTCCAAATGGGCCAATTCCGGCGAGGTTCTCATACATGGGCCTTCTACAGATTCAGCCGGCTCCGCGACTGCATCGTAGGCTCCGTTCACGATCCTGCGTATGAGGCTGTGGTTCGCGCGTGGTTTCTTATTCAGAAGACTAAGCAGGCCTACGCCAACTCGCTTTCTGGAACCAGAATCCCGCGTCTAGGAGGTCCTGGCAGAAACAATTATAACCCAGTTGTCCCGATCGATTTGGGACTGTTTGACGCAGACGCAGACGCCGAGTCTAATAACGAGTATAGCAACGACGAATCCGACGAGGCGGAGTAGTAAGAATCTACGGATATGGCGTGATGTGGTGCAAGGTGGATTCTGAGACTGGGGATCTGGTCTGGTCCATTTCAAGGGCATAGTATTGCTGTGCAAATTATATTAATGATTCGCCTATACGTTCCGCAGCTTGGACGTGGGCATTTGCTCGGTAGTCTTGGGCCGTTGCTTGCTGAAGGGTCTGAACGGCCGGGGTGGGTGGGAATGCTGCAACGGCACAATAGCGCTGTGAGAATGTGCAAGATGTGACAACCAAGATTCGTAGTAAGCCTGGACGTGCGAAAGATACTGGTGAGAATTATATTTTAACTGTAGATACTGTAACAAAGAAGTACTACTAGCAAATTGAAGAAATTGGAATAACACAAGATATTGTTGAGATTGTAAGAGAAAGTTGGGTAACAATAACACAGGTAAAGAATAAATCAATAGAAAATGTTGTAACTAGAATTGATATTCGAAGATCGAAGAACGATACAAAGAAGCGAAGAGTAAATTACCAGAAACTGTTGAAGTGTGAATATTTACTGAGTTTGTCGAGAGCAAATAATTCTATTGGTGGAGCCTATAGATAACTTCGAAAGCAGAAGACTGTTCGTGTTGTTGCTAGACTATTCAGCTCTTTGTTAAAACAATCGTACTCCAAGATGCTTCTTCGACTTCGAATTGCCAAGCGGTCGATATATAGTATACACATAAGAATTACGGATAGGCCAAAAAAGGATAACGACAAGTGCTGTAATGTATTGGTGGTGTGTTCAAGAGGAAATGCCTTCGAGCAGTTTCGCTTCAGCAACTGAACAGGAACGATGCCTGTAGTATGGAAGGCGTCTCGACCAGCATGCGAGACAAAGCAGAGAAGTAGCTACCTAGTGGGAAGTCAAGTGTCAGAAAAGGACTTAGTGACGGCGAAATAAAGTACTTCAAGTTCGACTTTAAAAGAAGCAAATGCAACAAAAGTGAGGGTGGAGCAAGGTGATCAGGGATAAGTAAAGTAAGAGCGACTAGCATTAGAGAATAAATGGAGGAGAGCAGCAAACAAGAGCAGTCGAGCTCCATCGCTTTGGGCAATAATAGGCTAATGATCGCTCGCGAGCTCTTGATCAGAAGTACAACCTGCCGTAGGATAGATCTTCGGATCATGATTATCAGTCAAGCACAAAGGAAGGAAGGTTTCCGTGCATTTGGCAAGAACTAAAATACATGCCTGCTGACGCAACGTCTGCACTGCTTCTGCTGAATCCACACCATCATGTCGTCGTGAAATGGGCTTGTTCCTCTCAATCAATGCTGGCTCCACTCGATACTGTCGAGTGCCACGCCTTCCTGCACCAGCTCCCACAAAGGGCTAAGCTCACGAAGAAAGCTGACTCTCTCCTTCACCGCCTTCAGCACATAGTCGATCTCGCCCTCAGTCGTAAACCGTCCGGTACCGAAGCGGATGCTGCTGTGAGCGCTCTCGTCGCTGTTGCCAAGCGCTCGGAGGACGTAGCTGGGTTCGAGCGAAGCTGAGGTGCACGCGCTGCCGGAGGATAGTGCAATGTCTTTCAAGGCCATCAATAGTGATTCGCCCTCAACGTAGGCGAAGGACACATTGACGCATCCGGGGTAAAATCGTTCCGGATCTCCGTTCTGGGACGTGTGCTCAAGCGAGAGTAATCCTTTCAATAGACGATCTGACAGGTATTTAATCCGCTGTGTATCATACTAAAAGATCCAAATGTCAGTATCTGGGGATTTTGCATTGCAAGTGGTGTCGAGCTTACAACCATCTCCTCTTTCGCTATCCGACATGCTTCACCAAAGCCGACTACCAGGGCCGGAGCAAGTGTCCCGCTTCTTAGACCTCGCTCTTGACCTCCTCCACTGATAATGGGATCGATTCTCACCCTCGGTCTTCGTCGGACATAGCAAGCTCCGATGCCTTTTGGTCCATAAATCTTGTGCGCTGAGATTGACATCAAATCTACATTCCATTTGTTGACGTCAATCGGCATCTTGCCGACTGCCTGAGCTCCGTCGGTATGGAAGAAAGTTTTTTTCGATCTGCACAATCGCCCAATCTCCTCCATAGGCTGGATCACCCCAATCTCGTTGTTGACAGTCATGATACTGACAAGTGCAGTGTCAGGGCGCATGGCAGCCTCGAGCTCGCCTAGATCAATGAGGCCGCTGTTCTTGACTGGTAGATAGGTAACCTCGAAGCCTTCATCTTGTAAATGCCTCGCGCTGTCCAGCACGCACTTGTGTTCCGTTTGCGTGGTGATAATGTGCCTCTTCTTGCCTGACCGGCCAAAGAACCTGGCCACACCCTTTAAGCTCATGTTGTTGCTTTCCGTAGCACCGCTAGTGAATATGATTTCTTTCGAATCAGCACCAATAAGATTCGCCACATGTTCTCTCGCCTGTTCCGCCGCCTTCTCAGTCTCCCAACCATAAGCATGCGTTCTAGAGTGAGGGTTGCCGTAGAGGCCTGTGAGGAAGGGAAGCATTGCATCAAGCACTCGAGGATCTGTAGGGGTGGTCGCTTGCATGTCGAGATATATGGGTCGCATGCCTTGATCCATCACCGTTGCCTGTTTCAAGATGCCGGCGGTAGGGCTCATCATAGCATCAGCGGACATTCCCGTCGCTGGCATTTTGGCGTGCTCGGGCAAGATGCCTGTCTGCGCCGTGAAAGCATGTTGATCTGCTCGGATGGTTGTGTCAATGTTGACCTGGGCCTTGTTTGGTTTGGTCTCTGACACATATGTTCTGTGTGAGGCTCTATTGAAGCCATTTGCTGAAGCTCGAACCTGAGTTGCCAGTCTCAGTTGAGGATGCGAGGAGAATGGTCTTCTAGAGGCTGATCTCAGCACCTGACGAAGGGCAATGGGTGTTGCATTCGACATCTCCGGACTAAAGAGAAATATTCGGACTCGTATTCGGTATGAAGCAGAATGAAATCTTGACGGCAAAGTGAGGAGACGAGGAGGCAAATAGATTAGGTAACCCTAATCAGATGCGCTAGAACATCGGCGCTTACTGGCGCTAGTTGGCGTGAATCCCAGAGCCCTAGTCATTCCTAATCGGCAAGCTCACTTTGTCTATTGTACGACCTCAAACGCCTCGATCGTCGTTGAAAGGCAGTGGAACGGACCTGTGAACCATTCTTCACGGTGCAGCCTCGGAACTTTGAATTGGAACGCCTCGGTAACTGACGATCGGCTATACCATGCATGCGGCTTGGTAGCCCATGGTCCTGGAGTATTCGTCATCTCGCGAGGATACCTTTGCTTTCTTGACGACATACACAGGCAGATAGCTGGGGTTGAGCAAATTCGGAAAGAGCCGCTTGCAGTGGGGAAAGCAGCAGGGCAATACTGCACAGCGTCCACACCGCTAGAAGCTTCGTGGGGGAACCGCAATGAGTCTGAAGGGCTTTGGCAAAGCTGCTGTTAGGGTACATCTTGTGCAGCGCAGTTCGTTCGATTCTGCACTGTTACTGATATAAGTCTGGACAGGCGCCGCAAACTTTCAAGCAAAGATTTAACATTGTAGGCAGCACGCACGATTGAATATACCCCACGACCATTGGAGGAAAGCCTAACAGAAGCTGCTGATAGGGGGAGCATACCAAAGATGCAGTATACATTGACGCAGAGCGACGGTTTGAGGAGCTGGAAAAGGTAAGACTCCCTTGCTGCTTACATTGGGAGAGTTCAGTATTCACGGTTTCTCTCGGGACTAGGAAACGAAGAAACTTCATGATGAGTCCAAGAAGTAGGTCCTACCAGCTGTTGTTTGACACATAATTGTGAGACTGACGATTTTAGGTACTTCGATGCCATCAATGGTCCGTCGACCATACCAAAGTCTCATTTCTGCAAGTTGCAGGGACTGACTGCACGATTCAGGCATGTTAAACCATCAAATCGAGTTTTCGAAAGCCATAGCGGAGATATACAAGCCCATCTCTGGTCGAGTCTCAGACCCCAATTCTATAATCTCGGAAGGTAACCCTGAAGGCATTCAAGCGTGCGAAGAATACGAGAACATTGTCCGCGAACTCCAAGCGACACTCCAGCCGGAGCTAGAAATGATTCAAGCCCGTGTCATAGGACCGGCGGATGAACTCCTCACCGTAATCAAAGTGGTCCAAAAAGCAACCCTCAAGCGCTCCCACAAACAGCTGGATTACGATCGCAAACGTGCCACGCTCAAGAAGTTGCAGGACAAGAAAGAAAAGTCCCTCAAGGACGAGAAAGCCCTCTACAAAGCCGAAAGCGAAGTGGAGCAAGCAACGCAAGACTTCAACTACTTCAACGACCTTCTCAAGGACGAACTTCCTGCCTTGTTCAAGCTTCAACGCGAATTCATCCAGCCCCTTTTCCAATCCTTTTACTACATGCAACTTAATGTCTTCTACACCTTGCACGAGAACATGCAGAACATCGACATCGGTTATTTCAATCTGACTCTCGAAATCGAAGACGCCTTCGAAGCCAAACGCGGCGACATACGTGAACAAACCGAAGCACTTTCCATCGTCCGCTACAAAACCACGGGCGGCAAGAACAAGCCCATATCCAAATATGGCCGCAGTAATCAGCGTCTTCTGGAAGGCCCTCGAAAATCCACTGACGCTTCGTCCCGCCTCGCCATCGAAGGTCGCAGATCGGCCGACACGCCGCCATCGCGACGGATGACACATGATTTCACAGAGAACCCACCACCGCCTTACTCATCCCCTCTCCTTAACGGCGATACCACCGTCGCCCGCGCAAACAGCACAGGTAGCTCATGGGGCGCCGCCGCCAAAGCGAAGGGTGCTGCGCCGCCTCCCCCGAAGCCGAAGCCATCGGGCCTGCGGAGTAATCCGATGAGTCCGCAGATCCCAACCGCGGTTGCGCTGTATGATTACGAAGCGCAGGCCGCAGGAGATCTGAGTTTCATGACGGGAGATGTCATTGACGTTATGCAAAAGGGAGCGACAGAGAATGAGTGGTGGACGGGCTCGCTGAATGGAAAGCAAGGGCAATTTCCTGGTGAGCTGGCTCGCTTGTCAATGAGTGGAGCTTTACTAATGCGACCAAGGAAATTATGTACGAATGGAATGAATAGAGTCTGATTGTGTCAGATATAATGAGTATAGAAATAGGTAGGGGCATAAGACCATTGGTGTTGCTAATGAGCTGCAGACTTTGTACATACTTCTAGCGTCCATCTGCCAATCTTACAGTGAACCCAAGACGTTGTCCCCCCGACAGTATTGCGCCATTAAAGTATTCAAAGCGCCTGGCGCGGCTTCCGGGGCTTTAGGTTAGCGTATGAGTGACGTCAATGACTTTCTCAATCGCACATTTGCTCGTCTCTTTACTCTGTGTTTAATGGGCATTGATTTTCGCACACCCACTATTCGGCATCATGTCTTCCCTAAAAGCACCTTGGGGCCTTCGATGGCGCTCTTCTACTCTCTTCATCACCTCCACGGTGGGAATTGGCCTCTTCACCGACCTGTTTTTGTACGGCCTTGTTGTTCCCATCCTGCCTTTCATGCTGCGTGATCGGATTGATCTGCCCCAAGCCCAGATTCAATCCTATGTCTCGGCCCTCCTTGCTGCCTATGCAGGGGCCTCGGTGCTTTCCTCTTTACCGGCGGGGATTCTAGCCGACAGAACGTCGACACGACAATTACCCTTCTTAGCAGGGCTCGTTGCTCAACTAGTAGCAACCCTCATGCTACTTCTAGGGCAAAACATACCTGTTCTGGTCATAGCGAGGATGCTCCAAGGAGTTAGTGCGGCTGTCGTATGGACAATTGGGTTGGCGCTGGTGCTGGACACGGTTGCGCCGGAGAATTTAGGAAAGACGATCGGCAGTGTATGTCTCGCTCTAGGCTTCCAACTACACACAGAATTTTTCTACGGCACTTATAGAAAGCTAGATTTTTGGCTTCATCTCCATTGGCGAGCTCGCAGCGCCAGTTCTCGGTGGCGTCGTATATGGAAAGTCCGGTTATGGAGGCGTTTTCGGTCTCGGATCTGCTATACTTGCTCTCGATTTCATCATGCGGTTGCTGCTTGTCGAGAAAAAAGTTGCGGCCAAGTACACGAAATTCATGAACTTCGAAGAGGACGACGTACAACGGCAGAATCAACAAGCCGAAGACGAAGGCAATGACCAAGCAGACGAGGAAACGCACCTACTACGTGAGCGCGAAGATGAGGAACACAAGATACCTCCAGATCAGCCGAGACCCATCCGCTTTTTCCCTCTTCTCTACTGCCTTTCGGACCCACGGCTCCTCGTTGCACTCCTTCTCGCTTTCGTCCAAGCAACCCTCTTGTCCTCCTTTGATGCCACAGTACCCACTATCGCCACCTCGTACTTTGGCTTCGATTCACTCTCCTCGGGCCTCCTCTTCATCGCCCTTGTCCTACCGTATCTTCTGCTTGGTCCCATCGCTGGCTGGGCCGTCGACCGCTACGGTACGAAACCTGCAAGTGTACTTGGTTTTGGGTATTTGGTGCCTGTACTAATCTTGCTGCGCCTCACTGCCCATGGCGGGACTTCCGAAGTGGTCAAATATTGTGCACTGTTGGCACTTTGCGGCGTGGGATTAGCGGTTATCAGCAGTCCGAGTATAGTGGAAGCAAGTACAGTGGTAGAAATGTATGAGAAGGCCAATCCGAATTTCTTCGGGGGGAATGGGCCGTATGCACAGCTTTACGGTATCAACAGTATGGTGTTTAGCTCTGGATTGACGCTAGGACCTCTTATGGCTGGAGGCTTGAAAGATACGATTGGTTACGGTGATATGAACGCTGTAATTGCGGTGCTTTGTGGGCTCACCGCAGCGTTGAGCTTTGTGTTTGTTGGAGGTAAGCCTCGATGGTTGAGAAGAGCGCGGAGGTGAGGCCGTACGACAAGGCGTCATCACATGCGCAGGTAAGGGGGCATTGTTACTGCTTGAAACTACGTACTGACGAATTGAAGATAGACCAGTCGATCAAGGGTGATTCATAATAAACGAAGGATACCGTTACTCCATACTGCACCATCCATCAAAACTTTGGTGCAAGCGAGGCAAGAGGCCTGGGATTGTCTATTCGTGGAAGCCTAAGCCTTTTGCTGGATCCTATACTTTTGACTCACCTCAGTACACACGGTAGGCAGCGAACACTGTGTGCTGGGCAGCGCTTTGTAAGTCAACTTCTCCGTTCAAATTCCTCTCGCAGGCTCGAATTTGGATCTTGATCATGCTATCACTTTGGTTGAGCAGACTTTATGTACTCCAATTTATGCTTAGGGACGAGGGTGTGTCGTCCCTCATTCTCAAGTCCTCACCTTGCCTACGATCGATGGCATTACACGTTGAAGGTCGATTCTTTGTCAGGCCGTTGCAGACGAATACTTTCGGCTTGTGGGACCAAGATCGTTGAACGAGCGCATTCAAGGCAGTTAGTCTCCTGTGATTGGCAGCAATGCAGAATTGTGTAAGTCTATCTTGTTAGCTCCGGCGCTCTCCTCAGACATTGCTCTTGACGAGAGGTACGGTTCAGGACTCAGGAGGGCGCAACAATCGGTGCCAAGGTCTACGTAATGCGATGAGGCTGAATCCTCCCGCATTTCGCTTCCACGTTTCATGAGCTACTATTTGAGTCTCTGAGACATGGCGCAAGAGTCGCAAGGCTCACCGAGCCGCGCAGAGTCAATTAGAACGACTGGTCGCTTATCGACACTGCCATACTGGGTTTGGCCGTGTCCTAGTAACCGATGCGAGGCTCAACCGTCACATAGCTGCCGTCCTTCGATGTCTGAGCATTGATACACAGCCCACTAGATTCCAAAACGGGCAGACTTCATCTACAAGAGATGAGCTCCCTTGATTATATAGTGTCAAGTACCTTCAGTCGGCATTGCCAACGGACGCAGTCTTCGACATGGGTTTATTCGCTCGTCAGATACGGACCTTGGTGTACAAAAACCTCTTGGTCGCAGCTATTCGACGCCCAATTTGGACGACTATCCGAGCGCTTGTCATACCTTTGCTAATCGCTCTAATCTTATCTTATGCACAATATTTCCTGAATCCTGCGCAGCAATTTGGGGTCGGCCGCGCTACCCCGGTCTACTCACTGTCGACTGCCATCTCAAAGGCGTCATCTGAACGAAACACAGTTGTCTTTGTGGACAACGGTCTGACTGGAGGTGACGTTGGGGCTGTGATCGATGAGGTGGCCGCGCCGTTCCGGTCGGCGGGCAAGCACGTTGTCAGCCTACACAATGAATCCGAAACACAGTTGGTCTGTCAGACATCGCAAAAGGGATCGTCAAAATGCTTCGGTGCAATCGTGTTCACTTCTAGCATTACCCAGCCAACGATAGGTGGCACATGGAACTACACCCTGAGAGCCGATAGCTCCCTTGGTACCACAGTCAATGTGAATTCACCCGACAACGATGCTCAAATATACCTTTTACCTCTCCAGAGAGCCGTTGACACGGCTATAGCCAGACACAGCCAAGATGGCAGACCGGACGCGCTTGGTAGAGTCAACCAGTATCCTTATACCGCCGAGTCAGAGCAATCAAGAAGAGCAAACACGCGCCGGAGCTACCTCGACAGTGGCATTTCCTACTTTGGCGTTGTTTTCTTCTTTGCCATGGTCGGCGTTGTCTACCATCTGACTGGTTTCATGGCTGCTGAACGTGAGCGGGGACTGTCGCAGCTTGTTGACGCCATGATGCCCAATGTCGCTCGTTGGCAGCCCCAGGTTGCACGACTTCTAGCTTGCCACTGCGCCTTCTCTATCATCTACTTTCCGAGCTGGCTAGCTACGGGAATCATTCTTTCAGCAGTGGTTTTCATACGCAGCAATGCGGCCATAATAGTCTTCTACCACATCACCATTGGTCTGGCACTTACGTCATACGCCATTGTTGGTGCGGCCTTTTTCAAGAAAGAACAGGTAAGCGGGATCATAATGGCTCTAATTGCTGTGATCCTAGCTGTTGTGCCTCAATTTCTCGATCCGATGAAGCAGACCAATACCACAGTGCTTGCCCTTAGCCTCATATTTCCTTCGTCAAATTATGTGTACTTCTCAACATTTGTTTCATACTGGGAGGCAGCGGAGCTACCCGTCACCTTGACCAAGCCGGCTCCTGCAACCGATGGTGCAATGCCGCCCTGGACGATACATGGTGCTACCCTGTGGTGCTTTCTCATTATCCAAATCATAATGTATCCGTTGGCTGGTGGTATGATCGAAAGATTGCTGTTCAGCACTCACTCTTCCGCTCGGAAGATGAATCCGGAGCACGAAAAAGCTGGTGTGGGGCCTACCTTGCGCATGGGAAAATTTAGCAAAGTGTAAGATCGCGCCATAGAATCGAGCCTGGAACACTGTGTTACTGACGTTTCGAACAGGTATAAGCAGAACGTTTTCAAGCGCACTTTCTGGAAGAAAAAGGCTGATGTCCATGCCGTCAAAAACCTGAGTTTGGACGCTCGAAAGGGCGAAATTCTTATGTTGCTTGGACCTAACGGGAGCGGAAAATCCACGACGTTAGATGCCGTTGCTGGCCTTAGTAAAATCAGCAGCGGTAGTATCGATATCGACGGCAAAGGTGGTATTGGCATTGCGCCGCAAAAGAACGTCTTGTGGGACGACTTGACAGTTGAAGAGCATGTCCGCATTTTATACTCGGTCAAAACAGCTCGAACCCAAAACTCGAAGAGCGATATTGTAGCTCTGATAAATTCGTGCGACTTGGCGCACAAGGCGAAGGATCGGTCGAAAACCCTTTCGGGGGGCCAAAAGCGGAAATTGCAGCTAGCAATGATGTTTGCAGGAGGTAGTGCGGTTTGCTGCATCGACGAAGTGAGCAGCGGACTCGATCCTCTATCTCGACGGAAGATTTGGGATATTCTTCTTGCCGAGAGAAGCGACCGAACGATAGTTATGACTACTCACTTCTTGGATGAAGCCGACTTTCTTGCCGATCACATCGTCATCCTGTCTAAAGGCACTCTTATGGCAGAAGGCTCATCTGCTGGACTTAAGCAACGTCTTGGTGATGGTTATAGCATCCATGTACATGCACAACCTACGAATCTACTATCACTCGACGGTATCGCGCAAAAGCACGGTCCAGACGGGACAACTTACACCGTCCCAGATGGTGGTACTGCCGCATATGTCATTGACTGCCTTGAACGGGGTGGAATTGATGGTCCTAAGGTTGCGGGGCCAACTCTCGAAGATTTGTTCTTGAAGCTTACAGGAACACACATAAACTCCTTGCCTAGTTCCGAAGGTTGCCCGGACCTAGAGATGACGCCCAGCACAAACCGGGAGGCTGGTGTCCAAATAGGCATACATCTAAGCAGCGGAACTTACGTTGGGCCTTGGGGACAGCTCTCCGCTCTATTCCATAAACGCTGGATGATCCTTGGTCATAATTATATGCCTTACGTCGGCGCTATCATCGTAACTTTGATCGGGGCTGGGGTCACACCTCTGTTGCTCGATCACTACACCGGAACGATGTGTGATCCTCCATCCGACAGCCGTTCCTTGGGTACGGAAGACTATAGAGAGTCATTCGCAACCATGAGCAGGGCCAGTCTTATTGCAGGCCCTTCCATTATCTTGACCCCAAAGACAATAGCTTCCGTCGCGAACATCTACTCTAGCAACCATACGGCTTTCGGAGAGGGATCTATCACAAGTACTGCCGAGCTGAAAAGCTACTTCTCTGAAGCCACGTCTTTGGCGAATTTTGGTCAAATGGTCGCAGCTGGCGTTGGTACAGTTACACCTGGTGGATTCTGGCTAGGCGATAACTCCTCAAACCCAACGATCGCGTGGGGATTCACCAACATGGATATCTCTCATCCGATCATGGTACAAAATCTTCTGAACAACTTTCTAGCAGGCCTTCCCATCGCAACTGCCTACTCGAATCTCAACATTCCTCCATCACCAACATTATTCGACTTTGGCCCTTTGATATTCAGCATCTACATCGGTCCTATTTTCAGCTGCTACCCTGCATTCTTTGCCATATATCCCACAGTCGAGAGGTTGCGCAAGGTTCGCGCGTTGCATTATTCCAATGGCGTGAGGTCTATGCCCCTCTGGCTTGCGTATCTTTGCTTTGATGGACTCTTCGTCCTCTTGATTAGCGTCATTTCTGTTGCTCTGATCGCTGCTAAAGGCTCCTATTGGTATACCTATCTGAATGTTCCCATTGTATACCGTGTATGCTAATATGATAATGGCAGGTACCATGCCCCCTACCTATTCTTGGTTCTATTTCTATACGGGATCAGCTCGACCCTGATGTCCTACATACTTTCACTCATATCCCGCTCCGGGCTGGCTGCTTGGGCGTTCTCTACGAGCGTCCAAGTAGCGCTTTGCCTAGGTTACATTTTTGCCTACCTAGGTGTTCAATCGAACGTCGACATCACAGAACTCCCAAGGACTCTTAACAAAATTCACTTCACTATGGGGATTATCTCACCGGTAGCTAATTTACTTCGTGCCTGCTTTGTCGCACTCAACCAGTTTGCTCTTCTGTGCGGGAACACGTCGAACCCAGGCGCCATCGAGCTCTATGGTGGGCCCATTCTGTTGTTGGTAGCTCAGATCTTTGGCTTCCTTGGTATTCTCCTCTGGGGTGACAGTCAATTCTCTCTCTTCTCGTTCCTTCGGGGCAGAGAAGACCAGACAAACGCCGCAAAGGGAGAGAACACCGACTTACCGGAGGACGTCCTTGAAGAAGTTGCTCGAGTCAAGCAGTCTCAAGGCCCAGGCCTGCGCGTGTCCCATCTCTCAAAGAACTTCCGCAAAACCAAAGCTGTCGACGACGTAACATTTGGAGTTGAGCCAGGAGAAGTCTTTGCTCTGCTTGGACCGAACGGTGCCGGAAAAAGTAAGATTCCAACTCACATAACCCATCCTCTATGCTGCCATCCGACTTTCGAGTGTCGTGCTTCCGGGCTTCTGGCTGACGTGTGAGGTCATAGGTACCGCCATTTCACTCATTAGAGGAGACATCAAATCATCGAACTCCAACAGTGAGATTCTCATCAACGGCCAATCAATGAACAAGAACCGCAACCTCGCCCGCTCGCAGCTCGGCGTGTGCCCACAGTTCGATGCATGCGACACACTCACCGTCAAGCAGCAACTCTTATTCTACGCAAGAGTCCGCGGAGTCGCCAACCCATCCCACAACACCGAGGAGCTCATACGCGCATTCGGCCTCGAGACCTTTCGAGACCGCCTCGCACAAAAAGTAAGCCATGGAACTTCTGGCCAACCCCTACCCCTTCTTCAGGGTTTCAAAAACCCTCGAGCCATCTCCCAGCAGCATCCCCTTCACAATATCACCCAACATCTTCCCCGCCCCCCACCCCCAAGAACCAAAACTAACCCCTCACCCCCACTCAGCTCTCCGGCGGCACCAAGCGCAAACTCTCCCTCGCCATCGCCCTCATCGGCAACCCCCCCATCCTCCTCCTCGACGAACCCTCCAGCGGTCTCGACCCCACCTCCAAACGCGCTATGTGGCGCACCCTCGCCTCCCTCTCCCCGCACCGCAGCACCGTGCTCACAACGCACAGCATGGAAGAAGCCGACGCGCTCGCGCACCGCGCTGGCATCATGGCCGGGCGCATGCTGACGCTCGGGGCTGTGGAGGAGCTGCGGGAAAGGTGGGGGAGTGTGTGGCATGTGCATCTTGTGATGGGGGGCGCGGGTTTGGGGGAGATGGAGAGGGTGAGGTGTTGGGTGAGGGGGAGGGTGGAGGGGGCGGTGGTGGAGGAGAGGGGGTGTGCCGGGCAGATTATGTTTACGGTACTGGCTGGGGGGGAGGGAGAAGGGAGAAGTAGGGGGATTGGGAGGTTATTTAGGCTGCTGGATGGGAGTAAGAGGGAGTTGGGGATTGAGTATTATTCGGTGGGGCGGACGACGATGGATGAGGTGTTTGTGAGGATTGTGAGGGAGCATGGGGGGAGGGAGGAGAATAGCTGAGCGAGATGACGAGGAATGTTGGTAATTGGGGATGCGGAAACATGGACTTATTGTTCCTGGACCAGTGCTGCTTTGGCAACACTCACAGCGCCAATCGTGCTGGCAAGATCTCTTTACCCCAGAACCGGCGAGCAGATGACGCGGAGGGCCGAGCAGCGTGCATGGACAAGTGTATTATTTAACGCTTCAAGCAGGGACGAGTGTAAGTAGCGACTGCGGCAGGGCGGCTGTGAATTCGAGACGAGAGATGTTTCTTCTGACGTGGTTCTCGGGGCTGGGGGCCATTGTTGGGCAGTAAATTCATAGGATCTCGAAATGATCGAGCACATAAATGGCTTCGGTTGGCTTCTTCGGCAATGCGAGGATCTTCAGGTGGCTGACGATACTGTTGGTATCGTATATTGGGTGCATAGAACCGTGAGAATTCAGCTCCTGGCTCTTTACAACAAGCGAGGATCGATTCTGGAAGTAAATGAGCGCCGAACAGACGATTGGGTATCCCATGCTCCGGCAGGGTGCATGTCCACTCAGTCCCTGGCACCCTCAAGAAACATGTCGACGGTATGACGATGGGGAGATCAACCAGCGAGCAGCCATTGTAGAAGAGGCAAACAGTCAAAGCGTATCGTGCCCTTGAGGACAATTGTAATTGGAACTTAGACAGAATCAAGATGGAAGGCTCTTGCCAAGACAAAGTGCTGCCGGCGCATGGGATAGAGGCGCGCGGGATGAGATGCGTAAGGGGGAGAAACAATCTTGCGTCAAAGATAGTTTGTTGACCTTGTGGAGATATCAGAGGATGGGGAACATGCAGAGGATGATGGATGAAGAATGGGAGTCCTCAGGTGGAATGTGTCAGGAAGGTTGTGTTCAGACGCTGCTCAAATAATACCTTTGGCAAACTTACTGGAGCGGTTAAGGCGTTTTATGGGTCGGATAACGTCGAAAGTCTCGCATTTGGGGCGCATCCACTCGATTTCCAGGTCATATTGGACTATAAGTCTATTGTATTACTCATTAGTCTTCAACCACAAATCGTTGCAATGAGTGGAAACCGAAATTGGCGTCTCGTCATTGGGTTATGCCACCAGAGCTAGCTCCCCAAGGCTCGCACCTTCAGATAAGGTCATCCCCTGAGAGATCGGTCTTCCATATCGCTCCATTCCCTGACCCCAGGCCAGCTTGGCCTAGGTACTGATCCTATCGCGAGAAACCGGTGGCATAGCCACTACCAATTGAGTGTCCGAGGAAGATGGAAGTCATCATAAATGGTCACTAGGCCAAGCCTCTGGTGCTTCACAGCCAACAAGTCGTGCAAAGGGGCTTGAATACGTATCCCTTAATCGACGGTCAAAGTGATTCCAGCTGCCTCGCATGCCGCTATGTCCCGCAGTGAGAACTTCAAGGTTTTGGAGTTTTTCTTGGGTCTGAAATTGAGGGCCTGCAAGTGCGGTAGCGCTTGCTTTCCTTGCATGATCACATGGTGCACTATGCGGACGTGAAAACCTGATTCCATAACACCTGCTCCGGAGAAATGGCGTAGTGTAACCTTTTTGATCGAAGCCGGTAGCACCTGGTTCAACCTCCCGTAACCGATACCGAATAATCTGCTGTTGAGCAGAGCTCCGAAGTCCACATCCAGTTCCTCCAACACTTCGAGCGTCTGGAGGAAACCAATGATAGTAGAATTCTTCCGGTATGGACTCCTTAATGTCAGCTTTCTTAAGGAATGCTTTGCATGATGCTTGAGCGAGTTGCAAATCCAGAAGGCGTTAGACCCAGGTTCGGCATCGTCTCGGAAACGGGTACCGTCTGTATATTCGAAGGTAACCAAGGAAGTGAGAGAGCCAAAGAACTCGTGTAGGAATTCGGGCCCGATAATGCACTTCAGCAGGCACAGACTGGTTACTTTAGAGTCTGGTGGTAACGCGTATTGATCTTCACTGGTAGTAGAAACATTCTCGGCATGTATTTGCCTCATCGACGGCAGAGCAGCGAGGCTTTTTACCACATGGAGGGGTGTTGGAGTTTCCTTGCCAGATATAGTGACACACTTGAGCATTGTAAGGGCTTCGAGCTTCGGATCTTGCGAGATACGATCGATAGTATCAGTCACGAGGTTGTCCCAGTCACAGACGCCCATCAAATTCAAAGCCGAGAGGTTGGGAAGCACAATCAATAGGAGACCAACGATTTGATCCTCCATTCCATCTTCAAATCCTCCCATCCATGCGTCAACTAAGTCCGCAGTAACGTACTTGGAACCCAAAGTCGCGGCGTTAAAGAGTATGCGATTCTCCTCAGACAGCATGTCATTGCTTCGCCTGTCGTCGAGATGTGAGCCATTAATCCACCCCATGTGCCATCCTCGGATATCGAGATCTTCTACATATGATGCAGCGCGTGGTACCGTGAGAACTTTTCTCAGTGAGTTTGCCAATGTGCCAAAATTGGCGATACCATCGAAATTTGTGTGGCTGATGAGGTGCTTGTAATTCTTTTTCAGCGTCGAGTGCTCAGCGATACAGGCTTGGTTGAGCTCTCCGATATGTTTGGAAGTCAAGAAGAAGCTGTCGAGATCTCGGGGCTGGACGAAATTTGAGATCATGACTATGACTTCACTGGAAAAATCGGAGAAGCGCGCCATGACGAAGGTTGAGCCGCAGATAGGTGGGTATAGTCTGTTCTTGAATGCTTCTTTCACATGAGCCCTTTGAAGTTGCCTTAAAATGGGGCGCTCGCTGCGTTACTCGACTACTATTCTTTAGCGACCACAGGGAACATCATCGCCACTCTTCGCGTACTGTTGTAAGCTCCGAGCGACGTTGAAAGTCCTAAGAGGCTCTGCCCATTCACCCTTCGACGTCGCAACAGGAAGGCCCAACTGTTTGCGGGAGTCACGTGAAAGTGATGTGACGCGATTTCTGTCATGCGTCTGTATTAGCTCTTGATCGTGGTAGGTGATTGGGTGCTACCCTGAGCGCTTACTAGGGTATACGGCATAAATCGTAACATAGATTTATGGCTGGGGATGTCATCCCGAACGTCCGTATTGCCAATTCTTAGTTGTACGAGTACTATGCAGCCACACAACATTGGCTATTCTGGCTTTCATCATAAGGGTTTCACTTTGGAAGGCTGTGGTAGAGCAAAAGCGTAGTGAACGACCAACAATAGGTCCATGGAGTAGCATCAATTACACGAATGAATATAGGATAGATGACTAGGCATATCCAACCAGGGGACAATGATTGTGCCACTCGTGATTTCTACTCCTTGATCCTTTTCGTCGGTCGGCCCGCAAAGCTATCATCCGGCAAGCCATTCCTCTTTGTCCCAGGAAGACTACTCGTCCTGATATCATTGTCGTCTTGACTCACCCTCCGGTGCGGATATTGCGTGTTCATCCCCTCAAAACAATTAGCGGTTACCTTCTCCCCGTTGGCCGAGAAGTACGGGTGTTGCAAAGCATCCTGCGCCGTCAGCCGCTTCGATGGGTCATATTCCAGCAGCATTGACAGCAACTCTAGTCCTTGCTGGCCTGGTGTACCCGCAGAGCTCCCGGCTTCGTAATTCGAGCTTCGAAAAGTATTCCAATACCAGGCATCGAGACCTGTAGCCTTGCTGTTGCTGTGAAATCCCTGAGATGAAAGGGTTTGCAGTTGTGGAAAGTCGGGTTGATGGACCAATCCGGGCCAACTCTCTTTTGTCGGCATGCCAAGTATATCGACGATCTTTTGCATCTGATTACGTTGGAAAGGCACGGTTTTCTTGCCGTCCAACTTGGCCTCTTCGCCCTTGAAAATGGGTCGGAGTGAAAGGAGCTCCGCGAAGATGCAGCCAACAGCCCATAGATCCACAGCAGGTGTGTAGTGCTTACTACCGAGGAGGAGCTCTGGTGCTCGATACCATATAGTGACGACTACCTTATCACCATTATACAACGAGTGAAGAGGCTTGTAGAAAAGCCGAGCGAGGCCTAGATCGCCGATACGTACCTCGCCTTTCGACGTCACCATAATATTGGCAGGCTTCAGATCTCGATGAAGGACCCAGTTGCTATGCAGATAGTAGAGACCGTTCAGTAGTTGAAAGATGATCGACTTGATAGCGGAAGCGGGAATTGGATGTCTTGTAGGCTGTGTATGGTGCTGGATGATCTGGAGTAGATCATGTTCTGCGTACTCGAAGACCATGAAAATGCATTTGTCTTCAAGTATGATCTCGACAAGATTGATGACATTTGGATGATCCAACTCGGAGCAGAGTGCCATTTCACGACAAGCCGACTGCGATATTCCCGTGTATTGTACGACCTCACCCTCCTTGTCCGGCTTGAACCTAGGAGATATTCAACGCGAGGTTCTACTACAACTGGAACGGTCTCATGTCTTACTTCTTGATTGCAAACTCGCCCGCTTGCCCGTTGAGGCCCACAGCCTTATATACCCGGCCATACGTGCCACTACTAATGAAGCCAACCACTTTATACCGATCTAGCACGCGTACCTTGCTGTTGTAGCCGTTCGGTGACATCTTCTTCGAATCCGAAGATTCTGCGAATTAGTCTATGAGGTTTACTCTCGGTGAGTGATGTACACAGAGCAACGGAAAGCCAGAAGGGGCCGAAAGAGGATATGCGGAAAAATGAGGCACATGGGAAATCCCACTGAAGAAGCAGTCGCCGGGTCACAAAACGAGAACAAATTTGGCAGCTCACCATCAAATGCTGTCTGGACGCTCCTCTTCTGTGTAGCTAAAGCGGCCCTTGCTGTCGCTGCTGCTGATGGAGGATTCGGTAAATTCATGATCAGTGTTCAATGTCGCGATCTTACCATGTCTGGGTGTTGTGCAAATCATTCTCTTGAAACCACATATGCAAAATTATCGCAACATAGTACTCGTCTACAGTTGAGAGTGAGGAACTTGTCAAATGATTTCGTCGAGTCCCGCATCCGACTCTACGATACCTTAGGGTTGTTGTTTTCTCTAGGGTATCAATCGGCCAGCCCCTAAGTGCACCATGCACTGCTTTCATTATTCCTCTAGAGTTGACTTTTGTGAAAGGACAATATATGTTTTCGACTTCTTCCCGCTGCAATAATACACCCTCTAGCTTGCTCCGCAGCTATACGAAGGACTACTTCAACAAAGCAGAGCATTCCGGCATACATTGAGGCTGAGCTTCTGCAAAGGATTGTGTCAGACCCCGTGAGCAGCTGTCATCCACGGCTCTGCAGGGCACCACACCACAGCCCGGTGAAAGCGCAAGGAGAGTCGGAGTGCAATGCTGATCTTCAGAGCGACTGCGCTCGGTATCAGATGATTCTGCATGGATGACCAGAGATACCTTATTGGCTTCACTGGGAAACCTTGAGGCCAAGTATCCTTCCAGCACCCCAACACCTACCATCAATACTCCTGCCTCCAGTGAATCAAGTCCACGTCCGCGTTCGCGAAACCGGTCTCGAAGAACCTCACCTTTTCAGATCAAGATCGCAGATCAGCCCGACCAACCCACCAGGAGCCCTACCCTGAATGCCCCCAAGGACTTGTTCGCTAAGGAGGACTTCGACATCGAAGACGACGACATGGCGGAACGAGACACGAGGTCTTCCTTGCACAGACCCAATGATGGCCGGTCGCATATGCCGTTACTGAAGGAGGAGGAAGGTCGGAAATCGTACGACATACCAAATGGAAACGCGCGCCCAGCATTTCACACGAGGAGGTCAACATTCCAGAGTAGGAGTCCGGATCTTGAAGGTTCGGCGGCAACGAAGAAGAAATATACATATGCGGCATTCTTTCTTCTTTTGAGTCTTGTGAGCTTTGTTATACAAACGGAGACGGCAGTGTATATACAGCACGAGTTAGGGTGGAAAAAAGCTTACGCTATGTTGTAAGTGCACACTTACACCGGGCCACCGAAGAAGCTTTCAGTTCTGACTACTAAGTCTAGATACGCTACTCACGGGTCCTGGTCTCTTCTCTGGCCCACCCAACTCCTTATACTCCGCCTACAGAACTGGAGAACACCATGGAAGGCCTTTTGGCGACGGCATATTTATATTGTCCGAACAACAGCCCAAATGGTCGAGTCTCAGAGTGTACACCTCACGACGCGTGAAGCTCAAAAGTCACCTGTGGCTTACATTCTTCGCAAAACAGTATTCGTCACCTGTGCCCTGACCGTAGCTGGTGGCTCGTGGTACGTGGCCGTTGACTTGACATCGCCAAGCGACCTGACGGCAATTTACAATTGCTCCGCCTTCTTCGCCTACGCCTTCAGTATCCCACTTCTAGGCGATAAGCTCCGCTTTGACAAGATCTTCTCTGTTGCCGTGGCCATAGCAGGCGTCCTCATTGTAGCATATGGTGACGCTGCACCAACAAAGCATGGCGGCAAATCTGGCGGCTCTGTGGGTGGCGGGCCCATTGAAGCTGGAGAGGCGCGCAATCGTAGCTTAGGCAACGTCATAATCGGCGTTGGAAGCGTCCTGTACGGGCTTTACGAAGTGCTCTATAAGAAATTGGCGTGTCCACCCGAAGGCACAAGTCCGGGAAGAGGCATGATTTTCGCCAACACGTTCGGTAGCTTGATTGGCTGCTTCACCCTCCTCGTGCTCTGGTTCCCTCTCCCATTACTACATGTCACGGGTATAGAGACCTTCGAGCTACCGAAGGGAAAGCAGGCATGGATGCTGTTGATCTCGGTCCTCGCCAATGCCAGTAGGTGTCTTCCTCGTTACCTACCTCATCCACAGCGCCAGTAATCTATGCTAACATTTGCCTAGCATTCTCCGGCTCGTTCCTCGTACTCATCTCTCTTACCTCGCCAGTCCTCTCCTCCGTTGCAGCACTCCTCACCATTTTCCTCGTTGCTATTGTCGATTGGTTCCTGACTGGCGTACCACTTTCTACGGCCGCCGTCATAGGAGGGCTTTGTATCATTGCAGCGTTCTGTCTTCTCAGCTGGAGTACATTCAGGGAAATGGAAGAGGAAAGGCGGAAAGCGTACGTCGGATCAATCCGGTATCCGGAATGACAGTTCTTGCTAATCAACGAATCGATAGATTGGAGGCTGAGACGATTTTGAGTGACAGCGATGACTAGCCATATACCATTCTATCTTTTCCCTCCGCAAATTGGGGGCATGCATAGCGCGGCGTAGGTGGGCTGTGTGGTCCATGACAATTGGACCATATCATGCACCTTTTCAAGCATCCTCTTAGACTTAGGGCGTCGCGCGATTTCTGGACATAGATCGATAGCCTTTCCGGACTTGTTATACCCTGGGGTCAATCACTTTGTACAGGCAACTCAGAGTTCAGCCGCGTGAAATCGATAAACCATCTCGGTTCTTCCTTTTTTCAAATGTCTTTGCGCCGGTCCTCTTGGTTCTGTAAGTAATCTGTAACGCTCTCTTTGGACTATAGCTTTCCCTGGTCTATCAACTCATGGGTCATCTCATATTTCAATCTACCCCCATTCTCAGGAACGAGTTCATCACTTGGTACCAACAGTCAGAGTGCAGGAATGAAGATCAGACTTATCGATCTCTGACGCCTTTTCAGACTGACACCAGAATCGACGCCAAGGAAATTTTGACGTCGGGTTCTGACCTCTCTGCTCAGCAACAACGCCCCTTAGGAAATTCAAAGCCCGCCATAAGTCTCTTCCACATCATCACAATCGCCAGCGACCTTCAGCCCGCACAAAATCGGCCCACCGCCGCTCACCCCCCCAAGCTTCATCCAACTTGCAACAACTTCTCCTCCTTCCTCAAGTCCTGCTCCCACGCTCCAACCACCTCTCCAATCACGTCACCACTCTCGGCCCTCTATGCCTCCTCAGCCCCCATCCTCTCCGGAACCGCGGCGTTCCCCCACTCGAGACCGTCACGTTCGCGGGTCGCCTATGGAGAACTCCGCTCATGCGATGGCGTAGATGCAGACGGAAGGGGTTGCGGTGGATACCGTGGCTGTCCATCGCTACGCCACTGCTGGGGTGGTGGGAGGTGACTGGATGGCGGTAGGAGAAGGGCATGGTAATGGTAGGGAGGGAGGTCGTTAGTTGGATGGGAGTATGGCAGAGCTTAGGGTGTCAAAGTGTGTGCGCTTGAGACGTGGTTCGTAGGACGAGTCTGGATCTGGGTTTAGATTCAGGTCGTCGGGCCGGGGTGGGAAGGAAGACCTATGGAATGATGAGGTGGATTGCGAGGTTGGATTGATTGCTATATGGCTCTTTCGTAGGCTGGTATTCGAGGTGGGTAAGAATAGGAATTGTTGGGGAGAAAGATTGAAGGAGGGATACAATTTGGAAAGCGTGCGGTAGTAGATGGACGAGTGAAGACTCGGGGCATAAAGGAGTAATGATCTTGCAACTACGAAATGAGAAGGAGCGATACTACCCAAGCAAAAGGTCGAAACGACACCAGGGCCTCCCACCGCCTTGTCTCGGAAGCTGCCACATCTACTCTGTCGCCAATTATCTCATGTACATATTTTTGTCCAGCAATAGAGACGTTGAACCACTGTTGCATCCTCGTTCATTCTACAGAACGACGGATATAGCGGACATAAGCCGACGTCATCCCTAACAGTGAATGGGGGTACCTTTGAATTTCACCACTCACGGTCTTACACCTGCCTTTATCTACGTGCTCGGGATTTTCTGTCAGACAATTTATTTAAAGGCACAGCGACTACGGTCAACTTCTTCACCAATTCGCCGTCAATATGCCTTTAATCATGCCCACAACTGGCAAGCCTCGAGTAATCCTCGGCCTCATGACGTTTGGCCCGGACGAGAATGCCGGTGCCCGTGTAACCTCTCTCTCCGAATACAACAAATGCCTTGACTATTTTCAGTCACAAGGATACAATGAAGTTGACACCGCTAGAATCTACATAGGCGGCAAGCAAGAAGCCTTCACCAGAGAAGCAAACTGGAAAGACCGCGGCCTGACGCTGGCTACGAAATGCTATCCGCTAGAACCGGGAACACATAAGCCCGAGCGATTGAGGCAAAGCTTGGAGGCGTCATTGAAGGAGCTGAACACGGACTGCGTGGACATCTTCTATCTACATGCCGCGGATCGGTCAGTGCCGTTTGCGGTGACGCTGGAGGCAGTGAATCAGATGCACAAGGAGGGCAAATTCGTACGCTTGGGGTTGAGCAACTTTACCGCTTTCGAAGTCGCGGGGGTGGTTATAACGTGCAAAGAGAGGGGTTGGGTGAGACCGACGATATACCAGGGGATGTATAACGCTATCAGTAAGTCGCAGTCGCACTGATGAAGACTACGTCAGGTCTGACATCGTGTAGCGCGATCACTCGAGCAAGAACTCATCCCATGCTGCCACCGCTACGGTCTTGACGTCGTTATCTACAATCCTCTGGCAGGTGGCCTGTTCTCTGGTAAGATCAAGTCAGCCGACGTCCCAGCTGAGGGTCGATACAGCAATACTGCAGGTCGTACTGGAGAGATGTACCGGGCACGCTACTTCAAAGATGCCACTTTTGATGCTCTGAGATTGATCGAGCCGGTCGCACAAAAGCACAACCTTACCATGCTTGAAATCGCGCTGAGGTGGTGTACGCATCACTCGGCGCTCAAAATGCAGGACGGTGGGACTGATGGTGTCGTTATCGGTGTGAGTAATTTCGAGCAGCTTAAGAGCAATTTAGGAGACTTGGAAAAGGGGCCACTACCGGAGGAGGTGTTGAAGGCGCTGGACGAAGCATGGCTTGTTGCGAAGCCGACGACCCCTAATTATTGGCACTTGGATTTGAAGTATACGTATGACACGCAACAAGCACTGTTCAGGCCGAGCTGAAGGTAGGTTGAAAATCAATCTCGTAGCGTGGGATTTCTTTAGGGCCCGAGTAGTAATTCGCAGGAGCTGTGACCGGCTGCTCATCAAGAAATACTGGCGATAGGTAAATCGTTACCAAGGTGCAAACTTGAGATGTTCAAGGCCGGGTGAAACTTTGCCAAGACATTTTCCCACCTTTACCCCATAAATCCAATTCTTGAAGTGACAAATGTGTCTCAGTGCTAAGTAGAGATTAGAGTAGAGACTAGAGGCCCGCACTACCAATTGACCCGGGCTGCGAATGATGGAATCCTCACTCTCAAGATTAGCAACGACAAACTCACTCAGATCACTCCAACCCTACATATTCGCTCGTCATCAATATTCACCAGCCGAGGACGCGGCTACTTCTGGGGATGCTCAATTCGAAGACACGAGGGTCCACGAACGTACTCAATCCAGCAATCTAATAGAGACAAAGATGGAAGTAGAGGAGCTTGAAGTACCGATTCTACTTATTCGAGATATACCTAAGATGAAGTATCATGAGAAGCCGTTGCACTTTATGAGCGAGCCAGGCATCAGCCAGGAGGACTACGAGCACATGATCTTGTCAGGAGGGTAAGTCATTATTCGTGGGACTGCTCAAATTGCTCGCTTCACTTGCGGAACACCGGCAGGAATATCACAGCCGTCCAGCTCAACCCTCTGCTTGTTGTATCATGTTAATGCTTCTCATTTGCTATCTGCGCTAGGTTTGCTCAGCATAGGAGCAATGTTCGATCTCGCCGAAGCACTTCGCGGTGCTATAGGTTGGAATCTTGGCTGCTTCCTTTGCTTCCCTCCACTCCAGCTATTGCATGTTCCGATCATCGACGCTTTGTAGGTACCCGAAGCTGACGGTATATTTGCAGGTTGCATCCCGCTGAAGACGAAACGATCACGCTCAAATGCCCTGATGCCTCTGACGGTACTGGTCAAGTCTTCAAAGTGAAGAAGTCGACCCTCATACGATCACCGGCTTTCGCTAGGTATTTCCAGACTGACGACTACCTCTCCGGCTGCCATATGAGCATGACCTTCATGACCGATCCTGCGATTTGCTTCAAGATAGCAATCTACTATCTCGAAGAAGGGCCTGACCGGTACACCGACACGCGGCTCAGCCTCTTTCTGGAAACACATTTCAAGCCTGTTGATCGCTTCATCGTGCTTGTACGGCTCTACTTCCTGGCAATGAGGATGGAGCTGCCTGGGCTCTTCAATATGTGCTATGCAATCATAGAAGATTACGAGTATGAGATGACGGCCGGCTTCTGCATCGTGATGGCAAGCTTGATCTTTGCGCGTGACGTCACTTATGACAAGAGGATGAAAGAGTGGAGCATGAGATACATACGCAACTATGCCCTTCATCTTACTCAGATCCGTGAATGGATGAACCTTGTCCCACAGCTCGATGCAGAGCTACAACATCATTGGGCCAAGCTTGTCAAGAATAACAAGCGGATCATTACTGCTCTTGAGGAGGAAAGCAGTGGGATAACGAAGAACGAGACAATGGGCCTACCTTCCGTCGAAGATCAGCACCGGATTTCTATGCACGTCGAAGATCGAATCCAGGATATGAAAGTCGAAGAGGTGATCCAGGAGGCCATGGGCGAGCAAGCTGAGTCGGATCAAGAGTGGGAGGACGTAGAAAGCTTGCTCAGAGACAACGCTGCGGAGGCGATGGTCGCGGATACAAGGATGCCTTCTTTCAGCCTCAGCGAAGACAAGGCCAATAGCGTTCTAGGACTGCCACCATCCAAGAAGAAGATAGATGCATTCGTTGAGTGGCACAACGCTAGGCTGAAGCCGAAAGAGCAAGGGCAGGAAGCTAAATCCGACATGGAATTTAGTGGCTCGCTAGGAAGCCCGGAAATTGCTAAGGCTAGGGCAGTGATGGGGATCAACGCACAGCACGGCAAGCTGGTGGGCCATAAGAAGCGGAGATTCAGTCGAAAGGTGTATAGCCTATTGCACATCTAAAGAGGGTGCTGAGCTTTCAGCTGGGTTTCTAATGAGCATCTCGGCTACATCAGTTGTCATTGAGCAGGCGACTCAAGATCTTCAGTATGGCAGTTGAAGTCAGACAGTGACTTGATGTTCTGAAACAAAAAAGCCTCTTTTCCTAATCAGCCAATGGGCTTCTTTGCCGTGGAGTAGTGAAAACTGGTGAAGCGCGCGTCTATCAGAAGTAGCGCCTTGGCATCAATATATTATTTGCAAAATGACCTCCATCTTAACTAAACCTGTGAATATGTACATATAGAGCTACCTGAAGGAATAATATTGACAGTGCTTGTGGTGTCACCCTGAATCCTTGAAAAGGGGTCAGGGTGAAGGTAGCGTGGTGAAGAGCATGGAAATTTCAGCTGAGAAAAGCCGAGATGGCATGGCAGACTTGGAAGTACATGAGTGTACAGATGCTACAGAAGTCGGGACTGAAGCTTTGAGTCTGCAGAGAGATCAAGGGTGATGGACTGCACAATGGAGGAGGGCTCGGCGCTAGCGAAGCGAGCAATCGACGCACTGGTTGCTGTTGTTTGGAGCTTTCTAGGAGACGACTCGGATCACCACGATAACCACCATTAACAGCACGTCGAGATCGTTTGCCTGCATCAGCATCAAATCTTCTCTATCCACTTTCTGAAGCACTAGGATACGTCGGTTTTCATTGCTCCCGTCTTCTTACCGATCTTCTAGCCACGAATCTACCAGCAACCCCGGCGATCACTACAATGTCCTCCAGTAAGCACTACGCTGGATCCGACCCAGAGGTGGCAGATCTCGCTACGGTCATTTCGTATACTAAATACCAGAAGTCTACTCCGAACTCCCCCTCACCAAGGCAACAAGCGCATACTACGATGGGCATGCACGCCCACTAGACCTTCTGGACCAACAAGCGCAGGCCCAGCTCATCGCGGCTCTACCAGCTCAACGCCCAGCCTTGCCTCCTCCGCGTAGGGTTCTGAGGTCTCCACCTCCGGCTCCAATTGCCCAATACCAGGCGCCTCCGGGCATCCTCACCTCCAGCAGCACCACGCTCACGGCGCTGGTCCGCCACGGAGTTATACAAATAGGTGACGTCTTGGTGCCGAACACCGCGGGACTAACTATGTGCCAAGCGACCGTATGTTAAATCCCTCTCACTGCAAATCCTTCTGTTAATCTCCAATTCAGATCACCAATGTTCGCCCCCAAACATACTACCAAGACCACCACATTGTGGTGCTTGAAGCGAACGGTACTAGGGTCGCCACGATGGCGTACAATATCCGTGGACCTCGCGACCTGAAGGATGCAGCCAACACGCTTTCGGCCGGTCTGGGAGCGCCTGGGAGCTACAGCGCGATCGAAGTCTGTCGCCACGGCGGGCAATTGGGGTCGCTGGACTATCTGCGACGAGTGTTCGATACTAATCGCCCAAGGAGGGCATAGTCGGTTTTGGGGCACCACAGGCATAGCGGGAAAGGGGACTAGGCTGGTTGCATGGCAGTACTGGGGAACATGGAGTTTGTTGACGATGCTGAACGCTTCTAACGAATGACATGCACGTGACATTGAGAGAAACGAAACCCCAGCTATCTGGACTCTGCACTCTCGTAGCCAAACGACCAATGTACTAACCATCATTCTCAAACTCTTACATTTCAGGCTCTGACTCAATGCAAATCCTATCCCACACGCCGGTAAGTCCCCTGTCTATGCTTCATGTCATCCGAAACTTCATTGCACCGCAATCTCGAAAAGTTATCTGACGAATTGACGTGAATCGATCGACCAGTGAGTTATGATGATTATATGCTAGACATTTATCTCCTAACCTACTCAAACTCTGGACTCTTGTATGGCTCTTGAGAGGAGGATCGCACCTTTGCTGCACTAGAACAAAGAAACGCTCGATTCCGTAGACAATTACAGGTGTGGAAGACGGAGATTAAACGAGTCAACCATCAATCCTTGCGCTGCTCAAACCTTCGTAACTATTAAAATGTCTACGAAATGCATTGGGAGGGGCTCTGCCATCATATGGTCATGGCTTTTGATTTGCTGCTTCGTCGTGAGCAAGGCTGAGGTCCACTTCCGGGATCGCGTCGGCCAAGCAAAAGATCGCCGATGACTTTTCACCGTTCTCAGCGACTTGCATAAAGTATTTATCGGTCTAAATGCGCCTTCAATTGCTGTACAGTTTGGCAAAAAGAGGAGGCACTGTTCGCAGAAGCTCCGAGGCTTGACTCGAAGCGGACGATGTTGAGACTTCCATGAGGCCAGCCTAATCGACAAGGCTGTGTACCTCTATCAACGGGCCAATATCGATGCGCGCACGGTCCGTAACATCAATATCGTCAGGCTAGAGTTCGGAGGCTCTAGAGTTCGGGAGAGTAAGGCTCGAAATATGGAGAGCTTACTCATCCGCTGCTGAACAATATTAAGATTGCCAGCTTCTTGTTCCAGGGAGGTTTCTGACTTGTGTTTTTGCTAACTCCATTTTCACTCTCTTCTCTCTCTCGCTTTCCTATGCATGTAATTCCACCTGAAACTCAGAAGTCTCTCGTGAAGAAAGATACATTCTGCAGGAGCTTGGCGTCATGCATGCTGTGCCATACAAGTCCTGTCGGCACTACACGGCCCCCACAGTGTTTTCTTATCGTGCATCCCTTCAGCATTTCAGCCTTGCAAAGCTCCAGTGTTGTTCTCTGATTTCGCGCCCAGAAAGACGTGGCGTAATTAGTAGAGGTAGTGTCGCCCAAGCGGTATACAAGGATGAGGTCAACGACGAGGCTGTAATGCTGAGCTCTCATATATATTTCGGAACAAGCACACATATATGTTGTCCATCTATTAGGTTGTGAATAATCATGTTCGCATTCAGGGCAGCAGTATTGGTTCTCCTCTTCCTGGCTCTCAGTATCATTAACGCCACAAGGTTGTCGGACAAGGCGATCCGTGAGCTCCGTAAGGAGATTATTGCCCATCGTAGCACCGTCGTTCTCGATCCTCGGCAGGGCCCTAAGCAATATATGTAAGACTATTTCCTCAAGTATGAGCCTTCACTAGCCTTCAGCAGCCATTGATCTGTCATAGTACCATAGTTCGAGGCCTTTTACGCTCCCATAATATTATTCAAGATATCAGTAAGATACCCTGCGATGTCATCAATACGCTCGAAACCGATGTCGATGCCGCCAAGAACTTTGTCACTGAGCTAGAGCAAGGTCGAGTCCCGGAACTCATCAAAGATCTACCCCAAGAGATTATTGGTACCTTCCACGATCTCATCAATATCGCCGCTTCTTTGCCAACCGAGATCTTTGACGCCGCGCAAGCTGTTGTGACGGACGTCGTCAACGTCTTCAATGATATCGAAAATGGGTCGATTGTTTCCGACCTTGAAAGAGTCCCTGGTATCGTCGTCTCTGATATTACAGCCGGATGGGGCGACTTCACCCACGGTGTTGTCGGTCTTTGGAATGGTGTTACTAGCGATATTGCTTGCGCCTTTGAATCTTGCCCTACATCGACCGCCACTACGATTGGATCTTGTGCGATGGCAACGTCCGCAGCTGGCAACGACACCCAGACATATACCCCAGCGCAAACCACTCCTAGTACAGGGAGTCCGACGCCTGTTGCTGTCTATTCTACTTCCATGTTCGGAGGAGCCGCAGCAAGCGGTGGGAACAATTCCTCAGTGGAGCAGACCACCACCAAGCCAGTCTCGCCCACTCAAGAGACCACCACGAGCCCCGGAAATACTGGGAATCCTTCAACCTCTACTTCGACGAAAGCCACTGGGAGTAGCGTTGCTCCGGCTCAATCAAGCCGGGCAGGTGGCAACAATGAGTTTCACAACCTTGCAGTCTGGGCCATGGCTATACTTGGGGCACTTGGATTCTTCATATGTTGGTTGTGATGGCTTATACTGCTGGTACTGTTGTATGCCAATCTATGGCCTTCTACGTACTTTCATTTCTCCCTTGGAAGACTATTCTGGACAGTTAAGACTCGAACATGAGGCATAGTGTAGGACTTTGGGTAGGAGGATGCTGGACATATCTTGTATTTTGCAGTACCTAGCACTATGGTATCACATGACTCTTTGAGCTAGAGGAATGTTGGAATGGCAAGCATTGAGCTTATTTTGCAGTTTTCTAGTCTTTCGATGGCCCCTGACAGCAATAGTCTTCCATACCCAAGCAGTAGCTAAAATCATTTCAGATACCCAACGGGCCAACGCAATCACGCATTGACGTGTAGGCGATCTTACAACCAAGGCAGGTAACAATCGGCCACAAACGTACATGCGAGGACTCTTTATCGAAAGAAGTTATCGTGTAGGAGAGGCATATTAGATTTATTTCATAGTCGATTGATGTACATCGCTAATTGCGCGTCCACGAGCAACATCGTCAATACGTGATTGCGTCCGCTTGTTGGATATTCAAGATTATTGCCGCTTGGGCATAAGAGACTATTGCCGTACCCCTAAAAATTCGGCTGGCTTAGCCGGGAACAAAGCCGGCGTCAAGTGCCGAAGCAAACCAGTATGACGTTGATTTACCATCTTTCTCAAAATTCGCGATTTCAATGGCATCAGAAGCGCGTCGGAGGGAGGATGGAAGAGGCTAGAGAGGACAACTGATTTCTAAGGTGAGGCAAAATGGTGGAATTATATAACAGCGACCTCGACGCTGGAATTTTCAAACCATCCATTCACCACTTTAATCATCATACCTTTCCGCCCCTCCACCCACTCTCTACATATCATGGCACCTGAAGCGCGCTACCCATCAGATGATGTGTCCCCAGAGCCTCTCGGCAAGCCTCTCCACTTCGAGTTCAGCGGGCACACCGCACCAAACCGATTGTATGTTTTTATCTACTATACCATCTTGATTTCATCGGACTAACTCAAGCGTACAGCCTGAAAGCCGCTATGACCGAAAGGATATCAAGCTGGGACCCCAAAAACCTTGAAGCACGCGGCATCCCATCAGACAACCTTATCAATGTTTACAAGCGATGGGGAGAAGGCGACCTTGGGCTGATCTTGACCGGAAACATCATGATCGAGTATGACCAGTTGGAGGCTGCTGGCAACCCAATCATCCCACGGACAGAGAAGCCTGAGGGCAAGCGCTTCGAAGCGTTCAAGAGATTAGCCTCAGCGAGCAAGGCTCATGGCAGTCTCATTGTCGGACAAGTCAGCCATCCTGGGCGACAAGTTGAATCCAAAATTCAAAAGGACCCATTGTCGGCTAGCGACGTTCAGTTGGAGGGCAACATTATGGGCATGACCTTTGGAAAACCACATCCTGCATCATCGGAAGAGATCGGCCACATCATTGAAGGATTCGCACATGCTGCTGAGTACCTTCACGACGCGGGCTACGATGGTATCGAGCTCCACGGCGCGCAGTAAGTCTGTATAGCCACATTGGCCTGCTAAACTGGTATTAGCGGCTACCTATTGTCCCAGTTCCTCTCACCCACCACCAACAAACGTACCGACAAGTACGGTGCCAACCTCGAGAACCGCTCCCGCCTGATCTTCGAAATCACCGAAGCCATCCGCAAACGCGTCCCCTCGTCGTTCATGGTGGGGATCAAGATCAATAGCGTCGAATTCCAGAACAAGGGTTTCGACCCCGAAGAATGCAAAGCTCTCTGCGCCAGTCTTGAGGCCCACCGTTTTGATTTCGTCGAGCTCAGTGGCGGCACTTACGAAGAACTTGCCTTCATGCACAAACGGGAGAGCACCAAGAAGCGCGAGGCCTTTTTCCTTGACTTCGCGGAGACGATCATCCCAGCCTTGACTAAAACTAAGACCTATATCACCGGCGGCTTCAAGACCGTCGGCGCCATGGTCAATGCCTTGAACACCGTTGATGGCGTAGGCTTGGCGCGGCCAGTCTGCCAGGAGCCGCGTCTGTGCAGCGCAATACTGAAGGGCGAAGTGAAAGGCGCCATCAAGCAGCGGGTCGATGAGAACAACTTCGGCCTCACCAACGTAATTGCTGGCAGTCAGATCCGCATGATTGGCAAGGATCAGGAGCCGATCGATCTAAGCCAAGAGGCCAACGAAAAGGCATTTGAGAAAGATATGGGACACTGGGCTGAAGTAATGTCACATGATACTGGTATGTATAGTTTTGGCTATATTGACATTGAGAGCATCAAGCCGAATCCATATGGGGTTGTGTATTAGATTGGGGGCCAGCATAACAGTACTCGTAGAAAGCGACACCATTAGACAATAGAAACAAGCATTTTGTACAGCTATGTATTATTATAAATCAGTATACGCTGCAGGTCACCGCTGGAACTTTGCCGAGTCAGCTCACTCAGCAACACGAAACCGAGGGAACTCCCGTTCGGCTCCCGTCATCAGCAAAAAGGATGCGCCCCAAAACCCTCTGGTGAGGATCCAGAAACATGCAATTCCCTTTCCTTCCACGCAATGCCAGATCTCCATTCTCATGCCTCATCACCCTATACAGAACAATCTCTTTCAAGGAAGGCGATATCCCATTATGACCTCAATGACAGCAGACCCGCTTCCCCGCCGCCAGATACTCTCATCAGTCCCGCCTTTACTCCTCCCTCAACACCCGGTACAGCAACCCCTCTTTCTGAGAAGGAGCCCAAGTCCATACCTGTCGATACCTCTTCCCAAAGGCCGCCGAAACTACTCGAGAGGTTACCAAAGGTCGAATGCTTCGTCCGCGCGCGCATACCCACAACGACAGGGGCAGAGATGTTCTTGCACATCTACGAGAACGACGTAGACTCGAAAGAGCACCTTGCCATTGTCTTCGGGCAGAGTATACGCTCAAGGTCCCTAGACGCAGTGAAGCCCGGCGAGACCGAACGCGATCGGATGATACGAGGCGCATACACTGGGAGATTATACCCAGGCCGAACGTCAAGTCGCATAGATCCACAATCGCAGAATCCAGGACCTACGGACCTACAGAGGCCATCGGCACCGCTGGTACGAATACATTCGGAATGCTACACCGGCGAAACCGCCTGGTCGGCGAGATGCGACTGTGGAGAGCAATTGGATGAGGCGGCTAGACTGATGTCTCTGCCGAAGTCAACCGGCGGAGCCATTGTATATCTCAGACAAGAGGGTCGAGGCATAGGCCTGGGGGAAAAGCTCAAGGCGTACAATCTACAGGATCTTGGCTCGGACACTGTGGAAGCGAATCTACTGCTCAGACACCCTGCGGATGCACGGAGCTATGGTATGGCTACGGCTATACTCATGGATCTTGGACTTGGCGGCGATGCAGGCATCAAGCTGCTCACCAACAATCCGGACAAAGTGCGTGCGGTTGAGGGTCCGAATCGTGAGGTGACAGTCAAAGAAAGAGTTGCGATGATACCTTTGGCATGGAAGACAGGAGGGAAGAAGGGTATAAAGAGCATTGAGGTTGAGGGCTATCTCGAAACCAAGGTATGGCCCTGTCAATTCTTGACATTTACCAAATTAATTAATCATTTCCAGATCCGCAAGATGGGGCATATGTTAGGATAGGGTACATGAACTCTACGAAGGTATCATGCCAACGAATCGACGCACAGCGATGGAGTTCTGGCACAGACGGGCGTTTGTGGAAGGAGTCAGCTTCGGAAACCGAGATCCTGATGCCTCGTGCGATGGCGGTAAGCACATTTGGAGGCAATTTGGAGCTACCTCACGATCCGCAAAACATAGGTTCAGGGCCATTTATATATTGAGTTGGACTACTGTACAATAGAGGAGGAAACGATGTTGTGGAACACTGTTTTTTGCACAAGTACCACGATCAAAGATCTGTATGTGCGGCTTATATCCAATACTCTAGTTTAGCTTTTCGGCAAGTGCCGTTATGACTCGTGCGATAGCGGATGTCTGCACCTCATGAACGTGCCTTGTTCAAACGGGCTATATATATGTCGGCTCACCAGCGTGGATGGATGCAAGCGCGGGATCTCACCCTTACACAGCTTCTCCTCTGACCCCCAAGTCCATCTCCCCCGCCGCCGCCATCCCGGATGGCCTCAATGCCGCTATCCCGAATTGCCTCAATGCCACCGCCAAGAAGCGGAGAGCTTCGACGACTGGATCCCGGGGGGTAGCGAATCTGACGCCGGAGCAATTGGCCAAGAAGCGAGCTAATGATCGTGAGGCTCAGAGGGCGATTCGTGAGAGAACGAAAGGGCAAATCGAGACGTTGGAGAAGAGGATCGAGGAGTTGACGTCACAGCAGCCATACCAGGAACTACAACATGCTATTCGACAGAAGGAAATGGTGGAGGCTGAGAATGAGGATATCAAGAAGAAGCTGGCATCGGCTTTGAGCATCCTGCAGCCATTGCTAGGAAGCTATGGAGGTGCGAGCTGCTTCTATCGCATTCCCACGCAGGCCCCATAGCTAATGCCGTCGTCTAGAGCTCGACTCGTCCAGCTACCGCGCAGCACCAAACCTACGCTTAGACTGCGATTCCAGAACAATCAGCGGGCCAACAAGTAACCCGTCCATCGCAAGTCTCACTCCACACGAGCCGCCATCCCTTCGCAGTGCATCCCGCTCATCTACATACACCCCATCCCCGCGAGCCCCGCAGCAAGTCTCGCCCATGGCAGCCCCAACACCATTTTCATCCCAACCCACACCGTCGTGTTACGCCCTTGACCGCCAGAGAAGCAGCATCGCGCACGGCCTCGACCTCCGCGCCTCTGGCGAAAAGCTCGATCTCAACTTCCTGCTCGACGCCCAACAGAACACACGTGACACTCGACTACAAGCCCCCATCCCCGGCTACACGCAACTGACCTCCAACCCCATCCTCACACCCAAAGGCGACCACAACTACCCCCCCTCCCCCTGCGCCTACACCCCCGTCCGCAACATCGGCCCCACCTGCCCGCTCGACGGCCTCCTCCTCGACTTCCTTGCCGAGCGCCAACGCCGCGCCGCCGAAGGCGTCCCCAGCCAGAACCTCGTCGGCCCGGCCTACCCCTCCGTCTCCTCGCTCCTCAACCCCGACCGCAGCGCCCTCGCGCACCCGCTCTCCAAAGTCTTCACCGACATCATCGGGACCTTCCCCGACCTCGCCACCCTCCCCGAGCAGATCGCCGTGCTGTACGTTATGTTCCTCGTCATGCGCTGGCAGATCTCCCCCTCGCAGGAAAACTACGACCGCCTCCCCGAATGGGTCACCCCGCGCGCGTCGCAGCTCTTCAACCCGCACCCGGCCTGGATCGACCACCTGCCCTGGCCGCGTATGCGTGATAAGATGGTGTACATGTACCCCAATATCCCGTTCGACACGTGGTTCATACCCTACACGACGACGTTGTCGCTGAATTGGCCGTACGAGCCCACGGACACGTTGATCTCCCTGCCGGACTCGGAGGAGCTGTCTATCAACCCGGTGTTTGAACGGCATGTTCGAGATCTGAATAATTGGAGCCTGGGGCCGGCGTTTGCGAAGGCGTTTCCGATGCTGGTGGAGACGACGAAGATCAAGCCATTGTGAGGAAACAGAACTCATAGGCTGTTCATGGCGGTCCCCAATTGCATTCGGCGGTCGAACCAAAAGTTATGTATATATATTCCTCAAGCCAGGGTGGATTACCGGTTTTGCAGGATTGTGTGGGTGGTTTCGAGCCAGTGCTTGCACTGTTGATAGTACTCCTTTATCCCCATGCACATATAGCTACCATTTCCATACTTCTTCTCTTCCCTGGTATTGCAACCATCTACGCTATCCTTAGACAGCCCCCCAACATCTCTACATCCATCCCAAGCACAACGCCACTCAGTCTGGCCCCCTAGTATTTTCGCTCCAAGACGCTCGAGCAGTCTTGAGGAAGATCATCCCCTCCCAGCGCCCTAGTATCGCTACTCTTTGCATGCACTCCAGCGCAGGATACCCACAAGACACTCCATCCTGTACATATATACATCGACCCCCTCCCTTTCCCCATCCAACCCAATCATCCCGTCCTGTCCACCAACTCCTCACCTCGCGCAATCTCGCGCACCTCCCAGGATGGGGAATGGCCCCAAAGCAACTCTTCATCTCTCTTCCTGCCATCCCTGCATTTCTTCATCCTTCCTTCCCTTCTCCCTCTTTTCCTGCCATACATCCCTCGCAAAAGCGTCCTACCTCCCTCCCCCCCCCCTCCGTTTCTCGCTCCCTCCCTCCGTCCTTCTTCCCCCCCTCCCATGCGAAGGGTCGCCGCTCCAGCTCCCCTCGGTAGGCTCCCCCCTGCCTCCCTCGTAACCGATGGCCTAGCATAGAGCTAGGATGGTTTGTATGGTATGTATGGTATGTATGGTATGTGGTGGATGGATATGATGGATATGACTGGTGTTGCGAGCATGGAGATAGCACCCCGTAAAGCCAAAAAAAAACATTCCGAGCTGAGGCTAGGAAAAAGGAACGAAACAACGGACGAATATTTGGAGGAGATGGATGGAATGCCCACCCCTTTCCTGGTCTGTTTTGTTGGATCAATATAACAACAGATGGAGGTAGAGAATCAGAGGGATAGTGTAGCAAATACAAACATAGCTGCCAATCCGCCCTCGTAGCAACATATATCAATTTAGGAGATACATGAGATAGCTACAGATAGTGGTGGTGAGGGGGGCGGGGGGGGGGTTGAATAGAGAATGTGGTATGGGAATGAAACCTAGTAAGGAAGGAAGAAAGACGTGGATCGGAGAAGGACGGATGGATGGATGAGATGGATGAGATGCCTACCCCATTTTCTACTCAAATGTACCTACTCTAAATATATGTACGAGACATAGAGAGTGAAAGAGGACGGGGCTGTTGTTGGTACACCACTCACTCTATGTTCGACCAGCATGTACCACGAAGAAAAAGAGACAGAAAAAGTACAGCTGCCCGCCCATCCAACCCACAAAAACAGACGACATAGCTAGAGATACAGTTGGCAATAATATATAGCACGAGTCACGTATGCTTCTGCATTTAAACCGCAACTTTCATGTCAGACCCGTCTATTTGTTTAAGCTACCAGCTAGACTAGAGCAGCAGTAGCAGCAGTAGCAGCAGCAGCAGCAGCGAACCCACCCCTTTTCTTCAGTACTCGGCACTCATGCACATTACCCACAGCTATCTTTCAAGCCAGTAAGCCACAGCCCAGGAGTAAAGAGGCTGCTAAAGTATGTTCATCACCAAACTTGCCACGTCGAACGTTTTTGATTAATCCTAAAGGAAAAGCAGCATGTATCCCTCACATGCTGTAACCCAGAGGAGAGAAAAGCCAGCTCGGAAGGGCAAGGCCGGTGCCACTCGGAGCAGATGTCCCCTGACAAACAGCCGGACGAACATCGGTTCCAAATGATAATCAATGCTTGGATCCATGTCGTCCCACCGTCGACAGGCGGATAGAAGTGAATTGTGTAATGGGGCAGTCTTTAGCTATTAATTGTAATGACAGTGTCAATAATGTCGTAGAAGCCGGAAATAGCAGTGTCGTCATAAGAGGCATACAAGGGCGCAGATTCGCTATACATCTACAGCCATAAAAGGGATCTACCCAAGGCTGCAGGTGTTGAATCCAACTGAAAGGGACGAAGTAGCTCAGAAGAACGAGCTCTTCCGCTTCTCCGCACTCGTGAGGACCAACAGCGGGGTCTTGCGCCCTTCGTTAGCGGTCCCTACTTTGACTTCCACAGGTCCATCCTCGCTGCTCACACTGCTCCCGCTGATATGGCTGTCGCCTGAACCGCGCTCGCGAGAGCGATGCTTCAACTCCTTTCGCTCAGACCCGATAGCGCCATGCTTATTGGAGAGGCTGCTGCCACTTCGGCTGCCCACGCTGTCGGAGTCATTGTCCGAAGGAAGTGAGAAGTTCAGCTCTGCTTCACTCGCTGGGGTCCCAAGGCTATCGATTGAGCCGCTTCCGCGGGAAACGCCACGGCGTTCAATTCCAGCGCGGACCAGGTTGTTGACGGCACGGCGACGCTGACGGGTCACAAAATTCTTGCTGCCTTCAAATTTGGAAGTCGGCTTCGCGACAAGATCCTCGAGAGAAGGGGGTCCGCGTGGCTGACGGATTGGATGCTCACCCGCTCGTGCTTGGCCTGGGCCGAAGGTACCAGTCATCGGGGTTTGAGGAAACCCTGCCGACTTCGGTATCCCGGTCTTTAGTGCGGAAAAGGTTTCGTGGCCACCACCCGGGGCGAATGAAGCGGCCTTCTTATGGCCAGGCCGGAAGGCGTTGGCGGAGGGTGGAGGAAGTGGATCTACCTCGCGCGGAGGCGACGCGGTCAATCTTGGGGGAGACTGCTTTCGATTGGCGTTCCAAGGGTTGGATGGCTCTGGGGGAGGTGAAACCTGAGCGCGAAAAGTTGGCGTTAGCGGCGGTGGCGAGTGACTCAGCTCCTGGTTGGAGAAGGTTGCCTGCTGTGGCTCCTGCTGCGACGCGTTGTCCACCATGAAGACATGTTGGCCAGTCATTGGGTTGTAGACAGAGTACAGCCCCGGCTGATTTGGAACAGCCTGAACGATTGGCTGCATCCCATTCTGCAGCTGCTGGTTGTAGAATCCTCCCGCAGGAGTAATGGGCGACTGAGCATACTGTTGCTGTCCAATGCCGCTATTGAGGTTCATCCCGTGAAACTGCTGAGCTGCAGCCTGGACGTTGATGAGCTGTTGCTGCAAACGCATCTGCTGCTGGGCAAGATACTGGTTGGTCGCAACAAGCTCCGCGTACACATCTGGGTCCATGCCGCATTCCTCGTTCTCCCCTTCGATCTGAAGCGCCGGTGGAGCAAGAATCTGTTCGGGCAAGTGATACATTTGGTTATGTGCACTCACGCCGTACGGGTCATGCTGGTTCTTGGGGAATCCAGCTCCCACAGCCGTATGAGGGATGCCACGACCATACTGGGTGTTTTCTTTGGCAAACGCGTTGTATCCGATTGCCGGTTGTTGCAGCTGAGTCGGTGGGGCCGAGTTGGGTGGTACAGCTGGTGATTTGGGCGCAGTTCTCAGCCCGGCTAACAAGTGAGAACGACTTGTCCGAGGGGTGGGATTGGGATTGGGATTGGCTGGCTGGGTCTCGTCGATGGTGGAGATATTGGTTGGAGGAGCGACACTCAAGCGTTTGATATGAGAGCCCTTTCCGCGAGAAGCAAATCCAGTTCCTGGGACTCCCAAGCCATTGCCAAAGGAGTTTTGGGGGTTGTAGGTCATCTGAGCAAGACCGCCAGCGTTAAGACTCATGATGATTTTTGATTATTCTGTACGGAGAGCGAAAGGATGGTTAACGTTTAAGGAGGGAGTGCCCGAAGGTCGTACTGATGGATCCAAAATCTGTGCTGCAGCTGATGGAATCTTCACTTTTGCACCCAATGCAAGCTCAATCACTCGAGAAGCTGAATACAAGGTAGTAGATGCTGAATATCGAGTGTAAAGTGCACGGTGCAGATGGACGATCCAACACCAAGAGCGAGCGAACCTAGACATTTTAAGTGTTAGAAAGCTGCCTACGTATGACTGTGGGCCAGTGTGGACCATGTGACTTACAGATGAAGAACACAGCAGGCAGTGATTCAGAGCCGAAGTGAGGTGATGCGAGGTGATATAGAAGGGTGAATTAATTGGTGTTAATTAGTGAATACGATACGCTGGAATATGATCTAGGAAGGCACGAAATGATGGCGGAAGCTTGTGATTGCGCTGCAAAAATCAAGCCAAGTGCGATGAAGGAAGATATCGGACGACGCGAGGAGTGGTCTTTCCCTCCCGGATGATGTTGATGAAGGGATGCTGGTGATCTCAGAAGCGTCGAAGAGAATTTCCCACGCGAGACGCGACCCTGTTCCGAAATTGCGGCCGGCCTGGACAATAGTGAGTGCAAAAGAAGGGAAGGACGAGCGGGCGGTGAAGAGGGACAAAGAGGGCAGGAAGGCAAACAAGGAGGAGTCGGAGTGGGTATAATTATGTGGAAGAGTACAAGAGAGCGAAGGAGGGACTGGGACAAAGGTGGTCAAGAGTGAAATACAGCAGCAGATGGGAAAGATGAGGATGAAGTGCTCTGGTTGGAAGGATGTGGCAGACTCTAGGCGGGGCGGGGGGGAACTGGCACCGAATGGGAGAAAGTCCAGGGAGAACAGCGAGCAGGGGCAGCGTGGAGATTCTTGCGCTACATCAAGTCGGACCTTAGCGGCAGCAGTGCGACGGTCCACGGGCGAGTCGGTACAGGGCTTTCAGGGGGGGCCCCTAGAATGGGCATGTTGAATTGGGCCATTGAACGGGCGACAATTCATCGTGGCTTGTCTCACTTGTCTTCTCCCTACCAATGAGCGGAGCGGATGGCGCAATCATCGATATTGGCCCTGTCCCTTCGTGCCCTTGCCTTTGTCCGCAATCAGCCTCTTCATGCCTGCCATTTGATAGACGACCAAATCCACCATTATCATGCCCTCCCCACCCGTTCTTCACAGATCACACAGTCACAACGGCGGTGAGGAATTGGCCCTGGTAACTCACGGTTCCAAGGTAGGCCTCCATCAAGAAACAGCCCCTCCGTCGAGGCCTCTATCTTTCGCGCCAAAAACGGTCAACATCTGACAGAGGGGAACTATCGATGGCTGGCCCGGTAAATCCCCCCCTCCATAGTCCATAGCGGCGGCGCTTAAGCATGCCGGTTGTCCTTATGAGTCTCGACTCGACAGCCTTCGCGACGTGGGAAACTCCCGACCAGTCAAGGCTCCGCTAAAGATGTTGGTCTTTGGGAACCGGGTGTCGGCGTCGCTTCCTTCTCCAGCAAATCTGCGTGCACCTCTTCTCAAACAGACGACAGGCCGTCGCATAAGGCTTGGCCTGCGCAAGCTCAGTCTCACGCACACACCACCCGTGCGGCTAGGCCGGAAGCAGCACGTCCGACTGCCAGATATAGTCCTGAAACACCCTCGGCAATGGGTGAGACGCTGGCTACGGCCGACGGAGTGAATGTGGCATTATCAAGTGAAGTATGCTGTTTTTGGAAGGTAAGATTCCTGTCTATAGTACCCATAGATGACATGATCGATTGATGGCGCTCTGAGCGCTCATGACACCTATGTTCCCATCATACTGGACAACTGTCCATCCATCCAAGTCTATGTACAAAGCTCCGCCGGAAGAATGACCGCACTGGCACATCCCCGAAACCAAAGTCTATCGTTGTCAAAGGCAGCGAACGTACAGTAGAAGATACACACAGGCCAGCTAGAGTGAACGTGCCGCGGCGTCAATTGCCGGCAGAAGAACAAGAGGAATGAGAAATGGATGAGCGAGTGTTACATGTTCGTATCGTATATGGCGTGAAAAATTGGTGACCTTCAAGGTGTCTGGGACTTTTCCTCCGCCGTATGTGGGATGCACATGTCCAATACCCTGAATCAAACACCGCCGCCCAAGGGGTATATGTGCAGTCGAAATCATGCAGTGTCCTCCTCGACACTGGATCCCTAGAACTCCATGTGAAATGCCATGACTGGATCGTGGCGCAACTAGTCGCTGTTGGTTGCGCTGTTGGTTGTAGATTTGCTACCCGGTCGATTCTTGAACGCGGTCTCTGCCCCGTTCACCTGACCGGAGCCAGTGCCGTTTGCACTGCTCTTTCTTTCAATGCCATTGGCAGGGCGCCTTTCGAAGACTCGGGAGCCTTTCCTCTCGATCTTGTTGCCATTGCGCTTCTCAGAACCTCGCGGGGTTTTCTTTTCTACGGACAAAGTCCTTTTAAGCATGGCCTGACTGATCGATCTAAACCGACCAACCTTTTCGGCAACGGGCTCCTCCGCTTCGATAGTGATGGGTTCTTCCTTTTTAATCTTGCAGAACAAAGTTGCAAACAGAAACTGGTCACCATTGTGATCAAATAATGGAAGGTGGCGGTAGCCTTCCTCAAGAGCGCTGAGCTTTGCCGTGAAGGTTGCCAATGGATCGGCATTCGGATTGTTGTTGTAACTTCGTCTATCTGGTGAATTCCACACCGTCCAGCGAACAAAGACGAGATCGGGATACTTGGTGTCCAGAGAAAGCTTGAAAGCATCATCGAAAATAGGGTTGTAGCCATTGGCTTGCACCATACGAGTCCTTCGGCGGTGAGGCGAACCAATACCAGACATCCCATTCCGGGCAGATGCATCTTGGCCTCCTTCGCCAGCGGCCAAACCTTTGCCTTTGTCTTCCGCGCTAAACATCTCGATCTCGATGTAGGGATCGAGAATATCGTCTGCGCTTATACGCAGAGGGCGCGGTAGCTGCTGCGCAGAAATCACGTCGACCGAGAAACGAATGAACTTTCGCTGGATTTTGGCGGGCCCAGGTGACGTCGGCTCCGCAGACGAGGCCGCCAAAGCCAAGGTGGACCGCAGTTCGTTGGGCTTCAGGACGTAGCCACATTGATCGGAGCCAGAAGCAAACATGGCATCGTTCATCTGCATTCCCAGGTCATAAGTCTGCCAATTCAGAGCAACCATTTGTACGCCCCTTCTCCAGAACATCAGCGGATCAGGATTCGTAGAGTCGATCCGGTGCCAGTTAGGGTAAATGCGCATGAGATGGCGCATGTTGTGCTTCTCCAACTGCGCTTTCGATTCCGCTTCCTTGGTTAGCTTCGCAAACTTGCCTTCAGGCACTGAATACACGTGGTTGTAAGTACGGCTCTCCGATGAGGCAAAAGATTTGAACGTGATGCCTTGAGTGTAGACGCCGAGTTCGCCGAGCTGTGTTATGATCTTGCCTTTTTGCTTTGTTGGCCGCCCTTTCGGCCGTAGCGTTGCGCCTGGTCCAACATCGCTGTCGTCAGCGCTGCTCATACTCGTCGTTGTCATGGATATTCGGCCGGCAAGCCAGGACTCTGCGGGGTCAGGAGGGCTTGTAGACGGAGGACTGGACAACGAAGGCCCCCGAGGGATGAAGGTGTTGTCAAGTATTTGCGGGCGTGAGAACGGCGAGCTCATGCTGCGCTCCTGAATCTTTGACGGTGTACCGAGCGACTGCTTCGGTCTCTGGCCGGCTTTGACTTTGACCAAGAATTTTTTGCGAAGTTCCTCGGGCGATGGCAAAGTGAGAGCATTCGTCATCAGCGGCTCTCGGATAAGACGGTCGCCAAATTTTGCAATGAGAATGTCAACCATGACCTGCTGCTGTTCGGGATTGCAGTGGACTTCGAGTGATATGATTACTGGATATGCAGACGCTGTGAAGGCATATTCTTCAATGACTGAGATACAATCCGCGAAGAGGACAGCGGTGGTTAAGGTGTGTCCATGTGATACTATGGGACGCCCGTCATCACCATCCCAGCAGTCGATCTCGATGCATCGACAACCCTTCTGTAATGCTCTGATGTAAGCTTCGACGCTGGAATTCCCAGCAACTTGACGTCCCAGTAGATATGTGTTATGTGAGCTGGAGATGAAATACTCATTGAGTGGTCGGTCCAGGCCATAGCTTGGCCCGCCGGTGGCCGTACCATTGTTAACTTGAATGTTATTGTACTTGGAACATATGAAATGAGAGAACCCATTGGAATCCATCTTCAACGCAGATTCATCTTGTGAGTCCGAGAGTATCGGAGTCTGTGAACCTGGTTTGGAAGCAAATTTGATAAAGATCTTGACCCATTGAGCCCGCTTGGGCTTAACATCGACACCTTGGACCTCTTGCAAAAAGCATAGGAACTCGTCCAGATCTAAGCCCTCGGTGCTTTTCATGGGAATCTTCCTGTAAATATCTTTAATGTCTGTGCGGTGTTTGAGCCGTCTCACAAAATCCTGGAATTCGATGAAGCTCAGGTAGCCTGTACCATCAACATCAGCCTTCTCGAACTGCGCACGCAGTACGTTGTTTGAGCACCAGATATGTAGGCTTCGACATAGACTTTCGACGCCTGCAAGTCCGAGGTGCTCTTCATCATCTGAACGGGGCTGTCCGTTGAAGAGCTTGTCCATCTCCCGCCTCCAATGGCCCCTGAGGATTCTCTTGTCTTGGCCCGCGAGGCCGGCCATGAGGTCATGTCGATAAGTAGAAAGTTCCTCCAAAGTAGTTGTCCAGAGCTCGAAAACATGTTGATTTGGAGCAATGAGGTGCATCGTCTTGACAGGCCGGCCTTTGCCTCGATCCTGATCAGCATAGATGATGGTGAACCATCGAGGTTCTGCCTCGGCGGGCACTTGGAACTCCTCCCTGTAGATCCTACCGTCTTTCTGAAGGCGCATTTGTCGAATGTCGTCGATATAGAATCTTTTGTTGATGTTGGTCTTATCCCAGCAAACTTTTCCAGACTCGGTATCCAGTATGAATTTCAGGTTCTTGCGCTTGTTTTTCGTCACCTTGATGAGCATCGTACCGCTTCGTAATAATGGTGGCACTATTGGCGCAATGCCACCCTCCGTCAAAGAGGCAACAGGATGCAGTGAGTTCTCCCCAAGTATGACACCATCAACAGAGAGGCCGAGACCGTTCAGCGAGGTCGGGCTCTGTACCAGATCTTCATGTCCTTCGTCCAGGTCTGACTCGATCAAGCCCCCGTCTGTCCCAGCTTCGCTTTTGCTTCCACTTCTACGGCGCATCATTACGGGCCCCGAGCTCTGATCACGGCTTGCGACATGATTCGAGGATGTGCGTCGCCGCAGACGGTTTGCTGCTCCCTGAGATATCCGTCGTATCAACCCGGGACCCTTGCCAGCCGCCACCACTTCGCTCATGGCATTTTGTCGCGGTGACATAGGTATGGCCGCGAGGGACTCGGGCAGTTGCAGTGGAGGCGGAGCATCGAGGTGTGGAGGGTAGCGTCCTCGAGGGCCCTCCGGAGAGGACTGAATCGAGGTGTCCGCAGGAGTGGTCGATGATGAGGCTGAAGGCGTCACAGCTGATGCGGGCGTCAAGGTGAGAGGAGTATTTGTGACGACTTGTTGCTTGAAGGCCGATTGAGCGGATTTCAAAGATGGGCGTCCTTGCTTGGCCGAGCCATTGGTCAAGGCTGGCGATGGAGACGTCGCCGAAGGCGCCATGCTAGGTTATGAGACCACCGAGTAGCCTCCTTCGAGGTTTGCCTGCAGAATTCTTCTGGTCCGGCTTATGACCAGTCGGGGAGGGGTCAAATCATGATTCGACGGAGTAGCTAGAGCAAGAGGCAACTGGCTTGCTGCATCTCGCCTTCCAGAGGACAAGACTTGAGCGGTAGAAGGCGGACTGTCTTGCGGAAGATCTGAACGCGCGCCAGGTCCAAAAGTAGGTGTGTCAACGTAGGTGTACTCAGGTTGCGAGCTGTTTCACAAGGGTAGGCTGCGACGAAACATCCTGTAAAATCGGCGAATAGCCGGAGAGGCCACAAGCGCAGTGAAATGACGAGTTCGATGGTTGTTCGAAGGCAGGGAGCGTGAGAATCGTCTCGGACGATGATGCAGCAGATGATGGATGGTTTGAAGGAAGGAACGTTACTTGTGGATTCGTATATTTGGGGCTGCAGGAAAGGAGCGTCAGGTCTGGGAGCTGAGGGGGGGATTATGAGCAAAAGTTGTGGTGAGAAAGTTTGCTGGGATGGAGTTGACGTGAGCCCCTGCAAAGACAAAGCAGAACGACAGGGGTGCTGGGGCCTCTATTCCGGTTGAAGCGAAAAAGAAAAGCACGGCCGAGGGCTGTGACTCGACGAAGCAGGATTTGCCCGGTCACCGTTGCAAGGAGCTCAACTACTTCTACTATGGGGCTGGGCAACTTTGGCATTCCCAAAATGCTCTGTTGCATCGAGCGATCCGTAGTCTGACCGCATTCCGCCCCTTTGTCCACACAAGCCTATACTCAACTCGACCCGCATTGCATCAGGCCGTCAGCGCCATTAAGGGGGCCTCAATGGCACGAAGAGGAGCTGGACGTATCTATTCCAGTGTCAACTCTCAATCCAGCCATGAAGGATTTTGTGATGATATTGTGCTTGACGACTTCCAGCCGCGTCAGCTATCCATCGCTCTGGTTTGTCTGGGATTGACTTTTCCTGTCCCTGATTTGCACTGTCATGTCTATGTACCCGCTAGCGTCAAGCTAGCTCCCATTTCGAAGTTTCGATGGCCTTCCGACGAGAGCCGTCGCTCGCTCTCTGCTCTCTTCGGGCTTAGTCCTGTCACCGGCCGGCCTCGCTCGTGGGCTGACTTCATAGCGCTCTTACTCCGCATCTTAAATTTTACGCGTCGCCCCTTTATTCATTGTGCAACGTACGGGGCACGTCGTACAACCTTGGAACGCTCATGCCCCGAGGACGTGTAGGACTTCTACCGGCCATGTGTCGGCGCAGCAAAGTGCCAATGTGACATCATCTGCGCATATTCCCAAGAGCATCAGCCGTCTTTTCCGGATCGATGACCGCCGTCTCCAGGCATATACTCCGTATGTCGTACAAGTAGAGCCTTATCATGTACAGAATCCTCCTCTTATGCACGCAATAAGTACATGGCACAAGGATCTGCCAATACCCCCTGATAAGGGGTGCCACGTTTCCCAGTAGTATGGTAGCTCAACGCACCCCATATTTATCCCTGCACACGGCACGTCTTTAGCAGATTTACTAAGATCAAACCGGGTCAGCGCTTCTGCTCTGGCGACCGCTTGTATGATGGCTAATCAAAAATCCTGGGAGGACAAAGGATGGACGCAGGACGAGGAATATGCGCAAGATAAGCTTGGCTCTGACGGCGAAACGGAGCTATCGGAGTTGGTTGTAATATGGAAGAGGCTGAGGACATGCAATTCAAACAGCATGTTCTCGGAGGATTTCGAACAGGGAAGACACGCCACCATGCATCTCAGCACGCAAATAGACTGGGGACAGCCTCGTGGCATTCGTGTTACGCAGGAACTGTTGCGAAATCCTTCGTGCCTTGGCAGCTATCGGCTAAAATTCACTGTAATGGTGGTCATTTGTCTCAGCCGCAAGAGCATGGATGCTTTATCAATACGAGGGCTGATTTGGCTGATGTTGTCTCGATACCAGAGACCCGTTGAATATCGAAAAACGTTTAGACGAGAAGACGAAATCCAACTCTAACCTTCGGTATCTCAATGTGTGCGGGATTTACCCTAGGGTCAGACTAGGCTACAATTTGGCCAAGCCCAAATATAAAGTGAGGTACTCGATCACGATCGGACCGTTATCTCCTTCAGTCTCCACAAGCTGGCTCTGATGTATGCTAGTATTCTGGTAGACCGCATGCCGCGACGAATACGTACATGCAGGTGGCTTCGCCAGAGGTCACGGGTGTCCTTGGACGCAAAGACACATACTTTAGATTCAGCGATTCCTACTGCACAGTGAGGCGTTCATTGTGCCTTGCCCAGAACGTTGTATCACCCGAAAGACTCGTCCCCTCGTCTATCATTTCCATTCTACTCCTGACATGGATGTTCGGATCCCGGGCAGCTCGATCCCGATCCCACTTGTCATGTACGAGCCTCAAGGGGTTAGCTGAGGCGAATTATCTCAATCCTCAAGAGGATCCGTGCGTTCAATGACTTGTAGTTCGCTGTTACCGTTGGGCATCGACCGATCCTTTGATACATCCGACCTATCGATTCATCTGCTTCCGAGCATGTTTCGGACCGCCAACGTTGAAGTCAATGTTGGTCACGCCTCTACCAGATAGTGGATATATAGCTACAATTGGAGGCAACCTCACGCGAAGAGACCGAGATGAATACTGTTACAAACTGTCAATGGTTGAATGGATTCGAAGCTTTGCAAGCCCTACCGGCCGAATAAATAAGTCAATTCCAGTAGCCCTTCAGAAGATGTGTCTCACAGTCAGTGACTAGATAACCCGTATGCATGTTTCGCCCTATGTTTATCGCCGTGAAAGAACAGCATTCCAGCTGGATTGCGGAAGAACGAGATGAATGACTTCTTCAGGAAATCCACAATTGTAATTCTCCCGTGGAGAAAAGCAGCAGACATGAATATGACAATGCTAGTAAACAGCACTGCACGTGAGACTCTCTCATCCCAATCCGAGCGGCCCTTAAATCATTGCTATACGGGAGGATGCTTGGAATTCAGCGGAGAAGGGCATTGATTGAATCGTGTGCCTCTTGAGTGTTCCCAAGGGAAGTACGCTCGCCGGGTAACGGTCAGTGCTCATTTTTGACTTTTAGCGTGTCCGCGCGGGCTGCTCAGGGAAAATGCTTGCATTAGAAATTCGCCGTGGGTTCTTCGAAAAACTCCAATGCTCCCAGCTAGAGATTACGTTTCTGACATGACCAAGTCTGCAAGGCTTACGTGGCCCAGCTTTGAGGGTCCAAGCGCAACATCGTCCTCAAACAGTGTGAAACGGTGCTACTAGGTAGCAGGGTGATTCTGATACCGGAAAATATAGTCTGAACCGAAACGGAGGATCAGCCTAAACAGACGTGCTGTCCTCAGGATTGAGGCCTTACCAGTCAATGATCTGATAGCATGTTCTCCCAGGCTGGGCGCAACGCCTTGGGACCGGGGCGCTTGGTTCTTGTGGTGACTGACTCGACACGTAGCTATTGCATACTAGGGACTATCTCTTGATCGTCCGGCTCTTTTCCATAATTATAGGTAGTCCTTCTTCCGGCTGGTTCTGGTGTATTGATTCATATGCCACTCCGTATCGCCTTCTTTGTTCTCCAAAGTGCCACCTCTGATTTCAAACAGACGCATTGTGAGCCGAGGGCCGACTTCTGCCAGTTCTACGCTCTGGTATCCTGTCCGTACGAAGACATGATGCCGTACCTCGATGCTGTCCGCAATATTCTTGAAAGTCACCACACGATTGCCCACTTTCTGATTCGTAGTAGCTGCTTCGCGAGGGGGAAAGATGTGTTTGAGAATTTGAGCCACGCGCTGGCCAAGCGGAGTAGTAAATCCCTCGAATAAGAGATGTGGATATGATTCCGACACTGTTCCTCGAGCCGAGTCTGGCAAATCGTGTCGTAGGAGAACGTTGTGCAGAGAGAAGGAAGCGGTAGGGCCGTGAGGGAGGTGCGATACAGTCAGGGCGGTAGGTGTACCCCTGTGCTCATGGAGAAGCAGAATATCTGTGAGACCTGATGCATTGGCGCTAGAGACGAGGTTCGGAAGAATCGTTGTCCCACGATTCAATCGAATAGAAGTGGGGAGTAGAAGACGGATCTCTTTGGCAAAAGCCGAAAGACGAGTGGATGGTGATCGTGAGGTAGTCACCAGAGGCCTTGGCTCAAGGATCCCGGATAGATGAGCATATTCATCGTCAATGGCTAATGCATCTGCTGGGGATGCAGCAGTCTCATCGAATTTGTAGTCTTCGCGAAGGGCCTTATCGTTGGCAACAGAAGGGTCCAAGGGCTTCCCTGTTGCCAATGAGGCCTTCAATTTTGCACGCTTCTCAGCAGTTTCAGCATCCCGCAAGATCAGAGCCCGTCGATATAGGTAGTCCCGCCTCTCGCGGGCTTGTTTTCTCTGTCATCAGGTCAGTATTGCCAAAGTAGCTGGTGAGCCAAGATAGAAGCAAAGAGTCCCACATACTATCATGGCGAGCCTTCGAAATCTTTCAAGACTCCGAATTCGATGTTAGGCCTCGTGCAGCTTTGTGAGATCCTTCTGGACATGGACAGTCAGTAATCCCCATGTAGAATTTGTCAATAACACTGGAGGCACAGCAAATCTCACGTTCACACATGAACAACGTTTGGGAATTCGACCAATTCGTTGCAGGAGCCGGTGCTAGTGCCACTCGGTTGTTGGTAGTGGCGGGTGGGGGACTTGGCCGCAGGAACACCTCCCTGTCTTCCGAACGATGTGTGAACTCCGTCCTGTCGCGGTTCCGATTCATTCGATTTTTCTTCTTGTTGTCTGAGGCTGAAGCTCGTGTAAAAGACTCATCCGTGTCGTCGACAGCGATAGGGGCATGTTGAGCCAGACGTATCAGTTCCACAAGGAGTCGCGCTCCTCTCTCAAAATCTGGACCATTCCTTTCAAATACTGATCTAGAACCTTTCGATAACTTACTAAGGCGTCATGGAAGGCGCCTTTACACATCTGGGCAATCACCTGGTATCAGATTCTGCCCCTACAATCAACGCTGGCGACGATCTCTCAACTATAGACGCCGATGAGAGCATACTCGATCAAGAGTACGGAAGAGGGAATCTATCTGGAGGCCCACGACGACGTCGACACGATGACGAGGACGACGGCACAGAAGCGTTCGACGACGATGATGCGGAAAGCATGGTTAGCTCAGGAGTGAATGGGGTGAATGGAAAACAAGCTACAAGGGCGGAAGAGGAGAAAGAGCTCCCACCGCATGCCTGCGCGTGGGTGTAGACCATCGGTTGGAAGTCATAATGCTAAAATTATGGAATTAGGTATTGCGGCATCCATAATCCAAGCTCCGTTGTCAAATGCCTGGCCTGCAGCAAATGGTTTTGCAGCGCCCGCGGTAACACCTCGTCTTCCCATATCATCAACCACCTCGTTCGGGCCCGTCACAAGGAAGTACAGTTGCATCCAAGCTCTTCCCTAGGGGATACTGTTCTTGAATGCTACAACTGTGGCACCAAAAATGTGTTCCTACTGGGCTTCATACCCGCCAAGTCAGATACTGTAGTGGTACTCCTTTGCCGCCAGCCTTGCGCTGCGATGCCGTCGTCGAAGGACATGAATTGGGATGTGTCACGATGGCAGCCGTTGATCGAAGACCGCTCTTTTCTTAGCTGGCTGGTGTCTTCGCCCACGGATCAGGAACAGCTGAGGGCCCGTCACTTGAGCCCGCAAATGATCGCAAAGCTCGAAGAAATGTGGAAGGATAATGCCGCAGCCACGATTGCCGATCTCGAAAAAGGTGCTGGGGTTGATGACGAGCCGGCTCCGGTTTTGCTCAACTATGACGACGCCTACCAGTATCAGAATGTGTTCGGTCCGCTAGTCAAGATTGAAGCAGACTACGACCGGAAGCTCAAGGAATCACAGTCTCAGGACGGCCTGATTGTACGTTGGGACTTTGGGCTCAACAACAAGCACTTGGCAAGCTTTGTGCTGCCCAAGCTCGAACTCGGAGACGTCAAACTTGCAGTTGGTGATGAGATGCGTCTTAAGTATACCGGAGAGTTGAGGCCAGTATGGGAAGGCGTAGGTTATGTGATGAAGATTCCGAACAACCAATCTGATGAAGTCACTATCGAGCTACGCACAAAGGGCGATCACAAATCAGTTCCGACGGAGTGCACACACAATTTCAGCGCAGACTACGTGTGGAAAGCTACATCGTTCGACCGAATGCAGTTGGCAATGAAGACATTTGCAGTGGATGAAATGAGCGTTTCAGGTTATATCTTCCATCGTCTCCTTGGTCACGAGGTTGCAGCAGCACCGATGAAGACGAACATGCCCAAGAAGTACAGTGTTCCCGGACTACCCGAGCTCAACGGAAGCCAGATCAACGCAGTGAAGAGCGTTCTCCAGAAGCCTTTGAGCTTGATACAGGGTCCGCCAGGGACGGGCAAAACGTATTAACCCGATTGTATTAGGTGGGCCGTGTGCTGACTTCGCTTAGGGTAACATCGGCCACGATCATCTACCACCTTGCGAAGATCAATGATGGGCAGGTCCTCGTCTGTGCGCCTTCGAATGTGGCTGTCGACCAGCTTTGCGAACGCATCCACAAGACGGGTCTTAAGACTGTACGTGTGACCGCCAAGTCTCGAGAAGATGTCGAGTCACCCGTCGGTTTTCTCTCGCTACATGAGCAAGTTCGCATGAACGACAGCAACATCGAATTAATTAAGCTGAATCAGCTAAAGAGTGAGCTGGGCGAGCTCTCCAGCCAGGACGAGAAAAAGTACAAGACACTTACTCGTAATGCCGAGCGCGAGATCTTGACGAACGCAGATGTCATCTGCTGCACCTGCGTTGGAGCAGGTGATCCTCGGCTTTCAAGGTTCAAATTTCGCACGGTCCTCATCGACGAATCTACCCAGTCTGCGGAACCTGAATGTATGATTCCCTTGGTGCTTGGATGCAAACAGGTTGTCCTCGTTGGGGACCATCAACAACTGGGCCCAGTGATCATGAACAAGAAAGCCGCGAAAGCGGGTCTCAATCAGTCCTTGTTCGAGCGACTTGTTATTCTCGGCTGCGCACCCATCCGCTTGAACGTGCAGTATCGCATGCACCCCTGTCTTTCAGAATTTCCGTCGAATATGTTCTACGAAGGTTCTCTACAGAACGGCGTGACCATGCAGCAGCGTCTTCGTCGTGACGTCGACTTCCCATGGCCGGTTGTCGATTCGCCAATGATGTTCTGGTCTAATCTAGGCAACGAGGAGATCTCAGCTTCTGGTACCTCGTACCTCAACCGCACAGAGGCGTCTAATGTTGAGAAGATCATCACACGCTTCTTCAAGGCTGGCGTACATCCTAATGATATCGGTATCATCACGCCTTATGAGGGCCAGCGAAGCTACGTGGTCAGTTCCATGCAGAGCACCGGTACATTCAAGAAGGAAAACTACAAGGAGATCGAGGTCGCCTCAGTCGATGCCTTTCAGGGGCGGGAGAAAGACTTTATCGTCCTCTCCTGCGTTCGCTCCAATGACCATCAGGGCATCGGTTTCTTGAGCGATCCGCGCCGTCTTAACGTTGCGCTCACCCGTGCAAAGTATGGCCTTGTTATCCTAGGCAATCCGAAAGTTCTGTCTAAGCATCCCCTGTGGCATTACCTTCTGCTGCATTTCAAGGAGCGCAACTGCCTTGTCGAAGGACCGTTGTCTAATCTGCAGGTGTCATTACTTCAATTCAGCCGGCCCAAGCAATCCTACCGTGGACCTCAACGTTACCAGATGTCGTACCAGCGCGCCTCGGACATGGTCGATGGCATGCAAAATGGCCGCAATGGTCGCCAAGAGTACAACGATTCCGGATCTCTTGTCGGCTACATTCCCGACGATGTATCGTCGGTTCACTCCTCCGCCATCGGTGGTGTCGGTGTTCCCTCAGCCTATCCTCAGATGTTTTCAGGCTTTCAAGATACTTGGCCGGGTCTCAACGGAGTCCGTCGCGCAAACGGCGCAAAAAGCCGGGCCGGCACCGAGAGTGTTGCTGGCGAGTCTGTGGCTGCTACGGAGTCAGATATCAATGGTGCAAGCACTGCTGGCGGCAAGGGTGGAGTCAGTCTTGCTGGTCTTTCCATCAACGATGCCAAGCAGACAAGTCTCAGTCAGTCCGATCGTCTAAAGCGTTATGTGGAATCAGGTGGACAAGTTGCGGTCGGGAGCCGTGGCCCCCATGGCCCAAATGCAGAGGAAGACGTGCGGAGCATCTCCACATCCTTTGCTAGTCAAGTCGGACTTGGCGGCTACGAATGATAGTGGACTCGATTTGCTTCACACAGTAGTGACAATGGATCGAAGTCTGGTCTAACCAAAGCGCAAATTTTACAGCAGGGCCAATGCTCAATCACGACGAAGCTTGTTCGTGCAGAAAGCTTTCCGCCTCCGGAACTGTCTCGTATCGAGATGCAGCTGCCTTCAGGACCTCCTCATGGCTCCCAAAGACACAGTTAGGAGGCGGAAGCGGTCTGCCCGTCGACAACTACCGGGCAGAGAACGTGCAGAAGGGCATGTCGCCGTGACGCCGTGAGCTGAGGGTGGGGTTGTACTACAGTCGTTACAGATACTAGGTGCTTCAATCTGTGCAAGGGTGATCGGGATCTGGTTTGCGTTGCGGTACTCTATCAATATTCTACATTGCACTCCATCAACACTCTCTACTCACTAATTTCCACTTTGCTAGTATTTAGGTAGATCAGAATGCATCCTGCAATCCTTGAACTTGCTGAACTCGCGACTCTATAAGCATTATCGTGAATGCATTGGCGGGCCAATCTCCACACGCATAATGTTTTCAGGCATCTGCCCCAACAGTCCTGCATGCAACGAGCATGAGGACGGACGTTGAGTGCCTAATTTCGAATCGGCCCTCCATTCCGATTTCGAGTGCAGTCTCGCGGCCATCCTAGGATTCGGATTTTGTTGTACTGGTTGCAAAGCTTTATTCCTTTCGAGACCCTGGTGAAGCCGTCTTCCGCATCGCTTCTCGTTGTTCAGCACCTTCAGTCTTCCAATTTCCAGCTCTCGATGCACCTGTTGCAGGATCAATCGCGCTCCATTTTGCGGAGCAGTGCTGCCCCAATCCACGATAACAGCCTTCTCCCATGCCCCAATCTTAGAGGCCCGCCAAATGCAGCCACACCACCCCTCTAAAGTCTAGCGCTGACTTCCCGAAGAAGACGTGATCCTCAAACGCATCCAATGGCGTCCAACGAAAAGCGAGGGTCCACATTGTGGCCCCAAAACGGTTGCCTCCTCCACGGGCTCCTGCCTTAAAGCGGTATAGCACAGGGCGCTGATGATGCTTAGCGGCAGCCATGTTGCATGCATGATTTGATGAAACTCCCACTCCTGACTCCATCCCATGGTCTCATGCCATTAGATCTGCTTTTCGCCCCCAGCACCAGCGTGGGAGAATCCAGGAGTCTGGTCACCCGCCGCTAATGATGGCGTTCCCTCGGTCCCTGGAAGTGGAAGGGGACGATGCTGGGCCTGCTTCGCGCCTCTTGCGCCGTCATTCTTTGTTCACATTTTCAGTCTTTTAATCACCATAGTTTCACTGATCCGCCTTAACTGAGACCTCGCAGTATCAATCGTCTTTCTCTTCACATTTTCCACAATGACAGTACGCAAAAACCCAACCATGCCTCGAGGCTCTACAGGCGACTTCGATGGCGACGTCAAAGTATCGAACAAGCCGCCCTCGAAAGCAGATCTCGAGCGTGTGGCCGACCTGCCAATCCTTGATGCGAATCGCAAAGCACACAAGTTTTCAAGTCTCTACAAAGACAAACACAAAGTCCTCATAATCTTCATACGGCATTTCTTCTGCGGCGTACGTTGTGTCTCCTCCCCTTTCCCATCAAGCAATCCCCGGCATACTGACCTCCGTCTCCCAGAACTGCCAAGAATACCTCCGCACCCTCTCCTCCGTCCTCACTCCCGCCTCCCTCCTCGCCCTCCCCACCCCCACCGAAATCGCCATCATAGGCTGCGGCCAACCCGACCTCATCCCCATGTACACACGCGCCACCGCCTGCCCTTTCCCCATCTACGCCGACCCCTCCAAGCGCCTCTACTCCCTTCTCGGCATGACCCGCACCCTCAACCTCGGCCCCAAATCCCCCGAATACATGCAGCTCAGCATCCCCTCGTCCGCTTTCCGCTCTTTCATCCAAGCCCTCCGCTCAGGCAGCAAAGCGCTCTCGGGCGGCGATTTCTGGCAGGTGGGCGGCGAATTTGTGATTGAGGAGGGGAGGGCGGTGTGGTGTCATCGGATGCGCAATACGCGTGACCATGCGGAGTTTGGGGTGCTGAAGGAGGAGCTGGGGTATCATGGGCAGAAACCGCCGGTGAGGAAACGGTGGAGCACGGGGCTTGCAAGGTCGTTATCGAATCGAAGAAACAGTTGGTCGAGAAGTCGAGATGGGGGGGAGAGGGCAAGGCCGTCGAGTATGGTACTGGATAGGCTGAGGGAGGAGCCGGTCAATGGGCACGTAGATGTTGCGGCTTAGGAAGGGGAGGCTGACGTGCGTGTACTTTAAGCCTGGAATGGGGCGTTTGGCGGGGGAGTCACAAGGCTGGGGCAGGTGGATGTTGCGGCTTAGAAAGGGGAGGCTACCGGAGCTACGACAGCATGGAAGGGGGCGTTTGGCGCTGGAGTCATAGCGCTGGAGGATGTGGTAGCTGCTCTGTGAGTAGGTTGCTCTTGATGTCCATACGCACATATACCCAGCTTGGCCTTGATTCGAAGTTTCACCAACCAACCGTCTTTTTGATCCTTGCCACATCATTGATGCTCGAGCCATCCGTTTTCTGCAGCTTCAATCTGAATAAAAGCATTCCCTGCCACCAAGACACTCGCGAGGCGGGCTCAATGTCGTAGATGCAGGACAAGCGCTGTCTGAAATCATGGATCCTTTTTCATTTCGACCACGATCTATGGGCGAGCAAGGAAAGGAAAGAAGTAAAAGACAATACTGACAGTGCTTCTCAGGCAGGTGTTTCCAGAATCCACGTCTTGGTGAACAGTGATCGTGAAAAATTCCAATGCCTGTAGATTTATATGGTTCAACGGTTACACGATTTTGCATGACGAACGAATCGAACAGGCATTTCGTGTTTTAGCCGTGGGACCCTATGTCCAGATTCGCTTGTTTGTGGATTCGGCCTGAGTTTGTAAGTGAACATGATGTATACATGACGGGTCTACACGAATGGGAACAAACATATGATCGTAATCTCCAGATCCCTACAAATCCCCCATACAAACAAGACTTGACATTCAGACCACTTGAGACAAGATTTTCCCCTCAGCTACCAACCCCTTCCCTCCCCCACCCTCAACCCCATCCCCATCGCAATTTTCCTCCCCAGCGCCATATTGACAAACTCCTCCCTCGCCAGCCCCCTCGTCGCCCTCGCCCACGCCTCGCCCCCCACCCTCCCCCTATCCAAACTCCTCCCCAAAAACGCCCTCGTCTCCCTAACCGCCCGCTCCTCCACCACGACCCTATACAGCTGGCTCTCAGCGACCGTGCCCGCGATGAGGATCTTGTCGATGTCCGGGATGGGCTTGGACTTGGCGTCGGCGAGGACGGCGTCGGCGTCGTGCAGGGCGCGGTGGATGATGGATTCGTTGGAGGAGAGGAGGCGCTCGAGGGCGTCGAGGGCGGAGATCTCGTGGTTGAGGTTGGCGAGGGTGCTGGTTAGGGCGGTGTGTTGCGCGTGGAGGGCGGGGAGGGCGGAGAGGTTGGCGGCGTGGGCGGCGTGGATTCGGGACGTGAGGGCGGCGGAGATGCTGGTGAGGAGGGCATCTTTTTGGGGGCTTGGGGGGATGGGCGGTGGTGGGGCGTTTTGGGAGGGGGTGGCGGCTGGGAGGGGTGTGTCGAATGGAGAGGTGAGGAGGTCGGGGAGGGGGGCCTTGGGCTGAGGTGGCGGAGGTTGTTGCTGGGGTTGTAGGCGGTTGGGGTGGTGATGCGGTGGATATTGTTGTGGAGTGTAGGGTTGACCGGATGGAGGTGGTCCGTGCTGATGGGGGTAGGACTGGCTGATAGGAGGGGGAAGTGGTTGAGAAGCGCCAAATGATCGCGGATTCTTCCAGTTGCCTTGTCCACGAACATTGCCGTCTGGTAGCGGAGGCAGGCCTTGCCCTTTGTTTGTGTATGGAATTGGACCTGGTCCTTGATGCCGGGGAGGCGGTAGAGTCTGATGTGTCCTCTGATTCAAGGGTGAGGCTTGCGGGTCAGTCCTTCCGTCATTCAGCACTGAAGGCGTGCCTCGGTAGTCTTCTGGCTCAGGGCCAACGTTATACCTCAAATGGCTGGGTCTCTGGGGTGGGTTGGGCGGCAACGCTTGGAGGGGCCCGCCGTGGCCGCTGTATCGTCGTTGCGGCTCCGCTTTGTATCTGTCATCAGATCTTGATGGATGAGGCGGTACTGGTGGTGGGCCCTGGGCTTGCAGGCTCTGTGATGTAGGGTGTGCATCGTATGGTTTCGGTGGAGGTTGGGGAGGTTGCGGACCCGACGTCGACCTCGAGCCAGACCTTTCAAGCTCAGGAGGTAGCGGTGGTACTGGTGGAGGTCCCCCATTTGAGATTGACCGTAGTGAAGGCTGCGCAGGCTGCGCTTGTTTGGAGATTACGGGTGGTTCCCGTGCAAATACGTCTTGGACAATCGAAACAAATTCAGGCAGACTGGATCTCTGGCGCAGGACGTATCAGCATGGTCGTGTCTTCCAAGCTTGCAAGCGGTGCAACAGCGTTTCCCGAGTGGTCTCCGTCTTAACCCGTTCGCAATGCATGCGCTTGAGGAGCCCTTGAATTTACTTACATCTTCTCTCCACTCCGCCAGATACGGATGGTATAGCCTCCCTTCCCCACTTACGTACTGTCCCGGTCTGACAGCCATGTCCTTTGCTGGTGTCACATAGCCTATAGGCGCAACCCTAGGATATTCGTGAGGCATCCATATCGAGATAGGGAAGAGGTAGGTAATTCCTCGAAAGTTTACAGGCAGTGTTCCGGCGGCATTGAGAAGGAGTGCCGAATGGCCGTGCTCATACGCTGTAACCTTTCAGTCAGAGGTCGATGTAGTCTTCGGCAGAATCTTGGGATTTGGTAGAGCCATACTGTAGACGCTGGTTCGGAGGGATAAGTTGGGGTTGTGGGTCAGCATTTGGGTGACATCGGAGTAAGTACGGTCAGGACTTTGGTATTCCTGCGAAGCCATCAGCAGGCAGTCTACCATAATTTGGAGGTGAAATACCCCTTGGAGAACATCGTACATCCAGTTCAACACTCTCTGAGGAACCCCCATAGCTCCCTGCTGAGTCGGCGCGACAAGGGTTGAAGGACAGCTTAGATGAGGGGTGTCAGGTGAAAAACAGAGACCGACTCTGCCTTTCGAAGCGTTTACTTTCTACAACATACCCACTGCAGCAGCTTTTCGTTGTCCTGTCAATTTATGTCAACGTTCATTTACGACGATGACGCTTGGCTCTTGGCGCGCATTTGGAGATGCCTGCCGCAAACACGACACCTCTCCAGCCCACGACACCGATATTTAGACAGAGCATCAATGTCTCGCAAACCTCCGAATAAGCCTGCTGGCCATTGATCACAAGTCTTTCCGCCATGGCTGATACTCCCATAGTCCTTGATGGAGGCACGGGCTTCTTGAAAGTCGGCTATGCAGCACAGAACTTCCCTGAGCACCAATACCCATCTATTGTGGGGCGGCCCATTCTCCGCTCCGAAGAACGCAATGGCGATATCGTCGTCAAGGACATCATGTGTGGCGACGAGGCTGCTGCTGCGCGATCAATGTTGCAGATTACCTACCCTGTACTTAAAAAGCTCCCCCCTTCTCTATTCACACCTACCATGGAGTCACTGACAGCGCTCGTTGCTGATGCTTACCTGGTTAGATGGACAATGGCATCGTGAAGCACTGGGACGACATGAAACATCTCTGGGACTTCACCTTCAACGAGAAAATGCGCATCGACACCACCAACCGCAAAATCCTTCTCACCGAGCCCCCCATGAACCCCCTCCGCAACCGCGAGAAAATGTGCGAAGTCATGTTCGAGGAATACCATTTTGGCGGCGTATACGTCGCCATACAAGCAGTGCTGGCGCTGTATGCCCAGGGACTGAGTAGTGGTGTTGTCGTTGACTCGGGGGACGGCGTCACGCACATCGTGCCGGTCTACGAATCCACAGTCCTTAATCATCTAACGCGGCGGCTGGATGTTGCTGGGAGGGATGTGACGAGGAATTTGATCGCGTTGCTACTGAGAAGAGGGTATGCGCTGAACCGGACGGCGGACTTCGAGACGGTGAGGCAGATCAAGGAGAAGCTTTGTTACGTTTCCTACGACCTGGAACTCGACAAACGGTTAAGCGAGGACACGACCGTTCTTGTGGAGTCCTACACCTTACCTGACGGCCGCGTCATACGAGTGGGCAGCGAGCGATTCGAAGCCCCAGAGTGCCTTTTCCAGCCCCACCTAGTAGACGTCGAACAACCCGGCATCTCAGAATTCCTCTTCAACACTATTCAAGCCGCAGACATCGACATAAGAAGCAGTCTCTATAAAGCGATCGTGCTCAGCGGAGGAAGCAGCATGTACCCCGGCTTGCCGTCACGAATGGAGAAAGAGATAAAGCAGCTGTGGCTCACGAAAGTCCTGGGCGGCAACCCAGAAAGGCTGAATGTAAGCCTTCACCTAACAAAACACATAGGCATGGGGTTAGGCTAATATCTGGTACACAGCAATTCAAAGTCCGAATCGAAGATCCGCCTCGAAGACGGCACATGGTCTTCTTAGGCGGTGCCGTCTTAGCCAACATCGTAAGACCTCCATCCTGATCCTTTTCGTCACCTCTCTCGCATCTCTTCTATAGTCCCCTTGCTTCTGACGAAAAGCTGACGCCTCTCATAGATGGCAGACAAAGAGAACATGTGGATCACGAAACAAGAATGGGAGGAGCAGGGAGCGCGCGCATTAGAGAAACTGGGCAAGCGATAGCCCTTCTATTCCCACCAAGACCAAATCATAGCACCCATACCAGCGCCGCCGACTACGATGACGTCCGTGGATAGCAGGGAGGAAAAGGCAAGGGGGGCGGTGACGGACAGGATCGATCGCTCAAAGCTGGATCGGAAGCGGATATGGAAAGGAGCGATTAGAAACGAAAGCCAACATCCAAATACCAGCAGCCTGGTAAATAAAATAAATCCTTTGATGCCCATTTTTCCCAATGTGTCAGTCTCATCCAAACAAGCCGACCATCTTCTTCAGCTTCTCTCTTCCTCTCTCTTCAAGTAGCCCACACCCCGTGTTCGAGGGACGCCCAATGCAAACCTTCCAACACATGATATATCGCGCACCAACATCCCTCCATACTACTCTGACACTGTAGTTGATACCTTCATTGGCGACATTTCTGGGAACAGGCAGTACAGCGTGCTCATGGCGTCGCTGAGAGCGGGGATGGCGGTGGAAGCGGGATATAAAGGATAAGCGGGTGGGATGTTCTCTGTCTAGCGGTGGGCTGCTGCTGCTGTTGAGGGTGGATGTCATACGGGTTGGTGTGGGATGCTGGGATGGGAATCGAATTACAACTAAAGTATATGACGGTTTGCTGCAATGAGGCTAGAGGGGAGTGGGCTATATTGCGCTGCAGAGTGTGAACACGCCGTGAGATGAGAACATAATGAGTTGGATGGAGCTATGGAGATATGCTATGGGAAATGCTTAGCGACCTAGATGTTATGGAGTATGCTGTAGATGTTTGTGGAAATGGTGGGAAGATGCTGTTTACACAAGAGGCAGCCCAATGTGTAGTGTGGGTGCTGTGGAGGAAGTTGAGGAGGTAAAATGGTTTCTCGGTGGAGAGAGGAGACGACTGGAGAGGGCGATTACCACGCCCTCCGATGTCGTGAACGGCCTGAACAGCTGCCAAAGCAGCCACAGATCCCCTTAACCGACCGCAAAAACCCGTTCCAAGCTTGAGCGAGTCTAGCCACCGATCGCCGGTGTCGCCTCAAGACGAGTAGCCTTCCCTCGCCATCGTCTTCTCCAACAACGACTGTATCCTAGATGCTGTGGAGAAAGTCGAGGAAGTTGCTCGGTCGAGAGAAGAGATGAATGGAATCGGAAATCGCCATGCCGTGGAGCGGCGAGAAACGGCCTGAAAAGATGCCAAAGCAGCAACAGCTCCACGCAACCGACCGCCAAATCCGGGTCCAACCCTGGGCGAATCTAGCCCCCGACTGTCGGTGTCACCGGAGGAGCAAGATAGCCTTCCCTCGCCATTGTCCTCTCCAACAACGCAGCAACGCCCTGCACCCAACCCGCGCCACAAGACTCACCCCTCTCCGGCAGCACCCACCGAAACGGGTCATTCTCATCCCCATCTCCCCGTCCCACCTTCTCCCAAGCTATCTCACCCCTCGCATCCCACTCGCAACGCGTACGTTGTAGAAAGAATTTCTTGAAGGCTTCGAAAGCCGTCTGCCAACCGCTTCCTTCTGGGGCCAGCATATGCGTCTTCGACGTCCCGCCCGGCGCGGAGTTCTTGACAAAGCAGGCATAATACCGTGGCAGGGAGTGCGACTCGTAGAGCTGCAGTCTCTGAGCACGAGGGCTGAGGATGGGGCAGCGGGGGCGGCGGAGGGGGGGATAGAGAGGATAAATTGGGGAGGTGAGGATGGGGGAGGAGCATACTTTCAGGCGGTGGGCTTCGTGCTTGTTCTTGTGGAGGTTGCTGCGGCGGAGGGTTATATCGTAGGTGAAGGATGTAGGGTCAGTGTAAAGGTGGTAGCCGCCTGGTGGTAGGTCACCTGGGAGAGTCAATGATGGGCGAGTGACTTGCCGGCATTCATGTTTTTGATGAATTCTTGGCAGCCGCGCTCGAAGCGCTTCACTGTAGTCTTGTCAACTTCTGCATCGAAAGGGACAGCGATAGGGGAAAGGGAAGATGCCATACTGCCTTCCGCTATGTTCGCTTCTCTTCTGGCCTTCTTATGCAGCTTCCTCTGAGCAGCTTCTTTGACACGGCGATCCATGCGAAAGTCGTACTCTCTCAAAGGTCTTTTCTTCATCAGCGAGTCTTCGAACCAGTCGAAGCTGACTATTTCGATCTTCTTGATCCCCTTGGCTTGCTGCACTATTGACGGAGAGTTAGTGAACCGACCATGACAGGGGACCGAGAGACGATACCCATAGCGGAATTCTTCTTGTATTCTTCCTTGCTACACACCAGGTGAGTTACGGTTTTGTTGATATCCTTGGAAAATGTGCCGCCATTCTTCTTGACCCAATGCTCCATCTTTTCATGGCTGCGTTTCGGACCAAAGTCTCCGGTGACAGCAATCGTTAGGCGCTGCATGGGGAACATCATCTTGGCGTGTGTAAACGGAAGGGTAACATAATCGGAGAAACCGGGAGATTGGATTTTTGGGGCGTTGACTGATTCGGAGGAGATCAAGTGCGGTCTGATCTGAGTCTAGTGAGGGCTTTCAAGGCAGAAACCGCATGCACGTGAATGTTGCACTGTGTGATATCACATTGACGGTATCTGCTGTTTAGTAACATGGAGTGAGACTGATATGCCCGGGTTCCGGTGATAGACTTGGAGGAAAGTAGAATGTTGTTTGGAACCTAGCAAGGACGACCCCTTCCTCAATGAGTTTTGATGTATTTTGAGAAAACTAAGCGTGAAAGTAAGGGGTTGAGCATTAAACGATCAAGGCCCCTGGTGATTCATTGAGCCAGAGAGAGCCGATGACGAAGTGGCCCGATTACTCTTGAGAGAGGAGCATGTTAGGAAAGACGCCGGCTTTGCTTCGACCAGTGTATTGATGGCGGAAGCTCCCGATTATAAGGACCACAATGTTTTTTTGATAAGTTGACACCGTCGTGAAACTCACAATGCAGGTTATCCGTGTCATCAATGGTGTCTGCTTGATGAGAAAACCTTCTGGGTGTGCAATAGTGGGATATCAGTTGCTGCGGAGTTCGTAGGGTGAGAGTGTCTCGGCACTAAACACAAAGTGAATTGGGTGTATTTGCTGCAGGATTCCCGAGCGACACCATGAAGACTACCGATGTCATAGGGCAACGTTGAATGGTGACTGAGCGGGAATTTGAGGACAAGAGCATTCTTGTCTTGATACTAAAACCAAGAGCTCATGCACTGGCAAAGTGCGCTTTTCAGGGGCGGACCGAGTCGCCACTCCTTTTGCAACGTCCTCTCCAACATCATCCACCTAAGCGTTCTGGCTCGAGGAACGCCTTTTCCTTGCGCTATGCGCCACTGCTGGTCGATCAATCCTTCGTCAACTCCTTGATATATTTCCACGAAGGGCCAGAGGCAGGTGCATCAGTTCTTGCCGGTTTACTCAGGCCGGTTCTTCCAGTCCACACCTTGGTAAACGGTAACCATGAAGCATTTAAAGGATACATGAAATTCTGAATGTTTCAACGGTCACTCGACTTCATCTTGAGCACCGGGAAAAACGTAGGCCCACAAGCAACCAGTCACTTCGTCTATCGATTATCATAAAGCATCGAACCTTGTTGTCCGAATTCGCTTCTCTGTGGATTCCTGAAAAACCGGCCTGAGCATGCGACAACCAACATGCGATTACAGGTTCGCCATTGACGATACCATGATATGAGAGAGCGACTTATATTAAACCTGCGTTTCACGTTTCGCAGCTGTGATGAAATCTCTGATCCTCTCCAGACTTTGCACGCCTTTCTCTTCAACTCCGCTACTCACATCTACAGCCACCAGTCTATCTCCGTAAGTTCGCAGCTGCCTGACAATTGGACCAAGATTCGCTGGTTCGAGTCCTCCAGCTAGGATGATGCGAAGTTCTTTATCTGATGTCAATAATTTTTCAATTGCCGCAAGGTCCTGCTTCTGACCGGTTCCGCCAGAAGCAGAGTCTATCAGTGGGAGGGCATGATACCCTCTATTGCCTACACCTGGATCATTAGGTCCAAATCGGCGAATGACAGGCACAGGTATGAGCAAAGCCCACTCGACGGGTTCCAACCCATGAAGTTGCACCACGTCGAGGTTGAGCAGCTTTTGCTGTGCTAGTATGTATTCCAGTGGTTGATCCTGGAACACACCTACAAGCAGAGCCCGATGGTTATGTCGGAAAAAGTTCGCCGTATGTTTGAAAAAGTCTGTAGCTGCAGAGGAGGCGCTCGACGATGTCTCCTCTCCGACCTCGGTTCGGGGTTTCTGGGTCTCGTGTACCATCTTCGAGATTGCTAGGGCGGTGTCTCTGTCGACACAACGCTTGCGACCCTCGACAAGTATGATACCGATCATATGGGCTCCCGTTTCAATGGCTGTCCGGGCAGCTTCTGGTGACCGCGTTCCACATATCTTGACGAGGAGATCTCGTGCTGGAGGCGCCTGCATCGTAGGTCGAGGCGGACCAAGTAGTTCTTGTACGAACGCCGTAGTGTCTTTAGCACGCATCAAAGCTTCGCCAACCAGGACGGCATCAACTCCACTCTGTGTGTAAGCCGTGACATCGTTAGGGCCTGAAATGCCGGACAGCGCCGCAATGATTGTATCTTGGCCTTTAAGGGTTATCAGCCGTGTAGTAGTCTCAAGGTCTACTTCAAAACTGGTTAAATTTCGGTTATTGACTCCAATCACAAGAGCTCCTAGCTTCCTAGCGACTCCCATTTCTTCAACAGTGTTTACCTCGACCAGCGGTTCCATGCCAAGCTGACGAGAGTAGTCGTACAGTCGCTGGAGTTGATTGTTCTCTAGCATCTTCACTATCAGGAGCACGGAATCAGCTCCCGCAAGCCTGGCCTCGAGTATCTGATCTACAAGCAATCAGTTTATAAGGCCTGGCAATATGCAAATGGTCTTGCTTACACTCGTCAAAGATAAATTCTATATCTTAGTCAGCGGCACTCAATAGATCCGACAAAGGCAGTTACTCACCTTTACGCAAGACTGCTGGACGGTTGGGCATGCCTTCTAGACTTTGTCGAACCGCTCTTAAATCATCAATACTACCTCTGAACCATTCAGGCTCTGTGAGCACGGAGATTACGTCTGCACCGGCTAAAGCGTATTGACGAGCTTGTGCTGGGGCGCACGTGCTCAAAGATATTATGCCTTTGCTTGGAGATGCGCGCTTGATCTCTGCCATTAAGCTTAGCTTGAATCGTGATGCCTTCAGCCTCGCTGGGAAAGAAATCTGTGGAGGGGAAAGGTTTAGGTCATATGCCGCCTGCAGGTCAGACAGCCTCTGCGAAGGTACAAGCTTCTGCTTCTCAATCGCAGCTCTCCTATGTGTGTAGATCTTTTCGAGTATAGACTGCGTGGCAGCAGAACCAGTGAGACTGCCAGAATCTTTGACACTGCTGGATTGGAACAGCCCGTTCACCTTGACCGAGTTGCTGTTCTCCACCCATGTCCCGCCTCGCATTGCTAGGAAGTTTTTGAGCATTGAACGTCCTTCTGCGGTGAGAATACTCTCTGGGTGAAATTGCACGCCTTCGACCAGCAATTCTTTGTGCCGTACACCCATTATGATGCCCTTGCCGCCATTAGGGCCACCCGAGATCCAGGAAGAGACCTCAAGACAGTTTGGCAGGCTCAGATGGGTGCCGGCCAGCGAGTGATATCTGGTGACTGGTATGTCCTGTGAGAGCCCGGCATATAAACCCTTGCCATCGTGCCGCAGCTCAGACGTCTTGCCATGAAGGATTTGACCGGTTACTTCGACGTTACCTCCAAACACAGAGAAGATGCACTGCTCTCCCATACAAACGCCTAACACAGGAATTTGACCAGCGAAATGCCTGATTGCTTCGGAGCTAACGCCTGCGTCCGTATCTGGATGGCCTGGTCCGGGGCTTATGACAAGCTGCGTGGGGCTGATTGCAATGAGCTCTTCCAGCGTGATCTGGTCATTGCGATGCACAATGACGGTGGCGCCCTCCAGACTGAGATACTGGTAAACGTTCCAAGTAAAGGAGTCATAGTTGTCTATCAGGACCAGTCGTGATGCGCTCGCCAGCTTCGGGGCAGGCTCTGGATGTCGGGGTGAATGGTCGACTAAAGCCCCATTGTGCACCATGGCTATGGAGAATCGTACATGAGATTGATATTGATTTGGAACACTCGATCAGGATATTGCGCGTTAAACTGTGCAGATCAGTCTTGACATCACTTCCCCAATTCAACACATCAACGGATTCGACATTCTTAGTATTCTGCTTCCACTGACTGTCATAAAGCCTGTGCAAGACACTAGTTTTGACATCCGATTTTACATACCGAACGTCTGCTGTCAATGAATAGCCCTCGCTAGATTTAGTGCCCGTTTTTAGTGCACTTGTATGCGAAAAGCGTTAGCGCACCAGGGGTCTGAGGCAACCCGACGCGTTTCTGTGGAGCTTTGAAAAGAGTGACTCTATTAACAGATACTATACCACCAAAGGTTTACAGGTTCGTCAGCCTCCTTGGGTGTGCCTCAATGGCGCCTGTTGGAGAGACCTCATACTTGCCGCCCCTAGATAGGTGTTTCGGTGGACAACAGTTATTGTAAGCTCCATCGGAGACTCTAGCCAGTATCAACTGACATTGATTCAAGGGCGTGGAGTACGACGTTCAGCGCATTGTCGCAACCCGAAAATTCGGCATTGAATAGTGGGATTGAGTCTCACATCGCTGATCCCAAAGCCTTGCACTGTCTCATACATCCTTTCTCACCATTCCCTACGCCCACCCCCCAGACCAAAGCTTCCTTCGAAACGAAAACCTCCGCGATCAATCTTGCACCCTCGCCCCAAGGACGTTATAATATACAACAAATCAAAGACGATAGTCTATGGCTCAGCAAAGAGACGAACATTGACGAGGTAGCAGCCCTGAGAATTACGGTCCTGGAATGGCAGTCGCGGCCCGCATTCAAATTACTTCGAGAAGATTTGGGCGACACCGCGAAAGTAGCCGGAAATGCGAGCTCTCAGATAGCTTTCGCTGCTTCACAGTCCTCGTTGCTGGCAAGATCCTCGTTCGTGGGCAGAGATGCAACGGCCACCTTCGGTACCGTTGATGCAAGACGCGAACGACTGCTCGAGGTCTACCTTTCTGAACGCCGGTTCATCGTCAAGACATGTGAGCACATTGTCTTCGCTGCTCTCTGCGACCCCACCTCGCACGGTGTCAATGGCAAATCCACGGACAAATCTGGCTGGAGAGCAAAGCTAGGCCACGATATTCTCTTGGCGTGGAACATCCATGGAAACGTACGAGACACTAAGAGGAATTTTTTCATCTGTGCGATAGAAGCGATAGATATTAGGCTACAAAGCCTTGAACATGGCAGCGGATGGCTCAAAGATGAAGGTTCTCGAGACGAGCTTGAGATGGCCTTTGCCCGAAATCAAGTACTGGAAATGATACATACGATGCAGATAATGCTTATGCTGCTGGAGTCTTCGACCAGAGTCCCCCGATCAGATGCCTGTCTCAAATGGTTCAGGCTCATGGCAACCTTTGGATTCTTCGAAGATCTTCAACCAGTATGTTCCTACTGTTACTCTGTTGTAACGAGCCACAACTAATCATAGCAGCCTTTTCCCGATTTTCAACGTACTTTCCAATTACCGGTGCAGTCTCTCACAAGCTTGGTGTCGCTCGCGATGCTCAGGCTACCACTAGCACTTGAGTCGCTTTCGGAGCTCTCGACAGCGAGTTTATCGGTAGCGGATGAAACCGGAGGGGCTCCATACTTACTCAATGTAGCTGGGATCAACGAGCTCAACGACGTATTAATCGAGGCGGCTTCAGTCTGTCTGACGATTGCAAGCCCCGCTGTGTTCGCCTGGGGTATCATCCTGCAGACAGTGAGAGAATTTGCACTCAGGAACAAGGAAGCGAGAGAGCTACGACAATCGCAGCGCGCAGCAGAAGGATACGGTGCAGCTGACTCGTCTGATACTGATACCGGCGACCGGCTTTTCTTTCGCAACAGCTCGTTTCGAAGGCGCTCTTCAACTGGTAGCGACACCTCACTCCAGTCAGCTTTTCTAGAAGATGTCCTTGAAAGAATCATGGACACAGTCTTGGATGAGGACCCCATTGGGTATCTGGCTAAGAGTGCTGTAGACGGGAGTAATGTGCTAAGAACAATCACCGCCTTGGCCGTAGACTTCTGCACTCCCTTCGGTGCTGAACACCATGGAAAGTCTGGCCTGAAGATCCGAAATGTCTTGCTCGATCTGATACGAGCCGCTCTTGACTGGATACCATACCAACCCGAATTAATTTTTGCGACACTGGCAGTACTGACAGGCTCGGAATCCTACTGGGAACTCTGGGACCGACCTGAAAGGCTGCAAGATGCTGAGCCCGCCTGGTCATTCCTTAACGACGAGTTTTGTATGCAAAAACTCTACCTGAACGCCTTGACTCGTTTCCCCCACGAGTCTTTGCCTTTTCTCGCTTTGTGTCGAGCCCTAGCTATCTGCAAGCCCGGTCCGGATAAGTCAGAGTTGTCTATATCAAGAAAACTACAAGAGCTTGACTCTTTCACGTGCGCATTACCGCCAGGGTTCAACAATTACGACACAGTTCGTGAGGACGAAGACGCGAATTACATTTGTCTCACAGAGGACCTCTGCTTCTCGAACCATCGTGCAGGATCGCCCTCAACTCAGCTCACAAAATCAATGAAAGCCTCGCGCTCCATGGCGGCATACGCTCAGTCCTCTAGCTTGCAAGTGCTACCCAGAGGTACCGTGGGACGTGTCCTATCCGAGAACAGACCTTTTGTTGTACTTTGGCAGCACAGCTATTCTGGCTTTGAATACATAGGCAGAGTCCTAAGATGTGCTTCTACCAACGACAACATGTCCGCATTCGCAACTTCTGGGGCGATCTCCAGGGAAGTAGCAGCAGCCATGATTGATCTGTTGAACGCAACACTGTCGACCACAAACCAAAATACTCCTACGCCTTCAGCCTCTGTACGAGGTTTGGACTTGGCACGTGACATACTCGAGAGAACTAGTGACGGCTTGGATCGAAATCAGGACGTCGTTTCCGTCGTGTTCGATATCTTTGAGGACGAACTCCATCGGCGTCGAAAGGTCTCCGAGACCGAGGGCCCCGGCGATATTCTGGTGCGTTGCATTCAATTCACACACGCCCTTCTTCCAGTCATGCCAGATCGAGTATGGCCCTTCCTGGGAAGAAGCGGTCTTCTAGGAATCAATGGCGCGGACAGTCAACTCAGCAATGTCATTACATCTACAGAAATGATCATGGGCCGCTATGACTTCTTGCTTGGGTGTGTCCGGGTGTACGAAGCACTGATCGACGATGCCATGACCCATGCGGTCTCTCGTCGGATACCCACCAAGGCCATTGCGCGGTTCGGCGAAGCCAATACCTTGGGAACAGGGATACCGCAAACGTCGATGAAAAGAATTATTCTTGGGTTCCAAAGGTTGATGACTGATGTATATCAAAGTACCATGAACTGGAAATTTATTGCCCAGGAACAAAGATTCGAGCTCAATGGCCGAATTTGCACAATATTTCGGAAGATTCTTGTGCACTGCTACTCGGTCGATGATAATGTAGACATTGTTCAAAAGCTTACCGCTTCACTGGTGCCGGCAGCAGAGCACCTTCTCGGCGTTTTCCTGAGATCAAGCGTCGAGCTTGCTGTCAACCCCCTCCTACATATCTTTCTGGAAGGACTGAGGACTCCTAAGACTACTTTGGTAACTAAAGCTCTATCCCACTGGATCTCTCAGGTGATTGCCGCTCTTGATCTGTCGACGACATTGGTTGAAGTCCATTGCCTGTTGGGCAAGCAACAATCAAACCTGGAGGAAAAATTGTTCCAGGCAGCCCCAGTCTTGGCAAAACTCTATGCAGCCCACGATAGCTACAGGCTGCCTGTAATCAAATTGATGAACGCTCTGGTTAGATCTGTAGCAGATACTGATGCGCAACCACCTTCCCTGTTGGGCCATTTAGGGCAAGGAACTGCTAGCCATTACCTCGAGGTGATCTCGGTCATAGACCAACCTCTGAAAGACGATGCACTCTCTGTCAGTATCTGGAAGTTCGCATCCGCCATAGTCAGCAAACGTCAGCAGTGGTTCGCCATATTCGTACTGACGGGCAGTACACCAAGAGAGACTTTGAAAGATCGCAAGGCGGTTGAGAATTCTCCACAAGTGGAGCCAATCTTAAATATCGCTTTGACAAGTCTGACCGACATTGACAAGCTACGACATGCAGAAGCCATGAGTAGGCTCGAATTCGTTAAACTGGCGGCTGATTATTGGCCATGGGTCTTGACGACGATCGAGCAACACCCAGATTTCCTGAAATCTATGACAGAGTACCTTGAGGCGCTTGGATCGTCTAAAGCCAAAGCAGGCAGGACATCTGAGCACTTCACCAGATTACAGATAGCCTCTTACATTGTGGATATTTTAGCCATGTACACCCATCACACCCAACAAATGGGGAACCTCTCGTTCACCAAATCTCTCTTGCCAAATCTCACATATCTGGTTCAGAACGCGGTCTCCGTTCCAGACTACAACACATCCCTCCATAGGAACCTGCGACAGAATTTCGAGTCAAAGTACCCGGGCTGCAGCTTGACAAATTTCAAACGTACAATTCTGGAACGGCCCACGCTTGGAAGCGAATTCTATTATGACCTTGCATCGGGGCAGGTCATGCTATCATTTGATCCCGCATGGGCTCGAACCAAAGGTACCGGCTTTAGTGACGAGTTCGTGAGAGCCAATATCAACCTGTCCCTGGTGGAATCACAGATGAATCTCCTGCATAGCTGGAAGTCTTTGATAGGCGAGCTGAGTAGAGGGATGAGTGCGGATCAAACCTTCCAGGGATCTATGATAAGGGTGATCATTGCATGTTTAGAATCAAATAAGATTGAACATGGGCTTCAGCTGGCTATTTATGACAAACTTGCGGACACGCGAGTAGAACTGGCTTTTACGCTTCTGCAACGATTGATCTGGGCAAAATGCGATCTGGCGCCTCTGAAAGACGTCTTGACGGTGGCGTGGGATACTCTGCGCTTTTATGAGGACAACATTGAGCTTGCACTACAGAATGATGGTGCTGATTACTACAGGCTGCTCCTCAAGATCCTTTATTTGGCTCTTCAAGCACACACCTTTGGGACACCTATACCCACGGATACCAGTTATAACCCTCCACCAAGTACATCATTTGTATCTCCACGCACGGCCGAAACGATTCTCGATATCCTTAACGTCATCGTAGCCCGTGGGTTTCGTGCCCTGATCAACCTTCTCCATACCTCTCCAAGCACCGTCCAACCTGCCGATTTCGTGCTCTTGACCGCAATACTTCGCACCATTTTCGCAATACCTGGCATTACACGAAACACAACCCATCTACTCACAGCATTTGCCGACAATCAAACTGCGCGCTGCGCTAGCACCCTCCTTTCTTGGTCTGATCAATTAGCCACTGATAACGATCCTTTGTACGGCGAGCTTAGCATTCTGTTTCTACTTGAACTATCTAGTGTACCAACACTCGCCGAATCTCTCGCGGTTGAAGGTATACTGACGCGAATCGCGGACACTAACCTTATCAACTACCTCCGGCAACCCAGGGGTATGGGCCCCTTCGATTCTCCGGCTCGCCTCCATGTCATCTGGTCTCGCGGCCTACTTCCGTTGTTTCTCAATCTCCTCCATGCCGTCGGCGCACCCATGGCCGCGGAGATCGCGGGCGTATTGAATTCATTTCCTTCTCAGCTCACTCGGGCATCCAATATGTTCGATGACGAAGCTCTGTCCCCTTCTTTAACCGCACCGCCAAAGCCAATGACTCTCAGCATGGCGTCCGAGGCGCAGACGCTTGCTGTTCTGATGGGTGTTCTGGATAGTTTTCGCCAAGCTGGTGCCAGTGCTGGTATAGTTGCTGCAGATGTCGCTGAGGTCAAATGGAATCGGGCGCAGGTCCTGGAGGACCTGGAAACATGGCTGGGGAGACCTGAGAAATTGCAGCAGGCCATTGTACCGGTGAACGAGACTGAGGAGCAGCTGCTACGCATGAAGCCGCTGAGGAAGCGGAAGGGCGTCGACAACAGGCTGGAGGAGAAGGTGATTGAGAATCTAATGATCACGATGAGCATGATTGGAGGTGAGGCTGATAATTAGCTTGGTTTTGGACCATAGGACGGGCTGAAGGGTTTTGACTATTGGATGCATAGCGCTTTGTCATCGGAGGTCTGTGGAATTAGATATGACTCCGATCTTTCTGTTGATACGAAGCTTTAGATACCCCAAAATGCGAGTTGTCAGACGGTTGTCCTAATCCGGAAGCACCGGTAGGATGCGCGTATCTCTAGTAATGTACCCAAGGCCGAACAGTAATTATCGATGGGCATGCTTAGCCAGTAACGTAATGATCTTGAGCCTTCTGAAGTCCTTTCTTCCTATCAAAACAGCCTATGTACAGCGGACGATAAGTCGGCCACGAGGCCGCCAACTCGCAGGAGCACCCTGGGAGATGTCGCCTAATTCTATAGCGTAACCTTCATGATCGAACAAGCCTGAGACCATCGCGCCCTGTTGAGCCTCCTCTTTTGAACGCTGCTGCAATGAAGTCAGCCACCATTCTCCCTTCATATTTAGTCTGCCTACCGTCTGCCTCTTCCCAAGCTCTTCCCGCACCGAATCCTAATCCTACAAATGCCGGCCATGCTCTTCGCTTGAATAGGAGTACGGAGAAGACGACGCCGAATGATAGACCGAGAGTAGAGCGTACGAGGAAGGAGGAGATGGCATGGTCCCACTACAAGGCGGAACCGTCAGCTGTACTGCTAGACTTGATATGGGGAGAAGTTGGCAGAGAGTGCAGGATATGGCACGCAAGCTGCATATTTCTGTTCTCCAGGGTCCGATGTAGTATCCAAATGGCACATCGGAAAAATGTAATACCTTATCATTGAGCAATGCCTCGCTGACTGGTCGCGTGGACCGCGTAGGTGGTGTTACTGGAGGAGTAGGAGGTGTATCGTCGGCCATTGTATCGCCGAAGACGTCTTGATTCAGTCAGCTACAGCTTCCAAAAACTTGCACCGGCTTACCGGGCTTCTGACGAGACTTGACGCGGGTTTCGATTAGTAGAGTGGTCTGTTGAAGCTTGACGAGTTCTTACCTTAACTGTTGGAAGAAGGGCGCGCCAAGGCTCGAATTTGTCGACCAATCAGATCTACCCCATCAGAAAAGCTTCCTTGAGCTCGAGCTTGAAATTCGACAGCGAGCAAGAGCTGTGCCTTTCAATTGAGGTCTCAAGGTTTGCGTCTCCATGGTAAGCGTGCTACACTAATCAAATCTGTGGGGCTTGAAGTATTTACAGCTCTCAGTTGCCTCCAAGTAAGTCCACTCAACGCAGCATCCTCTCGCTCGACAAAAGTACTGCACCTTTCTCCGTACAGATACAGGAAGCGTGCGACTTCCTGGGTGTGAAGCTCCCAGAACCATCAATTCATACACAGCGGCAGTACAATGCTCATGGAGGCGACCCGAGGACGGATTGGACTCTGAGATGGCTGCTCAAGAATTTTCAGTCGCCAAAGCTTGATACTGAAAGGTAGATTGAGTGGCCAAACATTCATCACTCGGCAGACTGGTTGGCTAATGGGTCTTCAAGTCCATCTCTGAATCCTCAGGCATGGCTTCTACTCTCCCAACTAATCGCCTGCACACCGCTCACCACCGCCTCCCGCCTTCTGAACACCTTCAAATTCCCAATCCTCTTACGAGGTACCCTTCAGTGCCTCCAAGAGCTTGCGGTGGGCAAGGAGAACACTGGGAAAGATCAATTGACAAGCTCAAGTGTGGCAAACACAAGCTCTACCACATTTGAAATTGCACAGGGAGAAGGAAGAAGGAAGTCCAAAAAGAGGAAGCGCGACGGCGAGCAGTCTATACCGACTACACTTCGAATTCAGGATCTTTGTGGCATCTTCATATCCATAATAAGTACCCTAGATCTAGTCCTTGATCTTGCAAATGGGCCCTCGGCTGCATCTCAAGGCTTTGCCGTTGAGCATCTGAAGGCAGCACTGAAGATTTCGCCTGATGATGCTACTGACTTCCTGAGCTTTGCCTTCACCATAGTAAATGCTCTATTGCTGGACGAGGGTGACGAACCAGGTCGAAATACATTGGACGAGGTCTTGATATCCCTCGTTTCTTCTATAATCAATTACTGGGAACAATCATGGTTCCCCGCACAAAATTCAGATACCTACATTCAGGTTAGTAGTGTTGTTCTTGTCCTGTCACTTGGCTGCTAATGATAGGTGACAGCGAGATTTCTCCAAAAAGTGCCTGTTGCTAACGTTAAGATTACTGGAGCAAGTGGATGAAAGACTAAATTCGACATTGGACAAAGAGCGTCTGGTACAGGCACTCGAAAGCTTAGTGATAAGAAATGCCATAGAGCCGGCTCGGTTATCTCTTCTGAACGCCATGCAGCCTCAGGATCGTCGAGATCCGATTGTCCCCACTGATTTCGCTGAAGGTTCTCTAATTGCAATTACGGATCCTGATTTGCAGGCGCTGATTGAGGGCACCAAGGCTCCTGCCGCAATGTTCTTTAATATTGCCATCCAATGCCGACCTCGAAGTACGCCGAAGGAGCGCCGGACGGAGCATTCGTGGTTGCAGAGACTGTTTGTGTATTTTGCAGAGACACTATCCTTCTTTGACTCCTCGACGCAGAATGACGGTCACCGATCCAAATCGATCATGATCATACATGACATGCTATATACGGCTTTTGTTAATGGCATCCGTTTCGATGCCCCAGTCTTGGAGCGGTTGTTAGGGCAAGTATTTGAGCACTTTGATAGACAAGTCACCGCGCAGTGGAGTATGATCCAATTGTGCATGGAGATGGATCCCAAGATGTTTGTAAGTGCTTCTCGGCCCAGCGCCATCAGTGGAAAGACTTCACAGGGAGTCCCCAATATGTTCCTACAATCTCTTTTTGAGAGAATTACAGAGCGAGGCAACGAGCTGCGTTCTGATAGCGTTCCGCTAGGTTCTGCAGGCGATATTGCAAGCAGTGACCATGAAGCCCAAGTTCAAGCGGTTATAACACAACTTGTCCCCGCTTTTGCAAAATCAAGAGAGCTCATACGCTTCATTCATCATTGGCGAGAGCAGCTGATTGCTTGTCAACGATCCGACTCTATCTGGGACGCATCCATTTGGGAGCAACCGGAGCTTCAACAGAAGTTAAAAGAGATGCTTGAGCCCTGTACAATCGTGGAACAGATCGAGAAGCTGCTCATGACTGTAAAGGACGATCTCGCGGCAATCAGAGAACGTGAGCCTCTGGGAATAGTAGATACTAGAGCATGCATCTCGCATATGGTTGTGCTGGAATGTGTACTCTCCGGCTGTACGATAGACTCAACGATCCACAAGCTCAGGAAGGTGGCCTCGGAATCTTACGATGTGATTCTACAGCTCCTTGTCGTCAAGACCGCTGCGGACAGATGTTTCAAATCGTCATCGTGGAAGGTCTTAGCTACCATCAACGGCCGTTGGCCAACACTGGAAGGCTCTTCGAGACAATCATTTGACGCTGCTAAAATCGCTCTTGCCACAGTAATCGAGGATCATTTGGAGGTAGAAGAGATGTCCGGACAGTCAAGGACACCGACGAAAGCAGACAAAGAACGGAGGATGTACGGATGGAAGTTCCATGCTTTCCGGTTCTTGTGGAGCTTCGCTTCGGTGGTATTATGTAGAGACGGATTTACTGCAGACATTGATGTGCATACTCAAGTCATGACCTGGTTGAAGACGATCCTTGACCATTTTGCTCCATCGGAGGTAGGCAAGATTTTTGTTAGAGACGACTCCGGCCCGCTATGGGATGTTTGGTCGGAGCCCGTAACGAAAGACGGGTTTGCTGTTGCCTTACTTGCACTCATGGTTCAGAGTCCTGGGGTCTTACAGTGAGTTTTATCAACCTTTCCTCTAGGAGTTGAGACACTAATAAGGGTCAGATATTTGGCTCGGGACGTTCAGAGTCGTGTATTTCGAGCCTTGTATGACAACGCTTTCGCGGATACAATGAGTTTCTCGAGATCGGAACATGGGAGAAGCGATATATATGGATTTGATCGAACATATCATTACAAGTTCCTTCCGCTACATCGAAAAGATTGGTCGACCTTCTCTCGACGGCTATGGACAATATTCGCGCAGTCAGTTTTCGAATGTGGCAAAGCTGACTTGAGAGGTGAGTGTTCTGCACCCTCAAGCAAATCTCTTCCGATCGGGAGTTGACTTTGATAGCCCACTTTTGCGACTTCCAAGTGGCAAAATATTTGCAGCACAGTGACTATGACATCGAGAAGCTTATCGAGGTTGAGGTAGATGCTCCTTACGCGCAGCTCGAGGTCGCTGCTGTGCGTGCGAATGACGTTGCCCTGGAGCTTCTACAGAGCACACCTATGGCTTTATTCACTAAGGTCCAGAGAACAAACATCTCCAATCGTATCCTTCAGCAGCTGGTTAGCAGAAAGTTTGGCATAGGTGTGATCGCTGAGGCTCTGCATCTGCTGCATGACCTGATACGAACGCCGAGCAGTTCGATGATAATTTTAAAGGAGCCTACATGGATAACAGACTCGAATAATGACCAGGACACCCGCCCTCATGTGGTAACCCTATTTGCTATCGCAAGATGGCTGGACGACTTAACTCCCGAATTGGGTGTGTCCTATCCTGCTGTGATGGCGCTCAAGTCTCTAGCTATTGCGGTTGTAGAGTATGCGTCTTGACTCAAGGCTGTAAGGGTTATTTAACTGATTCATAAACAGGTACCTGGCCTCTATCTCGTCGCAGAGGAGAATCGCCTATATCCGGAGATTAATTCACCAATTAGATGCAGAGCTCGACCGAGAGCCGTCAGCAGAACGTAGTGCTATTACCTCAGCCATGATTGGCACTCTCTTGGATTTCTACCGGCATCATGAGGATGCCGTTTCAGAGGATTTCAAGCATGCTATTGGAAATCTTCAGGACGCGCGTAGGGCGCATTGCCTGAGTCTGCTCGAAAGCGTCCTGTCGCTTTGGTCTGGAAGAGCCAACGGTGTCGAGAATCCAGAATTGGACCGCAGCATGATTTTCCTGCTGCAAATCACGGCCTTGTATACGGAACAAATCAATACTGATATGGATGCACATAACCAGTGGCCAAATCTCGTACTGACCGATCAAGCGATGGAACGACTTTCAACTCTGTGTCACCAACTTGAGGAAGACGGCGAACTCTCCAGCTCTCAGCTCATACCAATACACATGGTTGAAAAGTTCATCATGGACACACACAGACGGAAACAGAAGCAGTTATTACGCTCTGATGATCATGCAGGATCAATCAACAACGAACTCCAGAGACTGAAGGGTTGTAAGTTGCTGTCGACATAATTATTGGGATTATGAAACTTACGCCTTTGCAGGTTCGTCGGCTAAAAAGGTCAAAATAATCCGAGGATTTCAGGAGTGGGCTTCTGCATTGCGCTCCGAGGAAGTCCTTGATATGTTAAATACTATCACTGAAGTTGACAACGGTGGAATGGACGACTATGATGGCGTGCTTGTTGTAGAGTGTCTATTGGCTGTTCTCATTGGTAAGCCTCGCTCAGTGGGTTGTCTTGAGTGTCTGATGATTCGTAGGCAGACAACAAACCACAGATGAAATAAAGGTTTGTCTGTCGCACATGTTCACCCTCTTAGGTCGCCGGCTCCTCACCGCTCCGGCCACTGAAGTCCTGGTTGTTGCGGCGCGTTCCATGAACATGATACTCAAATCCCAGGTAAACACCTCCCTCCAGTGCTCGTAGATATGAAGCTGACTGCAAGAACGATAGTCAAAGATTGTAGCACAGTACCACATCGACAGCTTACTCTCTTCAATCGCCGTCGCAACATCAAAAGTGACTCGAACAGCCAAGGCCAAATATGGGGGCACGCTATACCATGTTTTATGCAGGCTTTTCAGCACCGTGCTCTTGCTGCACCGGAAAAAGCTAGGGGGGCGATATCATCTGATCGTTCGCGCGCTGCAGAGTCTTCTTCGATGCCTCTTCGTCCCGTACGCCAAGTCCGAAACGCAATCGATGGATCTGGGTCGGTCCAAGAAAGACCTTCATCTGGATGCCAACCACGCAGCAGCATTCGCTCGCATCTTGACGACGCTCTGCGATCCTACACTGTCTTCCGTCTCACGCTCGAAGCATTCGTCGCGGGACGAGCTCAATGACGAAACGAAGAAAGCGCGGAATATAGCAGGGCAGCACCTCCAGTACTTGATCGAAGAGTATTGTGAGTGTCAACTTGCGGGCAAACTGAGCGCGGAGATGAAGGCTGCGCTGAATTCAGGCTTGTACGCGGTCTTTGCGGTTATGCCGCAAGATGTGATGCGGAACCTGAATGCGGCGATGACATCGTCAAGTCGGTCCATCTTCAAGGCGCTCTATGACGAATACAAGCGATTTGGCCAGTGAGATGGGTGTAGGATGGCGAGACGAAAGCATCGGTGTGAAATACCATGTATTCCCACAGCTTTGAAGCAGAAGCTACAGATGCTTAAGCTAGGTACGAGTACGACCGTAGAAAGCTAAATCTCGGATAGCAGCTTTCTCTCGGCTGTTGGAGCACGCGATCCCCTTCCCTAATACGCAGAGGGGCAACCCTAGTCTACTGATGGATGATGTAGATCTACCAGACGTATGCAGGAATGCTGCAGGAAAATCCCGAGAGCCGGCATCTGATTGCTCTCTCGCCACGATGTTCGGCAAGAGCAAACTGATAACGATAAGGGATACATAAGGCCAACCCCACATGCACGCACCACTAAGCTCTGAAAGGGAAACATGAGCCACGACGTGCCGCCAACTCTCCACTACCGAGCGCGCTAATTTATCTTGGTCGTCTGCAGCTAAGGTCCAGACATTGGTGTAGATGAGCTTATCGACGGCCGCCGCCGATCGCCGCAACTCTCCAGCCATGATATATTCCATCGTTTGGAACCGACGTTACCCACTTCGCGCGCAGAAGCATAACTTAAAAGGAACATCTTGAGGGCGGATCTACCACGGCTCCTACTTGTCAAAACCATGCGAATGCGGTCTTAGCTCGTCCAGAAGAAACAGAACCATTGATCGGGCAATCCCACCAACAGCCCGCCCCGAGCTCCTGCCCCTTATCACCAGCGGCGCACGAGAGCGCACCCCGACGAAGGTAATATCGCGGAGGTCAGAGACGAGGACGTATTGTAATCGCTATGGAGAAAATCAAGGATTCCAAGATTGCGCGGTTCGTCGACAAGCTCGCCGTGTCCAGCGAGCCAGGGCTCACCAATGCTCAATTGATGTTGACCAACTATGACTTGAAGCCTGGTGCGAGCGAACAGCGACAAATTAGAAAAGACCCTAAGCTAATCGATACGCAGTCGAACCTGAACGTCGACAATGGGGCGCATGGAACTTCGTGGGATTTTGGATCGCAGATTCCTTCAATATCGTACGACGAAAATCAATTATGCCTTGAAAGTCGACAAGGTGCTAAAGTCGTATAGAACACATGGATGATTGCCTCGACGCAAGTTGCGAACGGCCTTTCCTGGTGGCAGTCCTGGCTCTGCGTGTGGATTGGATACACCATCTCTGGGACTTTCATTTGCATGACTGGGCGAATTGGCGCGACCTACCACATCAGTTTTCCCGTCGTCAGTAGAGCTTCTTTCGGCATCTGGGGTTCGCTATGGCCTGTCTTTAACCGAGCGGCAATGGCTTGCATCTGGTATGGTGTCCAGTCGTGGATTGGAGGTCAGTAATCGAAATATCAGGATCTTTCGAGGCTTAAGCTCACTTTTGCAGGCGAATGTGTCACGCTCATGATACGATCCATCTGGACATCCTACAAGGACGTTCCTAATTCCATGCCAGTGAGCTCTGGAACCAACACCAGGGATTTTGTCAGCTTCTTCCTGTTCTGGTTCTGCAGCTTACCTGCAATCTGGTTTCCAGTCCACCAGATCCGACATCTTTTCACTGTCAAAGCATACTTTGTTCCCGTGGCCGGCTTGACGTTCTTCATCTGGGCCATTGTGAGAGCGAAAGGAATCGGTAGGTTATCTTTTCCGACCCGCCTGTTTCCCCTTTCAGGCGTTTCAAGAACTTTAAGACATGTCTAGCGAGCATTCACTCGAAAGACATGCCTTATGTCTCCATCCCCTAACTTCAAGAAGGAATGCTGACTCCGAAATCATATAGGCCCCATCGTGCATCAGCCGTCAACCAAGACGGGTGGCGCTCTGGGATGGGCGATTGTCCAGGGCATCATGTCTTCTATTGCCAACTTCGCGACCTTGGTAAGTAAATCTCCGACTAGCTCTTGCCCTTTTCTCAGGGTTCCAGAACCTTGAAAAGATGTCTTATCAGCATAATCTCTCGGGTCATGCGTCTTAATTCGATCCTTCGACTTGAAGGAGGAATGCTGACTACAAGATCTACCTAGGTTGTCAACGATCCGGATTTTGCTCGTTTTGCCAGGAAACCACGTGACGCGCTGTGGTCTCAATTCATCACCATTCCAGTGGGTTTCGCAGTCACATCCTTCATCGGCATTATCGTATCATCTTCCTCAACGGTCATCTACGGCGGAGAGCCAATCTGGAACCCCTTGAATCTGCTCAGTAATTTCCTCGACGGCGCTAATGGCGCTGCTCGCTTTGGCGTCTTCATTATATCCTTTGCCTTCACTCTGGCCCAGCTAGGTACCAACATCGCCGCCAACTCCGTATCAGCCGGCACGGACATGACTGCGCTTCTCCCTCGCTATCTCAACATCCGCCGCGGAGGCTACATCTGCGCGATTGTCGGTCTAGCAATGTGCCCTTGGTAAGTCCCACCCCGTACTCTCCCCATCCTTCAAGCGCCTCCCCTTTCCAATTTTTCTCAACCTCCCAATCCATCCCAGCCCTAACAACCCCTAGGAACCTTCTCTCCACCTCCAACAACTTCACCACCTACCTCTCCGCTTACTCCGTCTTCCTCTCCTCCATCGCCGGCGTCATCATCACCGACTACTACCTCGTCCGCCACGGCTACCTCCAAATCCGCGACCTCTACTCCGCATCCCCCTCCTCCCCCTATTTCTACACCTTCGGCTTCCACTGGCGCGGCTACACAGCCTACATCTGCGGCATCCTCATCAACATCGTCGGCTTCGTCGGCGCCATCGGCAAGCCCGTGCCCAAGGGCGCGACGTACATCTATAACCTGAATTTCTTCTGCGGGTTTATTGTGGCGGGGGGGACGTATTGGCTGCTGACGCGTTTCTCGAAGATTCCCGCCACGAGCGAGTGCTGGAATGAGGTTGGCGACGAAATCTCCAACGTCAGTGTTGCGTACGGCGTGGGTGAAGGGGTGTCTGATGAGGAGAGCGCGACGGGTTCGGCCGCTTATGGGAAGGATGATAAGGTGATTGAGGGAAGCTTGAAGGAGAGGAAGGTGGCTGCTGATTTCTGATCTTTAAATGGTCGAATTGTAGGAGATATACCCTATGGATACAATGCCACGATGCCACGATTTCCGACATATAGATATATACGTCAGCCTACTTCCACCAACCAACGATCATTCCGTCGTATTCTGGACCCCAGAAACCATGACAGCTCCCATTGATCAGCATCATCCTCTCCGGCCCCCACCCATACTTCTTCGTGACCACATGATCGAGGCATACCCGCTTCCCCGAATTCTCGGAATCTTGGATCTCATACCCAATTACATCCATCTATCCCTTTCCCTTTTGCATATCCCTTGCCTTTTTATCTATCCCATCCCTCCTTATCTATCCCCTCTCTCTGGCAGCCTGGCTATCGCCCCCCTCCTCCTCCCCTCTACTATTTCCCCACCCTCCTCCTTTCCCCCCTTTCCACTCTCCAACCCGTGCCGCCCCTTCCGCTACTTCAAGCCCCGGTCTTCACAAACCGCGCACAAAGCGTTCACTAACGAATCGGATAGACGGGACAAGTTCCAGACAACACACTTGATCACAGCTTTGAAAGAGAGAGAGGGAGAGAAAGAGAGAGAGAGGGAGAGAAAGAGAGAGAGAGATAGAAACGAAGATGAGAGGGGAAAAAGCAAAGGGAAAAGCGTATCGAACGACGTCACAATGCAAGGAAAGAGGCAGAACCAGAGCCCCCCAACAAAATAACCCTCCTCATCCTCCTCCTCCCGCGCGCCCTTGTTTGACAGATTATGGTGTGGGGCGGGATGGGGCGTGATAGCTCGTGATATAGACAAGAGAAAGCTTGAGGCGAGAAGAGCTCGAGCATGGTACAGTAGCTTTGGTGGGGAGGTGGTTTGGAGGGGGAGGGAAGGAGGGAGGGAGGGTTCAGGGGACCCATTGGCGCCGGAAGCGGTAAAAGAGACTAAAAGACGAAGAACCGAGGAGAAGGCAGGCGGAAGTATCCCCCTTGCGCAAGGCTTCCAAGATCCGGCCTCAGCATCCAACAGCCCAAAGCCTGAGGCTTCAGAAGCCAATGCGACAAGGGCAACGCTCTCATTATTGGAAGAAGTCGTGGTAGAGTTTGAAAGAGTACCATCTTCGGGTTGACGCTGGTACACCCGACAAGAATTAGCGAGATGCTGCAGAGGAGTTTAGTATAGAGATTACGGCGGTGAGTAGTCGATTTCAGACGCAAGAGAAGAAGGTGAGGAAGACCAGGACTGCAAAGAATAACTAGGAGTACGCGACGGAGGTGGCCTGCATGAATTTTTGGTAGTTTTCATCGTTCTCAACATATGCCTGCTTCTGTCCATTCCCCTACCCCAACCTCACCGTAGCTGACAACTCTGCAATACATACGAAGAACCACAATGTTTGACTTGCTCGATATCAGACAGCCTAGCCCTCGTCCCCATTGTGAACAAACAGGAAGGAAGGACGACTGCCTAGTCATACAAAGACCATGGTTTTCCAACAAACCCTTAATATCAGACAGCCAGCCAGCCGCGGGAAGTTTTGAGATCAGAAGGCCACACATGACAAGAGAGTATGACGGAAAATAGAAACAGTAGTATCATCAATCGTCAATCACACAAATGTATGGTCACGAAGCAAGTCCAAGCGAAACGCGTCAACATAAGAAAGATCCAGCGGCCTTTGCTTGGTCCATGGCTGGCACATGTTATATCCATGAAGGTTTCCGCACGGTCCAAACTCAGTAATCCTGGGTGGCATATTCAAATGGTCCTGTGGCTCCAAAAACGATGACAAAAACAAGAAAAAGCTACTGACCATGACGGATGTCATGATGCGCAGGCTGTGATCTGCGACTATGTTCTGTAGAATATCCTTGACTTTTCTGTCATATTATGATAGTGCGGCCTCATGCACTGGCAAGTTGACCCGCCTCCTGGCGCCGGATGTTCATTGCAATGGTTTGAAGAACAGCATAGTCCGCGGTCATCTGTTCCGATGCGCCAGCATCCTTGGGATCCAGGGAATCAAGGCGGGCTTTAATAGCTGCTTTCTGCTCAAGCCACATTTTCTGCATCGACTGTCGTTTACCTTGAGACAGTGGGGCTGAAGCAGCCTTGGTGGCCTTTGGGGGAGCCCTGGTTCCAGTCGTAGACTTGGTCCTTTTGGGAGGCTCTACCTGGGTGGGACTTGACGGCCTGCGCTTCCGAATAGCTAGCGTTGCTACTCCTTGATGGCATGAGCTTGCTGACGATGGCGTAGGTGAGCTACTGGCGCTGGATGAGGCTTGTCCTGTGTGGCCATGTACCCTCTTCATATGGTCAAACAGATTCCAGCGGCGCGGAAAGCCATTTCCAGGAACCGAGCGGTCGCACTCCACAAATGTGCACAAATGTGGTTTCTCTCCATGGCCATGCATACCGTGAGCTTCCCTCTCATGTCTCAGTAGACAGGCCGTAGATGAAAATTGCAGTTCCACACATGCGGAGATCTTGCAGCGATAGGGTTTCAGGTGAGAATCCAGATGCTTGCTGTAGAAGACCTATTAGCACAGACATGAATCACATTCATGTTGAGATCTCTCACTCGTAATTGCACTTTAGCTTCTCTGGCCTGTGAGAGCAGTCTTCCGAACTGCTAAAGGGGCAATGGTACAGTCCATCAGCTGCGGGTCCAACCTGGTAATGCGGGTGCTCTCGAGCCGTAGCCGGCTCTCCATCGCTAGACCTCCTTTGAAAAGCTGCCCCTGGGTACTTGGGATCCATATATATCTGGTTCATGTCGTCTCCCTGAGCCCACATGCTGGAGAGAGGTGTACGCTGGAACTGCCGACCAGCTTTTAATGTGCTAGTGTGATGTTAGAGTATACATCAGGGTCTTTATCTCGAATCAACCAACCTTAGACCGTCGCCACGATGATTAGCAAAGTCAGCCGTAGCTGAGAAGTGCACTGGCTCGCCAATGCTGAAACCTTGGAAGCATCCGCTATCCTGGTCGGGTGACCATGTTCTTTCCCGGATAGCCTGGGATACGGGTGTAACCGGTTCTGGACCTACAAAGCTGTTCTGAGAGAACGAAGAAGACACTGAGGGATCAACGGCAGACTGCGGTGACCCGGACATCGCAATTGGAGCACAGATACCGACCGCGCTAAGCGGATCAAATCCACCAGGGCATGACATTTGTGGCCAGGTAGGCTGAAAGCAAGCATCATTACCTTTGCCTTCTAGCGTGGTATCAGGAATAGTAGGATAATTAGCATAGACTATGTCATCCGATGAGGGCGTTGGATACGACCAGGTATCCGGGTGATATTGCGAGGTCGCAAAGTCGGTATTAATCCCATAAGCTGGTGCTTGTTGCAGATTTATGATATTTTCGAATCCAGTGCCAGTACCTGTACTACAGTTGTAGAGGTTGCTGTAATCTATTTCAGGAGCGATCCCGAAGTCCTGGGCAGATGGTTGCAAAGCAACGTGAGAAACAGGTGAACGTGACATAGGAAAAGATCCGGGCAACTGTGAGTTCGTTCTGGCCATTGAAGGAGCACTTCCATAGCTGGCGCTGTAGAGGTCTTGGTTCAAAGAATCCTCCACAGGGACAAACCCAGTGGCACTGTCAGCTGCCCACTGCTGCACTTGCGTTGGATCATTGCAGTACATTTTCTGCTCCGTTGCGATCCGTAGGTGTCCATTCCAGGTTGAGGTCACTCCATTAAGGGCATGTTCTTGGCTTGTAGATGAATCCTGTCCTCTGGATGTCCTTGTTGGCTTGGAACGCTGCTTACTCAAAGCAGCTTCACTGGATTGCCCAGTGGGAAAGGGATTGTTCTTCTTCCTGAGCGTCATGTTGGAGCTATGTCCTTTGGAGGCCGTCATGGTATGTTTAGAGTAGCTAAGACCAGACGTCAGTACATGGCAAAGCAACGTCACGCTACAGTCGCGTAATTGCGGAAAGACGACATTAATTAGGACGACATCGTAAAACATTGACAAAATCTGTCGCGTCACGTTAGCCAGAATACAAGCTGTAGAGGTAGCGACACACACCATATTCAGGCAAGGACAACTTAGGCTTCCAGATAGCCCTTGGGTCCACGCAGCCGAACAGTGTCATAGGGAAGCCGCGCCGGACTCGATACCATCCGAGTCCAGTGTAATAATCTTGGGCCTCGGAGACAATAGACACAGTGCAGAGTGCTCCGGATGGGACCGACGCTCGGAGCGCATCAGGCTAGAAGGACCTTGGTGGAAACAGCTGAGATCCGGGCGACGCTTGGACACCAGAAGGTACTGCAGAAATGCTGTATGCTACAGGGAGGAAGAAGAGCCAGCGAGAGTCCATCCGTCGGAAATCCAGCCATGAACAAGAGAGTTGTCGCCTTCGGGAGGAAAGGCCAAAAGTGATCTACACGAGGCCAGGACATCAACAGAGTGGAAGGAACAAGGAAGCCAGAAGCCTGAGGGCTCAGTCGGACAGCGAAACCACAGGCGTGGATTACTCAATGGTTGTCCAGCGTCAAACTGGGTCACTTTTGACGGTGACGACATAATGTAGTGGCAAGAGCAGACAGCGCAATCACGAAGAAGTCACTCAGGACGACTACGTGTTTACGTTGAAAGCAATACTTTGATCCAGGACAGCGGTTGCAAGTCTCATCCATTGCTCTGCCAGACCAGAAGCGCAGAGAAGCAGAATTGGAGCTATTTCGGTGATAGTCTTCGGGGATTCCTTCATCGTTATGCTGGCAAACAGATGCGGGATGGCATGGCCTAGTCCATGTGGAGGTAGGAGGAAAATAGCCTCTGGAGTGATAGCCGCGTCTGTGGATCAACTTACATATTCATCCTTGTGGTGGTCCGTCACTCCGGTGAAGTAGTCGTCCCAGAAATGGCATCCAGGGATCCCGAATGTTCTGGCCAAGGAAAACACAGCCAAGAACGCAGTTGGCAACGCAAAATAACGGCAACGAATTACTACAAACGAAAGCGTAATACCTCATATTTCGAAGCCCTAACGTAACAGAGCGGCTGCTCGATCCTGACGAGGGCTGTGTGCGGATGCAACAACACGCTTCTCGTAGAATATTTCTCCAGGAAGATCAATCCAAGCTGGCCGCGAAGGGAAGCACGAGAAAGCAAACAGTCTATCCCAGTGGCAGGCTTGCCAAATAATCTTATCAAGAGCGGCAATGGAGCACAGATGTAATCGAGGCCCAACGGTGCGAGGCTTGGAGGGGGGGAAGAGCAAAAGTCAATGAGTTTGTTGGAGAAAAACAAAGAGAGTATGGGCATGAGGCAGGACTTAAAGCTAAGGACAGCACACGAGGAGTGGATCCTTGGTGAGCGGCAGGCCAAACAGGAAAATGCGCCTGTCCCCCCATTCCCTTATCGGAGCAGTGTGATTTCTATTACAGCAATGCAACAGCGACACCTGCAGCGACCGGGGGCTCCATTCGACTGCCGCAGGCCTCTCGGCTGGGTCATTCTGCACAAGGTAAATCCTGCGCACATCGTCTTGACTGGAAGAGGAGAAGATCGTCTGACGTGTCAATCCTGCCAAGCCTCGCTTAGACCACGGAGACCACTCATCGGCGCCAAAACTGGCTGGCTGGAGACATGCTCAGACAAACATCTTCCGTCGAGGAAGTCATGCGACAGGATGGTTGGTCAGTAGGAGCTCGTCGGCTTCACAGCAATGCAGGATGCATAACCGCACCACCACCTCAATTGGCTGCTACGAATAGTCTCCGCTTCCCATCCCACGCGTCTTTCCGTCGAGAGTCTGCTGCTTCGGCTTTTCATCAAGCTGCCCGCAGGCCCACGGATGGGAGAACCATCCTTCCCAGATCTGGAAGACTGTCAGGGCCAAGCAAATCTGCAGCTGTCACTTCCCAGTCCTCTGGGTCCCGAAGTTTATCGGCTTTGTAGGCTAGGGAAGACCTTTAGTATCAGTGTACTTGAAATTCACGTTTTCGTAATTCGCCTCCCATGTCCTGGTCTGTGGCGACTTGACCACAGGCTAAGCTATATGCCAGTTGTCCACTGCTGTGTCTGCAAAAGGCTACGCAGTTCGCGCCGGGAGGCGTGGTGATTCGGCCGCAGGTGGACTGCATACATTTGGTATGAGTCTGCAGTAGCCTTACTCTTTCGAGGCTGTTGGAAACTCTGATAGCAATATCGTACTCTGAGGACAAGTTCTCTGCTCCACGCCTCCTTTCGACCCCGCGTTTACGGTCGTGGAGTGCATGCCGACAACTCCACTAGCTGGCTCCAGCTGCCCGGGTAAACCTCAATTGGTGAAAGGCAATAATTAGATTACGGAGAGGTGTACGCTTTGCCCACCTAAGGACAGTCTGGGGCTGGAAAGCAAAGTTAGCCGTAAGCCAATAGCAGCAAGCAACAGGATAAATGTCGATAGAGAAGGTAAGAATCAGATAGGAGCGAAAGATGGTAACATTTTCTTCGTTCATCCAGCCTTACGGCCGTCAGTTGAACTATGCATTGGTTGAATCATCATAGAATGTGCGTGGAGGACAGCGTGTTTGCAGATTGTAAAAACAAGTAACTTACACTTCCGTTAAGCTTTTACAAGTGTTCTTCATCACAGGCCAACAGTCCATCGCTGAGCCAGTATACTCAATGCTGGGACCTGCTGGGTGGCCAAGATGGGAAACCTGGATTATATCGGTAGCTACCGCTCTCAGTCTTGAATGAATTTTATGAGATTGACAACGCGTTTTCACATCCGTTACAGCCACAGGGTAGGTAATCTCGACGAACGGGAGAGCAAAGCCAACAATCAGGTCACGACTTACAGCGATAGTTATGCGAACTGAATCATCATTAGTCACGAGAACAAACACCCGAAACTCTGTGCTTATCAAAGATGTAGATCAAATCCACCGATGCTGCGTGACATACCAAGACTTTGTAGCTGGTGAGCATGCTGGGGGCAAAGGATTACAAGATGCCGTTGAGGATCAAGAAACACGCGTAGCCTTTCCTGCCTCCGCTGGATACCCTTTCGGTAATACATCGCCATTGGGATCATCGTCGCTGCACACCATTGACATCCTACAAGGTCTTGGTGTGTAGCCGGAAATACTCTCGAACACAATTAAACAAGGGCTGCTGGATTGATGAAAGAGGCTTGATATCTGGGGTGAAGACTTTCCTCCTTGGCTAGCGTTTCAGCCGTTCTGAGCTTGCCGCGGCTCCATTCGGGCCGTTCCCACCCCGGGTCTTCTGCCAGTGAAGGTCACAGGTGTCAAGAAGTCGTGGAATCGATGATTAAGTACCTCTTTTTTATCTCCAGCACCATTCATCTCAAACCCACTTCTACAGCTGGCGACCAGGCCTACGATGACAGTCGCCTTCTCCATCGACCCTCAGTCTCCTGAGATCACGGCCATCAATCTTGCCCGAGCCCTTGACCGTCTAGAACACAAGATCCTCTCCACTCCTCCCGACGCACGCCTCCTGCGCTCCGGCTACGAGCGCACCAAAACATCAGCGAACCTCGAATATGCTCGAACGCTCCTCCTCCGCCTCGAGCACACCTCCTCTACCATCAAGATCCAATCTCGCAAACACCATGCCCAATCCTCCCTCCTCGCCCAACGCGCCCTTCTCAAACGCCTCACCGACCGTCTTCACGAACTCGAGCAGCTAGACTCCGATGCCTATTCCTCCGCTTCTGATGGCGAAGATCTACTTGGCGAAGACGAAGGACCCGCAGTAACTTCCCCGAAGAAGCAGATCTCCTTCGCCGTGCCCGCTCAAGATTCCACTCTCCGCAACCGCTTCCAACCGCCCGCATCTATTGCGCCGACCACAGCTCTCCTTTCCCCGGCCTCTGCGACAACAACCACAACCACCGCTCCCACAGCGTTGATTGAATCTGAAGAGCAAAAGCAAGCAAACATGACAACAGCCATAACCTCCATGGCCACGCTCCTCAAACAAAGGGCGCAGGAATTTCATGCCGCCATAGAAGTCGATAAAGAGGTCACAGCGCGGGCCGGAGAAGGGCTGGACAAAAACGCGCAAAGCATGGAAGCGGCAGGCAGGAAGATGGGGATGTTGAGACGGATGAGTGAGGGAAAGGGGTGGTGGGGGCGAATGATGCTTTATGCGTGGATTGGCGGGCTGTGGATTGCGGCCATTTTATTGGTGTTTGTGGGACCGAAGTTCAGGTTTTGAAATTTGATGGAAGTGAGGTTGACGCAACGGGAGTGGCTTGAAGGTGTGTACACTGTTGTCGACAATTAATAACAATTTTCGGCCGATTGAAAATGTTCCGAATAACCATTGGAAAGCGAAAGGCGACAGAGGCTCGTTGTGCTCAGTGTGCGCACGCATCATCGACATTCTGATTTATGGCCTCGTGATATCTAGCCAGATACTCAAGTACAAGCGCAAGCTCACGTTCTAGTGGACTCTAACAAAGCGACACCGTCTCTCCCCCGTGTACGGGTTCGAACGTTACGACAGTCGCTCGCCATGATCCCGCTTACGGACACGAACGCGCTTGAATATGCCTGGGCAATCCTGATGCTACAGTGGCTCGTGTAGCAAGATCCAGGTATGCAGCAGTACTCGTTGGGATCCGCCCTTATGTACATCACCTCCGGCCCTTAATAAGTACATCACCTCCGCGATGTCTCTTTGCTCTTCTCGAGAATGATTCTGCATGCAGCAAGATGTTCTCCTCGCTCTCAAATATCCTCCAAAGTGAAAGATCATGAAGACAGCGATGTTCCAACCATACAGCAGCTAAAGCCATGAGTAACGATCTCAACGTCGACGTACGCTTGCTTAGCTGAATACTTCTGGCACATTACATCCGTTCATTCCTCAGTCTCCAGAAACGGCAGCCTGGCCCACCTCCGGCTGCAGAGCCTCGGGCAAGGAAGGCACTGTGCAATTTATTACAAAGTCTGCCGGTTATTCGCCTTAGCAAGCTTGGCAAGGTCATTGATACATTGGTGATTGATTTGTTATCCATTGGGGTATCGTCTGTAACAGTTGACACCAAAGATTGACACCCAACAAGCGATAACAACCGTGTAGTGAGACGACGTAACGTTTTCGATAATGTTTTTATGGTCCTCGAACGTCTAGGCTAGCGTGCATCACCAACTCATGAAATTTCCCTACGGTGGTTCGAGGGTCACCGATTCAAAATGAATAGGCAGGCTTTGTTCATCCGGAACGGGAAGTTTACAACACTTCGGCAGGGATTACTCCATAGGATGTGTTGTGGGGATAAACACTTTAACGCTCGATCATGACAGACATTTTCAGACTCTAAAACCCTCTCTTTCTCCATGATTTTCCTTTGATCATCAATCCTAACGTCAGTACCTCGAACTGCTTGGTAAATACTACATCATGTCACACACAGCACCGTCCTTCTTGCTCCTTCCTGCCAAGATTCGAAATCAGATTTACAACTATGTTTGGAGCGACGAGACGGTCACATTCACCCTAACCCATCGACAGTTTCTCCACCCTATCGACGATTCGAGCGAAATTTTAGCAACAGAAGATAGTTCTTCGGACGAAGATGTGGAAGAAGACTTTTACCGTAAAGTGCGCTGTAAAGGCAGCATCTTGAAGGATGGCCCACTGGTCTTCATCCATACCCGAACCCACTTCCGGCCGTCAACACAGACTGGAATTCGTGGTACATGCCGACAGATCTACAAAGAAACTGTGGCTGTCTTTTACGGAAGAAGCTATTTCTTCTACAATCTTTGGGAGTCCCTACCTACTCACATGAGGGATCCACGTCCCAAAGGCGATTCAGCCGCGCCAGCAAAACCTACCTTGTGGCATCTATACGAAGCCAAGAAGCCAGAAGTTCCAATCCAATACCTCGGACTCATGAGGGAACTCCACTTGGTCCTTGCATACCGCCCGTGGCACTATCTTATGAGTCCACAGCTGATCGTGAGAGCTTTGAGCCGCTTCTCCATGGCGAAGGTCTTATTGGAGCGGCTGGTCCTCGAGTTTAGATTCAATAAGTCCTCGGAAGACCCTTATGAGGAGTTCGATTTGCAACTGCCACCGCATCCGGTACAGTCTCACGATCCAGATCGTGAGCACTGGGAACCACTATGGGCTAGGTTTTGTCGCGACCAAAGCATTGCTAAAGTCATATCAGACACAACAATATCAAAGGAGATCCAGGTCGAGCTTATGGAATGGGATCGTTCTACAGCTGACAGCTTTGAGCATTTCGTTCGTTCCATCACAGCCACAAAAGGCTGGGTTTGCGACAAGAAGCGCGACGAAGCTCGCATGTATAACCCCGACGGACATTACAGAGAGGGGGCCTTTGAACGTTGTAAGCAACATGTTCGTTCATTCACGACCACGAAACGCTTGGTTTACGACAAAGAGCGCAAAGAAGCTCGCTTGAGAAGCGTCGGCAAAATCAAAAAGGGCGAAGACAATACGTTCTACTGGTGCTGGCGTCTACGACCGGGGAAAATCCCGTCCCCACAACCTGCCCACGGCCTGCTCCCAGAACCTGACTTGTCGACTCTATCTCTTACCGAAGAAGGCTCTACACGCGAGAACGATTCTACTTCGGATTGGCGGCCTTCACCGCATGAGCAATGCTACAGTGCGTGTTCTGGCACGTCGTCAAAACCAGCCTCTGAGGTGTCTCGGTTACTGACAGTGCTTGGTGCTTCTACTTGCCCAAGTCTCTCATACCCAAGGCACCAGATCGTGAGGATCCTGCATGACGGGGGATCTTTCTTTGGAAGATGTACTTTTCATGGTTTTAAGCATGAGAGATCGAAATTGCTACACTTCTGATGCTGACATCCACCTTCTGCCTACGGTGCATCATCACGTTACAGTGTATCTTCAAGAAAAAGCGAGTGTACAATAATCATAGAAAAGAGCTTGTAATTCCTAGTGCTTACGCAAGCTTAGCAGTACACCCGCTGCGACAAGCGTGAGCATCTCACTTCGCTTCCTTCTGGACTCAAACCTGTGACGATCTCTCGATTGACCCCTGTACCATACACCTTGCCGGGGAATAGGAAGATTTGGTCGTGTCTACTGATTCTACTCCCTATCGACTGCAAATTGACTTCCCAGCCTACCTTTTCACTGACACAATGTATGGATTGACTAGGTTCTCTGGACAAGTTCTGGTGGTATTGGTTTGACAGTCGTTCCCGATCTTTCCAACTATCTATTTTAATCCTTGGCATTGAAAAACCAATACTCGTCGCCAGTATTCATACACTGAATGAGCTGAGGTTTGAAGTCCCTGATGAGACTTGGCATCCTTAGGTTCGATTTAGGGTCATCTGGGCTCCTTTCGGGGCCTGTAATACGAGTTGGCCGACCTGAACTTTCGAACACGCTCAAATCCGATTTTTGAAAATCACTTATCAACGCAACGTGCAATTGTGTCAATTGACGCGTCATTCGAATTGCCTAATTGCTGCGCATCAATCAATGCCTAATAGTCATAATAAGAAGACATAATTAATCTTCAATAAATCAACATCTTCTTAAAGACATTCACGAACACAATATTATTTTGCATGTTAATATTAAAGATTTGCTTGTTTGTATTTAAAAGAAGAAAATTATGTTTATGTTTATTATAAAACAATTGCTTAACAAAATAGCTCGCTATTTAAAGTTATTAAGAAATTAACTTACACAAACGAACGTAATAAATGTTATTAACAAACTAATTGTTAAGATCAATCGTAATTATTAAAAAATAAAAATATTTCTAGTTATTTTAAATGCTAATTATCTAGCTTTATAGAAGCTAAAGGTTGTTTTTCTTTAAGAGAAAATAATAACCATTCTTTTTCAAAAAACATCACAATTATACGTAAAATTATAACAAATTTCTTTTTATTTGTTTTTTTACTTTTCTTTATATACTTTAAAAACAACTTTTAAAGTTAATTATTTATAGTCTTTTTCGAAAGCGTCTTAAGAACGATTACGATTATTAAATCGAAGTTAGCTATTAATAAGAATCCAAAAATCGTTATACGTTTAAATAACAACAAGCAAAAACAAGTATTACAAAAGACATTTTTTCAAAATATAATTAAGAACATTAACGCGCGTATTATGCAACTCGAGATAGCAATTAAAGACATTAAAATAATAATAAAGCTTTCTAGTAAAAACATCGCAATTTACACAATTAATAAAGAGAAAATTATTAAACTAAGAATTAACAATGTTTAAATTACTATACTAGAAAAAAAAGCAAAAGCAATTATTTTAATATATGCGATAATAATTAACGAAGTAAAGATTAAAGAATAAAATCTTAAGAGCGCGAAATTACGCGCAACAACTATTTAGAAAATACAAAATTAAAATATAAATGTAAAGAAACTTAAAAATATAAAAATAATATAAATCGATTAAAGACAACAACGATTTACTTAAAATTAAAAATACGCATTTATAATTATAAAGATTTTAACATCGAAAATAATTAACATTATTTTTAATTTTAGCTTAATAATAAGTAAGCAAATTAAATCAATATTAATATATAACAAAGCATGCAAAATTATACAATGCTAAAATATTATTATTACGAACACATTATAATTTAATGCACAAGAGAGAAAAAATGCGATTATTGCGTTAAATTTTACGCTATTAATTTTAAGATTTACTTAACAAGCTTTAAATCTAGATGTTATCTATATAAAGAAAATTATAAGTTATAATAAAAGAATTGCTTAAAAAAGCGAAAAAAAATACAACAAATAATTATAAAAAAAAAGAATATATCGTATCAATTCTTAATTAAGAAAACAACAACAATTAAAAACAAGTTTTACTTTAATAAAAAAAAGAACTTCGATTATTTAAAATTACAATTAATAACTCTAAATAAATTAAAAACTACAAACAAAGAATGTACGAAAAAATAAAGCGACAAGAAATTAAAAAAAAGCTATTTTTAAAAAAACAATAATATTAAATTTATCGTAAGTATTAACAAGTTAAAAACGAAATTCTTAATCTATATTACTTGCGAAATCAAGTAAAGAAAGAGAAAAAATTCTATATAAAGAATTAAACAAAGAGAGCTTCTATATAAAGAATTAAACAAAGAGAGCTTCTATTTAAAAATTAATAAAATATTGTTAACATTAAGAAACATCAATATAATAATTCGCTCTAATTAATAATTATATTAGAAAATCGTACTTTATTAATATTATAATACAACGTTAACAAATTTAAATTAAAGATTATAATACTACTATTTAAGAGTAAAGATATTACAAATTTTAATATATTAATTATTTAAAAATTATAAAAAAATCTTTATTAATTTATTACAAACAATAGATTGAATTAGCACTTCGAATTACATTATATAAACGATAAGAATATTAAAATGTACTACTTTGTTAATAAACGCATAGCGTTTGTCTCGTATATAATAATACACAAATTTAAGAATCTTTGCTCTCTTACTTTAAGACTAGCGAAAAAAAGAACGATTAATGTACACAATATTTACAATTTGTGCAAAAATAATAAGAACGAAAGCAATTTATTATTTTTACGTGCGACGATAGCGAAGAAAGTCGATAACGAACATATTGTAATAAGAGATTTTAATCTTTATTATCTTAAATAAGACAACAACAAAGTAAAAGCTAATGCAAACGCTTATAAGCTAGTAATTATAATAAAAGAGTTTAAACTAAAGAGAACATTATTAAAAAAATACAATTACTTAAATACAAAAAAGCAAACAAAGCACTATTAATCTTATCTTCGTTATTTAATTTTTACATAAAAGCTTTATTAAATGCGACGTCGTAGAGAATATAAACAATTACTTAGATTATTATTTTATACGCATAATATTTAATTTACATACAATAATCGTAAAACTTATAAAGAGAAAAAACTAAAACAAAACAAATATAAAAACTTTATAAAAGATTTTAAACAAAGAAATTATTAAGAAACTAACACATATATTACTTAATAACGTCTTTAACAATTCTAAAAACAAACTAGATACATAAGTAAACAATTTAACGAGAACAATTAAAACAATTATTAAGAAATTTATATTGTTCGTTAGAATTTGTCTCAAATTTAAAGTAAGTTTTACGAAAAAATGCAAAGAGATTTCTCGTAAAATTAAAAGACAATATCGCATATAATAGCGCAACAAAAGCGATAAAAATTAAAAAAAAAATACATTATAATTAGAAATTGTCTTGAAAAGATAATGCAAAAAACTATAAAAACTTAATTTAGAAAAAAATAAAAAAAGAATTACAAATTAGTTTCTAGAATGTAAAGTAAATGCAAATAAGTACGCTTAAGAATATCGCAAAAAACTTGCATTTTATTATTATATAATTATTTATTACTATTATTAACAATCGATTTTAGTAAAAAAGCAAACATTCTTTTAAAAGCATTCTTTTCGTTATTTTTACAAATAAACTTGTTAAATCTAGTAAATAATTAATATAATTAAGATTTAACAATAAATAAAACTACATAACACAAAATAGCAAGAATTATAACGTCAAAAATCTTGAACAAAATCTTAAACAATAATAAAATTATTAATAAAATACTAAAGCAAATCAATATTATTATAGTATTACATTTACATCGCATATACAACGTTTATTTAAAGAAAAACTATTGTTTAAAGTATTTTCGCAACGCAATTATTATAGTTTTATCTAAGTTAAATAAAGACAACTACTTTACAATTACGTCTTATTGTTCTATAGCATTTTTTAACATTTTAAACAAGATATTCGAGTTTATATTAATTAAAAAAGCTAGTTATTTAACAAAAACGCATAAATTATTGTTACGTATTTATATAAAAGTAAGACGATTTATTTCGACAAAATACGCATTACATTATTTAGTAAAAAAAATACATATAACATAGAACAAGAATAAAATAATTATAACTTTATTGCTAAATATATTAGAAGCATTTAATAACATATTACACTTAAGACTATTGTACAATTTGCGAAGTAAATAAATAAATAAATATATAATGCGATAAATTAAAAGTTTTTTAAGTAATCGAATTATTATTTTTAGAATTAAGAAATACAAGACAAACAAAATCAATATTACGATAAATATATCGCAAAAATTATTATTGTCGTTAATTTTTTTTCTCTTTTATAACGCTTCGTTGCTAAAGAGATTATATAGCAAAAATATTGTAATTTGCGACTTCGTAAACGACGTAATTTTATTAATTAAAGAAAACAATGTCAAAGTTAATTGCGAACAATTGATTGAAATATATAAAAGCATATGTAAGAAATAAACTTGTACGTACAAGATTAAATTCTATTCTAGCAAATATTAATTGTGTTACGTTATAAGAAAGAAATAAAACATTAATAATGCAATAATTATTAATAAGAACACGATAATAACATTAAAGAAAGTAGTTAAATATCTAGAAATTATGCTAGACAATAAACTTAATTAAAAAGCTTAAATTAACGATAACAAGACAAAGATACTTAAAATTATAAAGATTTTAACAAGTTTTATAAAATTAACATAAGAAATTAAATTAATTACAATAAGACAAATAATGTATACAATATTTTTATCTTAACTTACTTATAATTGCTTAATATAATATATATCTTACAAGAGAAAAAATTACTTGAAAAACGTTATTAACGATTTATTAAACGTTTAATACAAAGTACAAAGAATTATTATTAAAGTTTACAAAATTATCTTGCGTTTAATTTTATAAATCAAGATACACTTCTTATTAACGCATATATATTTGAATCGAATAACAAGTTTAACGATGTTTAGAATAGTTATTAATTTAATATACAATATTATAGTAAAAAACAAATTTGAGAAGAAGAGTCGAATTATAAGTTCGCTAAAGAAATTAACAAAAAAACTAGAAAGAAAGATAAACATTAGTATTAATAATTTAGAGATTATTATATTATTCGCAACGTTATTATAATAAATTTTATCAATTATTATTATTAGTTTAAGCAAGAAGATAATAGAAGAAACGCACAAAATATTACTAAAAAAAACAAATGCTCTAATAATATATATCGACGAAAGCAAGATTAACAAAAAGATAGAAACGACGATTATTTTGTCACATAAAATAATTAGAATTTATCTAAAATTAAATATAACATTTATTATATATTGAACAAAATTATATAAAACAATTTTGATCTTAATACTAGTATATATATTTAGACAAAACAAGATTTATGTAATTATATATATAAACAATTAAGCAACAATTAAAGCAATTAAGAATTTAGACAATAGTTTAGATTAATATCTAGTCAAAAGTATAATTAAATTTATTAACATTCTTTGTAAAAAAGATATAGAAATTAAATTATACTAAGTATTAACGCATATAAATATTAAAAACAACGAAATAATAAACGTTATTATTAAACAAACAACGAAATAAAAACAAAAGAAGAATAGACAAAACAAACTAATAAATTATTACATAAATTAATTAATAAGGTCTACGAAGCTAAGTTATTATCTTAGAAGTGCAAAAAAAATAACGCTAACAAAGAAAGTCTAACAATAGTAAATTATTCTATAAAATAAAGATAAAACTAATAAAGAATTATACGCTTTGTAATTAAACTTGAAGAAGTTAATATTAAAGTTTCACAATAATTTAATTAAGAATTTTAGCGCATTCGCAATACACATAAGAACAAAAAAATAAAACTTCGTTTTTTTCTATTTTGATAAAGAGTGTTTAATATCGAAACGAAACGCTATTAATATAGACAAACGTCGCAAATAATTAAATACATTTTGTTTATATACAAAAAGTACGTTGTTCTTAGACAAAATCTATAAAAGAAGAAAAAGAAAAAAAAAGACTTAAGAGAAGCTCAATCTAAAAGCTATACTTATTAATTCTTATTATCTAAAGAACACGATTACATTTATAAAAGAAATCGAGTTTATTAATTAATTTCGAGTCTTAATTGCAAAAAACTATTAGAGCGTTCGAGATAAAATACATTGAATCGAAAACTTATTTAGCAACATAAAGTACGAGATAAGAATTAAGATAATTGTGTTCAAAGAAACTGTCTTATTTAGAAAGCGTATATAGAAGACATAGATAGATAATCAATCAAGCTTCGCAAGAAGCCTGATTGATTGATTGTCACTAGTCGCATAGCATTCCCAAATAGGGAAGGCTCGAGTGCTTAATGAAATAATCAATCAATCAATCAATCGAGTCGGCCGACCTCTCCTTCAATGATATGTCCCAACAGAAAAAAGTAATAGCCATTGAGATGAATCGGTTATCGCTTACCGTAACAAAGGTAAAGAACCCTCTCATTTGTTGTTCATCTCTACCTGAAGATGATATTCCACACGCAGAAGAATAAAAGATGTTTTCGAATCAACCTGTGCCGCCAGCTGTCGATTATATCGGTATCTTCTTCAGATTTTCATACCTGGGGAGAAACAACCAATGTCGTAACTTCGAAGCTGGGCTGTGCAGAATAAGCAGCGCCCACCGAAAGGAAGTCCAAGGGGCAGACATCCATACACGGGCGACTCCAGCCTCAGAACAGTGGAAAACAACATGGACGCCCTCCACTAGAAGTGCATTCTGGTCTCCTTCAAAGAGCTTGATCTTTCCATCTATCGACACGACATCAACACGCACCCATCAGATCAACCACCATGAGCAAATCCGACCCCGTTCCCATCTACACCTCCACCCCAAGCGCCTCCGACTTAGGCTTCGAGCCTCGCCATTTCACTCACCAAGCTCTCAGAATGAAACCAGCAGCCCCATCCAACCAACAGCCCTCGAACCTCCAACTCTCCTAAGCCCCATTATCACCGTCCCCCCCTGGCCCCCCTTTCCAAAATATTATGCCTCCTCCTCCACTATCCAATCAAACAAAGCCCTAAACCCCCAAACCCCCAAACCCCCAGCTCCCCCAAAAACCCCAGGTCGCCCCAAAACGCATCAAAGCCCACAGCACACACAACGCTTGTGAAGTTGCCCAATAACCCGAACATGAGCGCACTGTCATAGGAATGTGGTAGCAGACACTCCCACAAATCGCAACATCACCTACCTGTCTCTGAAGTCCACAACATGAAACTTTCCTTAGCTGAATTTTTGCGGGGCGCGAGTTACTAGAGGGATGGGTCCTGAAGGGTTGGGGTTTGTGTGTTGATGGGGAGTGTGAGAATAAGGGGAAAGAGGGCGGATTTCCAGCTGTGAAAGGGAGGAGAAGGTATAAGGGACGTGTTTGTGCGAAAGGTGTGTATTTGAACGGCAAACGGGGGGCTGATAGGAACCTAGGTGAAGGGCTGCGGAAAAGTACAGGGGGCGCGGAGAATCGCACGGTGCAGAGGATGGGCTGGTAGCACATGGCTTTTGGGTGGGATAAGTTCAATAAGGACATGTTTTAGGTATGAAAGAGGGCAAGATGCACCTTGGAAAAGGTAGTGTATTGACCAACGTGATGTACAATCAAACCTTCGAAGCGCCTCACCAAGCCCACAGCTGGGTTTCTGCGCCTCACATACCTGAGTCGGTCCCAAGCGCCGCGAGTGCAGAAAGTCCCAGACATTCGACCCATCATCATTGCTCCTTAGATTCTCGTTCCCGCGACCCAATGAAGCAGGCCGGATTACCCTCAAGCTGTCCGCTCTTTGGTTTTCTTCTTCCATTGGGTTGATTGCCCGTAGCGCTGGTTCGAGAATTGTCGTCATCGATCAATGACCCTACTCAGCGCTTTCAATACGCCTCTCGACCCCGGCCCCCGCTCTCCTTCTTCCAGCCCTGCGTTTTCTCTTTCTTTCTCCCGTCCGATACTTTCTCTTTCCTCTAGCGCATCAGCACTGATACCCAATAGCTCATCGGCCACTCTCCCCGCCGATGTCTGGTATTGCTTTAGAGCATGCACGTTCCCTGCGAAAGTGTCGATCTCGAATTCGAGGGATGTAGTTATGTGTTGTATGCGGGAAGAAGCGGAGATGTGGAGGGTTGAGGTGGAGGGTTGGGGCTCGGTTGGCTGGGGTTCGGTGGGGGGTGGATGGAAGGATTGGAGGCTTGCGACGGCGACGAGTTGGACGGGGGAGGAGAGGAGGTCGGAGGAGATGGTGTGAGGGTTCGATGACTCTTGAGGGGCTGGACTGGGGAGAGATTGATGGGGGGGTTGGAGGAGGGACTCCCAGGTGTGGCGCTCGGTTTGGAGGCTAGGATGTGGGTTAGCGTAAGTTTCCAGGATGTCTAGGTAGTAATGGGCATCATACCGGGCGATCTTCAGCTCCAAGTCGGCTATTTGGCTGAGGTTGGTGAGGTTCTTGGGATTGGGCTTTGGTGTTTGAGGTGGAGGTGTAGATTCCCTCTGCCAGAATATCAGTATCAAGATTATCAAGATAGGAGAGAACGCCTACCCTGCTGAACCAGTCCGACATCTCAGACTTTACAGAGAAATCTTTGAGCAATTGCTGTTCGATCTCTCGCGCGGCCAGTCTGGCGTTGCTATCTTCAGAGGAAATCGAGGGCTTCTCTATCAGTGCGCGAGTCCCGCACCACGTCAGAAGCTGTCGCATTCGTCGCGGCTCTGGAAGACCGCTTTCGATGTGCTTGTAGAATTCCTTAGGTTCGACGTCGTCATGCGGCATAGCTAGGGCTTCGTCAGTGGCCGCTTTGCAATTTTCGCGAGACGCGTCTACCGTTTGATTTCCCACTATCAATCAACGAGCTTGCTCTGCGCCCTCTGTTGCCGAGACTACTCCTTCTTTGACCGCTGTTTGCTCGCATCTCCTTGTTGCGCCGCTGTATGGGTGTGTCTGCGAAAGGCAGTGCGATTTTTGTAGCTTCTTCGTTCTGTATCCCGGATTCATCAGCTGCTGGCTTGGCTGGCGCCGGTTCCTCCTCGGGAACTCCTTGCGCAGGCCCTTTTTCTGGCGCTGTTTGTGCTTCTGGTGGGGCCGCGGGTGTTGAAGGGTCCTTCTCCTTGACTCTGCCCTTCTTCACTTGAACCTGTGGTGGCTCCGCTGCCACAGACTCCCCACTGTTCCTCGCGCTTCTTCGCCGCTTCTCAGGCTTTGCTTCACTATCTTTCGCCCCTGGACTCGTTGATTCGATGGTTTTCTTCCGTGTCTTCTTCGGTGGTGCTGGTTTGGATTCCTCCTCAACTACCTCGGGAATGGGTTCAGGCGCTTTAGGAGTGGCCCCCGACTTTGGCTTCTTGGAGCGGGTCCGGGTGAACATGAATCCATCCGATTCCTCGTCGTAGTCTAGAATCGTGGTTAGCTACCATCCAAACACCCTCCCTCTACCTTGTAGCTTCTGCGTGCCATATGGACGACGAGACCCACCAATTTTTCGTTTCCCCCTGCCTTTCGCTGTACTTGCGCCCGTATCATTGCCATTGACCTTTGTCTGCTTCTTGGCCGTCCCTGTACTCTGGCTACTTTTCAATCGTTCACTGCCATGCCCGAAACCGTTGGGTAATGGCGCATCCTCCTTTTCCCTCAGCCTATCACTTGTTCTCCTTCCAGCCTTGCGCGAATCGCTCATCATATGCGGATTATGTAAAGGTTGTAACGGCGATCGCGTCGCGTAGGTGGTCATTGATGCTGGTCGATCTCTGGGTGTTGATTAAGCAGGCGCGTCCCGAACTCGGATCACGATCAGACGGTTTGAAGATAGGAATACGTTCGAATTGATGTCGACAACATTGACGGCTTAGCACTAAGGGAGAAAGGAGCGCAATGTCTGATCCAGGGCCAAGTCGCAAACGCACAAGAGTGTGCTGATGAGGGGAGCGATGGGTACTCCGTGACCGTGTTTATTCCTTAGCGTCGGTCTAACCTAATGTGATTTAGCCCAATGTGACCATAAGTGAGTTTGGCTGGCCTTCATGCACGTGGTCGAAAGGCACGTTACGAGCTGGAGGAGAGAATAATCCCTAAGGTAACGAAACCTAGATTGTGTGGTCCTACTGCGTTCGATACTACCTCCACCCGCAAGCTACCTACAAGTGGCTTGATATAGAATCAACATCTGCATAATACTAGTAGAGGGAGATCACTTTGAAACATGTACTTCTATATCGGGAGTTTCTTTTCAGATTCTGTTATTGTTCCCTTACAGCCATCGGTACCACAATAGCCTCAGGACCCGTTGGACCTACGCACATGTTTGCAGGCCTCAGCTTTCTTGCTACATTGCATAGATGTCATTTCGCCGACAATATCTAACAACACCTGACGGAAGACATTGAAAATCGGACTTCTCGAGCCTTCTGGTGAGTGTATACGATCAACAAGTACACCGAGTATTCTGCATTGGGATTTTGGACACACTTAGCTGCCAGATCCACTTGCGTCAAAAGATGTCAGAAATCCTCTGTTCGGAACTTATACCAATAGCACTTTCTATTCAGTCAACCAAAGAGACGAGTTGAGAATTTGATTTGCATTAAAGGACTGTCGATCGCAACAGGGCTGGTTTTGATGACTATAAGGCTAATTCTTCCCACCGACGGGCAGACACGTTGGGCTGCCACTCTGTTTGCATGACCGCTACCGTGATCAAATGGTGTTCAAGGATCGAAGAAAACTCTGAAGGGATGACCAACAGCCTCGACGACTGACAATGCCGCTAGAATCATGGCTTACGATTCCCAATAGAAAGTCAGGAAACAAAGTCTCTTACATCTTACCCGCTGTCTCCGTTTGGCCCTTGATCACGGAGACCAACGTCAATCAGGAGACCGGGTATCGCGCAATGGGACCCAGTTGCTGTGACACTCTCGTTTTCATGTGAGGGCTAATCTGCTTTGTAGCTCGCCCGTTCGTATCAGACCAAAACCCTTAGTCATTTCTTTATAAGCAAGACCAAGATCTTTCTCAACAGGAGTAGGTTTCTTCTGAATAAGAATAGGACCTCTATGAAGAAGAACAATTCTCTTTAAATAAGGGCAGGGTCTTACCGGATTAGGTTGGAGGCTTCTTGGATCAGGGTAGTGCCTTCCCTCGATTCCCACTGTATGTAATCCTTGGCGAATTTGGGAGCTCACTTCGGCTTGTAGAGGACCATGATTCACAAATATCGCTAAATGTAATCATGTCTGACCTTCCAAGAAATAAGCTCTACCAGATCTTTCGTGGTAGCCAATGCACTTGGCGGACCTTTCCGGGAACAACTCTAGAAAGTCTATCAGTGGTAGACGCTTGTTCCACTTGGGCCGTCTTGATCTTCTCCTCGATGAGGAGGTTGACAGAAAGCACAAAAGGTCTTCAAAGACTTAGGATACTAGCAAATCACTAAAAGATCAGGTTGGCACTGCAGATTATTCGTATTAGATTCACCCCTGAAGCTAGTGAGAGCTTGTGGACAGGTTAGAGATATAGCTCACCTACGACCCAATGATAAGAAATCGCATGATGATTCTTCAGCCGGCGTGTCTCAATAACATCGCCGCAAGCGTATAGCTATCGACTCAAGATTGTAAGCTTAGTATCATTATGTGGGATCCTTGAAGAGACATCCTTCAGGAGGCCTGGTCCAGATTGGACTTGCGGACCGCCCGTGTTGAAAGCTGCTTTGGTCCAAGTCTCACGCCCACTTTTTTCATCGCCGTTCCTAATAATGCCAAAGAATGCCATCCCATGAATTTCTAATCTCCTTGGCATAATCTACAAGATCCCAAGCGACTCTTTGATGTCAGAAGTGTGGATGTCGCTGTTGGTAATCGAGGTATCCAGAGAATTCTCAACACATCGCATGTTCTCTAGGAGGTGGATTTAGCCGGTTGGATAGAACTTTGGGCTATCATCACAACAACAGCATCAGTGTTGCATCGGTCGTTGAGTCATGGTAGCTTCAACAATTTATATTCGTTGTGCAACATTTGGCTTGTGTTGGCACTTTTTGGAGATGTCTGGAACAGTGAAGAACTTGGTAATTAGAGGCAACTCTTTCCTTCACCTGCGATTAGATGTCTACTTCTCTGTGTTTACGGGTAGAACCGAGAATTATCAGCTTGTCATTGGATACAACGGAACACCCAGCCCTACCTTTGTTGAATGATGACTATCAGCAGAACAATCTTCCGTATATATGAGATCTATAAATCCCCAGTTGCCGTTATCCGTGCTAGCTATCGAAAATCGCATTCCTGAATCGGGATAACAATTCTTTTGGACTCCGCAAGAGATGTCCACCTGCCAAGAGAAATCGCTCCCACTGATCCAGCAGCATGTTTCTCAACCAGTGGAGAAGCAGGAGCTAGAGCACATTCATCTAAGGGAGAAGGTGGAGCAACTTGGGGAACAGTCCAGGAAGAATACGCGGAACAACGAGCATATTCAACAGCAACTGGAGCAAATGAAACAGCAAAACGACAGAATCGAGCAAGAGTTCGACAGAATCGAGCACAAGTTCGACAGAATCGAGCACAAGTTCGACAACCACGAGCAAAAGTTCGACAACCACGAGCAAAAGTTCGACAATCACGAGCAAAGGTTCGACAACCTGGAGCAACAACTACATGCTGTGCTTGAGCCAGATCTAATCGCCAAAGCATGGTACTCTGATCTTGTAGTAGATCGTTACCACAACATAGAGCAGTTGTCAACTACAGTACAGAGCAATCAAGTCTCCGGTACCCAGGCTAGAGACCCCTTGATACAATATTATCACCGATTTGCACATGGAGGAGGTTCGCTGCGACACCAGATCGAGTGGATCGTCGATCAGGTCGACAACGAAGGCTATCGAGACTACCTAGCGCAGAATGTCGATCCAATCTGGGCGTCTAGAACCACAGATCAAATAGTTGAGGCTTGGACTCTTTGCAGCCCAACGATGTTGGCACAACTAGATTGTAAGTCAATCGCAATGCTTCTTAATTGTAGCCTGGTCATCTAATAGTTCTAACAGTTGGAAAACCTCAACTCCTCAAGATTGTCGAAGCCTATGCGCAGATGAAGTTTGTACTTCATGGAGGGAAACCCCTGCGTGATAAGTTGGAGGACCTTCCAAGTAAGAGGATTCCGCCAGTGGACCCGAGCTCTTATCCTGCCTTGAGGTTGCCAAATGATCGTTGTTTCTGCGAGATCTACCTTGAGCATCGGGAAAAGCTGTTTCAAATCTGGAATCAGAGTGTTGCCGATGACTTGGAAAGATTGATTGGTTGGTTCCGAAAGAATTACCGAAATTTCGAATACCAATAGTCAGTCACACTCCACATTACTCCAAATCTACTCCAAACCTGATCCAAAATTCCGCAGGACTCGAGACATCGACTGCTCGGCGCCTTGCCTGACAGACAAAGATCGGAAATGTGCCACTTGGGGAACGAAGAGCAGAGACTTGCCATTTCGGGATCATGCATGTGGGTTTTTTTTGATATGCGTCATCTGCTGCGTCAGCTTCACCACATCACGGCGACATTCAGTACGAGAGTTGCCAGAAGCTACCAATGGGGAATAGCCCTTTTCTGGTGGAGGATAATCATCAATGAGCGACTTACCGTTACCGGAACGCTCTCATGACTTAGAGTAAGATGACGTTCGCACATGTGGCACTCCTTGATGTCGCAATCGGCTTCGCGGCGTAGACTTATCAGCCGTTCTATACCAAGTATCTGTCTGCCAATCCAAAGTCGACCCTGCACGGCCAAGCATCTTACTTCAAGTTGTCAACCAAACTGTAAGGCGCTCCCGGGAGTTGCGCTCAGGACAAAATGACTTTAGGTGCATTCATCACATAAAGATCTTGCCCCTTGCGGCGAGTGACACCAGGATTTCAGGGATTTGATGGAAATCTTAAAGCGCAATCCTGTGGTCGACGTTCATGTCTGCATTCAAGTATCACTATTCCCGTCTTCATCCGGTGCAAGCCGCCTTCTGCCCCATACCACCCGAGCTTGAGCACAATACAAGTTCCGCCTTCGCTGCTTCCGTTGACGTGATGGCGTGATCGAGTCTCTTGAAAGCTGAAGCAACACAATTGCGTTAGCACGCGCTCAAGTTGCCAAGAAGAAGACGTAACGGACAAACCGACCATGAGAGGGAGCTCGCTAGTTGGATGAATTCGCTTCCGCAAGCGTCTTCCTCGTCAGCTCCTCCGCTTCCTTATTCTGCTCTCGCGGCACAAGCCAGAACAGAACCTGAACGCCCGAGCCCGCCAAGCTAACAATAACCCCATCAAGCAACTGGTAAAAGTGGGCGTCCGCCAGAGCGCGCCCCCTGCCATTCTTGAACCCATTCTCCTTCCACTTTACAATATACTCCGTCATGCTCTTCACCAGGTATTCCGAATCCGTCTTAACAACCACCTGGCGCAGATCCCGCAGCTCCGAAACTGCAAGGAACGCCATCAACCCCAGCGCAGTGAAGCACGCCCACAAATGAGCCTTCTGATCCGAAACCGGCTCTGGCGCCATCCGGCCCACGTTGTGTTTCGAGCCGCGGGCGAAGTACAGCCCGCATGCGGATTTGGCCCCGCGAGAGGCGGTGTGGATGGTGAGGATGATGCTGCCGGTGTGGCGCTCCTGCTTGCCGCACTGTTGGCATTTGTTTTCGGCCATGGGGCAGGGGACTAGGGTGTAGTCCCCGGGTCCGTCGTAGTTTGTGGAGCTGAGGTCGAAGTCTGCGCCGTAGATCTCGGTGGGGATGAATTTTTGGGCGAGCGTGGAGGGTGCGGAGTGGATTTCGGTGTGGCGACCACTGCATATGTGGGTGCTGGTATTCATGACATTCGAAGATGCTGATCCCATTTGGCTTGGAGTAAAGAGGGTTTGTGAGGCTTCGTGCTGTGTGACAAGGACGCAATATTGAAGGGAGACGTATGGATTGTTTACCGTGTGTCGCATGGTATTTCATCGTATGTGTTATGAAGTGACTTTCAACATTTTGGAAGTCATTGGCAGCAACATCTGTGAAATAGTCTAATTATTGGCGTATGGTGAATTCACATTCATTAATTCACCTTGCAACCCTTCGTTCATGCTGGCACGAGATGGCAAATATCAAGAACAGTGAGACCTTAGCGAAGGGAACAAACCCACAGCGCTCTTTGCCTCTAACTACACCCTTTGAAACGAGGTTTTGACTATCAACACCATCCGTCTGATCCAAGCCTCCTTCTCTAATCTCTGCCAAGGCAAATCATATAAGATATCACACCGCTGAACTGGGCTACCAAAGAACCAGCCGGCACTGTCTTGATCTTCACTGGGACGAGAGGGTACCGAGGGAATCTTCTTCCGTGCAAGGCTTCCGTAAATCGGCGTAATGCATACAACAAACTGAAGCTCGAGGCTTCAGGATCCGGGACTCTAAACTGCGAGAAGGCATTACCCCAGTTCCTGGAAGAAGTCGTGACACAGCTTGGAGATTACTACTCTCGATCTCTTGGCCTTCAAAGTTCAGAGTTTTTTGTTGCGATGAGGCAATGCTATTATTTCTTAATAGAGAATGTGACAGTAATTGAGAAACACTATCTTCGATCTGGCGTTGTACTCAAGCAAGAAGATTAGATGAACATTGGGGAGATGCTGCAAAGGCTTGTAAAAGAGCAAAAGCAAAGCATTAGCGTGAGAAGGAACTTGGAATTTTGATTGAAATATCAGCAGAGATTGGACGCGGCTCGATAGTGTGGGATAGTACGGAGGGTCGAGTGGACGAGAAGGGGGACCAGGATGAGATTACAGCGGTGAAGGAGGCAGTGATGACGCACATTCGAAATGTTTGACCGTCTGACAAATTTCGCTCGAATGTACTTGACCTCACTCATCCTCATTCTCACTTATGGCCGTTCTTGTCCTCGTCATGCGTTTCTTTAGCGGTGCGGGGCTTCGACTGTTGCTAGCGTTCCGTCTGGCATTGCCATATAACGATCTTGTAGCTCTTGTGGTATGGCTCGCCGTTCGGGGTGTTTTCCGCACCAGTTCCTCTTCGTCCTCCTCTTCTTCTCGGCTCATTACCGCCCTTGTAGACGTCCGCGATAGCCTCGACGGCTTAAGGAACGCTTCTTCTACTGCCGTGTCATCACGGACCAATTGAGCTGACTTTCCCGCTGGCTTCTTTGTCTTGGGAGCCAGGGCCTCTTGGGAGTCCTCTCCTTCCAAGCGTGATACTGGCTGACTCCTGTTCTTTGGCTTGGGCATTTCTTGCTCGGAACTATCTCCCTCTGAACCTGGTAGTCGCCTGGTGCCTCTTCGTGTCTTAGGAGCTGCTTTCTCGGACTCTTCGTCCAGCATCGTCATGCTCCGCCAGGGTTTTTGCTTTGACTGCTGGCTTCGGGATCGAAGCACAGAATCCCTATCGGTCGAGTCAGCTCTACTGCTCATCTTGGTATTCGCTTTTCGAGTATTTGAAGTTCGTTCCTGAATGTCCTCGTCGTCTTCATCGGGGTACCTTCTCTCGTCTCGCCCTTTCATCTTAGTCCTTGATACTACCACATTATCTTCCTCGGCATGATAGCTTAGCTTTCGACCGTTGATAGGTGTCTCCTTGTAAAAGTCGTTCCGCAGCTGCTTCTTCTTGGCGACGAATGAGTCAGATTTGTTGTGACGCATGCTCCCAATGTATTCTTGGAAATTGGCAGACATAGCTACGATTCGTTCCAGGTGTGTCCTTTTAATAGTGACGATATCTTTGCCCTCATCTTCAGCTTCGTAGTCGGCAAGCGATATAGCGGTTTGCAATGCTGCAAAGTGATATGAGCAATTTATGCTTAGCTGAGCGGAGGGTGTATTCGCTGAGGCGGCCTAGGGGAACTTACCGTTCCTGATCTCTCGGCCATTCCATTTTAGACTGAGAACATTTTTATCGGAGGACACGTACTCCCATGCCATCTGAGTCACCGTGAAACGGTCGGACATCAATCTGTCCAAGGCATTTTCCCAAATTCTTCTGCGGTTGTTATCGTTCAATGTTTTGTACTCTAGCGCGACGTGGATTCGAGATCTGAACGCCTCATCAAAGGTACTGTTTTAAGCTTAGCTACCGGCGCGCAATCAGAACGGAGTTAAAAGTACTTGACACGGTTCGTTGTTAAGAAGAGCAGGCCTTTATAGTATTCGAGAGCGCGTAAAAAGACTGGTACCGTACAATCTCGGATCTTGAAATATTGGCTAACAAACGACTCACCTGACACCAAGCTGTTACGCTTGACCTCACTGACTGCTCTGGACTCCAGATATACGTCCGCCTCGTCTAGCAACACAATAGCACCCCACTCTTCTCCCAGAGACATGTAGCGGTCAAGGCGGCTTTCTACCCCCCCAGCTGTCGTGCATAGATCTCCACAGGTTAATGAAAGTAGCGGCCGTCTAGTAAGCTCGGACACCGACTCGGCCGACAATGTCTTACCCGTACCCGGTGGGCCATGTAGCAGGAAAATCTTGCCTTCGCCTTTGCCCCTAATGATGTCCGTCTCTTGTGTGCGAGAATTCGCTTGCTCCTTCACATATGAGCAAGATATGGCCTTTAGGGTGTACTTCACTTCATTTGGTAGTACGAGATGCTCGAAGGCATAAGCTTGCTCGGCTACTTCGGCGATGTCCTCGATGTGGAGCGCTACTATAATCAAGTACTCGTTCAGCAACGAATCCGAGCTTGGAGACACACGCGGATATCACATACCCCATGTTCTGCGCTTCAGCACGAACGCAAAGGTTCTGAAACTGCAAAGAAGAAAGAAAGTCTTGTCGTCTGGTGGTGTATTGGACCTTGGCCATACTCCGTTGAACCCTACAAATTTGCCACGACGCACGTTGTCGGAGTGGCTGGCGCAGGACTGACATTGGCAGCCCGCAGAATAGGACTCTCGATCACCGCCATGGTTTCCGTCCCTAATCGTCGGAGACGACGAGTCGTCAGACTCAATGTCCGATGTTTCGAAGTCAGATCGGTTGAAATAGGAAAGCGGATCAACGACCACGCGACCCGATACCTGTTGTATTGACTTAGTGAGCGCGATCAGAGACGGCAAGCAGCTGGCGGGATCACCTTCTTCAAATGGAGATGTTGCGGCTTGCCCACTGTATTGGCGGTAGCACGGACCCTCCTTGGCCAGGTCCCAGAATGTTTTACCCCTTGCTACGAGTCTTTGCTGGAAGTTCCTCCCATTATGGGCGTCAATGGCCTCTTACGTTTCCTTGTGAAACCTTGCAGGATAATACTTCAATGAGTCGATCTCTTTTTCACCCTCGAAAGGGGCTATCCAGGAAGTGTGCGAACAACCACCCACCTCATATCCGTCGTAATCGATGTTCCACATCTCGATCTTGTAGGTGTAAGCTGTGTTTCCGACAAGACCGCCATGAAGAATTCCCTGCGTGACATAGGGATTTGTGCCCTCGTAATCATCCAAATAGCAAACTTCTCCAGGTTTGTATAATAGCCAGAGATATTCGAATGTGCAAACCGGAACTTTACGTGCCCACCGAGTTTTCTCATCTTGAATGGCCTTGCCGTATCTTTTGTCTAGGAACTCGAACAGCACATCAAGGTGTCTGTTACATTCCACGCGGTATGCCTCATCGTGCCATTGAGGATGTTTGCTTTTGTAAGCGCGTAATTCTTCCCTGTGAAGGTAGAGAATCCGATAGGGTTCAGGAACACGCAGTTCCTCGCCAAGTAATGAGCAGCCAGGACAGTATGAGATAATATCCCGGAGCACGTTGAGTAGCTCCTTCGAGTGAATAGCCATGTATGTATGGCCAGGGACACTCTCTGCAAGATCCTCGGGCAAGGTGTCATCGTCGCCCTTTCTGAGGCTGTGAGTCCTATCTCTTACTCCGTCTTCGCTGTCGTCATGGTGCTTGGTTTTTGTACTATTCTCTGTGTTCTTGTTTTTCTTGATCCCGCTTTTCTTTTCGGATCGCTCCATGGTAGTCTTAGAGAGATAGATAGTGGTGATTGTGATCAGCGGAAGCGCGTCCAATCGTCGAGCATGACCCACCGACAGGTACGACTCGTTGTCCCCCTCTATCTGGTATGCAAGCTCGCCGTCACTGTATTGGTACTCCGAGCGGTACCTTATATTTAACTCAGTCGATTCCATACTTATATAATCAGAGTCTTGGATGAAAGAGTCGCTAGTTCTTGGTCAAGGAGGCAACTGAGGTAGGCGTAGGTTTTCGGCCTCAAGCCAATGGAAGTAAGTAAGGAGATGTTGGACCCTTCAAAGTCACAACGGTGTTCGATATCCTATGACCAACGAGTAGCAAGTTTAGCAAGATCTGTCGCCCATTTTCTTATGCTACGGAGCAAAATGTAGTCAGGCTAACGCGAGCTACGAAATCGATCGGCAGATGAGTGATAGCAGTACCTTCAGCGGACTTGACTTACCTTGGGAGAACGACTGCCCTTCTGACTTCGACGTAAATGGCACTTGTGCTTGCGAACGCCCGGTGACCTGAGGGTTTCCAACTCGCAAAGGGCTAGCTTCGCTGTTCGACGGGTTGCTCGGGATGAAAAGATTTGGCTACAACAGCTCCCGTACCATAGTGAGTCGACATCAAGTAAGCTGCAAGAGACGTATTGACAGCTTTATCTGCCAGCCAGTCACCATGACTCCGAGCTGCGGGTCATGCAGCCATGCGCCATGAACAACGTTTCTTTCCAATCATCACCACAGTCGGGAATGCTTTCCCTGATTGTTCTCCAAACATGCATCACATGGCTACTTGAAGATGAAAAGAGGGGTAGAGATACGAGGCCCGTAGACGGGTATTGACATGCCTAGACAAGAGAGAGACATCGTTTGTGTCTTCCCTCGATGCTCTGATCTCATCAACCGTCAGCGCTCTCCGACTCGGGACATCCATGGCTCTTTCGACTTACATTAAACTTGAAGAGCAAGAATTAAGTAAGGCCGAGACAAAGATGATCCAGTGTTTCGCCAATGATGCTGCCGCCGAGCATTCCGAAGACCCTCTAGCGAACGCGCTCAACCTCGTGGTAGAGCAAGTGCCAAGCGTGCATCGATCCCAGATAGTGAGGGAGAATAACATTTCGGGGAGTTTATCAGCAGACCATGGGGATCTCCCGTTGTAAGTACAGGCTGCCGTACAATAAGATCTCGACGGCATCAAAATACACGAACGAGGTTACTGAGCGCCAAGGAAAATGCTAAGAAGCCGATTGGATCGCTTAGAGACCCAGCAAGGCCCGAGCTGAGCAGCGTCAATGACGACTTGATCAAGGTATGGCAGGAGTTCCAGCACGAGCTCGACAATGAGCAGCGTCAGAAACAGCTCAACGAGAGCAGAGGCCTCAGAAAGCTCTTTCTCAAGATAAAGAGCGACAGAAGTAGCCCTAGATGGCGTATTGACAGCAAGGAAGGACAGCCACTTGGCATACAGGACATCATTAAATCCATTGAAGATGCTGAGTCTCACTGGAGGTCGAAACCCCGTCTGGCACATGGCAGAGTACAAAGTGGATTCCATCGCTTTTGTCGAACCCTTGATACACACTCGAATTTGCTGGAATATTTGCCTAGCCAAAATCAATACTTGTCCATCTTCTGTGGCGTCACTACCACGTTGATCAAGGTACGTCTGCTATCAATCTGATGTTATTCAAAGCGTGGGATGTCGTCTACCTTCTTCATATCTGTCATTGGTGTAGTCTCGACCTGGACGATCTTGGTTGGAGACTCTCCTATTACCTATATCTATCGCTCAAGCTGATGGCTTCGATGCGCTAACAAGTCTGAGCCCTGGCTTTCAGCTCCACTATAGCTGACGATGGTGCTTGCGGAGTCGACGGCAGCTGCCGTGTTGTTGAACAGATTATTGAGCTTACTTATCTCAGGCCTCCGTGAACCACCAGAATGTTGCCGATGGTTTGAGCGAAGCCCTGAGGGATATCAGTGACTCAGTAGCAGAGAGTGAGCAAGCTGTGCGATTGATGAATTATGATGACATGCATAACGCTATTTCATCCCTGTACGCCTACGTCTTCCAATTTCTTGCGTCCGCCATGAAGTGGTATCAAGCGAGTGCGCGGAAGAAGATTCTCGACAGTTTGACGGAGAACTTCTCTGACAGCCTGCAAGGCCAAGTATCGAAAATACAGGATACATGTAACAGGATTCGCCACAAAGGTTATTCCAAAACACAGGTGGAAATTCGTCGAATAAGTATTACAGGTCAGGAGACACTAGAAGGACAACGAAAGCAGGGTGTTTCGATTGAGTCCATGCGACATAAGTTGGACGCATTAGGGAAAAGCGTCGAAGAGGGTCTCCGAGGGGCCACGGAAGCATGGCTCCACAAGGAGGAAGATAGTCCGCCTAAGCACCACTTCTCTGGTAAGTGAACTTCCACAAATTGACGGAATTTTCGTTCCTAGCAACGACGCGGACATGAGCGCCTGGACAGTCTTTGAACGCTGTGAGCATTACACGCTGTTGGCCTAAAGCCATTTCCGCTCTCCAACGATGTCACAGATTTTTGGTCATTTAGGCCAGCGTTTACCATGAACATCAAAGTCATATGCATACAAAGTCATCTGCCGATGTTGATTCTAGATTGATTCAGGCATCCTCCTCTCGCGCTGTGCTGGTTGATCATTCATACCAAATGATAAGGACATTGTATGCTGATATTGCCGTAGACTTCTCAGCTCGGAGATTTGTCGGGCAAGGCAAGGGTACTTGGACTAGAACAGCCACTTCTCGACGCAAAGGTATTCCACCCAGTCGCTGGTCATAAACATTGCTAACTTGTCCCAGCGATAACCACCACCCTCACTACCACTCGAGGTCATTTGCAAGAATGGTCCGCCATCCTCGAAGACTTCACCACCAACACCCTCGATATTCTAAATCTCATTGAACTGTCTACCGCTGTTGTCGATCATGAAACCGTCGAGGTGGTCCGCGACTGGAGCCAATCATCGACCTCTCAAGCGCTCTGGGTCCAGGGTCGCTTTCAAGAGACCCATCCTTCCAATGCATCAACCATAGCCGCTAAAGTCATCAATACGGTACGGAAGATGGCTATTCCCTTCCTTGCGTTCTTCTTCCATGTCGACGATGGAACTGGGGAAGACTTACGAACATTGGTGGCTAGCCCATGCGAAAGTCCGGAAGCGTCTATGGCAGTCGATTGCGTGTATTCATTGATACGACAGCTGATCAACCAGCTTCCACGCGATGTCGAGCTTCCAGGCAAGAATTGGAAGGCGCGGTTCGAAAACCTGGATGGCTCTTTGAAGACCTTCGACATTGCCTTGAAGATCCTGGAACAGCTCCTCCAGCAAGCGCCTGCTACATTGCTCATCATTATTGATGGCGTAGAACAGGTGGATGACTCAGAGGCCCAGCAGCCGGTTTCGGAAGTCCTGCTGTTATTACAAGAGATGACAACGAAGACTAAAGAGGAAAAAGTGGTTAAGACTTTGTATACCACAGCTGGTCCATCAGATGTCTTAGAGGCCTTGGACGAGGACTTTCTTCAATGTGTTGAGGCCGAGGAGGGCAGGCTGAAGCACATGAAGGGCAGGCTACAGTGCATAGATGATCTGGAGCTAGACAGCGACGCCAATACGGCCAGGGCATCAAGCGACTCGGACGAAGGATTCAGCGAATAAGATCGCAATGAAATTCAGTTTCTTTGACACCACCACGGTCTTTTTCCACGCTCATACACATTTGCCCTGGTTTCGCAGCCTCTACTCCTCAACCCAACCCTTTCATGGGCCACAGCACATCGAAGAGCTTGCGACAAGTGGTTCAACATAGTCTAGAGTATACCAATTCTCAAACAAGCCCTCATCGCCGATGGCTCTCTCATTCCTATCCCTTCCAATAACAAATTCCACCTCCCCCAGATCATCCCTTCACCTCCACCAATTCGGACCTAGTCCGCAGTCCCCTCAAGACCCGAACACAGCCAAATTCGCCTTTCTTCATACAAGCTCTCACTAAGAACTTATCCCTGGATACAGTCTTTCCAAGGCATTCCACTACCTTTTCCGTCCTTCCAACCCCGCTCTTACATACTTTCGAATAATTTCCTAACCCCATCTCCCCACCCCAAATCAAAAACATCTCCTCAAAGCCCTAATCTATTGCCCACATCCCACTATATATCGCTACCTAACTTCCTGCTGTCCACTGTCCTGCTCCGACTCCAATCCTGCATCTACATCCTCCAACCTATCCCACCAGCGCTCCTACCCTCCCAACACTCTCTCGCATACTTTCCCAATCCATCTCCTCATCCCAAACCAAGACCATTCTCTCAAAACCCCTCTCCTTGAAATCCACATCTTCACCCCCTCATCCCCCTGAAACTCGCTCCTCAAACTCCTCCTCTCCACTATCCCGCTCCTTCTCAAACCCCCCATCCCCTTCCCCATGCTACTCCTTCTCCCACTCTCACCCCCCCCAAAAACCGCATCCCATCCCACATTCCCTCCATCACCACGCCGCAACAGCGAAGCAACCAGCCTCCCCATCAGCACACCTACTTATTCGCGCCCTCTGGCCCCCTTTCCTCTCAAAAACCTCTCCAATAAAGAATTTCTCCTCAAAATCCAAATCTTCACCCCCTAATCCCCCTAGAATCCGCGTCCGGCCCCTCCATCCCCACATACCTTTCTTTCCATGCTCCTTCTCCCACTCTCATCCAGCCAAAGAAGCGCAAACCATCCCGCTCTCCTCTACCAACAGGCCGCAGCAGCTAAGCAACCAGCCTCATCATCGCTCGTTGGCGCCTTCTCACCTCACCTCATACACCCATATCTCCACCCCCCCCATAGGGAAGGAGTACGGGATTTCTGTCTAAAGAAGTGGCATAGCGGATAGGAGAAACAAGACGAGGATGAAGCATGATATTGGTGCATCGGCTGTGGCCGGGAAGACGAAGTTGGTTGGTCGGTAGCGTAAGTTGAACAAGGGAGACGGGAACTGAGCTCTGCGGTTTCTATCATTTTGCTTTTGGTTCGACAGCTTCACCAACTACTGTCGCTTTAACCCTGCTCATGATGAAGCCAACCTCATCATCACAGATCACCAAATCAAACCCAAAACAAGAACTCCTCCCCTAAGCTAACCAATCAATCCCAGCGGCGCGAAGACTGGAGAAAAATCTAGGGGCTAAGCTTATTTGGCGCCTAAATTTATATCAAGTTCATCGCTACATTCTCAAAGTCAGCAGTTCGAGTGTCTTCTGAAACACCCCCTCTTCCCACCGTCCCCAAGTCTTGCCTCAAAGCCCGGCTACCTTCTCCTTCTCCTTCTCCTTTTGCCCCCAACCCTCGGCTTCCCCACAGTTCGCATCCCACAGCACTCTCCATCGCCCATCCAGCCATTCCCTAACCACCAACCCAGCCCCCGCCG